>Ga0187867_10004201_pt1 | contig 11224 bp, 10 predicted proteins | sample June2016WEW_13_1_FD_132976 | JGI IMG/M metagenome (GOLD analysis project Ga0187867, IMG submission 132976) | Peatland microbial communities from SPRUCE experiment site at the Marcell Experimental Forest, Minnesota, USA - June2016WEW_13_10 | ecosystem: Environmental > Terrestrial > Soil >... | reverse complement strand
GCCCACCCGGACATCTTCAACTCGCTGCTGCAGATCCTGGAAGACGGTCGGCTGACCGACGCCCAGGGTCGGCTGGTGGACTTCAAGAACACGGTCATCATCATGACGACGAACCTGGGCACCAGGGACATCTCCAAGGGAGTGTCCGTCGGTTTCGCCCGGTCCGGTGAGTCGCGTGGCTCCTATGACCGGATGAAGTCCAAGGTGAACGAGGAGCTGAAGCACCACTTCCGCCCCGAGTTCCTGAACCGTGTTGACGACACCATCGTGTTCCACCAGCTGACCGAGGACGAGATCGTCACGATCGTGGACCTGATGATCGCCAAGGTGGACGAGCGGCTGCGGGACCGGGACATGGGCCTGGAACTGCGTCCGGGCGCCAAGGCGCTGCTGGCCGTGCGTGGCTACGACCCCGTGCTCGGGGCGCGGCCACTGCGGCGCACCATCCAGCGGTCGATCGAGGACGCCCTGTCCGAGAAGATCCTGTTCGGAGAGCTCAAGGCGGGCCAGATCGTCATCGTGGACGCCGAGGGCACCGGCGAGGAGGCGCAGTTCACGTTCAAGGGCGTGCCCAAGCCGGATGCCGTGCCGGACGCCGTGCCCGAAGAGGTCGGCAGCGGTGCCGCGGTCGAGCGCGGGGCCACCGCGCCGCAGCAGGACTGACCGAGGCACACCGGCATTAGATAGCGAGAACGCTGAGCGGCGGCTCCTTCCGGGGGCCGCCGCTCAGTGCGTTCCGGGGAGCGGGTGCGTTCCGGGAAGCGCGAAGCGGCCGTCCGGCAGGGGGTCCACCAGGCCGTCCGCCACCAGGCCGTCCAGGGCCCGGCTGCGCTGCAGCAGGTCCGCCCAGGCCGCCTCCAGCTGGGAGGCCGGCACCGGGCCGGGGCAGTCGCGGAGCACCGCCAGCAGCCGCCCGCGGCACTGCCGGTCCGTCCCTTCGTACTTCTGGCTGCGCCGCGGCCCGCCGTCCGCGGGATGCCCGGCCCGGCGCCACGCGCAGCTGGCCGCCACCGGGCAGGTGGCGCACCGCGGCCTGACGGCGGTGCAGATCAGGGCGCCGAGTTCCATGACCGCCACCGACCATCGTGCCGCCACCGCGGGCTGCTCCGGCAGCACCGACTCGGCGAGTCTCCGCTCGGCCGCCGATGGGCTAGGTGACGGCAGCCCCCGGCCGCTCACCAGCCGCGCCAGCACCCTCCGCACGTTGGTGTCCAGTACCGCGTGCCGCTGCCCGAACGCGAAGCTCGCGACCGCGGCGGCCGTGTAGGAGCCGACGCCGGGCAGCTCCCGCAGCGCGTCTGCCGACGCCGGGACTTGCCCGTCATGCCGCTCGACCAGGGCCTGCGCCGTCGCGTGCAGCCGGATCGCCCGCCGCGGGTAGCCGAGGCGCCCCCAGGCCCGCACCGCGTCCCCGGCCGGGGACGCGGCCAGCGACGCGGGCGTCGGCCACCGGGCCAGCCAGGCCGCATACGCGGGCAGCACCCGGGCGACCGGCGTCTGCTGCAGCATGATCTCGCTGACCAGGACCGCCCACGGCGTGGCGTCCGGCCGGCGCCACGGCAGATCCCGCTGATTAAGGGCGTACCAGTCCAGGATCGCCCCGGAGTGCGGAGTCGCTGTGTCCGCAATCGCTGTGTCCGCAATCGTCGTGTCGCCAATCGCTGTGTCCCCGGTCGCCATGACGCCTCGATCCTCGCATGGTCCCCGCGCGTTGCGGCCGGCCCATCCAGCGAATCGACGGGCGGGTGCGGGTTTACCGGAGGATCCCGCCCGGGTCTGCCCAAAAGCGCTCCGGGATCGGCGCCGACCTGCAATAATGCCGCACCATTCCGGCGGGTCGGCAAGATCAGCGAGGGCTGCCGGCGCATACTGCTCGCATGCCTCGCGGTTCAGCTGACCCGCCCAAAAGCGCAGGTCAGGTCAACGTCTACTGGCGGCGCAGGGTCATCGCGCTGGCCGCCGGCATCGGCATGCTCACCCTCGTCACGTGGACCGTGAACGGCGCCCTCCGCGGCGGGGCCACCCGGCGGGCTACCGACCTGTCCCAGACGACCAGCCAGCACTCCACCCACCCGGTCTCCACGACCCCGTCCCCGGCAGGGACACCCGCGCCCAGCCCATCACCGTCCGCGAAGCATGGGACGCCCGCGACCCGGCACCCGGCGGGCCAGCGCCTGCCGAAGACGGCGACCGCGCGCGCCCCCGGAGCATGCCCCTACGCTGACCTCGTTCTGAGCCTGTTCCCGGCCCGGTACAGCTACCCCGCGCACGCCTCGCCGCAATTCAGCGTCGACGTGGTGTCTACCGCTCCCGGCCCCTGCACCGCCGACCTCGGCGCCACGCACCTGCACGTCGTGATCAGGGCGGGCGGGAAGAACCAGGTCTGGGACTCCGCGGACTGCGCCCGCCCGGCTCCCCGGCCCACCACCCTGGCCCGGGGAGTGCCCGCCGTGGCGCCGATCACCTGGAACCGGCAAACCTCAGCCCCCGGCTGCCGGGCCCCGCACCGGGCCGCCCGGCCAGGTACCTACACCGCCACGGCTTACAGCGGGAAACTGAGCAGCGGCGCCATCATCTTCGTCCTGAAAGGCCGCGTCGTCAGGGTGCCGTAACCCACGGAACCCTGACGACTCAGGAGTACTTCTCCAGCAGAGTCACCTCGGCCAGCCGGGACAGGCCCTCCCGGACCGCGCGCGCGTGCGTCTCCGTCACGCCCTCGACCGCCTGCAGTTCGGCCACCGTGGCCGCCATCAGCTTGTGCAGCCCGCCGAAGTGCGCCACCAGCCGTTCCGCCGCCGGCCGGGGCAGCCGCGGGACCTTGGCCAGCAGGCGGTATCCGCGGGGCTCGACCGGCTCGTCCAGCATGCCGGACCCGCCGAGCCCGAGCACGGTAGCCACCGTGGCCATGTCCAGCAGCTCTTCGGGGGAAAGCCGCCCCAGCTCATCGAGCACCTCGCCGACCTGAGCGTTCGGGTTCACGCTCGCCCGCGCCGGCAGGTAGTCCTGCACCACCAGCTGCCGCTCGAAGTCGCTGCCCGCGATGAGCTCGTCCAGCTGGAGGGCGAGCAGCCGCCCGTCGGTGCCCAGCTCGACCTTGTAGCCCTCGATCTCGCCGGCGATGCGCCGGACCATCTCCAGCCGCTGCGCCACCACGGTCACGTCGCGGGCGGTCGCCAGGTCCTCGATCTCGTGCGCGGTCAGCGCCCCAGACACCTCATCCAGCCGGAACTTGTAGCGCTCCAGGGTGGCCAGGGCCTGGTTGGCCCGGGACAGGATGGCCGCCGAATCCTCCAGCACGTACCGGGCCCCGTCCAGGTACAGGGCGATGATCCGCATGGACTTGCTGACCGAGATGACCGGGCAGCCGGTCTGCCTGCCGACCCGCTCCGCGGTCCGGTGGCGGGTTCCCGACTCATCGGTCGGCAGCGTGGGGTCGGGGACCAGGTGCACGGCGGCCCGGACGATGTACTCAGCCCCGGCGTCCAGCACGATGGCGCCGTCCATCTTGGCCAGCTCGCGCAGCCGGGTCGCTGAGAACGGCACCCGCAGCTCGAAACCGCCGGAGCACACCTCGTCCACGGCAGGCCCGTCGCCGAGCACGATCAGCGCGCCGGTGTTCCCGCGCAGGATGCGCTCCAGACCATCGCGGAGCATGGTGCCCGGCGCCAGTGCGGACAGGGCCGCCCAGCGGCGCCCGTCCCTGCTTTTGACGTCGGTGCTTTTGACGTCCGTGCCCTTAATGACGGTGCTCTTAATGACCGTGCTCTCAACGTTTGTGCTGCTGAGGTCGGTGCCGCTGACGTCTGCGCGTGGCGTCCCGGTACTCGTCGGCTGGCGGCACGCGACCCCCGGAGGTTGCTGGACTGGGTCAGTGTATCGGCGGCTCCAGGCCAGCGGACGGCTAATCAGCCGCCGAACGCGGCGGCCATCGCCTCCCGGATGTCCTCGGCCTCCCGCACCTCGATCCCCCCGGCAGAGCTCTTGGCGGCAGAGTCTGCCGCCCGCGAGCCCGCCGGCACGATCGCCAGCCGGAAGCCCATCCGTTCCGCCTCGGCCAGCCGGCGCTGCACCCCGGTGACCCGGCGGACCTCGCCGGCCAGGCCCACCTCGCCGACCGCCACCACCGAGACGGGCACGCTGAGATTCACCACGGCGCTGGCCAGGGCGAGGGCCACAGCGAGGTCCACGGACGGCTCGCCGAGCCGCACCCCGCCCACGGTGGCCGCGTACACGTCCTGCTTGCCCAGCTTGAGGTCGGCGCGCCGGGACAGCACCGCGAGGACCATGCCCACCCGCGAGGCGTCGAGCCCCGAGGTGACCCGGCGCGGGATGTCCAGCGTGGACGGCGCGACCAGCGTCTGGACCTCGCTGAGCAGCGGGCGGCGGCCCTCGAGGGTGACGGTCACGCATGTGCCCGGCACCGCGTTGCGCCGGTGGGTGAGGAACAGGCCGCTCGGATCGGGCAGCTCGGTGATCCCCTGCTCCCCGAGGTCGAAGCAGCCGATCTCGTCGGTCGGGCCATAACGGTTCTTCAGCGCCCGGACCATGCGGAACTGGGCGTGCCGGTCACCCTCAAAGTGCAGGACCACGTCCACCAGGTGTTCCAGGGCGCGCGGCCCGGCGATGGACCCATCCTTGGTCACGTGCCCGACCAGCACGGTGGTCAGCGCGTGCTGCTTGGCCACCGCGATCAGGGCCGCGGTGACCGCGCGGATCTGGCTGACCCCGCCAGGCGCGCCGTCCACCCCGTCCATCGTGATGGTCTGCACCGAGTCGACGATCAGCAACTGGGGACGCACCACCGCCACATGGCCGAGAAGCGAGGCCAGGTCGGTCTCCGCGGCCAGGTAGAGGTTCCCGGCCACGGCGCCGATCCGGTCCGCCCGCAGCCGTACCTGTGCGGCGGATTCCTCCCCGGTGATGTACAGGACGGGGCCCGCCTCCGCGGCGTGGGTCCCCGCCTCAAGCAGCAGGGTGGACTTGCCCACCCCCGGCTCGCCGGCCAGCAGCACCACCGCCCCGGGCACCAGGCCGCCGCCCAGCACACGATCCAGTTCGTCCAGCCCGGTCGGGCGGGCCCCCGCGGCGCTCGCGTCCACCTCGCCGATGGGTAGCGCGGGGCTGGCCGGGGCGATGGCGGCCGGCGGCCCTCCCAGGCCGGCACTGCCCGGCGCCACCCCACCAGACCCCGTCCCGTCCAGGCCCGTCCCGTGCAGGCCCGCACCGTGCAGGCCAGGACCGTGCAGGCCAGGACCGTGCAGGCCAGGACCGCCGAGGCCCAGACCGTCCAGCCCGGCACCCAGGCCCGCCAGGGCGGCGCTGCCGAAGCCCGTCGCCCGGCCGACCCGGGAGGTGGCGGCCTGCTGCACCGTCCCCCAGGCCTGGCACTCGCCGCAGCGGCCCGACCATTTCGTGGTGCGCCACCCGCATTCCGTGCACTGGAACGCCGGGCCCGCCGAGGACTTCGCCATGACCGGGACGCTACCGGCCGGCACCGACAGCCGGGGCCGGCGACACTCGCCGGCGGCGACACTCCTGCGCCCCATGCGGTGAGCATCTGCGTGCGTCACGCCGCATAAGCTGGCCACGGCGGATCGATTCGGTGCCCGGAGGTCCCGGGATGCGATCCGCCGCAGAGTGCGGAAGGAGCCACGGTGAGCCAAGCGGGCACCGCGCCGCGACACCTGGTGGCGCTATCGACCGCGTCGGTCTATCCGGACCGGACGCCCGATGCGTTCGAGGTCGCGGCACGCCTGGGGTATGACGGGGTCGAGGTCATGGTCACCCCGGACGCGGTCAGCCAGGACGTCGAGGCACTGCGAAGGCTCGCCGACTACCACGGCGTCCCGGTGCTCGCGGTGCACGCGCCCTGCCTGCTGATCACCCAGCGGGTCTGGGGCCGCGAGCCGTGGGGCAAGCTGGTCCGGGCCAAGGATGTGGCCGAGGAGCTGGGCGCGCGGGTGGTCGTGGTGCATCCCCCGTTCCGCTGGCAGCGGGAGTACGCCCGGGACTTCGCGGCCGGCCTGGCCAGGATGCAGGACGAGACCGATGTCGTGTTCGCGGTGGAGAACATGTTCCCGCTGCGGGCACGGGGCGCCGAGATCGCGCCGTACGCCCCCTCCTGGAACCCGGTCCCGATGGACTACCCCCACATCACCCTGGACTTGTCGCATACGGCCGTGTCCGGGTCCGACGCGCTCGCCATGGCCGACGAGCTCGGCCCCCGGCTCGCTCACGTGCACCTGGCCGACGGCAGCGGGCTGCCCAACCGCGACGAGCACCTGGTTCCCGGCCGGGGTACCCAGCCGTGCGCGCGGCTGCTGCACCGGCTGGCCGCCGAGAACTACCAGGGGCTGATCGTGCTGGAAGTTAAGACGTTCCGCGCGCCGACACAGGAGGCACGGCAGGCGGACCTGGCTGAGGCGCTTGAGTTCACCCGGGCCAACCTGGCCGCCCCCGGGGAGGCTCCCGTGGGCGCCGCCCCGGCCGGCGGGCCGCCCCCCGCCAGCCCCCCGCCCGCCCCGGCCAGCCCAACCCTGGCCCAGTTCGGTGTTACCGCCGCTCACCCGCTGAGCACCAGCCGCTGACTACCTGCCCGCCTGCCGCGTCCAGCACGCGGCGCTGGACGCGGCCTCGACCGAGGATGCATGCTGCCCGTCATGACTTCGAACCATCCCGCCCCCGCCCGGCCGGGGACGCTCATCACAGTGGCGCCCACCGGCGCGGAATCCGACAAGGCGTCGGTCCCGGCGCTGCCGGTCACCCTGGACGAGCTGACCACAACCGCGGTCCAGTGCCGCGCCGCCGGGGCCGCCGTGATCCACGTTCACATCCGGGACGGCCAGGCCCAGCCGACCCTGGACCTCGGCCGGCTCAAGGAGACCGTGCAGGCGCTCCGCGAGAGCACCGACCTGATCATCCAGCTGTCCACCGGCGGTGCCGTCACCGACCGCTTCGACGATCGGCTCGCGGTGCTCGAGGCCGCGCCGGACGCCTGCTCGCTGACCTGCGGCACGGTCAACTTCGGCGATGAGGTCTTCGCCAACCCCTGGCCGTTCATCCGCGAGCTCTACGCACGGACCCAGGCGGCCGGGGTGGTGCCCGAGTTCGAGCTGTTCGACCTGGGGCAGGTAGCCACCCTGCACCGGCTGCTGGATGAGCTGGGTGCGCCGCACGGCGGCCACGTGCACTGCGACCTGGTGATGGGCGTGCCCGGCGGCATGCCAGGCACCGTGGCCGTCCTAGTGGCCGCGGTGGCCGCCCTGCCCGCGGGGGCGACGTGGTCGGCCACCGGGATCGGGCGGACCGCGCTGCCGGTCCTGCTGGGCGCGCTCGGCGCCGGCGGCCACCTGCGGGTCGGCATGGAAGACACCACCTCGTTCGCCCGGGGCCGCCCCGTGGCCGGCAACGCCGAGCTCGTGGAGCGGGCGGCCACCCTGGCCGGGCTGGCCCAGCGGCCGCCGCTGGCCCCGGACGAGGCACGCCAGATGCTTGGGGTGAGCAGCCGTCACTGAACCGCCCATTCTCGCCGAGGTCGTCCGGTCGGGGTTCGTCGAGTCGAGGCACCGCATTTCGTTGCGGATAATCGGAACCGACGGGGCGCCGCGGCTGGCCGCCGGCCAGTGGGAAGCGCCTATGTTCCCCCGCTCGGCGAACAAGCCGATGCAGGCCGCCGGGATGCTGCGCTGCGGTCTGGACCTGCACGGGAAGCTGCTGGCCCTCGCCGCGGCCAGTCATTCCGGTGAGGACTTTCACGTCGCCGGCGTGCGCGAGATCCTGGACCTGGCCGGGCTGACCGAGGACGACCTGCAGTGCCCGCGTGCACTGCCCCGCGAAGAGGTGTTCCAGCAGGATTACCTGCGCGAGGGCCGGGAGCCCGACCGGGTGCACATGAACTGTTCCGGCCAGCACGCGGCCATGCTCGCCGCCTGTGTCGCGGCGGGATGGCCCACGGACACCTACACCGACCCTGGCCACCCGCTCCAGGTGGCGCTCCGCCAGGAGATCGAGGGCCTGGCCGGGGAGCCGTCCGCGGCGGTGGGGGTGGACGGGTGCGGTGCCCCGGTGTTCGCGCTGTCCCTGGCCGGCCTGACCCGCGCCTTCCAGGCGCTGGTCACCGCGCCGCCGGAGTCGCCCGAACGCCGGGTGGCCGATGCGATGCGTGCCCACCCGGAGTGGACGTCGGGGAGCCTGCGCCCGGAGCGGGCGCTGATGGCCTCGGTCCCGGGCCTGCTGGTCAAGGTGGGCGCGGAGGGCGTGCAGGCGTTCGCGCTGGCGGACGGCCGCGCGGGGGCGTTCAAGATCGAGGACGGCTCGGACCGGGCCCGGGAGCCGGTCACGGTCGCACTGCTGCGGCGGCTCGGGGTGACCACCGGGCCGGGGGTGCCGGACTCGGCGCTGGACGCGATCGGTGCCGTCCCGGTGCTGGGCGGGAGCCGGCCCGTCGGCGTGGTCCGCGCCGTGCTTCCCGGCTGAGGGCCCGGCTCCGGAGGGTGCTTGCGGGGCGTTTGCAAAAGCAAGCACCTTTTGATTCACTGGATCCGTGAGTCCTATGCGAGTGAGCTCCATCGGTGAATACATCAAGGAGCAACGGGAGCAAGCGAAGATCTCGCTGCGCCAGCTAGCCGCCGCAGCGGGGGTCTCCAACCCGTACCTGAGCCAGATCGAGCGCGGCGTACGCCGGCCGAGCGCCGAGATACTGCAGCAGATCGCCAAAGGGCTGCGGATCTCCGCGGAGGCCCTGTACGTGCAGGCCGGGATCCTGGAGGACCGGGCGCCCGACTCGGGGGTCCGCGCCGCCGTGCTGGCCGCGCCGGACCTGACCGAGCGGCAGAAGCAGGTACTGCTGGAGATCTACGACTCCTTCCGCCGGGAAGCCGCGGCGCAGACACCGGAAGACGCCGAGGACGCCGCCGTCGCGTCGGAGGCGGCCGCGATCCAGGCGGCCGTGGCCGGGGCCGCCCGCGCGCAGGACGCCGCCGGGGGCGCCTGGAAGCAGGCGACCGGCCCGTCCGGCGCAGGACTCGACGAAGAGGTTGATGACCCCCTCGCGGCAGCGGAGCCGTTGGGCACCACCGCGGCGGCCACGCCGCCTGACTCAACGGGTCTGCCGGACGGGTGGACCAGGAAGGAAGAAAGACGATGAACCGCACCACCATTGACGTGAAGACCGAGGTGCGCAAGCTGGCCAGCAGCAAGCCCGCCCTCGCCGCCGCCGGGGCCGGGGTGCTGGCCTCCGCGGCGCTGCGCGAGCTGCCCGCGCGGATCGCCCGCTGGCGCAGCGATGGCTCGCTGGCCGCGCTGCCGGGCCTGGCCACCGAGTACATGACCACCGCCCGGACAAAGGCGGTCCAGGAGTACGACAGGCTCGCCATGCACGGCGCCCGGGTGCTCAACGGGAAGACCGCCCTGCCCGGCAAGGGCAAGAAGAGCTGACGATTCCGTGTGCAGGCAACTGCTTCAGGCCGGGCGGGAGACGGGCTTTGGTCCCGGTTCCCGCCCGGACCGGATAACCTGATCCTGTGTTGCTGAACACAGGAGCGATGACCCCGCTCTACTGGTTCCTCGAGATACTGGCGATCGCCGCCTTTGTCTGCGAGGTATGGGGCTTTGTAGACGCACTGCGCCGGCCGTCGAAGGCGTTCTTGGCGGCAGGCAAGCAGAACAAGCCGCTCTGGCTGATCATCCTCGGCGTAGCCGCGGTGATCGGGCTCTACCTGGGCGTCCTGTCCGGAGGATTCGGCGCTGTGGGCATCCTGCCCATCGCTGCCTTCGTGGCTTCGGCTATCTATCTCACCGATGTGCGGCCCAAGGTCCGGGAATTCCGGGGCAGCAACGGAAGCAGCCAGGGCCCCTACGGACCCTGGTAAGCCCGGAGCCCGACCTCCTGCACCGCCAGCCCCCGGCCACCCGGCCCACGCGGCCACCAGCCCCCCGGCCACGGGATGCTGCCCGCGCCGCTGATTCATGCCAGGCTGCTTCGGCGCCCCTGGCGGGACCGGAACTGGAGCGGGACCGGAACTAGACCGGAGTTGCCGTAGCTCTCCGTAGGCGTTGCCGTCTTGAGGTGCTGAAATCCGTCGGCTACAGCTACCTTATGTAGCCACTAAATAATGCGTGTCGATCCGTATACGCCGCAGAGCACCCGCTATCATCATGGTTATGACGGCACGTGGCGGTGCGATGCATGTAGCCCGGAACCGGCGGACGTATGTGGCGAAGTCCGGGGACCAGCGGGTGTATGAGTCAGTGCTGGTCCGCCGCACCTACCGCGACGGCAGCAAGGTCCGGCACGAGACGCTGGCGAACCTGTCGGCGCTGCCAGCCGACGCGGTGGCGGCGATCGAGGCCACCTTGAAGGGGGAGCGGCTGGTGCCGGCCGGGCAGGCGGTGACCATCACCGCCTCGCTGCCGCACGGGCACGTCGCCGCGGTCCACGCGTCGGCGGTGAAACTGGGCCTGCCGGCGCTGCTGGGCCCCGCCTGCGCCGAACGTGACCTGGCCCTGGCGCTGGTGATCTCCCGGGTGGTCGCCCCCGCCTCCAAGCTGTCCACGCTGTCCTGGTGGGCCGACACCACCCTCGGCGCCGACCTGGACGTCGCGGGTGCGTCCACCGACGGCATCTACGCGGCGATGGACTGGCTGGCCGGCCGGCAGGACGCGATCGAGGCGAAGCTGGCTGCCCGCCACCTGGCACCGGAGGCGAACCCGCCGCGGATGGCGCTGTTTGACCTGTCCAGCTCGTGGCTGGAGGGCCGGTGCTGCCCGCTGGCCGCCCGCGGCTACTCCCGCGACGGCAAGAAGGGCAAGCTGCAGATTGAGTACGGGCTGCTCACCGATCCTGAAGGCCGCCCGGTCGCGGTCCGGGTGCTGCCCGGCAGCACTGGCGACCCGGCCGCGTTCACCCAGATCGTGCAGGTGGTGCGGGAGAAGTTCGGCCTGGAGAAGATGGTCATGGTCGGCGACCGGGGCATGATCACCAGCGCCCGGATCCGCGCCCTGAACCGGCTGGAGGACGGGACGGCCCGGCAGGACGGCTACGGGTGGATCACCGCGCTGCGCGCCCCGGCCATCCGCAAGCTTATGGCCGGCGACGGCCCCCTGCAGATGTCGCTGTTCGATCAGCAGAACCTGGCCGAGATCACCAGCCCGGACTTCCCCGGCGAGCGGCTGATCGCCTGCCGCAACCCCATCCTGGCCGCCGACCGCGCCCGCACCCGCGAAG
>Ga0187867_10004199_pt1 | contig 11226 bp, 7 predicted proteins | sample June2016WEW_13_1_FD_132976 | JGI IMG/M metagenome (GOLD analysis project Ga0187867, IMG submission 132976) | Peatland microbial communities from SPRUCE experiment site at the Marcell Experimental Forest, Minnesota, USA - June2016WEW_13_10 | ecosystem: Environmental > Terrestrial > Soil >... | reverse complement strand
TCGATTGAGAAGCTCCCACCGGTCAATTCGGCCCTTTCTCTCATGCTGGTAAGGCCAAGACTTCTGGCGGTGCTGGTCTGGAGGATCTGATCCAAATTCATTCCCACACCATCGTCAGAGATGGCCAATTCGATCCCATTCCCATCGTTTGAGAGAGTTATGTCAACCCACTCCGCCTTGCTGTGCTTGGCGATATTGTTCAGTGCCTCCTGGGCGATTCTAAAGATGTTTACCTTCAGGTTTTCGGGGATTTCTTCTTCTGCTACTCCGGTCTCAAGCTCAATGTGACGTTGGGGATAGAGTTTCATGCATTCGTTGCGCAGCCACTCAAGTGTTGCCAAGAGCCCCACATTGTCCAGCATAGGGGGACGCAAACCCATGTAGATATTTCTGGTTTCCTCAATTGAGCGCTGGAGAATCGGAACGAACTGCTCCAGGCGGTCCAGGGCTGCACTGCCAACACCTTCATCCCTGAGCCGCAGAGCCATCTCAACCCAAAGCTTAACAGCGGCAAGAGTCTGTCCGATACTGTCGTGGAGTTCGGAAGCAAGCCTTTTCCTCTCTTCCTCCTGGACGGAGATTAGTCTTGAAGGTATTTGCCGGAGTTCCTTGTTGGCTTTTTCCAGTGCAGATGTTCGCTCCTCTACCCTTCGCTCCAGTTCGTAGTGAGCCCTTCGCAGCTCCTCCTCCGCCCGCTTATGGTCTGTTATGTCCTCATATGTACCCAACACCCCCCTGATTTCACCTTTCACATCAAACAGAGGAACCTTACTTGTGCGAACCCAGATTTTGTCACCACTCGGTGTGGTCTGAGGTTCTTCATAGCCGAGTTTAGGCCTCCTCGTTTTTATCACCTCCAGGTCATCCGAACGATATAGTTGTGCCTGTTCCCCCCAACCAATCTCAAAGTCGTTTCTGCCTACAATCTCCTTGGGTGATTGGAGACCGGCATCGAGAGCAAATGAGCGGTTGCAGCCCAGGTAGTTTAAATCGAGATCCTTCCAGAAGACTCTTGCCGGGATGGTATCCAGGACCAAATGTAACATTTGTTGCGACTCACGCAACGCCTCATCTGCCCGGTTGCGCAGAGTAACATCACTCATATTCGTTCTGCACAGCTCTGTGCCGTCTTCCCCTTCAGAGTATATGCTTTCGAGCCGTGCATAGAATTGATCCCCACCTTTCGAAGACAATCTTACTTCAGCAATCTGCCTTTCACGCCTATCAAAAATAGCGTTAAGGTGAGAGAAAAATTCCTTTTTATCCGGCTGGAAAACAGAATACTGAAAATGTTTGTTAATCAAACGCCCTCTCTCAGTACCAAGCTGTCTGGCTGCAGTCAGGTTTAGATCAACGATTTGGCCGTGTTTGCTCAGGGTAAGGTAGCCGACTGGAGCAAAATCGTAGAGGTCGGCATATCGTGAACGTGAAATTTCGAGGTCGTTTTGTACCCGCCGGAGTTCTTCGTTTTGCATTTCGAGTTCGATCTGATGCACCCGCAGTTCATGAATAAGGGAGTTTGCATCTTCCAGGCTGGTATCACCCGGTCTATCGGGCTCGGATTTCAGGTTTTCTTCGGCTCGCGCTCGGAGATCTTCGGGACCTTTCGGATCTCTCTTGCTTTTCATCATCAGAATCTCCAGATAAGATGAGTATGCCCGATTGACCCCATTACGCCGCTATTCATATTCAGTGGCTCGGATTTTTCAGCTTCCTCAGCTCTTTTTCCATCTCCTGCTATTATGAGTTTCCTGCCGCCCGCCGTCTTTGCAGATCATGCATATGCGCGAAATACAAACCATTTTCTCAGGACTATCCTTCTGCTCCCGAAATATTGGTGTCCACCTTCAATTGTACTCGTTTTTCGCTCTATATAGTCTCGGCGGCCTTCCTCAACGTGACCGGCAATCGAGTTGCCCCATATAAAAACAATAATCATTCCTATTGGACACGCTATGTTATATGACATGGATTATGCATGACCATGCGTGAAAATTATACTGCGTTCATTCCAACCATCTTACAATGGGCGGGCTCAGATCGAAAACCGGATAAAGGAGGGAAAGAACACCCTCCGCTGGGATAAGACAAGCTGTCATCGCTTCGCAGCCAATCAAGCAAGGCTTCTCGTCGGATGTCTCGCCTACAATCTGCTCCATATGATCCGGGATACCGCGTTCTGGGGCGAGAATGTCAAACCATCCATAGAGTCGATCATCAAGCGGCTTGTGAAGGTTGGAGCCAGAGTCGTCTATCACGCCCGAAGGTGGTATGTCCATGTTGCGTCCGCTTTTCCTCTTGCTCGATACTATCGCATTCTATTGGCTTGAACCTGTCACACGGCGGCGTGGCGGAACGGGTTCACCAATTGCGGGGAGGAGGTGTGTCGGAAAATCGCAAAAACCGCTCTCATCGACACATCACTTGCGCATTTTATGGGTAAGCTTGTATGCTATCGGGGCTTCAGGGGTGCAGAGGAAGTTTTTTCGGGCAAATATCGGATCTCAACGTGCGGTTTGGAGGAATTGCGCAGAGGTTGAGGCATTATTCCGGGTGCTATATTTCAGCCCAAACGTTTGAGGCACGGGGGAGAAATGTTCTTCCTGATTGGGGGAGTTCAGCCCAGGACTGTTACGCAGGACGAAGCTCCATGAATTTGCCCCGCCTGCGGGCTGACGCAATCCAGGCTGAAGCGGGTTGATCATTATTTGAGTCTGCTTTTTATTCCTCGGCAATTGGCCGCGCGTCGCGGATGGCGGGGCGAAACGCCGGATGCCCGCGCATCCCCTGCCCGTATCACAGCGCGCCATGGTTTTTGGGATCGGGGCAATAAAGTGTCAGGTCCCATGCCTCAGGGGTGATTGACCTCACGGAGATCGCTCGGATGAACCTGGTCTCGTTTGCGCTAAGGCGGCCGATCACTATTTTAGTCTTGGTCATCGCCGTCATACTGATGGGTGTTTTCGCCATCGGGCGGATGCCTCGAGACGTGTTCCCGAATCTCGGCGTCCCGGTCCTTTACGTGGCGCAGCCTTACGGCGGTATGGACCCGGCCCAGATGGAAGGATTTCTCGTCAACTACTATGAATATCACTTTCTCTACATCACAGGCATCGAGCACGTCGAATCGAAATCGATCCAGGGAGTGGCCCTGATCAAGCTTCAGTTTCACCCGGGTACGGACATGGCGGCCGCAATGGCGGAGACCGTGTCGTACGTGAACCGCGCGCGGGCCTTCATGCCGACCGGGACGGTCCCGCCATTCGTTATGCGCTTCGACGCCGGCAGCGTGCCGGTCGGTGATCTGGTCTTCTCGGACAGAGCGGCAAGCTGGGCGTCAAGGACCTGCAGGACGCCGCCCTCTTCCGTGTGCGTCCGCTGTTTGCGACCCTGCCCGGGGTGTCTGCGCCCCCGCCCTTTGGCGGCAGTCCCCGCGCTATCGTAATCAGCGTCGATCCTGACCGGCTGCGCGCCTACAATATGAGCCCGTCCGAGATCGTTCAGGCGATCACGAAGGGCAACACAATCAGCCCATCGGGCAACGTGCGCTTCGGCAACGAGATGCCGATGGTCCCAGTGAATTCTGTAGTAAAGGACATTCAACACCTTGGCGATATCCCTATCCGCTCCGACGGGACTCGCACCATCTTCGTCCGCGACGTAGGGACGGTCGCCGATTCTGCTGACATCGAGACCGGATTCGCGCTCGTCAACGGTCGCCGGACCGTCTACATCCCGGTCACCAAACGCGCCGACGCCTCTACGCTCAGCGTCGTCAATCTGGTCAAGGAAAACCTGCCGAAGTTTCAGGCCGTGCTGCCCCCCAGCGTAAAGATCAGCTATGAGTTCGACCAGTCGCCCTTCGTCACGCGCGCCATCCTGGGTCTGACCCAGGAGGGACTGCTCGGGGCGGTCCTCACCGGATTGATGGTCCTGCTGTTTCTGCGCGATTGGCGAAGCGCGCTGGTCGTGGTGGTGAACATCCCGTTATCGATCCTGGCCTCGATGACCGCGCTGTGGATGTCAGGACAGACGGTCAATTTGATGACCTTGGGCGGATTGGCTTTGGCGGTCGGCATCCTGGTCGACGAGGCGACCGTTGCCGTGGAAAACGTCCATTCACACCTTGCACGCGGCGCTTCTCTCGCCCACGCTTCCTACGACGGCACGACCGAGACGCTTGTCCCTCGTGTCCTGGCGATGCTCTGCATCCTCTCGGTCTTCATCTCGGCCTTCTTCATGAAGGGCGCGGCGCACAATCTCTTCGTCCCACTGGCCCTGGCGGTCGGCTTTGCGATGATCGCCTCCTATTTGCTGTCATCAACACTTGTTCCGGTCCTGCTGATCTGGGTGCTGCGGACCCGGCATGGCCAACAGGCAGCCGGTCCATCGCGATTCGACCGGTTTCGTGACCGATATCACGCCTTTTCAGCTCGAGTCGTTCGGCGGCGATGGATAGTCGCGCTCGTTTATCTTGCTGTCGCAGTGCTGATCGTTATCTTTATCGGCGGCGCTCTTGGCCGGGCGATCTTTCCGGCCGTAGACGCCGGACAATTCATCCTCCGCATGCGCGCGCCCGCGGGCACCCGCATCGAAGAGAACGAAAAGCTTGCAAACAGGACATTGGACATCATTCGGCGCGAGGTGGGGCCGCAGAACATTGAGATCACAGTCGGATTTGTCGGCGTGCAAAATGCCGCATACCCGGTAAACACCATCTATCTCTGGACGAGCGGCCCTGAGGAAGCGGTACTCCAGGTGCAGCTCAATCAGAAGGCCGGCGTAAGCGTGGCTGACCTCGAAGAGCGCCTGAGGCAGAAGCTGCCGCAGGAGTTGCCCGGTGTGCGCTACAGCTTCGAGCCGAGTGACATCGTCAACCAGGTGATGAGCTTCGGCGCGCCGACGCCTATTGAGGTGGCCGTAAGCGGGCCCGATTTCAGCAAGACCCGTCCTTTCGCCCTGCAGCTTGAGAAGGCGCTGAGCGAAGTTTCATCCTTGCGGGATCTCAAATTCGCGCAGGAGCTCGACTACCCGGCCGTTAAGGTCGACATCGACCGCGAAATCGCAGGTATGCTCGGCGTGACGGCCGGTCAGGTGGCCGAATCCCTCACGGAAGCAACCTCATCGAGCCGTTTCACGGTCCCCAACTTCTGGGCCGATCCCAAGAGCGGCGTCGGATATCAGGTGCAGGTTGAGGTGCCGCCTTTGCGCATGAATTCCCTTGAGCAGGTCAGAAATATCCCGATCAGCCGGAGACAAGACGTCCAGATCGATCTCCGTAACGTTGCGGATGTGACCCAGGGGACAGTCCTGGGCGAATACGACAGATATAACATGCGACGGATGCTGACGCTGCAGGCCAATATCGCGGGCAAGGACCTGGGCGGCGCTACGGACCGGGTGCTTCAGGCTGTCGCCAAAGCCGGCGCTCCGCCGCAGGGCGTGAACGTGGCGGTGCGCGGGCAGGTCGAGCCGATGCGCCAGATGTTCAGCGGCCTCGAACTCGGGCTCGTCGTTGCGGTGATCGCAATCTTCCTGCTGCTGGCCGCAAACTTTCAATCCTTCCGGCTGTCGCTGGCCGTCATGCTCACGATCCCCGCCGTGATCGCGGGTGTCGCGGTCGCCTTGTGGCTCACCAGGACGACGCTGAACGTCGAATCGCTCATAGGGACTATCATGGCTATGGGCGTGGCGGTGGCGAACGCAATCCTGCTCGTCACCTTCGCCGAACGAAATCGGGTCGGCGGCGCCCGCGTGGAGGAGGCGGCTGTGACGGGGGCGGCGAGCCGGCTGCGGCCGATCCTGATGACGAGCTGTGCGATGATCGCAGGCATGCTGCCGATGGCGGTCGGCCTCGGCGAGGGCGGCTCTCAGGCCGCGCCGCTCGGCCGCGCCGTAATCGGCGGCCTGACGGGGGCGACCATTGCCACGCTGATCATGTTGCCGGCAGTCTTCGCCATCCTCCAGGGCGAGCACACGCGAAAAAGCGCTTCGTTGCTGCCAACTGAGCGCGGGAGCCAAGACCTGTAGCTCACTGCACCATCATCGAGGCTGGAGATCCCATGATCACGATCCTTCCACTGAGGATTTTGCGCAGAGCGAGAAAAACGCCTATGCAGGCGCCCGGGCTTCTTGTTTTTGCTGTCGCCGTCATTGCGGGCTGCATTGCGTGTGTTTTAATCTCCGGATCGCCCGCTCAGGCCCAATCAGTTCCGAAGCCTCCGCTAAACGCTGAAAGTGGCGGAAAGAGCCAAGAACTCACTGTTACCGTCCCGGCGACAATTCAGGCGTTTTTCGTCACCGACCTCTATGCCAAGGACTCCGGCTATGTCTCACAAATCAACCACGATATCGGTGACCACGTTAAAAAAGGGCAGGTGCTGGCGGTCATCAGGGACCCTGAGCTGCAGGCGCAGTTCGACAAGGCCCAGGCTACCGTGCAGCAGACAAAAGCATCGCTCGATGTGGCAAAGCGCCAGCTCGTGGGCATGCAGGCCGATCTGGCGCTCCAGCAGGTAACGCTCAAGCGGCAGGAAGAACTCTTCGCCGGGCGGGCTGCGACCCCCCAGACGCTCGACGAAGCCAAGGCAAAAGCAGGCGTGTCGGGCGCCAACGTAGAAACGGCGAAAGCGAAAATCACCGTGGCCGAGGCAGATATCCGGGCCGCCAAAGCCGAAGCTGAAAGGCTCCAGGCGCTATTGGAATATGACAGGATCGTTGCGCCGTTCGATTGTGTCGTGATTCGGCGGCTGGTGAATCTGGGTGACCTGGTTCAGTCTGCCACTACGACCCGCACTGCCCACTTGTTCAGCGTCCAGGAAATCGATGTGGTGCGGGTGTTCGCGGACGTGCCGGAGGCGAGCGCCTGGTGGGTTCGGCCCGGCCTGGAAGCTGAGGTCAGGCTCTATAACCCGGCGGGGGTCACCTTCAGTGGCACGGTCACACGCATTGCGACAGCGCTCGATCCTGCAACCCGGACGATGCGGATCGAAATCGACCTGCCCAACCCCGAAGAGAAGCTGCTGCCGGGAGCATATGCGCAAGTTACGCTGACGGCTGAACCTCAGCAGGCGGGCCAAGTCAAACCGTAGTGGGTGGGGGACATGGAAGGAAGGTGGATGTGACAGGATCTCTAAGCCGGTGCGCATGGGCGGCCGTATCGCTTGTTGCGGCGCTGGTTGGATGCGCCGACCTTTCGAGCCTTAAGCTTTCTCATCCGGCCGTTGCGCCTGCCTCTCAGCCGACCGCTTCATTGAAAGTCGACGCATCGCAAATCCCGCCGATGTATCTCCGCCTGCTCGCGGTGAACTTGCCCACGGTGGTTCGTGTCGCCATGGCGCGCAACCTTGATATCCAGGCGGCGCAGCAGCGCATCGAAGCCTCGCGTGGCGCTTACGAGAGCAGCGTGGGGGCGATTTTTCCCTCTCTTACGCCTAACGTCACCGCCATCGGCATCGAGGGAGCGATCTCAAATCCGGGCGGCGGTTTCGGGTTGGCGAACTTCACCGATGTTTTCCCGGCCGTTATGATCCAGTGGATCATCAATCCTGGCCAAGTGGCCTATGATGTTGTTGCGTCGAAGCGGCGCCTCGAGGCTTCGGCACAGCAGGAACAGGCTCTTACTCAAGAAACCGCACGCGTGGCGGCAGTCCAATATTACGACCTCGTCCTGGTCCAGACCCAGGTTTCCGCGACCCGGCAGGCGGTGGAAGAAGCTGAGGAGTTGCTCCGGATAGAACGCCTGCGGTCTGACACCGGCAATGCATTACCCGCAGACGTATTACGGGCCGAAGCTGCTCTCGCGGGCAGGCAGCACGATCTGCTGACTGCGTTGAACGGCTTTTACAATGCATCGGTCGCTCTCACGGTTACTCTGCACCTCGATCCGACGGTCATGCTCGCGCCTCAGGCGGGGACGATGAAGCAGGCGACGCTTGTCAGCGAAGATTTCCGGATCGATGACATGCTCACGATGGCCGTACGCTACAGGCCCGACCTGCAAGCGGTTCGCACACTTTTGGCGGCCGCAAAGTCTGATAAGGGCGCCACTGTCTGGGGCGGGTTGGGGCCGCAGGTCCAGGCAGCGGGCAGGTTCGGGCCGCCCCCGCCGGCTCACGCACCAGCCAATACCTTGTATAGGGAGCAGAAATATGTGGCGACCGGCGGCTTTAATTGGAGCGCCGCGACTTTCGGGAGGATCAGGAGCGCAGTTGCCAACGTGAAGATTGCCGGGCTTGACCTGGACCGAGAGTTGGATCAAGTTCGCGCCGCCGTCGTCTCCGCGCATCAGGCCAGCCTCACTGCCGCACAGCTCATCCCGATCGCCAGGCAGCAGGTGACGTCGGCTGAAGAAGCGTTGCGCCTGACGCAGGAGAACCTCAAGGCAGGGACCGGACTGATAGTCGATGTGCTGCTGGCTGAGGCCGCCGCCGAGCAGGCCCGGGCCCGCTATGCAACCGCGATCGTCCGCTACAACCAGTCTCAGATCGATCTGCTCGCCGCGCTGGGTCTCATTGACCAGACGAATATAGACGGTGGATCAATCGTAGCGCCCACGCCGGGTGCGACGTCGGAGCCGTCTAGATCTGCACCGAAGTAAGGCGAAGATATTTCGCTGATCGTGCTGTCGCGGGTAAGAGGCGCAGGCCATTATTAGAAGCGTTTCTCCTGTGGCCTGACAAAACATCAAGCTGTTCGGAGGTATTGAATTCAGCCCGTCAACGTCAAAAATCGACATTGATGAGGTAAGCGACCGCCTCACTCAAGGCAGCTTTCAACCAGTTAGTTGCTGTAAGTGGCACATCCATTTTTATACAAGTTGGTAATAGGCATAGTTTCCATATGAATGTCTTCACCGCTAAGTCAGCAAGCTCTTATTGAGAAATTGAGCACAGACTCCCGGCCTCGGCCTTCGTTATGGCCAACTCTGTGTCGCCGGCGATCCCGTGGCCGGAACCATCTGCAATACCTCGGTGCCGCTAAATCGACGCCGAGCCTTTGTGGAATCCTTCAGAGGAGGGTTAATCCGCATTACGTTCTTGATGTTCCAGTGGATGATGCTTATTAAATAGCGATTGTTTTATCACAAAAATATTTCTCACCTTTTTTCCACACCTCCGGCGAAAATACAGTATGGTAATTCTTAATCATTGCCGCGTATTATTCGACAGGAAGCCTCGCCGAGAGCTTTTATGGCCGGTCTGTGTGCCTGTTTCCAGGTTAAAAATGGGATGAAAAATAGGAAGAAAACCACACAAGATGCTTTCGTAAGCGAATCCGCCGCACAATCCTGCTTTTGACCGGGTCAAAAAGGATGCTTCTTAATGCTCGCAAAATCGAGATGGGGAATGACCGCCCGGAGTTGATCCTTCTATCTTTCGAAGACTTGACACCGCGGGATGTCGAGGTTGCGAAGCTCAGGGCGACCATAAAGGAACTGGAGACCCGGATCGACGAGATGAAACGCGCCTGCAGCACTCACTGAAGGCACGAGGCCACGAGGCACACAAACAGGACTGAGCTGATTTTTCAACTTCCTTAGCACGCGCTGCCGCCTCTGCATTCAAAAGAGAGAAGATGAGAAAGGACAAAAAGCCAAGAGTAAAAGAGCAACTCCGGACAAAGGCTGAGGAGTCTGTAGCCTCGGAGAAGTTATCTGAAGATATGGCATCCGATTCTGCCGCGAGCCTGGAACATGAATTGCGGGTTCACCAGGTAGAATTGGAGATGCAAAATGAAGAGCTCCGTCAAGCGCAGGCTGAGCTTGAGGAATCAAGGGCACAATATGCCGATCTCTACGACTTTGCTCCCACAGGGTATCTCACACTCGATGAGCGTGGAGTGGTAGTGGAAGCTAATTTAACCCTGGCCGGGCAACTCGGCATCGAGAGAACTTCCCTCATCAATAAGCCGTTTCGCCTTTTTTCCGAGCGGGACGCAAAGACAATAGAGGCACATTTTCGGGCAGTTTTTAGAACGCAGACGCCGCAGACCTGTAGAGTGCTGCTGGTAGCAAAAAACGGCGAGAAGATTTACGCGAGGCTGGACAGCATTTTCATCGAAGACAACAATGGCGCAAAACGGTGCAGAACGAATGTGATCGATATCACTCTCTCCAATCAAGCGGAGGAGGCCATACGAAAATCTCGCGATGAACTGGCGCAGGTTCCTGCCAGACTATTAGCCGCCCAGGAGGAGGACAGAAAAAGGTTGGCGGGTGAACTTCACGACAGTATCGGGCAGATTCTGGCGGCCCTCAAGTTTCGTATCGAGCACGTCCTCCATGTCATGAAAAATGGGAAATCCGAAGAAGCACTGGAACTTCTCGAACAGATTATTCCAACACTACAATTCTCGATTGACGAAACGCGAACCATGTATATGGGTCTAAGGCCCAAGTTGCTGGATGATTTTGGTGTTATCGCCGCCATGAACTGGTACCGCCTGGAGATCATGAAACTCTATCCGGGCTTTCACATTGAACCTGAGATAAGAGTTGAAGAGACCGATATTCCTGAGCACCTGAAAGTTGCGATATTTCGTATAAGCCAGGAGGCGATGAACAATACTGCCAAACATGCCGGAGCGGAATGGGTAGACCTCGTTCTAGTAAAGCATGATCAGGTGATTGAACTGAGCATAACAGACGATGGAATCGGGTTTGACTTGGACGATGTGCCGGGTTGCGAAAGATCATACGGACTATCCGGAATGAAAGAAAGGACCGAGCAAACGGGTGGAAGATTCACCGTTGAATCCGTCCCCGGCGAGGGTACTACGGTAAGGGCTGTCTGGGGACTGCCGGGAGTGGATTACAATTGACCGGAGATGTCCCTGACAAGATTTAGACCGAAACGAAGAATTCCCTTCTGGTTCCATTGGACCTGCATATAAAATCATCTTAACATCCCTTGCCAATTTCTAAAGAGTCAGTTTGCAGCGAATCGGTAAACAAATTATTTGAAAACTGCGAAGATTTTGGCGCTCAATTTCTCAAGGGCGAGGAGAGATAAGGAAAATCTTTCCGAGTTAGATCACCGAACACTGGGGGGTTGCTAATCCCGTGACCTTGCGCAGCAACTTGGCCTTGTGCCTGCCTTGGATCTGGGAAAGCAAGAATAGAGCGACGCACGATTACTGTTTGCCTCGTATGATAACCGGGACGATACGGTAGTCGCGCTGAAAGACCAGGTTATGCAGATCGGCGGCGGCGATCGCCCGCAGTGT
>Ga0187867_10004195_pt1 | contig 11230 bp, 11 predicted proteins | sample June2016WEW_13_1_FD_132976 | JGI IMG/M metagenome (GOLD analysis project Ga0187867, IMG submission 132976) | Peatland microbial communities from SPRUCE experiment site at the Marcell Experimental Forest, Minnesota, USA - June2016WEW_13_10 | ecosystem: Environmental > Terrestrial > Soil >... | reverse complement strand
CTCACCAAGGGGTTCACCTTGCACCTGCGTGGTGGTTTGCGGTTGCCGGTACTGGGCGGTGTCAATCTTTCCGTCGATGCCGGTGAGTGCGTGGTGCTGTCGGGTCCCTCGGGCGCCGGGAAATCCACATTGCTTCGCTCGCTGTATGGCAATTACCGTGCCGACACCGGTCGGATTCTGGTCCAGCATCTGGGCCGGACGGTCGATATCGCCACCGCCGATCCGCGCACCATTCTGGCCGTGCGCCATCACACCATGGGTTATGTCAGCCAGTTCCTTCGCGTCGTGCCACGGGTACCCGCGCTGGACATCGTGGCGGAGGCGTTGCCTGGCCGTGAAGCCTCTGCCGATGCGCGGCGCGAGCAGGCCGCCGCGATGCTGCTGTCACTGAATATTCCTCGACGGCTGCACAGCATTCCGCCTGCGACATTCTCGGGTGGTGAGCAACAGCGGGTGAACCTGGCGCGTGGCTTCATCACCGGCCACCCGATCCTGCTGCTGGACGAGCCCACTGCGTCGCTCGATGCCGATAACCGAGCGGTCGTCGTGCACATGATCCAACAGGCCAAAGCGCGCGGCACCGCGATCATCGCCATTTGCCATGACCTTGACGTGCGAGATCAGATCGCCGACCGGTTGTTCCCCGTCCAGCCGTATCGCGAGGCCGCATGAACGCAGAAACGATTTTCACCAACGCCGTTCTGATAGCACCGGATGAAGTTCTGCTGGGAACTTTAACGATGCGCGGCGACACGATTACCGAAATTTTTCCTGGGTTTTCGTCTGCTCCGGGTGCGATCGATCTCGATGGCGACTATCTGATTGCCGGCGTGGTTGACGTACACACGGATAATCTGGAGCGGCAGGTACTGCCGCGCAGTCTGGCACGGTGGCCGTCGCGCTCGGCGATGGTGGCACACGATGCGCAATGCGCTGCCGCCGGCGTGACCACCATTTTGGATGCACTTTGTCTCGGCGATCTGGGGTTCGATGCCGGCCGGATCCAGACCTTTCGCGATGGCGTTGCCGACCTGGACGCATTGCTGCCGACCGGTTTGCTGAAGTCGCAACATTACCTGCACCTGAGGTGCGAAATCCCGGCGCTGGACACGCTGGATTGCTTCGATACGGTGGCCGATCATCCTCTGGTGCGAATGATCAGCCTGATGGATCACAGTCCAGGGGTCGGACAGTACGCAAATCTCGATTTCTACCGCGACCTGCGGCGGCGGGGCGGCCTGGATGAAGCGACCGTCGATCGCCGCATCAAGGAGTTGCAGCAACAACGGGCACGGGTGCGCGAGCCAAACCGGAAATCGTTACTTGATCGCGTACGCGGCCGCGGCATCGCTCTGGCCAGCCACGACGACCGCACCGTCGAAGAAATTGCGGAAAATGCCCGCGACGGCATCCGCATCAGCGAATTCCCGGTTACCATGGCAGCCGCGGAAGCAGCAAAGGCCGCGGGCATGGACGTGATCGCCGGTGCACCGAATGTGGTGCGCGGCGGCTCGCACTCCGGCAACATCGCAGCGGCCGACCTGTTGCGTGAGGGCTGGGTCGACGTGTTTGCCTCCGACTACGTGCCACCGGCGCTGATCGAGGCGGCGTTCCGTTGCGTGCGGGACGGCCTCGCCGCGTTGCCGGCAGCGATGGGGATGATCACCTGGCGTGCGGCGGAGCTGGCTGGCCTGCCGGACCGCGGGCGGCTCGCCGAAGGTCAGCGTGCCGACCTGGTCCGGGTGCGGGTGCATGAGACACTTCCGGTCGTCCGCCAGGTGTGGAGCGGCGGGGAACGGGTAATCTGATGGACCCTGAGGCTCGGGTCGGGATTTATTACAGCCCATGCGACGATGATCCGCTGTTCGCCGCGGGTGCCGCCTGGTTGGGCCGGAATCCGGCGCGCGGGGATCGCATCGCGCAACCGAACATTCCTGGAATTGACGAGGTTACCGCCGAAGCCAGAGGTTACGGGTTCCACGCCACGTTGAAGCCACCGATGCGATTGGCGCAGGGACGTTGCTGGGATGAGTTGCTTACCGCGACACGCGAACTGGCAACGCGGATCGCACCGTTCGCTTTACCGAGCCTGGCCGTGACTGACCTGCACGGCTTCCTGGCCTTGTGCGAGACCAGGTTTTGTCCGCCGTTGCAGGCGTTGGCCGATGCATGCGTGGAACGATTGGACTCGTTTCGGGCACCGCCGTCAGAGACGGAGCTGGCTCGGCGCCGGCGGGCTCAGCTGACCGAGGCACAGCAAGCGATGCTGCTTCGGTTTGGCTATCCCTATGTGCTGGACACGTGGTTTTTTCACATGACGCTGACAAGGCGGCTGTCCACCACAGAGCACGCGACCTGGCGCCCGGAGGTGGAAAGGTATTTCGAAGCTGCGGTCGCAACGCAGCGCATGGTGACGGATATTTGCCTGTTTACGCAGCCAGGCCCGGGAGAGCCGTTCGTGATAGGCGAGCGGATTGCATTAGCCGGGTAGGGCAGCCGCGCCTTCAGGTGCGACCCCGGCGTCAGCACATCGAGCCGCTAAGGCGGGTCACGCAATTTCCGGCCGAGTTCCTTGGGGTCGCGCAAGTCGTGCAATTCGTACACGTCCCACTCTGGATCGCGATAAGCGTTGGCCATGGTCTCCCAGGCCAGTGACTCTGAATCGCAGGAACAGTCATACCCAACCAGCCATTGCATTGCGGCGACGGCATCCGCGACGGACTGGCGGATCTCGGCATAGGGTATGGCCGCAGCATTTTTCGACACCAGCGGTTCGACCTGTTTGCGTAACAACGCCCGGGCCTTGTCGCAGATCGAAGCTGTCAGGGTAAGGTCGAACTGGCCAAGATATCGCAATGGAAAGTCGCCACGATCCAGCATCGTTTCGGCATCTGCCTGGCGTCGGTCGAGGTGGCGAATGCGGGCGAGCACCTCGCCAACGCGCACCTCAGATCGCGTCGCAAGCAACGGTGTCCATTCCCACAATGGTGCATCCGCTGGTAGCCTGGCGAAGTTCACAGCCCATTGATCCTGGCGGGCTTGTTCCTGCGCCATTACCGAGTGACGGACCTGCGCCATCGGTACGACCGAGGCACTTACCAACGTGGTCCCGCCCCACACCAGACCGGCAACGAACCACGCCGGGACATTCTGCCGCAGCGCGGGAATCACAGCCCACACCCAGAACAGCGCGATCAGCGGCGGTACCGTTGCCGAAACAATGATTGGCCACAGAAACGGCGGACTGTTTGGCTCGCTCAGCAGATCCAGCGCCTGCATCGCCGCTGCACCGGACAACGGCAGCAGAAGCGCCCCTGGCAACACCACCGGCAGCGGCAAAGCGCCGACCACGCCCGCAATAATGACCAGAACGGCGAGCAATGCCCAAAGCAGGAAGATTTCCAACATGGCGAATGCCTGCGCCAGGCCGTTACCGGCGGCATCGCTGCCCGACAAATTGGACAGCGTCGCCAGTTGCACGACCCAAACCAACGCCGCCATCAGGCCAAAGATCACGCCGCCGACGACCGCACGGCCGGAAGGTTGATTGGGCTGCTCGCCGCTCACGGTCGCAATGCCGCATCCACGACATGACGCAGCGTGGCGACAAACCGTTCCATCCCTATGGCCAAGGTCGCATCGTTCCACACCGTTTCGACCGCCACGCCGGGTGGGATCAGCGCGGCCCGGTCAAGCCGGCGAGCCACCTCGGCAGCGGTTTCGCGGCCTCGCGCGACCAGTCGCGCGGCGAGAATTTCGGGCGAAGCGGTGACCTCGATCACCCGGACGGCATATTGTGCCGCGGCTGCCGCGATGACGCCGCGGGAGACATTGGCAACCACCACCGGCGCAGTGTCCACCGCCGAAATTCCGTAACGCAGGCCGTGCGCGGACCACGACAACGCGAAGTCACGCGCCGCGAATTCCGCTTCGGTGACGGGTTCGTGGTTTTCGCCGTGGGGATCGGCCGGCCGGGTGATCACTCTTCGGACGAAATGAACGCGCGGATCGTCGCGCAATGCGTCTTTGGCCGCATTCAGCAGCGTATCCTTGCCGGCTCCGCTTGGGCCGACCACCAGCACGAGCATTGTCGTCTCCGCGGCTTTCAGTGCGGCCAGCATGGCGTTACCTTGCGTCCCGAAGCAACGCCGGAGTTTACTGCCATGTTCACCACACGTCCGGAAATCGCTGGAACGTTTGGAGTTGTCGCCAGCACGCACTGGCTGGCCAGCAGCGCCGGCATGGCGGTATTGGAACGCGGCGGCAATGCCTTTGATGCCGCGGTCGCCGCCGCCTTCGTTCTGCAGGTCGCAGAACCGCATTTGAACGGGCCCGGCGGCGATGCGCCGATCATCTTGCACGACGCAAGAACCGGGCGGCAGCACGTGATCTGTGGCCAGGGCCCCTCCCCGCGCGCCGCCTCCATCGAGGCATTCCAGCATTTGGGTCTGGACCTGATCCCCGGTACCGGGTTGTTGCCAGCCGTCGTGCCCGGCGCGTTCGACGCGTGGTGTCGGCTGCTGCGCGACTGGGGCACCTGGGAGTTTGCCGAAGCCCTTTCGTTCGCCCTTGGCTATGCCAGAAATGGCGTCCATCTGGTGCCGCGCATATCGGCAACGATCGAAAGCATGCGGCCGTTGTTCCAGACCGAATGGAAGAGTTCAGCCGCGGTTTACCTGCCTGGTGGCGCGGTGCCCGGACCACGCACCTTGTTCGCCCGGCCGGCCTTGGCCGACACCTGGGACCGGCTGTGCCGTGAGGCCACCGGCGCAACCCGCGAAGCTCGCATCGATGCAGCGCGGCGCGCCTGGTACCAGGGCTTCGTCGCCGATCACGTCGATCGCTTCTTCCGTGGCAACGAGGTGCTTGACGTCAGCGGCCGCCGCCACCGTGGCCTGCTGACCGCCGAGGATTTTTCCCGTTGGTCGGCGACGGTGGAAGACCCTGTCCGCTACGACTACCACGGCCATAGCGTGCTGAAGTGCGGTCCCTGGAGCCAGGGCCCGGTGTTCTTGCAGCAACTCGCTCTGCTCCGTGGGTTCGACATCGGAGCAATGGACCCGGTGGGCGTAGACTTCATCCACACGGTCGTTGAAGCGGCAAAGCTGGCGTTTGCCGACCGCGAAGCTTACTACGGCGATCCGGATTTTTGCCGTGTGCCGATGGCGGAATTGTTGTCTGGTCAATATAATGCCGAACGCCGTCAGCTGATTGCCGCAACCGCGTCGATGGCACTGCGGCCTGGTTCGATCACGGGTTTTGCTGCCGACGTGGATCGTGATGGCGCGGCGCGCGGCCGGTTGCTGGCCGGCGACTCAGATGGCGCGGGCGAGCCGACCGTCGCCCGCCTCGGCGTGATCGGTGCGGATACGTGTCATATCGATGTGATCGACCAGCACGGCAACATGGTCAGTGCCACGCCCTCCGGCGGCTGGCTGCAATCGTCGCCCGCGGTGCCGGGCCTCGGCTTCCCGATGGGCACACGGGGCCAGATGTTCTGGTTGAAGCCCGGCCTGCCGAACTCGCTGGAGCCCGAGAAGCGGCCGCGCACCACATTGTCGCCGAGTTTCGCGCTGCGCGACGACAAAGCCTGGATGGCGTTCGGCACACCTGGTGGCGAGCAGCAGGACCAATGGTCGCTGATCCTGTTTCTGCGTATGGTCCACCACAACATGACCATCCAGGAAGCAATCGACGCACCGTCGTTCCATACCGAACACTGGCCGAGCAGTTTTTGGCCGAGGGTGGCAAGACCCGGAAAGGTGGTCATTGAAGGTCGTTACCCGGATGCGGTGTTGCGCGATCTCGCATCCCGTGGCCATGACGTCAGCAAAGGTGACGACTGGAGCGAGGGCCGGCTGTCTGGTGCTCGGCTGGAGCCGGATGGGCAAATGTTTGCCGGGGCGAACCCGCGCGGCATGCAAGGCTATGCGGTGGGCCGTTGAATGCGGACGCTGCTGCAGCCCGGCCCGGTACATCCGCGGCGGATCGAAAGTTTCGGTGCCACGGCACAGAGTTTGACATTTCCGTTGGCCGTCGGCGGTTCGCTGCTGGAGGCTGCCACGAAACCACTGGTCGATGCAGGCTGGCGCGGCGGCACGCTGAGCTTTGCCGGAGCGGCATTCGAGCCATTTCGTTATGTGATGCCCGGTCCGCCCGACGATGCCTCGCATGTCGCGTATTTCTCTGCCCCGCGGGCGCCGGCCGGGGTCACCCGGATCGAGCAGGCCAATGCGACCTTCGGCTGGCACGACGGCAAACCGTTCCTGCACTGCCATGCGGTTTGGACGGAGGCTGACGGCGCGCGGCGCGGCGGCCATATCCTGCCCGCCGAGGCGATCGTGGTTGCGCCTGGCATGGTGCACGCCTGGGGGTTCACCGACATTGCGATCGAAACCTCGCAGGATCTGGAAACGAATTTCCGGCTGTTGCAGCCTTCAGGCGCTTCACAGCCTGACGCACCGGCAGTGATCGCCCGGGTACGTCCGAACGAGGATGTTGTCACCGCGGTGGAAGCGATTGCGCGGGCTCACCACATCCCGGATGCAACCATCCGCGGCAGCCTTGGCAGCCTGATCGGAGCCCAGTTCGAGAATGGAACGAGTGTGCCGGATGATGCGACCGAGGTGCTGATTCGCATGGGCCGTATCACGGCCGGCGTGGCAGACATTGATCTGCTGGCCGTGGATTCACGCGGCCACGTGCATCAAGGCCGGCTGGAACGCGGTGCGAACCCTGTGTGTATCACCTTCGATCTTGTGCTGACCCGCGATACCGGCACGGTTTGAAGCGCCGCGCCGGCGTACGTTATGCTGGGAGATCCGCGGTTGCGGCGGCAAACCCTCGGGGATTGCCGAAGGTCGTCAGGCTGGTTGCGATAGTTACATATCCCCGGCGCCCGACAACACCGACCCGAACAGCTTCCAGGATTTACCCTGCCATTTCTGCAGTTGCATCTGCCGAATCGGATGGAAGTTGGTCGGGCTGGTATTAACCGTGATGCCCGGCAACAGCACCGGCATCATGAGGTTTGTCAGGCTGGCCGCTTGCTTCATGATATTTGCCCAAGAGAAATCCGTAGCGCACTGCTTCAGTACCTGCCACAGCGTGTAGCTGACGCCATAGCCGAATACCGGACCGGCATCCGTCAGGTCGGCACCGAGCATGTATTTCGCCATGAACGTCCGCCATTGGTTCATCCCCGGATCGTCTTTCCAGGTCGCATCCGTCGGGTTCTTCAAATACGCCGCGCTGATCAGGCAGGTTGCGTTCTCCGGACCGGCCGGCGTGATCACTGAGCCGACCGAGATCGAAACGTTGGTCATGAAGTGCAACGGTTTCCAGCCCAACTCGGCAATTTTCCGGATCGTCCGGGCGGCGAATTTCGGCGTCGCCGCCGTGATCACTACCTCAACACCCGCGTTTTTCAGCTCCAGAACCTGCGAGTCGATCGTTGCATCGGTGCCTTCATAAGAAACGGTTTTCACCAGGCTGTCGAACTTTTCGCCGAGTACGTCCTTGACGCCGAGCGGGTAATCTTTGCCGAAGTCATCGTTCTGATACAGAATGGCAATATTTGCGCCGGGCTTTGTGCCGGGCTTGTTGTCTTTTGCATAGGTTGTGTAAATCTGTGCCTCGGTTCGATGGCTTGGCTGCCAGCCCATGACCCACGGCGTCGCTTTGTAATCGCCCCATTTGTTGGCGCCGCTGCCGAGGAACAGCAGAGGTACACCCTTACTATTGGTGTAACGGAAGATCGCGGAGTTGGGCGGCGTGCCGATCGTGGCGAACATGAACGCCACCTGGTCCTGCTCGACGAGGCGGCGCACCTGATCCACGGTTCTGGCGGACTGTAGCCATCATCGAGCGAAATATAATTGATCTGACGGCCACCGACGCCGCCCTGCTCGTTGACCATTTTGAAAAATGCGGCCTCGGTCCTGGCGATAATGCCGTACGCCGAAGCGGGTCCACCAGGCTGCGGTATTGCCGATCCTGACTTCGGTCGCCGTTACGCCTGGCGTGTCTCCAGCCCATGTCGGACCGGCCATGGCGGCTGCGGCGGCGATTAAGAACCCACGTCTGAACGTTTCCGATCCTCCCGATAGGTGTCGGGAGAATACCTGTCAAAGGCACCACCCGGAAGGCCGCGGAGCCTCCCGGGTGAGCCGCCCGCCTGACCGGATGTCAGACCGACTCTTTCAGTTCCTTCGCCGGACGGAAGGCAATCTTCTTGCTGGCCTTGATCTTGATCGCTTCGCCGGTCGCCGGGTTGCGGCCCATCCGAGCGGCCCTCGCCCGAACCTGCAAGATGCCAAGGCCGGTTAGCCGTACCTTGTCGCCCTTCTTCAAATGCTGCGAGGTCGCGGTGACCAAATCATCGAGCACGGCCTCGGCGAGCTTCTTCGGAATTTCGTGCGACGCGGCGACCCCCGCCGCGATTTGTTTCAGAGTGACCGTTGCCTGCGCGGCGGATTTGGCGGCGGCCTTCTTGGCGGGCGCGGCCGCTTTCTTCGCGGGGGCGGCCTTCTTTGCTGCGGGCATGGAATCCTCACTGTTCAACGCTGGTACCGGGCGGACCACACCATAGCGACGCGAGTCGGGCAACAGATTCCTGACGCCAAACGTTAATTTTCCGCTGTTTTGCCATATTCGCGATGCGAATGTCGCAGGTTCCACACGCACGGGTCGATTTCGTCAGCCAATCCGCCCCAACTCTTGCAAGCGGATTGCAACAGTTTCCGGCAACGCCACCTTCCGCCCGGTCGAGCGGTCGACACAAACGCTGCGGTTCAACGCGGCCGCGACGCAGCCGGTCCGATCGAAAATGCCGTAGCCAAGTGTGAAGGATGTCCGCCCGACATGGATCGGGGCCAACTCAACAGTCAAACTGCCTGGATAGGAGGCCGAACGAAGGTAGCGGATGGTCAACTCCGCAATTGGCCAGGTCACGCCGTCGGGCAGGCCGAGTTCATCAGCGAGGTGCCGGCGGAATGCAAGGCGCGCCTCCTCCAAATAGATAAGGTAACGTGCGTGATTGACGTGTTCGTTGGGATCGAGGTCGGAGTAGCGGATCTCGGTCTCGATCCGAAAGCGCTCTGGGCTGCTGACCTGAAACGGGTCGAGGTTCATGCTTCCCCCACGGTGGTGGCGGTCATAACGGCGGCAAGTTCGGTGAAGTCGGCCACGATCAGATCGGGTTGATGCGGCGTCTCGCCGAACGGACGGTGGCGGCGGTCGATGAACGTGGTTCGCATGCCGTACGATTTCGCGCCGATGCAGTCGAACGCATGATTGGCGACGAACAGGCAGGACGAACGGTGCAGGCCGATCAACCTTTCCGCCGTCGCATAGGTCTTCCAGTGCGGCTTGAAATAGCCCGCTTCCTGCACCGAGATGACGAGGTCGAACGGAAAGCCGATATGCGGAGACGCCGCCTCCAACATGTCGCGATCGCCATTGGACAGGATGACCAGCTTGTAGCCAGCAAATCGGAGGCGATGCAGGGCGGCGACCACGTCGGGGAAAGGTTTCAGCGACTCGATTCCGGCGACCAGGGCACGGACTTCATCCTGGGTGTAGCTGAAGCCGCAACGATCCATCACCTGCGAAACGGCACGATGGCCGATTTGCCGATATGGCGTATGGCCGCGATCGCATAAGGCGTCGATCATCGAGTTTTCGTAGTGCGTGCGCCGCCACCAGGTGACAAAACTGTTGGCGCTGCCTTGCCAGCCCTTGCCACGGAGGAACGGTTCGGCCAGCTCGGTCAGGCCTTTCTGCATGTCGACGATGGTGCCGTACTGGTCGAACACCAAAGCGCGGATTTCGCGGCGGAGGATCTCGGGACGTTCCATGGCGGCGGCTTTCGTTGGTGGCACAGCAAGGGCTTCGCCCTTTAACCCACCAGGGAGCGCTGCTCCCCTGGACCCCTCGTCAAAGGGCGAGGCCCTTTGAAATCTATCCATTGGCGTTGTGTCTGAGGAGGGCCGACACAGACTATGAAACGTCTCAGGCGGCCCTCCTCAGACACAACGCCAAATTAATGGTTCCAAGGGCCACTGCCCTTGGCGGGGTTCCAAGGGGCAGCGCCCCTGGTCAGGGTCCGGGGTGAAACCCCGCTCTTGCCGCACCCGCGAAGAGCCGCCGATACTGACGCCATGCGACTAATCGCAATGATTGCCCGGCGTTGCCTTTGGATGCCGCCGACCTTGTTCGGGCTGCTGCTGATCGTGTTCGCGGTTTCGCACGTGATCCCATCCGATCCGGCACGCATCATGGCAGGCGAGAACGCGACGGCCGACCAGGTCGCCGCAATCCGCCATCAATACGGGCTCGACCAGTCGTTGCCGATGCAGTTCCTGCATTATGTGGATGACGTACTGCATGGCGACATGGGGACCAGCCTGTTCACTCAGCGGCCGGTCGCCGAGGACCTGATCGCCCGGCTGCCGGCAACAATGGAACTGGCCCTCTACGCCATGGCCCTCGCCGTCCTGGCCGGCGTTCCACTGGGCGTTGTCGCTGCGCTGCGGCGCAATACCTGGTTCGATCATGTGGTTCGGCTCGTCACCGTCGCCGGTCTGGCAATGGCGGCGTTCTGGTTGGCGATCTTGTTGCAGTTGCTGTTTTCGATGTGGCTTGGCCTGACCCCGGTGCAGGGTCGCATCGACGGCTGGGGACCCGATCCGATTACCGGCTTCTTCACCATTGACGCTGTGCTGCGGGGCGATTGGCAGACATTGTTTGACGCCGTGCGTCACCTTGTGCTGCCGACCCTGACTTTGGCGTTGCCTGCCATTGCCACGATCGTGCGATTTACCCGGGCCGGCATGATCAACGTGATGTCCAGCAATTTTGTGTTCTACCAGGTTGCCATGGGCATTCCGAGGCATCGGATCGTCTGGAAATATCTGCTGCGGGCTGCCCTGATCGGCACGTTGACGCAAATTGGCCTGATCTTCGGCAACCTGATCGCCGGAGCGGTCGTTGTCGAAACCGTATTCGATTGGCCGGGGCTGGGAAGTTTCGCGGTGAACTCGATCCTGCACTCCGACTACAACGCGGTCATGAGCTTTACCGTGTTTGCCGGCGTCATATTCATCCTGACCAATCTGGCGGTCGATATCGCGCAAACTTTGCTGGATCCGCGCGAGCGATGAAGCGGTTGTTACGTGACCGTTCCGCCCTGTTCGGGCTGGTCATCATCGTGGTGCTGGTGTTGTGCGCG
>Ga0187867_10004191_pt1 | contig 11239 bp, 10 predicted proteins | sample June2016WEW_13_1_FD_132976 | JGI IMG/M metagenome (GOLD analysis project Ga0187867, IMG submission 132976) | Peatland microbial communities from SPRUCE experiment site at the Marcell Experimental Forest, Minnesota, USA - June2016WEW_13_10 | ecosystem: Environmental > Terrestrial > Soil >... | reverse complement strand
GACGGACAGGTTGATTATGCCGCTTGAGTTCTCGTAAGGGCCTGGCCCGTCTTCCTTCTCTCGTATTCGACTGGCGACAGGCTGCCGAGTGAGCTGTGGCGGCGCACGCGGTTGTAGAAGACCGGCCAAGCGTTCTAGCCACAAACCAGCCGCCGCCTACGGCAAACTGCTAAGCAGAGACGGTGCAATTCAGCTCCGAAGAACTTGCCTGGGCGACCGACGTCGTCGGAAGGTGGGTGCCGCCCACGCCCCAGTACGTGTGGCCCTTGCTCGCAGACAAGGTTGGTGCCGAGGTCTGGGTCAAGCATGAGAACCACACCCCTACGGGCTCGTTCAAACTGAGAGGCGGTCTCGTGTACGCCGAGCGCTTACGGGCGAGGCGGCCGGGGGTGAAAGGGATCGTGTCCGCCACCCGCGGCAATCACGGCCAGAGCCTGGCTTTTGCCGGGAGAGCAGCACGCATCGCCGTCACCATTGTCGTCCCGAAAGGCAACAGCCCGGACAAGAACGCGGCCATGCGGGGCTTCGGGGCCGAGTTGATAGTGCACGGTCACGACTTCCAGTCCGCTCGCGAGCACGCCAGCGAGCTCGGCAACGACCGCGGGCTCGAGGTAGTCCCCTCGTACCACCCGGACCTGGTGCTCGGAGTGGCCACCTATGCCCAAGAGTTGTTCTCCTGCGCCGGCGTTCTCGACGCCGTCTACGTGCCGGTCGGGATGGGCTCGGGCATAAGCGGCCTCATCGGTGTTCGAGACCTGCTCGGCCTCAGCACCGAGATCATCGGGGTCGTGGCCGAAAAGGCCCCGGCGAGCGCGCTTTCCATGAGGGCCGGGAGGGTAATCACCACCGAGACCGCAACGACCTTTGTCGACGGGGTGGCGTGCCGGGTTCCCGACGCCGAGGCGGTTTCGGTCATCTGCGCCGGGGCTGCGCGGATCCTCACGATAAGCGAGGACGACGCGGCCGAGGCGATGCGGGTCTTGTTCGCCGCCACTCACAATGTCGCGGAGCCCGCCGGCGCGCTGGCGCTGGCCGGCCTTTTCCGAGAACTCCCCTGGGCGGCCGGAAAGCGCGTGGCCGTGATCCAAAGCGGCGGCAATGTGGATGCGGGTCAGCTCGTCGAAGTCCTGGCGGGCCGCACCCCTCCGGCATGAAACTGGCGGTTGAGCGCCGGATCGGCCGTGGCGACAGTCGATAAATTGCTGTCGTGGCTCATTTCGCAGTGACGACCGCTCACGGCCCGAGCTGGGACACCTCGCGCCCGATCCGTGACCAGCAGGCCTGGGCCGAGCACGCAGCTTTCATGGACGGTCTCGTCGATGACGGTTTTGTCATCTTGGGTGGCCCGCTCACCGACGGGGAGCGGGCCTTGCTCGCCGTCGAGGCCACCGACGAGAGCGAGATCAGAAGACGTCTCTCGGAGGATCCCTGGGCGGCCATGGATCTGCTTCGGATCGGCTTGATCGAGCCCTGGACGATCTGGTTGGACGGCAGGGAGCGCCGAAACCAAGCCGTTTAGGCCGGCGGTCAGGTCGCGACCTTCGCCTTACGTCGCAAAGGGGGCAACGTCGGTGGGGGCTGGCGGCGTGGCGGCAGCTCGGACAACAGCTCGGTCGTGGCGGACGCAATGGTCCGGACTGCCCTGTCGAAGGCGCTTTTGGTCGTGTCGGAGGCCGATTGCACGCCAGAGACCTTGCGCACGAACTGGCGGGCGGCCGCCTCGATCTCCTCGCTCGTTGCTGCTGGCTCGAGGCCTCTAAGAGTGGTGATGTTCCTGCACATGCGGCCAGGCTAGGACCGGTGACCTGTCGCTTGTGCAAAGTCGCAGCCGACAGGGCCTTAAGCATGACGGATGATGTCGGTAAGGTGGCTGCGGTGGGTGGCGGTCGCCCTCGGTGTTGCCATCGGTGCCGTCTTGGTCCTGAGCCGCCATTGGCTCATCGGTGTCCTCATCCTCGCCCTGGCGCTCGTGAGGGCATCGGTGTTGGTGACCGTTCGCAAGCGCCGGGCAGCCTTTAGGACAAGGCGGGCAGACTGGCTCGGGTCACGGCGCTATTAGCAACGCGGCGAGATAGGGCGTTTCGAAGAGCTCCGTTCCGCCTATTGGTCGGATCCGCAGGGCTCAGCCGCTCAGTCCTTGGTGCCGGTCAGGCCCAGCCGAATCCCGACGGCGATTATGGCCAGGCCACCGACGCCACCGATGAGCTCCAGGCGCTTGGGTGATCTCGCGAACCACGTGCGGGCGGCGCCTGCGAACAAGCCCCAGGCATTGTCGCAGACTAGGGCGATGGCGGAGAACACGAGGCCCAACAACAAGATCTGATCGGGAAGGTGCCCCTGGGTCCGATTGACGAACAAGGGCAGGATCGCCACCAAGAACACGACCGTTTTGGGGTTGGTTGCCCCGACGATGAAGCCCTGCAGCAAATAGCGACGGCGCGAAGGCGCCTTTCCGGGTTGCAGCATGGTGAGCAGAGATCGGCGCTCGCGAATGGTCTTCGCGCCGAGGAACACGAGATAGACCGCGCCGAACAGTTTCAGGCCCGTCAACAAGGCGACGGAGCGCTCTGCCAGGGCGCCGACACCGAAGGCAACAGCGACGACTTGGACATATTCGCCAAGCGTGTTGCCGACGACCGTAAAGACGGCTGCCCTGCGTCCGTAGCTAAGGGCGCGGGCGACGACGAACATGACGCTCGGTCCTGGGATCAAGATGATCACGAGCGCCGTGAGGGCGAAGGCGGCGAGGTGACCATCTCCGGGCATGGCCCCGAGGCTAATGGCTCTCGGTCAGCTTGGTGTTGAGCGAAGTTGCTTCTTGTGCCGCGCCTTGGACGTCTCGAGGTCGGCGAGAAGGGGGCGATGGCCAGCGCAGCTTGGTGGGTAATCTCCATGTGGAGATGGTCGATGTCGAGCTTCTTTACCGTCAGCACCTGACCGATGCCGACAGGCGGCTCCTGCGCGAAGCTTTGGGCCCCGACGTCCCGCTCATCGCGGCGCTCGGATCGCCCGAAGTGGAAACGGTCGTCTTCGGTGCCGGTGAGCCCGCTTTGGTCTCGGTGGGAGTCTCGCCCTTTCTGGCCTTTGCGACAGCGGTGCACCGCACCGCGGCGGCGCTCGAGACGACGAGCTTCGTCGAGGAAAGGTGGGCGCCGCGCGTGCGCATCCCGGTTTTCGACGTGGCGGCTCTGCGGGCGCTGTTGTCCGATCCGGTGCGACGCTACTTCCTCGTCGAGCTTCTGGCTTCCTACACCCGCGTTGCCAGCGGAGTGACCTGGACCCGTACCTCGCGGGGATGGCGCCGTCGCCGTTTCAGCGAGCTGGACCCGGTACGCCTCGCCGAGCTGCTCGATGTCGTGGAATCGAACGAGCGCCCCGGTGTTTATCGTCGGCTGGGCGACCTGGCTTTGTTCTTGTTGGGCGTGTTCCCCGACCACCCGCCCGTGCTCACCGGTGGCGTGGCCTCCGACAGGCTGGCTCGCTTGTCCGGCCTCGGCAGCGACTATGCCGGAGGGCTCGACACCAAGGACCTCTTGGAGCTGCTCGGTGCGCGCTGGTACGCGGCGGCGGTGGCTTCTGCCAAGGCCACCGGTTTCCCCGTGACCACTACCTTGACGGTTGCCGGCCATATGGGCGAGCACTTCAGGGATGCGAGACGGGTTCTCAACGCCGTAACGGACCGTTATCTGTTCCCCTTGCGCGAGCAGTGGTTCGGGACGAGCTGACAAAGATGGGCCAGCCATGCCGTGGCTGTCGCAGCTAGACGCGCAGTCGCAGCGGCGTTTTCTTGTCCGGCTACGAAGTTCAATAACGGTGAAGCAACGAGCGCTTGGCTTTTTTGGGCAGCTCGTGCGGTCGCTGCCGTTCATGGCTTGGCGCTCGGAGATACCGCCGGCGTAATCTCCAATCAGTGTTCCGCTATGCGATCTACGTCCACGAACCTCGCCAGCCTTGGCAAGCGAGCGGGTCCCGGGACTGGCACCTCTTTAAGCTCCCGGAGTCGCCGTCAGGCGCTCCCGTTCTCACGCTTTGCAGGAATCTGACCGTCGATATTCACGACTTCATGGCATCGGCTCGTCTGCCAGTCGATGAGTGGCGGGCACATACAGGAGCGGAGCATGTCTGCCGGGTGTGTGACGAGTTGTCCGTAATCCTGGAGCGGGAGTCGGCTTAGAGCGAGATCGCAGGTCGGGCTAGGAGACGCTCCCAGGCCCTACGCGAGGAGCGATAGGTGCCCCTCGCAGCCGAAGTGAAAATTGTGGTTGGCGGCCAGAAAACACCGACCACACGCGTTGCACCAGGTTCGGAGTTGGACGACGGGGGAGCGATTTCGACCGAGCTCCGGTCCGGGCAGCTGAGTCTGTGCTCGTGACCACAAGCACAAAGTTGCTGGCGACAGCAGCAACTTCGGGCTCTAAAAGCCAATTCGGGCCGAGGCAGCGGGTCTGGCACAAAAAGGGGGCACCTCCGAACGCCGCCAGCCCCAGTACGCCCGTCGTCTAGGCCCGGAGTCGGCCTAGGATTGTCAATTAACAAGAAATCCATGCTCTTTGACCACTCCGGTCAGCAGAGCCGACAGGCGCCGAATGGACACCGGCGCCCCCGAACGGAGAGATAACAATGGCAGTCCAATTGCCCAAGGCCACCCGCGAGACCAGTAAGGAGGTCGACAGACGGCTCGAAGCCGTCATAGCTGAGCAAGAAAAGATCTTCGTCGACCGCCAGCCGCGGTCCCTCGAGCTAAGCCGGCGCGCCGTCAAGGCACTGGCCGGAGGGGTGACCTCGAGCTGGCAGATAACGCGCCCGCAGTCGGTCTGGATCAGTCACGGCAAGGGCTCGAAGATCTACGACGTCGACGGTGAGGAGTACGTCGACATGCACGGTGGCTATGGCGCTGGCCTGGCCGGCCACGGGCACCCTTTGATCGTCGAAACGGTGAGCCGTCGTGTCGCCCTTGGGACCCATTTCGCACAACCGACCGAGGACGCCATCATCGTGGCCGAGGAGCTGGGCAGTCGTTGGGGACTGCCGCTGTGGCGCTTTGTCAACACGGGCACCGAGGCGACGATGGACGCCGTCCACCTCATGCGGGCGGTCACAGGCAGGGACATGATCATCAAGGTCGAGGGCTGCTACCACGGCCACCACGACTCGGTGCAGGTGTCGGTGGCTCCCGAGGCGGAGGACATAGGTCCTGCCGACAAGCCCATCGGGTCTCCCGCCAGCACAGGCATCCCTGAGGCAATGCTGGTTCTCACCAAGATCGCCTCGTTCAACAGCGTCGAGAGCGTCCGGCGACTGCTCGAGGAGTACCCCGGCCAGATCGCCGGCATGATCATCGAGCCGATCATGATGAACGCCGGCATCATCAAGCCGGAGCCTGGATACCTGGAGGGTCTAAAGCAGGTGCTTCACGAGCACGACGCCCTCTTGACCTTCGACGAGGTGAAGACCGGTCTCACTGTCGGCCCCGGCGGAGCCACGAAGCTCTACGGGACGACGCCGGACCTCGTCTGCCTCGCCAAGTCGATCGGCGGAGGGCTCGTCTTCGGCGCCATGGGCGGCACCGAAGAAGTCATGAAGTACGTAGCCAACGGTGTCTACGCCATGGTCGGGACCTTCAACGGCAACCCGCTCTCGGTGGCGGTGTGCCGCACGATGCTCGAGAAGATCGCCACCGATGAGGCCTACGAGAGGATCGGGGTGCTCCATGAGCGGATCGACAGGTCCCTCGAGAAGATGATCGAGGAGACCGGCCTTCCCGCCCATGTCGTGTCGGTCGGAGGCAAGGGCTGTGTCACCTTCTCGACCACGCCGGTGCACGACTACAGGGAGTTCCTCGAGATCGACGACAGGTACAACCACGCTCACTGGCTCTTCCAGCACAACGGTGGCGTGTTCCTTCCTCCCTGGGGAAAGACCGAGCAGTGGCTCATCTCGGTGCAGCACGACGACTCCGACGTGGATCGCTTCCTCGGCAACTTCGAACGTTTCGCACGGGCCGTGGCCGATTAGCTCTCGACCACAAGGCGCGTGGATCAGCTCTTTTCGGCGTCCGGACGCGGGTCAGCCCCATCATTTGATGAAGGCTGGTCCGTGGCCGGGGCCGGGAGCTGGCCGACCCCGGCGGCGAGGAGGCCCGAATTGGGCAGCTTGAACACTCCGTCGTCGGTGCGCACCGTGACATAGACGAGACCGATCTCGAGCACCCAGGCGTCGAAGACACCTCCGAGGGCGCCCGAGCGGATCCGGACATGGTCACCGACCTTGAAAGGTCGCGCCATCAACAGCACAAGGGCGGCAAAAACATTGCCGAGGCTTTGCTGGGCGGCGATGCCGAGTACGACTCCGGCGAAGCCGGCACCGACGAGCACGTGGTCGATGGCCACCCCGAGCCCGAGCACTTCGAAGACGCCGACTAGGACGACCACGTAGCAGACGGCCACGATGACAAGGCGGACCGCCACCCCGGCGGTGGCGATGGTGCGTTGCGTGACGAGATGGCCGAGACCGTCGGCGACGCGACGCGAGGCGACGAAGCCAAAGACGAGGAGCACGCCGGCTGAGATCCACGCGACGAGCTTCGCGTTGAGCGCCGGCCCGTGGATGTTGCCGAAGTCCCTGCCGACGACGAGAGCGGCCACGGCGACGATCGCCGCGACCAAGCCAACCACGAGGTCCCGCTCGCGAGCCCGTCTCATCTTCTCGACCCTTCTGTCGCCACCATTTATCCAGGGTAGTCAACTGTTCGCGGCCTTCTCGGTCCCATCGAAAGGCGCGCCTTTCGTGGCGCGAACCTCCTCTTAGCGCGACGCGGACACCCATGCGGGAAGAATTAGGCGTGTCTTGGCGATTCACATGAGGTGGATGCGCCACTCGAGCTGACCCCGGAAAGGGTCGCCCCCTGTCACAGCCCGGACTGGCTGGTCCTCACCTTGGCGTGCGTGGCGCAGTTCATGGTGCTGCTCGACGTCTCGATCGTGAACGTGGCCCTGCCCTCGATCAAGCACAGCCTCGGTTTCTCACAAGCGGAGCTGCAGTGGGTGCTGAACGCTTACACGCTGACGTTCGCGGGTTTTCTCCTCCTCGGCGGCCGTCTTGCCGACCTTTTCGGGCGCAGGCGCATCTTCCTCGTCGGCCTGGCTGTGTTCACCCTGTCCAGCCTGCTCGGAGGCTTCGCGCAGAACCAGGCCATGCTCATATCGGCGCGGGCGGCCCAGGGTCTCGGAGGGGCGAGCTTGTCCCCGGCAAACTTGACCATCCTCACGACCACCTTCCGAGAGCCGCAGGCGCGTGCGCGGGCCATGGGCATGTGGAGCGCGGTGGCCGGCGCAGGTGGCGCGGCGGGCGCTTTGCTGGGAGGAATTCTCACAGAGGAGCTGTCGTGGCGGTGGATCCTGTTCATCAACATCCCGATCGGGATCGTCACCTTCATCGTTGCCCGAATCTTTTTGCAGGAGATGCGGGCAGAAGGCGAACGGGAGCCGCTCGACGTGCTCGGCGCCGTCCTCGTGACAAGCGGTCTGACCGCACTCGTGTTCGGTGTCGTGCGCACCACCAGCGTCGGCTGGGGGTCCTGGCAGACCCTTGTCGTCCTCGTGCTCGCGGCCGGGTTGCTCGGCTGGTTCGTCGCCCATGAGGGGCTCGTGGCAAAGTCGCCGATAATGCGTCTTTCTCTGTTCAAGCGGCGGTCGATCTGGACCGCCAACGTCGTGATGTTCCTCCTGTCGGGCGCCCTGTTCGCCATGTGGTTCTTCGTCTCGCTCTACCTGCAGCTGGTACAGGGGTACTCGCCGTTGAGAACAGGCTTTGCCTTCGTGCCCCAAACCCTTGCGATCATGATCGGGGCGCAGATCTCCTCGCGTGTCGTGCTCCGCCTCGGGCCGCGTCCGCTTCTCGTGGCGGGTGGCCTTTGCTCGGCCGTTGGGCTCTTGCTCTTTTCCGGCCTCGGGGTGCACACGGCCTACTGGTCGGGCTTTTTCGCCCCGAGCGTGCTCGTGACCTTCGGGCTCGGCATCTCGTTCACCCCGCTCGCCTACGCGGCCACAGCAGGCATCCCCCGCCATGAGTCGGGCCTCGCCTCCGGGCTTGTGAACACCTCGCGCCAAATAGGCGGTGCCGTCGGCCTGGCGGCACTCGCCACCATCGCCACGACCAGGACCCACCATGTCGCCCACGCCGTGAACCAGCTCGTCGCGTTGACCGACGGGTACACGCTGGCTTTCCGGATCAGTTCGGCGATCGCTCTCGCAGCCGGGCTGGCCGCCCTCCTAGTGCCGGCAAGGCTGGCCGAGCAGGCGGCCTCGCCCGCTGCCGCTGCACCGCTGAGCGAGCCCGCCGCGCTTCGCACGGCCGAGTAGGCCTTGGCGCGCCGTTTTGTCGCTGGCGGTCGCTGACGGCTCAAAGCCAGCCACGCCAGTCGAACATTCCTGCCGGTTTCTCGGCCAGGCACCGCAAAGCGGTCAGTACGTGCCTGTCGGCGACGGCGTATGGTTGCGGTACCCAGAACGGAGCTTGAGGCATGTCGGAAGAAGCGCCCATTGCCGATCGGCCTCAGGGTCTCGGTCGAGGCGGTACTCAGCCACCAGGTGGCAGTTCGGCGCCCCGGATCAGGGTTGTCACCGACAGCGCCGGCGACCTCGACGCCAAGCTCGCGGCCGAGCACCAGCTGAGCATCGTGCCGCTCGACGTCCGTCTCGGCGAGTTCGGGCCGGACGTCACCTCGACGTGGTCGCCCGAGGAGTTCTGGCGCTGGAGTGCCAAGGTTCCCGAGCTGGCCGAGACTTCTGCCCCCTCACCAGGGGCCTTTTTGGAAGCGTTCTCCGCTCTTGCGGACGAGGGCGCCCAGGGGATCGTCTGCGTGACTTTGTCATCCAAGCTGTCCGCCACCTACCAGGCGGCCGTCTTGGGGGCCGAGAGCCTTTCCGGTCGCATCGAGGTACGCGTCGTGGACTCTTTGTTCGCCACCATGGCCCAGGGCCTCGTCGTGCTCAGTGCCGCAAGAGCCGCCGAAGCGGGCGGGGACATCGAGGCAGTCGCGGCCGCGGCGGCATCGAGTCGGGAGCACATCTGCCTATACGGCGCGCTTGCCTCGCTCGACAACCTGCGCAAGGGTGGCCGTCTCGGGTCGGGTCAGGCCCTGTTGGGCGGCCTGCTCGACATAAAGCCAGTGCTCGAGATCCGTGAGGGGACCTTGGAGCTCGAGTCACGGCCGCGGACGCGGCAGCGCTCTTTCGAGCGCCTAGTCGCCAAGGCCCGCGCCGCAGGAGAGGTCGAGCGCGTCGCTGTCGTGCACGCCGCCGCCTCCGATGTCGACTCGTTCGTCGAGATGCTCGCCGAGGTGGTACCGAAAGAGCGCATCAGCGTCGGCTGGCTCGGTCCTGTCATAGGTGCCCACGTCGGCCAGGGCACGATCGCCGTGGCCGAACATGGCTGGTCCGGGACCGTTCAAGAAGCAGACTTGTAGATCTCCCGCCAGTTCGCCACGGAGGGCTGCACGCGCCCGGCGCGCGCCTTGCCGAAAAGGGCGAGGAGGTTGCCGGTGATCTTGCCCACCATCGGGGCGGGGCACGAAGAGTCCCTGGGCGCACATGGCGCAAGGGAGGGTATCCAGTTGGTCGTGCCGCTGTCGAAGATGCCGGCGCCGGTGGCCGGGTCGCTCCAGTAGGTCATGTCCGAGTCGAGGAACCCCTGCAGATCGCCGTCCTCACTGACGGCGTCGGCCAGGGGGACAGGAGAGTGCCCGAGGATCTCGAGGTTGGTGGGATACTCGTCAGGATCGAACTCGTCGAGGTCTGTGGCGATGACCCCGGGCACGCTCGAGCCGTCCTTGAGGCCGGTCCCCTTGAAGATCCACGCGCTCGCGTCGGCGACGACAAAGGGGAAGAGCGGCTCGCCGGGTTCGACGAAGCCGATGTAGTTCTCCCCGACGAAGCCCACCTCTGACCAGTCCGCCGGCGGGCTGGCCCAGGTGTTCCCGGTCACCTGGAGCGGGTTGCCTTTGCCGTTCAGGGGGTCTTCGCTGCCGTCGCGGTAGTCGACCTCCTCCCTGTCGGGCCCGAGAGGCGAAACCTGGGGCCGGACGTGGCGCAGGATGGCGCTCGCGCCGAAGAAGATCATGTTGACCCCGGCGTGCTCGGCGGCGACGGCCGCCAGGCGCTCGCCGAGCGACCAGCACTCGTCGTGGCCCAGGGAGAGAAACGCCTTGTGGTGCAACAAGATGCCCGGGTGGCGCTCGACGGTGACGTCGGTGACGTAGGTGACATCGAGGCCGTGCTGCTCCACAAAGCGTATGAAGGGGTACTCGCTGCCGAGGAAGTCGCCGGCCCCCTGGCCGTAGCCGTAGGGCCTGTCGAACGAGACGATCCTCGCCCGCGTGCAAAGGGGGTAGCCGCCCTGCGGGCAGGCACCGATCCCGGTGTAGAAGTCGTAGCCGCCATAAGGGTTCCAGGCCTGCCATGTGTAGACGTCGTTCTTGACGAGGTAGGTGGCCGTCGAGCTCGGGTCCCAGATCGTGAGCGGGACGTAGCTTTCCTGGCCGCCGGAGCCGACGAGCTTCAAGAGGTAGTCACCCGGCACGAAAGCGGAGGTGACGAGGAAGCGGAGCGTCGGTGCCCAGTTGTCGCACGAGACCATATTGACGCCCGCGGTGAGCGGGCACGCCGGCTGGGGGCGCCCGGGGATCTCTTTTGACTGCCAGACGAGACGGGCACCTTCGCCCTGGTAGTAGCCCATGCGATAGGCCTGCACGCGGAACCGTGCGGCGTTGGTGTTGACGTACAGCGTCACCTTGTCGCCCTGTGCGGCATAGGTGGTGGAGGCGAAACCCGCAATGTTGGGCGGCGTGCCCGGGGGGATCTTCCAGGCATCGGTCCCGGGACGCTTGTTCTCGGCGACGACCCAGCTCGCCTCAACTCCATACGCGCTGGCGAAGGTGACGTCTTTTGCGGGAGCGGGACGGTGTTTGGCGGCCGGCGGGTGCTTGAGCGCCTGCGCCTTCGCGGCAGGCGTGGCGCTGCACCCGGCCGCGAGGAGCGCCAGGGCGGCGATGAGGCCGAGGCGGCGGACTCGTGTGTTCACGGGCGCCGGGGCAGTGGTGCAAAAGGCATGCCTTAACCGTAGTGACCTTGTCGCGATATTGGCGGGTCAGCCGGGATCGAAGGGGTGCTCCCGAAGCCCTAGGTGGCCTCTTTCGCCCTCGGGCCCATATGTCGCACCGAGGGGATGGCCACGATGGCGG
>Ga0187867_10004186_pt1 | contig 11246 bp, 9 predicted proteins | sample June2016WEW_13_1_FD_132976 | JGI IMG/M metagenome (GOLD analysis project Ga0187867, IMG submission 132976) | Peatland microbial communities from SPRUCE experiment site at the Marcell Experimental Forest, Minnesota, USA - June2016WEW_13_10 | ecosystem: Environmental > Terrestrial > Soil >... | reverse complement strand
CTCGACCGGTCGGCCAAGCTGCATCTCGCGATGGTCTCGGCCCGTGGCGGGGTCGACATCGAGCAAGTCGTGGAGGAGGACCCAGACGCGATCGCGCGGCTGCATGTCAACCCTCTCGACGGGGTGACGCCGGAGGCGGTGCGCGATCTGGTCGAGCGTGCGGGGCTCGACCCGGAGGCTCGAGAAGGTGCCGCCGAGACACTCCTGAAGCTCTACAACTGCTACATCGAAGGCGACGCCGACCTCGTGGAGATCAACCCGCTCGTGCTCACGACCGATGGCGAGGTGCGTGTGCTCGACGCGAAGGTGACTCTCGACGACGACGCGGCGTTTCGCCACCCGGAGTGGGCGGAGATAGACAATCTGGGCGATTCCAGCGAGCGCGAGCGCCTCGCGAAGTCGAAGGGGTTGTCGTACATCCCGCTCGACGGGTCAGTAGGGATCATCGCGAACGGGGCCGGTCTCGCGATGAGCACCGTCGACGTGGTGAGCCAGGTCGGTGGCAGCGCGGCGAACTTCCTCGACGTCGGGGGCGGCGCCGACGAGGACGGCATGGCGAGCGCGCTGGAGGTGATCAACCTCGATCCGAGCGTCCGGGCGATCTTTGTGAACATCTTCGGCGGGATCGTGCGGTGCGATGAGGTCGCGCGCGGCATCGTCAGCGCGCTGGACAAGGTGGACATCGCCTCGCAGATCGTGCTGCGGCTCGACGGAACGAACGTGGCCGAAGCCCGCAGGATCATCGACGAGCGCGCCTCGGAGAAGATCATCAGCGAGCGGACCATGCTGAGTGCCGCGCGGCGCGCGGTCGAGCTCGCGGGTGCGCCCAAGTCGCAAGGAGGTACGGAGCTGTGAGCATCTTCGTGGACGAGACGACCCGCGTGGTCGTGCAGGGACTCACCGGGAGCCAGGGTCGCTTTCACGGCCTGCGCAACCGGGCCTACGGCACGAAGGTGGTCGCCGGCGTGACGCCCGGCAAGGGTGGCCAGGACGTGGAAGGAATCCCGGTCTTCGACTCGGTCGCCGAGGCGGTCGCCGCCACCGGGGTCACCGCGAGCTTCATCGCCGTGCCGCCCCGCGCGGCCCCAGGAGCGATCATCGACGCCGCGGCGGCCGGGATCCGCGTCGTGGTGTGCATAACCGAGCACATCCCGTCCAAGGACGAGGCGCTCGTGAACGCCCGGCTCTGCCGTGACTACCCCGCCGTCCGGCTCATCGGCCCGAACTGCCCGGGCATCATCTCGCCGGGAAAGTGCAACATAGGCATCACTTCCGGGGACATTGCCTTTCCGGGAGGCCCGGTCGGGGTCGTCAGCCGTTCGGGCACGTTGACCTACCAGGCCCTGCACGAGCTGTCCCAGCAGGGCGTCGGCCAGACCACCTGCGTGGGCATCGGCGGCGACGCGGTGCCGGGCTCGACCTTCGTCGATGTGCTCGCCGCTTTCCAGGACGACCCGGAGACTCGGGCTGTGTTGATGATCGGCGAGATCGGTGGTGACGGCGAAGAACGCGCCGCGGACTTCATCGCATCGTCGATGGACAAGCCCGTCGTCGCGTACATCGCGGGCGTGACGGCGCCCGCGGGCCGGAAGATGGGACATGCCGGCGCGATCATCTCGGGCTCGAAAGGGACGGCCAAGGCCAAGATGGAAGCCCTGTCGGCCGCAGGCGTGATCGTGGCGAAGAACCCCACGGAGGCCGGCGAGCTCATGGTCGAGCTCGTGCGGGCCTTGTAAGGGCGACGCAGTGACAGGGGGGGCGGGAGCGGGCGAGGTCAGCCTCGAGGCGATCGAGGCCGCCCGGCCCGCAGTCAGGCGTATTGCGGTTCGCACGCCGCTTTTCAGCTCGCGCGTCCTGAGCGAGATCACCGGCACGCGCATCGTGCTCAAAGCCGAGAACCTCCAGCCGACCGGTTCGTTCAAGATCCGCGGCGCCTCGGCGAAGCTGGCTGCTCTCGGCAGCGGAGCCGCGCCCGGCATCGTTGTGGCCTCGGCCGGCAACCATGCCCAGGCTGCTGCTCTCGCGGCACGCTCGGCGAGCGTGCGGTGCGAGGTGTACATGCCAGCGGAGGCGTCAGTCTCCAAGGCGGAGGCCACGATGGGCTACGGCGCCTCGGTCCACCTCGAGGGCGACTCTCTCGACGACTGCGTTGTGCTGGCCGAGGCACGTGCACGGGAGACCGGTCTTCACTTCGTCCATCCCTTCGACGATCCGGCGATCGTGGCAGGCCAGGGCACGCTCGGTCTCGAGCTCATCGAGGACGTCGACGACCTCGCCATGGTGATCGTGCCGCTCGGAGGGGGCGGGCTGGTATCGGGGATCGCCTGTGCCGTCGATGAGCGCGCGCCGCAGGTGCAAGTGGTTGCTGTTCAAGCCGCGGTCTGCGCTCCGTTTCTTGCCAGACGCGAGGGTCACCGGAAGGCCAGTGCCAAGGCCGGCTCGACGCTGGCGGACGGCATCGCAGTGAAACGGCCGAGTGGGATCACCCTTGGCCTGATCGAGCGGCACGTCGACGAGATCGTGGCAGTCGGCGAGAACGAGATCGCCGACGCGATGGTGATGCTGCTCATGCGTTCCAAGCTCGTAGTCGAAGGGGCGGGTGCCGTTGGCGCAGCCGCGTTGATGGCAGGCCGGATCACGCCGCCGGCTTCCGGCACGACAGTTGTCGTGCTGTCGGGCGGCAACGTCGACACCGGTCTGCTCTCGCCGGTCATCCGGCGCCAGGAGACCGACGCCGGTCGCAGGGTCGTGCTCTTCGCCCGGATCCCTGACCGGCCCGGCAGCCTCGCCCGCCTGCTCACCTGCCTAGGGCTGAGCGGCGCGAACCTCGTCACCGTGGAGCACCTGCGCGAGGGGTACGACTTGCAGGTGCGCGAAACCGCGGTCCACATCGTGCTCGAGACCCGGAACCGTGAACATGCCAAGGCGGTTCTGGACACGGCGCGAGAAGCGGGCTTCAACGTCCGTGTGGCCAGTCACGCAGCGACCTGAGGGAGCGGCAGAGCCCGCGAACTGATTAGCACAGCTAATGAGTTATGCTAAGGGTATGACGGAGCAAGTTGGGCAGGACGCGCAGGAGGTAGAGGCGGACGTTTCTGGCCTTGCGAGCGTTCTTCGCATCGGTGTCATGCGCCTCGCCCGACGCATGCGGAGCGAGCGGACCAGTGAGGGGCTCACCGTGAGCCAACTGTCGGTGCTCGGCATCATCGACAGGGAAGGCCCGTCGTCGCCCACGCACCTCGCCGCGGCAGAACGCGTCCAGCCGCCGTCCATGACGAGGGTGGTCGCAGCCCTCGAGGAGCTCGATCTCGTTCGTCGTCAACCTCACCCGAGCGACAGGCGCCAGTGTGAGCTCGCGCTGACCGATCGTGGCCGCGACCTGCTCGCCGAGGACCGCAACAAGAGACAGGCCTGGTTGGCATGTCGGCTGAACGATCTCTTGCCGACCGAGCGCGAGGCCCTGCGTCTGGCCGTGCCGGTCATCGAAAGGCTCGCTGATTCGTGAGCCGCACTTTCGCATCGCTACGGATCCGCAACTACCGGCTGTTCGCGAGCGGCCAGCTCGTGTCCCTGACCGGCACCTGGATGCAACGGGTCGGCCAAGACTGGCTCGTGCTCCGCCTCAGTGACAACAGTGGGACCGCGATAGGGATCACCACCGCACTGCAGTTCCTCCCGATCCTGCTTCTCGGGCTGCAGGGCGGTGTCATCGCCGATCGTTTCTCCAAGCGCAAGGTCATCTTGGCCACCCAGGTGACGATGGGCCTCATCGCGCTCGGGCTCGGGCTCTTGGACCTGCTCGGTGCGGCCACGTTGTACGACGTGTACCTCTTCGCGTTCCTGCTAGGGATCGTGACCGCCGTCGACAACCCCACTCGCCAGGCGTTCGTATCCGAGCTGGTCGGCGGTGAGGAGCTGCCGAACGCCGTCGGCCTGAACAGCGCCACGTTCAACGCCGCCCGAATCCTCGGGCCCGCGGCCGCGGGGCTGCTGATCGACGGGGTCGGCACCGCATGGGTCTTTCTCGGGAATGCGGCGTCGTTCATCGCGGTGATCGCCTGCCTGCTCATGATGCGTCCCTCCGAGCTCTTTCCCGCCCCCCGGCTGGCTCACCAGCGAGGCAACCTGCGCGAGGGCCTGTCGTATGTGAGACACCGCAGGGAGCTGCTCGTGCCGATCGTGCTGGTCGGGGTCGTCGGGACCTTCGGCCTCAACTTCCAGATCACGCTCGCGCTCGTCGACAAGGTCGTGTTCCATCGCGGGGCGGCCTCGTTCGGGCTGCTCACCTCGCTTCTCGCCGCGGGCGCGTTGGCAGGGGCACTTCTCGGTGCTCGAAGGACGCACCCCACCACACGACTCGTGATCGTCGGCGCCATCGCATTCGGAGTGCTCGAGGTCGTCGTCGGGCTGATGCCCACCTTCGCCCTGCTCGCGATCGCCCTCGTCCCCGTCGGCCTTGCAAACATCACCTTCTCGACGGCCGCGAACTCGAGCGTGCAGCTCGCATCCGCGCCGGAGATGCGCGGACGCGTCATGGGCGTCTACATGCTCGTGTTCGCAGGAGGCACACCGCTCGGGGCGCCACTTGTGGGCTGGATCTCCCAGGAAATCGGGGCCAGATGGGGCCTGATCGGCGGCGGGATCGTCAGTGCCGGTGCCGGAGCTGTTGTGCTGGCGCTGTCGCTCAGGCACGCAGCGGCACGACGTCACGAACCGGCTGGGCGGCCCGGGCGGGCCGGGCGGTCCGGGCCCACGACGGTTCCGCTTCCGGTGCCCGTTTCTGCCCAGTAGCTTGGCTCAAATGGAGTCAGACGAGCCCGATCGCCCATTGGAGGCGATCCTCCAGGTCATCGACCCTGAGGTGAGTGCCGCAATCGGCGGTGAGCTCGCCCGACAGCGGTCCACGCTCGACCTGGTCGCGTCCGAGAGCGTGCCGCCACGCGCAGTTCTCGAGGCACAGGGGTCGATCCTGACGGCGAAGTACGCGGACGGCTATCCGGGCAATCGTGAGTACGACACCTGCGAATGGATCGATGAGATCGAGCGCCTGGCGATCGAACGCGCGAGGGCCCTGTTCGGTGCCGATCACGCCAACGTCCAGCCCTATTCGGGCGCAAGCGCCAACGCGGCGGTGCTTCACGCGCTGTGCGAGCCAGGCGACGCGGTGCTCGGTTTTGACTTCGCACACGGAGGGCACCCGACTCAGTGCGCTGCGGAGACCTTCGCCGGGCGCAACTATCGGGCGCTCGCGTACCACGTGCGGCGCGACGACCGGCTCGTAGACATGGACGAGGTTGAGACGCTCGCCCGCCGCCACCGCCCGAAGGTTCTGTTCGCCGGTTGGTCGTGTTACAGCCGGCACCTGAACTTCGCTCGGTTCCGTGAGATCGCCGACGAGGTGGGCGCGGCCCTGGTGGTCGACATGGCGCACTTCGCCGGCCTGGTCGCCGCCAAGATGCATCCTGACCCGGTTCCGTTCGCAGACGCTTGCACGATGACGGTCCACAAGACTCTCGGGGGCGCCCGGGGCGGGGCCGTCCTGTGCCGCCGGGAGCTCGCTGAGCGGGTCGACGCGGCCGTGTACCCCGGCGAACAAGGCTGCCCACTTCCGCACGTGATCGCCGCAAAGGCGGTGACGTTCAAGCTCGCCGGGACAGACGCCTTCCGCGAGCGGATGGAGCGCACCTTGGAAGGGGCCCGGACGCTGGCGCAAGTGCTCCTCGAGGCCGAGGACAGGACAAGGGCGCACGTTGTCACCGGCGGCACCGACGTTCACCAACTGCTCGTCGATCTGGCGCCGGGTGGTCGCGAGGCCTGGGCGACGCTCCGACGGCTCAACAACATCGGGATCTCAGCCAATGCGATCGCGCTGGCCTACGACCCGTTAGTGGGGCCGGCTTGCTCGGGGTTGCGTTTCGGGGCTATGGCCCTTGCAAGCCGGGGCTTTGGCCGCGAGGAGTTCGCGGAGGTCGGAGCGATCATCTCGGACGCCTTGGCGAACGGAGGCGAGGATCCCGACGGTTCCCTTGCCGGTCGGGTCGCCGAGCTTACGAGCGAGATGCCTCTGTACCGCTACCTGGCTTGAGACGCGGTTCGTAGCGGACAGGACAAGGCGGTCGGACTAAGGGGCCCGCAGTTCAGCTCGTGTCGCCAGGACGACGAGCAGCGCCTGGTCGAGGCTGAGCGGGAGGGGTGCAAGCTTGGACGAGGTTGCGAATGACACCTGGGCGCGGCCGACCCCGAATGAAGTGACCTCGAAACGGAACGGGAGCGCGATGCTCCGGACCGTAGCGGTGCCGCCCATGGCCATGACCCACACCGGCGGGTTCCCGGGCAGGACCGGCGGCGGCGGTTGGGACACGGACAGAGAGACGTACGAACCCCGCGGCAGCCCGGCCAGCAAAGCTGCCGACCAGAAACGGTTGATGCAGGCTCTGGCGGCCGGCTCTGCGATGAGCGAGCGCATCGCCGCCAGATCCGTGCTCACCTGGGCGGCGCTGGAGTGGAAGGCAACCACGTCTGCGGCCTGCCACGAACCGCCCAGCGGGTCCGCGGCAGTCGCTCGTGTGGAGGCCACGGCGGTCACGGTGCCAGCAGACGCCGTCAAAGCGGCGCTGAGGCTGTTGAGGTCTCCGGCGCATGCCGGATGTGCGGTGAGCCATGAGTGAACGATCGCTGGCGTGACGAGCCCTGAGGCGATCCCGTACGAGCTAGCGGTGATCCCGACCTTGGACACGTGCCAAGGGGTCGGGAAGTCGCTGGCTCTGAGCACGACGTTGTCTGCCGCGGCTTGGTCCTGAGCACGAGTTGGAAGCCCGGGTTGAGTGACCGGGCCGCGGAGAGCAGCGATGCCGGCGGCGGCGCCGCCCGCCGCGACGAAGAGCACGACGATGGCGATCGCCGAGGCGTAGCGGCGTATGATGCCGGGCCTCTTGCCGCTTGCCGGCTCTTTGCCTGCTTCGGTGCTCGCGCCGGCTCCGCCCGGAAGTGCCTCGGTCGGTTCCGGGGGTTGCCTCGATGCGACCGGCTGCGACGCTGATTCGCCAGGGTCGGCTTGCGCAACGTTGGATGAGACCACCGCCTGGAGCGCCGCGGGAAGTGGCTTACGCGCCTGACGGGCGAACGATCGCCGTTCGCCGATCGGCCAGGATGGTTCCCCACTGTCGGACAGTCCGGGGAAGTGCAGCTCCGGCTCGTTCGTGGCAGGAGTTGCAACGTCGGTGAACGACGGGTCAGGTGGCGTTGGCTCGACGTGAGCCTGGCTCGGTTGGGTGGAAGGTGGGTCAGAAGGCTGCACGGTCGAAGGAGGGGATCCTGCGGCTGTGGCCGGCCCGCTCGAGGTTCGAATGCTGCGGCGCCGCGGGGCGGTACCGGTAAAAGCGTGCTCGCCAGCAAGTCTGGCGAAATCCTCGTAGGGGTCAAGCGTCTTCTGGCCGGCGTCGGTGGGGATCTCCGGGGCGATGGTCTGTTGTGCGTCAGTATCAGGCTCAATGGTGGCGACCAGAGCAGAGGGATCCTCCCCGGGTGCAGGAGTCGGTGGGGAGTAGTGCGGCCACATCTGCGAGGACTCCGACGCCTTGAGCGTCACAGAGTCTGATTCCTCCGGCCCTCTCGGCATCAGCGGCCCCTGAGCCGCCGCTCGCGCGACTGCGCCGGCTACCGCCTGACGCAGGTCAGAGGGCGGCCGGACTGTTGAGGGGCGCCGCCGAGCCATGGGTGGCAGGCCACTTCTCTCGATCGCTGCTGTGGGCGATGGCCCTGTTGGAGCGGGCGGCGGGGCCACAGCCAATGGGGCCGTTGGACCGGGCGGGGGCGGCGGCGGGGGCGGGGGCGGCACGGCCTGCGGCTCAGGCGGCACGGCCTGCGGCACAGGCGGCGCAGGCGGCGCAGGCGGCGCAGGCGGGAACGACATGCCTCGATCGGCCGGCGGGCCGGGCTCAGGGGTCTTTTCGGGCTTCCATCGGGGTACCGCAGGAGCAGGAGCGGGCGCGGCTCGAGCGGAGAGAGCGGGCGCTGGTGGCGCGGGCGAGGGGCGGTCGGGCCCGGAGGGCGACCGAGATGGTGGCCGCGTGGTATCCGCCCTTTGCCGGACGTCAGGTCTCCACCGGGTCTCGGGCCTCGAGGTGACCGGCTCCGAGGAGCTCCGCGCCTCAAACGGCCAGTTCGGCCGGTCCGTACCTCTAAAGCGCGGCAAGGGATCGGTGTGTCGTACCCCGGTGCCTTGGCCGGGGGTTCGATCGTCCGCACTCCCGTTCCGCGCGCCCGAATGAGGGCTGCCGAGGTTTCCCGAGGAGAAAGTCCTGGTCATGCCCTCGCCGTGGACTTGAGCAGAGACTTTTTCCCGTACTCGAGCCACGTCTATCGCGGCGTCGAGCAGGGCAGCGATGCGAGCTTGTTCGCCGGGCACCGCAAAACGCGCGGCCGGATGCAGGTCCGGCGGGTACCACTTGCCGTCAGACGCGAGCCACCATCCGATGCCCTGGAGGTCGTCGCTCAAAGTGCTCCTCATCTGTCCCGAACGGCTCGATCGAGCGTAGCGAGTGAAACATGGCATCGGGGGGCTTGCGTTAACGAACAATACCCGTCCTGCGGCTGCGATCTGACACAATTCTCGGTAGCGTCGCGGCGAGGTGCGCACCTGAGCGCCGCGCCGCGTGGCCTCTGAAACAGCAGCTCAGCCTGTCGCGGTACCACCCTGGTAGCGTCGGTCAGGGTGCGTGCGCTTCTCTCTGTTTACGACAAGACAGGCCTCGAGGAGTTCGCGAGCGGCCTGACGGCCCTCGGCGTCGAGCTGGTCGCCAGCGGGGGCACCGCGAAAGTCCTGGCCGCGGCCGGTATCGATCACACCGAAGTTGCCCAGATCACCGGTGTGCCGGAGATGCTGGGAGGGCGCGTGAAGACCTTGCACCCGGCCATCCATGCCGGCATCCTGGCCGACCGGTCGATCAAGTCCCATCTCGAGGACCTCGCTGCCCAGGACATCACAGCGATCGACCTTGTCGTCTGCAACCTGTACCCGTTCGAGGCGCAACCTTCCGTCGAGACGATGGACGTCGGCGGTCCGACGATGATCCGGGCCGCGGCGAAGAACTGCGCGTCCGTCACGGTTGTCGTTCATCCCGGCGAGTACGGGACCGTGTTGGAGGAGCTGAGCAGGGGCGGCGTTGTGAGCGAGTCCACTCGCCGCAGGCTGGCGCGTGCCGCGTTCGCCCACACTGCCGCCTACGACGCCGCGATCGTTCGCTGGCTGGACGAGACCGGACCCGATGCCCACGACAGCGCCGACCCGCTGCCTGAGACTTTGCACGTCGTCCTCGAGCGCGCCATGCAGCTTCGCTACGGGGAGAACCCGCACCAACACGCCGCGTTCTACGGGGCTCGCGGCAATCCCACCGGCTGGTGGGAGGGCGCGGTCCAGCATGGCGGCCGGGAGCTGTCCTATCTGAACCTGCTCGACGCGGAGGCGGCGTGGCAGCTCGCGCACGAGCTGGTCGGGCCGGATGGCCTCAGCTTCGGAGGCGGTCTTGCCGCAGCGGTGATCGTGAAGCACACGAACCCTTGCGGGGTTGCCGTTGCCGAGGACCTCGCCACGGCCTATATACGGGCCCTGGCGGGAGACCCGGTCTCGGCCTTCGGCGGGATCGTGGCCCTGAGCGGCCGCGTCGACGAGGCGCTCGCCGGCCAGATCGTCGAGAGCCCGCTCGCAGACCTCCTCATAGCGCCCGCGTTCGACGACGGTGCCCTGGCCCATTTCGCCGCCAAGCGGAAGAACATGCGGGTGATCGCAGCACCTTTTCCGTCGCCCGTCGGACTCAGCCTTCGCCAGGTCGACGGGGGCTTCCTCGTCCAAGAGCGCGACCGATTCCGATCGGCGCCCGAGACCTGGCTGGTGGCGACGAGGCTCGCGCCGAGCGAACAACAGTGGCGCGATCTCGAACTTGCGTGGAGGGTCTGCGGTCTGACTTCGTCAAACGCCATCGTTTTGGCCTACGGTGGGCAGATAGTCGGTATCGGATGTGGGCAGCAGAATCGCGTGGACGCGGCCGGGATCGCCGGTCGCAAGGCTGCCGGACGAGGACAAGGAGGAGCAGGGGCCAGTGACGCATTTTTCCCGTTTCGAGATGGGTTGGACGCAATGATCGATGCAGGCGTCACTGCTGTCGTGCAGCCGGGCGGGTCACTTCGCGATCACGAGGTGATCGCGGCCGCCGACGAGCGTGGAATCTCGATGGTGCTCACCGGTGAGCGCCACTTCCGCCACTGATGGCCGCGATCCTGCTGGACGGGGAAACGCTCGCCGCCCGTGAACGTGGCGAGCTGTCGAAGCGGGTCGCCGAACTGAAGGCGGCCGGCGTAACACCCGGGCTCGGGACGATCCTCGTCGGCGACGACGAACCGAGCGCCCGGTATGTGGCGATGAAGCACCAGGACTGCGCCGAGATCGGCGTCGAGTCCGTGCACGAGGAACTGCCCGGGAACGTGACCCAGGGTCGGCTCGAGTCGGTCATCCGGTCGCTCAGCGCGAATCCCGAAGTCGACGCGCTGCTCATCCAGCTGCCGTTGCCGAAACACTTGAACGAAGAGCGGGCGTTGCTGGCCGTGGATCCCGACAAGGACGTCGACGGGCTGCACCCTGTGAACTTGGGGCGTCTCGTGATGGGTGCACCTGGGCCGCTCCCGTGCACGCCGGCGGGGATCGTCGAGCTGCTCCACGCGTACGACGTGCCTGTCAGCGGGCAACACGTCGTGATCGTCGGCCGCGGCCTGACGATTGGCCGGCCGCTCGCGCTCCTGCTGGCGTTGAAGCGGCCGGGCCTTAATGCGGCCGTTACCGTCGTCCACACCGGAGTGGCGGACCTCGGTGCGTACGTCCGCCAGGGCGACATCGTCGTCGCGGCAGCGGGTTGGGCGAACCTGGTGACCCGCGACATGGTGAGGCCTGGCGCAGCAGTGGTGGGCGCCGGGGTTTCGCGCGAAGGCAAGCGACTGCTGTCGGACGTCGAGGAATCGGTCGCTGAGGTCGCAGGCTGGATGACACCGCGGATCGGCGGCGTCGGACCGATGACCCGGGCGATGCTGCTGCGCAACGCGGTGCTTGCCGCCGAGCGAAGGGCGTCTGCGCTGGGCGGAGGGTAGAAGCGTCAGGCAGCCGACCGGGAGACGAGCCTCACGGGGCGCGACCTTCGCCCGAGAGCCGGAGCACGAAGGTGCTGACGCGGGCCGTCATAACTAGGCTCGGCTGCATG
>Ga0187867_10004183_pt1 | contig 11250 bp, 9 predicted proteins | sample June2016WEW_13_1_FD_132976 | JGI IMG/M metagenome (GOLD analysis project Ga0187867, IMG submission 132976) | Peatland microbial communities from SPRUCE experiment site at the Marcell Experimental Forest, Minnesota, USA - June2016WEW_13_10 | ecosystem: Environmental > Terrestrial > Soil >... | reverse complement strand
CGCGGGCGAAGATCTCGAAGGTTACCATGGTAGACGACGGATTGCCGGGGAGTCCGAAGAAGAACTTGCCGCGCGCTTTGCCGAATACCAGCGGCTGGCCGGGCTGAATCAGGACACGGTCGAAAAAGAACTCCGCGCCGAGGGCGTTCAAGACGGGCTCGACGATGTCGTATTTGCCGGCCGAGACGCCTCCGGAGAGCAGCAGCAGATCGGCATCCAGTCCGCGCTCGATCAGTTCGCGGGTGTGCGCAAGTTCGTCGCGCGCTACGGGCAGAATCAACGGGACGCCGCCGGCGCGCGCCACCTGCGCGGCCAGCGAATACGCGTTGGAATTGCGGATCTGGAAGTCGCGGGGCGTTGCGGCTACGGGCACGATCTCATCGCCCGTGGCAATGATGGCGACGCGCGGCGCGGCATACACCCGCACGCTCTGTTTACCGGCCGCCGCGAGCATGGCGATGCCGGTGAAATCCAGGCGTTGGCCGGGATGCAGCAGAATGTCGCCGGCGCGCGCCTCGCACCCTTGCGGATTGATGAACTGGCCGGGTTCGGCGGATTGGCCGGCTATTACGCGCGTGCCTTCACGGCGCACGTGCTCGAGCATGACTACGGCGTCGGCGCCGCGTGGGATGGGCGCGCCGGTCATGATTTCGACGGCCTGGCGGGCGCCGATATCCCCGGTATAGCTCTCACCGGCGCGCACTTCGCCGATAACCTCCAGGTCACCCGGCAGATCGATGGCGCGCAGTGCGTAGCCGTCGCGTACGGAACGGGCCAGCGCGGGATAGTCGCGATCGGCGGCAATAGGTTCGGCCAGCACGCGGCCCGCTGCGGCTTCGAGCGCCACGGTCTCCACGGACGGTGCGGTGCGCGCGGTGCGCACCGTGTCCAGCACGCAACATCGCGCTTGATTGAATGTCAATGCGGGCACATGGTTATTGTACGGCGGCCTACGAGGCCGCCGCTGGCTGCGAGCCTTTCCCACACGTTATGCTGGTTTCGGATGCCTGTCATCACAGCCGAAGAACTCACTTCCTGGTCGTCCGGACTGCTGGAAGCCGCCAGCTTCCCGCGGCCAACGGCGCACCTGGTGGCGGAATCGCTGGTGGCGGCCAACCTGCGCGGCGTGGATTCGCACGGCGTGCAGTTGCTGCCGTATTACGTGGAACAAGTCGAGCGCGGCGATATGGACGCCGGCGCCGAGGGCCGCGTCGTGTCGGAATCCGGGGCGTGCCTGCTCTATGACGGCGCTAACGGAGCGGGGCAGCAAATCGCGAGCGTATGCTGCGGACACGCCGTGCGCCTGGCGCACAAGCACGGCATATCGATCGTGACCGCGCGCGAATCCAACCATTTCGGCGCGGCGGCCTATTGGGGGCAGAAGATTTCCGCGGCCGGGATGATCGGCATGGTCATGTGCAATGCCTCGCCCATCGTGGCGCCCTGGCAGGGGAAGGAGCCGCGGCTGGGGACCAATCCCATCTGCATGTCCGTGTCGGGACCGTGGCTGCTGGATATGGCCACGACTACGGTGGCGAATAACCGTATCTTCAAGGCTCTGACGAATGGCGAGGACACTATTCCAGCAGGGTGGGCGGTGGATTCCGACGGCGTGCCGACTACCGATACCGAGGCGGCGGTGCGGGGCATGCCCATGCCGCTGGGAGGCTACAAGGGCAGCGGACTGGCGATGATGGTCGAGATGCTGTGCGGTGCGTTGAGCGGCGGAGCCATGAGCGTCGACGTGGGCGGCATACGCATCCAAGGCAAGCCCACGCGTGTGAGCCAGACGTTCGTGGCCATCGATGCCGGCCGTTTCATGCCCGTGGAAGAGTTCCACCGGCGCGTGGAGTGGCTGGTGAATACGGTTAAATCCGCCGCGCCCGCCAAAGGGTATCACGAGGTGATGGTGGCGGGCGATCCGGAATGGCGTGCAGAAGCGGAACGCCGCCAAAACGGGATTCCGCTGGGCGGCGGCACATGGGAGTGTTTGGCTGAAACCGCCGCGCGGCTGGGCGTGGCGCCGCCCACAGCGGCCGGTACAAGCTGATAAACTGATCAAACCCCAAGGAGGGGACCAATTGAAATATTCGTACCTGATAGCAGCAGCGGCCGCCGCGTTGGTGTGCACGGCTGGAGACATGCAAGCGGCCGACCCCGACACTACTGGCGCCGCAGCGGCTTACTGCGAATCGAGTGGCGGCACGGTAATCAACCGCCTTCCGACTTATGGCACTAATGGACCGTCTTCGAGCTGGCTGTTCCTGAACGAACCGCGCCAGTTTTGCCAGTTCACTTCGGCGACGGATGGCTCGCGGATTCACATTACCGTGGAGACGTTGTACGCCACCACGCCGACCCTGGCCGCGCTGGCCTACTACGCCAAAGTTGCGCCAGGCGCGGGCGGCGGAGGCAATCCGGCTTCCTACTATTGCACGCAACTGGGGGGGTCGGATTTGTTTGGAGGCGTCAACGCGGCGGGCGGCGGCTGGGTCGGGTTAGGCTCGAAGGACAAAGTGCTGGAGGCCTGCATTTTTCCGGACATGTCGTCGATCGACTCTTGGGGTTTGTTTTACGACAGCGCCAGCATCGTTCGCGGGATCGATCTGACTACGGTGATGCGCTACGCGCCGCCGCCAGCCGCGGCACGCTGAACGCCGGGGCGGCGAGCCTAGTCCACGCGAAGCGCGCGGATCGGATCGATGGAAGCCGCCCGCCGGGCCGGTACAAATCCGGCCAACAGGGCGCAGGCTGTCAAAACGGCGGCCGTCAACGCGAGGATTGCCGGATCGCGGCTCTCGACCCCATAAAGCTGATTCGCCAGCAATCGCCCGCCTGCCAGCGCGGCCGGGATGCCGATCGCCAGGCCGAGTGCAAGCTGCAGCAACGCGCCGCGCAACACGAGCGCAAGAATACGCGGGCGGTCCGCGCCCAGCGCCATGCGGATGCCAATCTCGCCGGTGCGCTGCGCCACCGCGTAGGCCGTCACGCCATACAACCCCACGCATGCCAGGATCAGGGCCAGCCCGCCGAACAGTTCGGTCAGGCGGGCGATCAGGCGATCTTGGTTGAAATTGCGCGCAACCTGCTCGTCCATGGTCAGGAAGTCGAGTATGGTGAGGTTGGGGTCGATGGCCGCCAGCGTCCGCCGCACGTCCGCGTTCAGGTTCCCCGCGTTGCCAGCCACCCGCAGTTCGATATCGCCAATGTAGTGGGAACCGATCATGAAAGACATCTTCGGGTCATTCGACATCTGCAGGAACGGCATGAAAAAGGTGGGGTAAGCCGGCCCGCGCGCGTCCTGATACTTGGTATCTTCCACCACCCCGACAATCTCGAAATCGCCGCTGTGGCTCGGGTCGCCCATGCCGAAATGCTTGCCAACAGGATCTTGCTTGGGGAAGAACTTGCGTACGAAGGCTTGGTTCACCACCGCCACCTGGCGCGCCGACGGCGTATCGTCAACGCCTATCGTGCGGCCCCGCAGCAAGCGCGTGCCGAGCGTCTCGAAATAGTGCGGACCAATGCGGTCGAATGAAGCACCCGCCTGTTCATCGGGCGGGCGGCCTTCGATGTGAATACCGAACGACCAGTTCTCGCCGCGCATCGGACTGTAGATCGAATAGCTGGCGCCGATCACGCCGGGGATTAGCGGCAGGCGCTGATCGAGCTGCTGGTAAAGCCCATACAGCTTCTCCGGTCCGGGCAGACCTTGACCTACCCTCACCACCAGCCGGCCCTGCGGTTCGAAACCGAAGCGCTGATTCTCCAGGTTGCGCAGAGTCCGGGTTAGCAGGCCAGCCCCGATCAACAGCACCGCCGATAGCGCCACCTGCAGTACGACGAGCGAGCGCTGCGCCAGCGACGAACGGTCCCGCGTGGAGCGTCCGGCCCCGCGCAAAGCCTCGGCCGGATCAGACCGCGCCATCAGCCACGCGGGCGCCAGGCCGAACACGACGCCGGTCACCAGCGACAGCATAAATGCAAAACCGAGCACCGGCAGCGATGGCGCGGCATCGATGGGGATGTAGCGCGACCCGCGGAAGGCCACCAGCAAGATGGTACGCGTGCCGGCGAACGCCACCGCGAGGCCGCCCACACCGCCCAGGATCGCCAGCAGCACGCTCTCGGTAAGGGTCTGCCGTAGCAGCCTGTAGCGCGGCGCGCCCAGCGCCACCCGGATGGCCGTTTCCCCGCGCGTGGCCGCGCCGCGCGCCAGCAGCAGATTGGCGATATTGGCGCACGCGATCAGCAGAACCAAGCCGGAGATCGTCATCAACAGCCGCAGCGCCTCGGTAGTCTGGTTTGCGAGAACCGCCACTCCGCCCGCCGCCGGCGTCACCAGGATTTGTTGCTTGCCGATCTTCGCCCGGTCCTGGCGTGAAATGTCGGGCTGCACGCCGAGCCACTGCTGCAGTTGCGCCGTAACCTTCGGCTGGATGCCGACCGCCCCCGCTCCCGGTTTCAAGCGCCCGATAATGTACAGCCAATGGAATCCGGCGCGGTTCAGGATCCCATTCCCGCCATTCAGGACCGGCTCGTTGGCCAGCGGCAGCCAGAAATCCGGCGGATCGGGACGCACGCGGTCACCGATGAAGCCCGGCGTAGCGATGCCCGCAATCGTGTAAGGCGTCTGATTGATGGTGAAGGCGGCGCCGACCACCGAGGGATCCAGGCCAAAATGCTGTTGCCAGGCGCGATAGCTCATCACCGCCACGGGCGCGGCGCCGGGCCGGTCGTCCGCGGGCGTAATCGCGCGCCCCGCGAACGCGCCGATGCCGAATGTCGAGAAGTAATTCCCCGAAACCAGCTCGCCCTCAAATGACTCCGGCGGTCCGTTCGACCCGCTGCGGCGCGCGCTCAGCTCCGTCAAGCCGGCCTGGAAAGCGGCCAATTCGCCGAACTCCGGCGTGTGATCCCGAAATTGTCGATAGAGCGCATAGGAGAAGATGTCCCAGTTGTCCTGCATCCCCCCGATGACGCAGCAATTGTCGCCACGCCCCAGGCGGTACAGCTCGTTGGGGCTCTTGACGGGCAGGGACTTGAGCATCACGGCGTCCACCAGGGTGAAGATGGCGGTGTTGGCCCCGATGCCCAGGGCCAGCGTGAGCACGCAGGTAATGGCAAACCCCGGCGAGTGGCACAAGCGGCGGAATCCATAGCGAAGATCCTCGATCAATTGCATGGAGCGCTCCTCATCGACAATACGATGACGAAGCGGGTGGAGTTTCGTTATGTGGATTGGGTTGGTCTGGAAGGAGTTTCGCCAGGTCGTCGAGCTTAAGGCGGCCGGTGTAGACGGCCATACCCAAGGCGGCATGCACGTTCATGGCTTTCAAGGCGCGCACTTCTGCGAGCGTGGTTATGCCGCCGGCCGCCGTGATTTCGAGCGGAGTCGCGGCGCGCAAACGCCGGAACCAATCGAGATCGGTGCCCTGGAGCATGCCTTCCTTATCCACGTAAGTACACAGGAAGCCCGCGCAGTAAGGCTGCAACGACGCCAGCATATCTTCGGCGCGGAAGTGGGTTGACTCGCGCCAACCTTTGACCACGATGCGGCCTTGTTTGGAATCGAGCGCGACGATCACGCGCTCTTTACCTATGGCAGCCGCCAGGTTTGCGAGGAAAGGTGCGTCGATGCCGTCGGCGGCGAAGGCGGCCGTGCCCACTATGACTTTGTGCGCGCCTTGATCGACCAGCGCGCGCGCCCGATCGACCGACCGCACGCCGCCGCCCACGCGGGTGCGGGCATGCGCGGCCAGCAGACGCACGAGATCGTCGTTCGAACCGGTACCCATGGCGGCATTCAGGTCAATGACCTGGATTTCCGGAAAGGCGGCGAAGCGGCGCAACATTTCGAGCGGCGAATCCGCCTCGAGTGCTTTGTCGCGGCCCTGCACAAGCTGGACGACCTTGCCGTCCAATAGGTCGATGCATGGGAAAATCATGGTGGTTATATGCTTGGCAAGGACAGCACACGGTCGGAAGTGTTAGACAGATTTTATCGGTCGAATCGCCCTTCAGCACGGGCGGGTTTCAAAACAGCCTCGTACCTCAGGACTTCCTCTCTCTCGCATCCGCGTCCGGCACAATGTCGCAGACAGCGCACCCTCTAGAAGTGCTATGCTTTTCGATTGTACCGCTAACGGCGGTGCGCGGACGCCCGACGCGCAAATGACGGGAAATGATCGTTCTCCCAGACGACGAGATCCGAGCTCTCCTCAGCGAGGAGAAGATCATTCCGTCCGGACTGTACCCGTTGAAGCCCATGCCTGAGCTACACCACCACAAGCGCAAGAATTTCGATGTCGCCTCCGAATCCGGGCATGAATTCGTCTCGCGTTGAGACAGTCGAGCCTCAATGTAATGGACTTCTCGGCGATCCTCGGCTACAAGCTGCCGGGGGTATTCACGGTCTTCCGCCTACGGCGATATAACGGGAGTTCGCATTTGCACACAAATGCCCTGGAGAAGGTGACCATCGACGGCTTCCACGTCCACACCGCGACTGAACGATACCAGAAACTGGGGGGATTCAAGGAAGACCATTTTGCGGAGCTAACGACCCGATACGCCAGTCTTAGTTCTGCAATCGAATGCCTTCTGAACGAGTGCGGTTTTCGATCTCCTATCGAGAAATCGCCACTCTTCACGGGACAGGCGATATGAGTCCAGAATCGATTCGGGATGCGTTCAGAGAACGCGTTTGCGAGCAAGTAGATCTCAGGCAAGAGGGCGAAAAACGGTTCCGAGTTCTAACGCCTTTCCGATACGAGGATGGAGACCACTTTGGCATTTTCCTCAAGTACGAAGCTGATCGGTGGATTCTGACCGATGAGGCAAGTACACTGATGCATCTATCGTATTGGCTCAACGACGAGGAATTCGACTCGGGAAATCGCCAAGAGATCATTCAAGGTTCTCTATCGGTATTTTCGGTGGAGGACCGAGACGGGGAATTGATTATTCCGGTTTCAGAGAATCGATTCGGCGACGCACTTTTCAGCTTTGTGCAGGCGCTCACCAAGGTTACCGACGTTTCCTTTTTGTCCCGCGAGCGCGTTAGATCCACATTTCTAGAGGATTTCAGAGCCTTCATTCGTTCAAAGGTGCCCGAGGATCGCATCGCCTTCGACTGGAACGATCCCGAAAATGACCCGAGGGGCCATTATCCGGTGGACTGTCGAATCAACGGGATGACGCGGCCACTCTTCATCTATGCTCTGCCGAACGATAATAGGGTAAAGGATGCGACTATTAGCCTACTCACCTTCGAAAAATGGGGTCTTGATTGTCAGTCGCTAGGAATCTTCGAGGAACAAGAGTCTATCAATCGCAAGGTGCTTGCGCGTTTTACCGACGTATGCGAGAAAACGTTTTCGAGTTTGGCAGGGGAGAATACCAAGCGTATCCAGACGCACTTACGACGGCTCCTCGCAGAGCTCCCCAAGCCCGCGTAGCGCCAGAATCATCGGACTTTGCGCACAGGGACTCCGTGCCGGTCCAGGTGCTCCTTCAGATCGCAGATGCGCAGAGTACCGTAGTGGAAGACGGAGGCCGCCAGCGCGGCATCGGCCTCACCCTCGGTGAGGACGCGCAGGAAATCGTCGGGCTTGCCGGCGCCTCCGGAGGCGATCACCGGGATGTGCGTGGCGCGCGAGATGGCGCGCGTCAGGTCGCAATCGAAGCCCTGTTGCACGCCGTCGGTATCCATGGAAGTGAGCAGCACTTCCCCCGCGCCGAGTTCTTCGCCGCGGGCCGCCCAGGCGACGGCGTCGAGCGCTTCCGGATCGCGCCCGCCGCGCGTATAGACGGTCCAAGCACCGGGCGCATGGCGGCGCGCATCGATGGCCAGCACGACGGCCTGCGCGCCGTATTCCCGGCTGAGTTCGGCGATCAGTTCGGGACGCCGCACAGCGGCGGTGTTAACCGAGATCTTGTCGGCGCCGGACAGCAGGATACCGCGCGCGTCTGCGATGGAGCGTATGCCGCCGCCCACCGCCAGCGGGATGAAGACCTTGCGCGCGGTGCGGGCGACCACGCCGGCCATGATTTCGCGCGCGTCGCTGGAGGCGGTGATGTCCAGGAACACCAGTTCGTCGGCGCCCTCCTGGTTGTAGCGGTCGGCCAGCTCGACGGGATCGCCGGCATCGCGCAGGTTGACGAAGTTGACGCCTTTGACCACACGGCCATCGGTCACGTCGAGGCAGGGGATGATGCGCTTGGCGAGCATTTTATTTTCGGTTCTTCGCCGCCATGCGGGGCTACGAGCCCCGCGCAGGCTCAGAGCCTGCCCCACTTATCTCCGCGAAATTGCGGACTACGCGCAGGCCGGTTGGGCCGGATTTCTCCGGATGAAACTGCACCGCGAATATGTTGCCCGATTCGAGCACGGCTGTATATGGCAGCGAGTAAGTGCATGTGGCGGCGGTCTGGGCGACGGCGGGCGCGTAGTAGCTGTGCGCGAAATAAACGAAGGGCGCATCGAGACCGGCCAACAGACGCGAGGCACCGCACGGATCGAGTTGGTTCCATCCCATGTGCGGCACGCGCGCATCAACGGGAAAACGCCGCACCGTGCCTTCGTACAAGCCCAAGCCGCGGGCTCCAGGCGCTTCCTCGCTGCGCTCGAACAGCGCCTGCAAGCCCAGGCAGATGCCCAAAAACGGCACGCCGGCGCGGATGCGCTCCACCAGCGCATCGCGTACCTGCATTTCGTCGAGCGCGCGCATCATCTGACCGAAGTGGCCCACGCCGGGCAGGATGATTTTCCGCGCATCGCGCAGACCGGCGGCATCGCGCACCAGCGTGTAGCTTGCTCCGATCTCCGCGAGCGTGTTTTCTACCGACCGTAAGTTGCCTGCGCCATAATCCAGGATGGCGATCATAGCAGTCCTTTCGTGGAAGGCAACTGATCGCGCAGCCGCCGGTCCGTCGAGCACGCGTATTTCAAAGCGCGCGCGAAGCACTTGAAGATCGCTTCGATCTTGTGGTGGTTAGAACGGCCATAAAGAACGCGCGCATGCAGGTTGGCGCCGGCGTGATTCACGAAGCCGCCGAAGAAATCCTCCACCAGCTCCGTTTGCAGATCGCCCACCAGGCGCACGCGCACCAGGCCGCGGTAAACCAATGTGGGCCGGCCGCCCAGATCGAGCGCGACCACCGCCAGGGTTTCGTCCATGGGCAGCACGAAGTAGCCAGCACGATTGATGCCGCGCCGATCGCCCAGCGCCTTCGCGAACAACTGGCCGAGCACGATGCCTACATCTTCGACGGTGTGATGCTGGTCCACGTCCAGGTCGCCCTTGGCTTCGAGCCGCAGATCGAAACCGCCATGTTTGGCGAACAGTTCGAGCATGTGATCGAAGAAGCGGATGCCGGTGGAGACCTGGTAGCTGCCGCGGCCTTCGATCTTCAACAAGGCTTTGATTTGGGTCTCCTTGGTATCGCGTTGGATGGTGGCGGTTCGCATCAGAGGATCACGCTTTCGAGTTGATTGATATCGTCAAGAACGGCGGCGGCGTTTTCGGCTGCAAACAGCGACGCCAATTCCGCACGGCGTGGACTGGCGGGCGACGCGATACCGATGAACGGCACGGCCGCGGCTCGGGCGCAACGCGCGTCGTCCACGGTGTCGCCGACGTACCACATCTTGCGGTCGCCGGCGGCTGCCGCGATCTTGAGCAGACCTTCGGGCGCGGGCTTATGCGCGGAGACGTCTTCCATGCCGACGATGGGATCGAAGCGCAGCGACGGCGCGAAACGTTTGAGCGTGACTTCCGCCTCCCAGCGCATGCGCCCCGTGAAAATCGCCAAATCGAAGCGGGCGGCGAGGCGATCGAATAGGCCGTTGCGCGCCATCCACCGCTCGCGCAGGATCAGGCCGTTGGAGCCGTCGCCGTGGAACAGGGTCTGGAAATAATCCACCACGGTTTGAAACTCGACAGCCACGCCATGCTGGGCGACGATGTGGTGCGAGAGTTTCCAATCGTCGTTGAAGCCGCCCAGGTTCTTATAGTCCTGGATCTGCGGATGGGTGAGCTTTACACCGGCAAAATGCCGGACCGTACGCATGATCGTTTCGCGGTAGGATTCGGTGACGTCGACCAGCACGCCATCCATATCGAAGACGATCAGCGGGCGAGCCATATTTCCTCCAAGGCGGCCAGCAGGCGGTGCGTTTGCTCGCGCGTGCCGACGGTGACGCGCACGCAGCCGGGGGCTTCGTAACTGCGGTCGCGCACCAGGATGCCCTGGCCGCGCAGGCGGTCGCGGATCTCGAGCGCGCGTTTGCCGGCGCGGATCAGCACGAAGTTCGCGGAACTGGGCACATAGGCGATTTTCAGCCGTTCGAGCCCGATGCATAACAATTCGCGGGCGGCCAGCACTTCCGCGACGTAATTCTCGATGTACGCGGTATCGCGGATGGCGGCCTGCGCCGCCAGTACGGCCAGCATGTTCACGCTGTATGGCGACTGCGCTTTGTGCAGGTACGCGATGTTGGACGCGTGCGAAAAGAGGCAGCCCAGCCGCATGGCTGCCATGCCGTAAGCTTTGGAAAAAGTGCGGCTCACGAACAAATTGGGCGACCGCTCGATCTGGCCCAGCGCGGTGACGCCGGAGAATTCGAAATAGGCTTCATCGATAAAGACCACAGCCTTGCGCGCGCGCTTGAGAATGCGCTCGATGGCCGCGAGCGAGAGGCCGGTGCCGGTGGGGTTGTTCGGGTTGGCGATCAGCACGGCGCGGGTGGCTGGGGTGATGGCGTCGAGCACGGCGGCGAGCGGGAATTCCATCATGGGACCGTCGTAATCGATCTCGCGCACCGTGGCGCCGGCCACCTGCGCATAGAAGCGATACATGGCATAGGCGGGGCGCAGCAGCAGCACCTCCTGGCCATCGTCAACATAGGTGTTGATGAAGGCCTGGATGGCTTCGTCGGTGCCGTTGGTGAAGATGAACTGGTCCGGCGCGAAGCGAAAGAATTCGGCCACGGCGGACTTGGCTTCTCCGTATTCCGGGTAGACGGCGAGACCGCCGGCATCCAGGCGCTGTTTCAGGAAGTCGATGACGCGCGGCGAGCAGCCCACGGTGTTTTCGTTGAAATCCAGGCGCAGCTTGCCGGCGCGGCCGGCGGTGGGCGGCGAGTAGGGCGCCATTTTGAGGACGGCTTCGCGGGGGCGGATAGCGCCTTTGGGGAGTGTGTCGAGACGAGTCTCGACACGGCACGCAGGAGTGCGTGCGCCACGG
>Ga0187867_10004167_pt1 | contig 11275 bp, 8 predicted proteins | sample June2016WEW_13_1_FD_132976 | JGI IMG/M metagenome (GOLD analysis project Ga0187867, IMG submission 132976) | Peatland microbial communities from SPRUCE experiment site at the Marcell Experimental Forest, Minnesota, USA - June2016WEW_13_10 | ecosystem: Environmental > Terrestrial > Soil >... | reverse complement strand
GGAGAACCGAAAAGCCGGACCTGTTCTTTTTGAATGGAATGAAGAGCTTTGCGGTCGAGAAACAGCGGCCTGGAACTATCCCGTAGAACCACGAAGGGCTGCGGAATGCGAAAAACAAGGTCGAACCCGGTTTTATAAAGATGGCGAACCCTCAGTTCCATGTCGCTTGTCGAATCGTCGAAGCACGGAGTGAAGAAATAACGGAACTCGGCGCCCCTGAGAATGATTGCCGCCTTCGACCGGGGAACGGCCTGCGAAAGGACTCCTATCAGACCGTCAATCGCCTGGTCGAGATGGAACGCCCTATCGATTATTCTATGCATCCCGGAAAAGATGCTGAGCTTTAATTCGCAGATGTTGTCCATGCTCCCTGCCTTCTTGTTCGTTTGGAAAAACTGATTATCGCCGGATACACAAAACCGCCTTGTCCCATGTCACACTGTTCCAGTTCCGTGCCAAACCGGAATAAGTCCGTTTTTGAAGCGCAATGCGGCATGTCGGACGAATCCTCAAGTAAAAACGGCACAATTTGGTGCCCTCGGCCCCCCTTGTGATACAAATTTGTGCCATATAGTTTGTAGATTTCATCCCAACTCCAGTTATACAAGCCCTTTGAAGCCCATTCCAAGCCATTATGAGAGTGTTTGGCAAACAAATTGCTCTCTAGGAGCCTGTCGGAGAATCCCGGCACACTCCCAGGGCGGCCAGGTCGGTGACAAAAACGGATTTCCGAAAAAAACGGGGATAAGGTGACGACAATCGCGCCAAAGGGCCAATTTGAAAACCGGGTGTTCATACCGCTAAATCACGGTCTTTAAGAGGAGGGCTTATGAAATATAACAGCGGTCAACATTTGTAGGATTTTATCCGCTTCTTTACCGAATCAAAAGTATTCTTCTAATCAATTAATCATCAGGAAAGGTGACTTATGGCGCAGGCTGAACTGAAAAAGACACTGGGACTAACCGGGGTCACGATAAATGCAATGGCATTGATCGCGCCCGGGGCTTTTCTATGGTTAACCTACCAGATGCAGGCGGCGCAGGTGGATTTGGCCGGCGAGACTACCGCTATGGACATGTTTGCAGGTCTGGTTCTCGCGTTGATTCTGGCGTTCCTGACAGCGATTTCTTATTCCAAGCTCTCGGAGCTCTATCCCCAGGCCGGGACCGGCAGTTCCTACTATTTTACCGAACAGGCGGTACTGAACGAGAGCCGGATATCATCTCTTGCGAGGCTGTCAAAGTTTGTCGTTGGATGGTTCTCCCATCTTTACTACTGGGTATACCCAGGGGTAATGGTCGCAATGATGGCCACGCTTATAACCTATATATTCAGCCAGTTCGGGGTCGACCTCTCCATGTTCTGGCAAATGGCGACCGCCGTAATATTTGCGTTCCTGGTCGGATATATAGCCTATCGCGGAATCACGGGGTCAACCATATCGAATACAGTTATCAATGTTATCCAGATTATCGCTTTAATAGTGGTAACCATTCTGGCTTTGGTCTACCGGGCTACCAACCCGGAGCATGTAACGTTCGTTCATCCGACACTCTCATCGGTCGTAATGCCTCACAATTTTTCCAACGTCATGTTCCAGGCCACCATTGCAATATTGCTGCTGGTCGGTTTCGAATCGGCGACCGCTCTCACGGCTGAATCCAAATCCCCCAAGCATGTCAGCAGGGGAGTCATGATCTCGTTAGTCATTCAGGGACTCATTATGTACCTTTTTGAGTACTTCGGCGCCAATGCCTGGATCAATACTGCCTATACCGGAAAAGACGCCAAAGACGCAGTGGTCACGGGTATCGGGGCCGCAGCCGCCTCCAGCGCCCCGATAGGCGACATGGTGAAAAACCTGGGTGATGCTCTGCTCGGCAACATGGGCTTCGCGCTGATGATTATAGTCGCAGGTTCGGTTGGCATCGCGGTAGTCGGCACCACTTTGGCCTGCATGAACACCGGCGTGCGCGTTACATACGCAATGTCCAAAGATAAGGAAGTTCCAAGCTTCCTCGGGTTTCTGCATCCCAAACATGCGACCCCCCACGCAGGCGTATGGGCAATGACCATTGCATCGGCGGTTATCGGCGCATTTGGGGTTCTTTCGGTCGTCAACCTTACAGCCATTACATTCTGGTCAAACATCGGCACGTTCATTCTCTACGGAATGACCAACCTCATTGCGTTTGTGGCGTTTTTGAGGCATCCGCAGCGAAATCCGTTCACTCATATCGTGGTTCCGCTCCTCGGCACTATTGCCAATATCGCCATGCTGTTTGCCGTCCTCTATCTGGGGATCCTTGGCGGGGGCGATACTCAGACTGCCGCAATGTATTCGATCATTGGCACAGTGGTATGGCTTATAATTGGTATTGCTTATCTGTTCGTTCAAAGCGCCAGGACCCAGAGAAAAATCATCGGAGGACCTGTCGAAAGTAACTAAGTCGATCTAACTTGTAGATGATTGGGCAAGAGGGCGTTCTTCAAGCGCCCTTTTGCCCGTTGGAGGCCTCCTTGCCAGCCAGCTCTGTTTCAAAAAAAGATTATGTATCGGATGCCCTACAGGTGCACGGTCTCTCCGATAAGGGGATGGTCCGTCAAAATAATGAGGATTATTTCGGCTATTACAGGCCCGACGAAACGGGGCTAAACCATTTTGGAAGCCTCTTTGCGATTTCAGACGGCGTGGGCGGAAGCGCCGCCGGTGAGGTTGCCAGCGCGGAGGCGGTCAATGTTTTGCTCCAGGAATATTATTTCGGCGATCACACAGAAAAAATCCCTGAAAGATTAAAAAACGCGTTCCGGCATACCTCGCTGCACATCTACGATCTATCGATCGCCCATCGCTCCGCGCGAAATATGAAGTGCACTCTGTCTACGCTTCTGCTAAGACAGAACCGGTTTTTCATAACCCATGTGGGCGACTCCAAAATCATGCTGCTGCGCGGCGCCGATATGATTCAACTGACAAAGGACCACAGCCTGGTCGGCAAACTCATGCGCCTCGGACTGATAACTGCCGAAGAGGCCCGCATCCACCCCAGCAGGAATGTCCTGTTGAAGGCAGTTGGAGAAGGCCCTTTGCTGGTGCCCGATTTTTATTCCGGATATACTCAACCGGGGGACCTTTTCTGCATGGTTACCGATGGGATACTGGAACATGCAACTGCTGAAGAGTTAAAGACGTTTCTCATGGAGCATGGTTCGTCAGAGAAGGAATTGGCGGAGTTGATAGCCGAACTCAACAGTCGCGGCGGCCATGACAATATGACGATAATGACCGTTAAGGTTAAACGATCTATCAAATAGAAGGCGGTGTAAAAATGACTAAAATAGAATGCATCCTGCGTCCGGACAGGATTTTCGAAGTGCGCAACGTCCTCGGAAAGCTTGGAATCAAGGGATTGACCGTAACGGAAGTCATCGGCTGCGGGTTGCAGAAGGGGCACACTCGAGATGACTGGAATACGGAGTTCAATATCAATCTGCTCCCGAAAACTAAAATAGAGATGGTCGTTTCCGATAACATGGTAGATAAAGTAACCGACGCTATAATCGAAATTTCCCGCACCGGCGAAATCGGTGATGGGAAAATCTTTACCTATCCGATTGGCAACGCCATCCGGATTCGCACGGGCGAAACCGGTGAAAACGCCATATAAAGTCTATCGTCGCAAGAAAAGGAGCAAAACTACAATCAGAGCAGCAACCAAGACGGCCCCCACATATATCATCATGTTGTTTCGCTCGGTGGGAAGGACCGCTGCCAGCGGCGGGTCAGGCTCAGCTATCCATTTGAGGTCCGCATTTTCAGGAAAACGCAAATCATTGGCCATCTGCTCGGCGGAGTCGTAGCGCTCCTCCTTTCGACGCCGCAACGCCTTCCGAACGGCAGCCCAGATACCCGGATGCAAACCCTTTATCGATGTTAGCGGCTCAGGGGTTTTAGTCATATGCTGGTACATTACCGTCATGGGGTTATCCCCGGTAAACGGAGGAGACCCGCTCAGAAGATGATACATCAGGCAACCGACTGCATAGATGTCGCTCTTTGCAGCGCCGCGTTCTCCCTTGATCTGCTCGGGGGCCATGTATTCGGGGGTCCCCATGAGTCCTGAAAAACCACGCCAGGTGACCCTGGGCGCCCCTTCCATGAGCGCGATGCCGAAATCCAGAATCTTCAAATGTCCATCCGGAGCAAGCATCAGGTTCTCCGGTTTTATGTCCCGGTGATACACGCCCCTGTCATGACAGTACTGAAGCGCGTCGAGCAGGTTTGCCACGAGCTTTACAGCCTGATCGACGGGAAACCTCCCCTTTTCGCTCAGAACTTGCGCCAGTTGCTCGCCTTCAACATATTTTAAAACCAGATATGGGGGATCTCCTTCAGAAATAGCCAAGGCCATGGGAACGTCTGAGTGGTTCAAAAGCTTGCCGATCGCCACTTCCCGCCTGAAGCGCTCATAAACCGCCGGATCTCCCAGTTGTTCAAGATGGGGGACTTTCAAAACGACCTTCCCATCGGATTGAACGTCCTCTGCAAGAAAAACGGCGCCGAAGCCCCCCTGGCCAAGAGAATTCAGAATCTTATACTTGCCTTCAAAAACCGTCCCGACTTCAAGCATTTTTCTATGCGTCCCTCAAACGAATGCAAATCGCTTTCTTCCCCAAAAGTTCCACTATATCGCACCATATGCACATATTGTAGATTTAGCATTAATCGGCAGATCGGAAAACCTACCTGCATACCCCTTCACAGCAGTCCGTCATGTCCCGTCGGGTGTCCCAACGGGACATGAGATGCTGCGGTGAGCGCTCGCTGCCTGCCTAGCCAAACTGGATTACCATACCGCCTGCAATAATAATGGCAAGGCCCGCCCATGTCGAATTCGGCACGCTCTCACCAAAGACAAATCGGCCACACATCACGCTCACCAGTGCGAAGACGGCTACATAGACGCCCAGCAGCTTGGAAAAATCCCATCTCACCATGTTGACGAGAAGGCCATAGGCCGCCAGCATGAGGCCACCGGCCAGGATAATAATGACATTGGCCCCGCGCAGGCCTCTTCGAACCACCGCATCGCCTCCGACCTCCAGGAGGGCCGAACCCAGGAAGATCAGCCAGGCTGCCGAGGGCAGGTTAAATTTTCCCATTTTTCACCTTTCTTGATGCAAGTTTTAAAGTAACTACCCTGCTGTGCAAATCCTATGCTTGACCAGGTGCGAGTTGGTCAACGCAGAAGCGCGATTGCAGGACTGGACCGGACCGTCGGCGTCAATGGCCGGTCAGGGCAGGGCAGGTTTTTCAAAAAAAACTCAAATGCGGGTAAATCTTGGAGAATTTTTGTCGATTCCCGGAGAGGTTGCAAAATATCCCGTTGTTAAAAGGTACAAAATTGTTCCAGTAAATTCTTGATTCCAGGCTGCCATAAATAATGCCGAACTTAACCATTTAAAACAGTCGGAATCTTCTGGCCCGAAGATAGCGCGGACAGAAACACAGGGAAGAGAAACATATTTACGGCGCGCGAATATGACCGAACGGTCGTCGGACGGTATCCACCGGCCCCGAGGTTCGGAATTGACGGTACCGTTTTTCCACTTTCATGTCTATTAACCTGGGACTCTGATCGCCGGTCGCCGTTACAGGTGGATACCGAAGATAGAAAACCAGGGTTGCACGATCAGGTCTGTGTGACCTGATCGTGCATGCTTCCCTAGGAGCGGGGAGTAGATGACTCTGGCTGTCATAGCTCACGATTGTTGAATAGTTTTGCTATGACTTAGGCCGCGTGGATCCACCTTTTACCAGGCCCTTGATCCGGGCTGTGCACAGCAGCTTGGGTGATAGCGCCCGGCGCAATGGCATCGAGATCATTTTTTCTCAGTTCCGGCCAGAGCAAGAGCTGCTGTGATGAGTGAAAGGTGGGTGAGCCCCTGTGGAAAATTGCCCAGCATTTCATTGTCGTCGACACTGTACTGTTCGGAAAAAAGACCCAGGTCATTGCCTGTCGACAAGGCGCATTTGAAAACGTCATCAGCTTCTCCTAGGCGTCCCTGTCTTGCAAGACATTCGGCCAGCCAGAAAGTACAGGCCAGAAACGTCCCCTCTTTGCCATGCAGACCGTCGTCTCCCGCCGGATAGCGGCGCACGAGCCCATCTTCCAGCAGACTCTGGCGGATAGCGTCGGTAGTCCTGACCATCCTTTCGTCAGTGTAGGAGACAAAGCCTGAGACGGGCAGCAACAGAAGGGCAGCATCCATCTGGGGGTGGTCGAAGGCCTGGATGAAAACTCCGCGCCCGGCGTCGTAGCCCTTGCCCTCAATAGCCCGGCGGATTTCGCCCCTCTCTTTTTTCCAATCACTAACGGGCGCCTTGCATCCGAGTTCCTCCGCCAGGCCGATGCCGCGATCCAGAGCGGTCCAACACATAACTTTCGAATGGACGAAGTGGCGAGGCTCGCCTCGCACTTCCCATATCCCTCTGTCCGGATTGCGCCAGAGCCTGCGTGCCCCGTTGACGAGTTCGACGATGAAATCCAGGTAATCATCGTCGGGCGAGTGTTCCAGTTGATGCCATTGCCATGCCAGGTTTAGAAGTTCCCCGTATACGTCCAACTGCATCTGCGTCTCAGCCGCATTGCCAATGCGAACAGGCCCTGCTCCCCGGTAGCCGTCCAGTTCTGGGATCTCGTGCTCAAAAAGCCGCCGTTCGCCTCCAACGCCAAAGAAGATCTGAAGCTCATCGGTGCTGCCCGCCGCACTGCGCTGAACGAACCTTCGGAACCCGTCCGCCTCCTTGAGATAGCCTAGCGCTGCCAGAGAGCGAACGGCAAAAGAGGAGTCGCGTATCCAGGAGAAACGGTAGTCCCAGTTACGCGATCCACCAGGAGCTTCCGGAAGGGAAGTGGTGGGAGCGGCCGCAATGGCCCCCGTAGGAGCGTTCGTAAGGCCCTTGAGCACAACGGCGGAAAGCATGATTTGCTGTGCATACGGTCCGGACGCCTTCCCTTTAGACGACCAACTCCGCCACCAGGTGATGGTCTCTTCCAGGCGTTTATCGAGCTCATCCGGAGGGGGCGGCTCCACTAACTCTCCGTCGAGATCTTCCGGTCGCCCGAAAAGAATCGAAAGGTATGCTCGCTCGCCTTTCTCCACTCTGCAGGTACCGATGAGTGCGTGTCTATGCTTCATGTCCAAGTGGAAGCTACCGGAGATAAGAAGGCCGCTGCTTCCTCCAATGGCAATGAAACTATTTTTGCACCTCCGAATCCATGGTCTGACGGCCCCATAGTCGAATCGTGGAACAAGATCCAGGACAAATTCGATACCACCTCTAATGCCCTCCACAACCCTCAGTATCTGCAGATGAGGATGGGATCTTCCTCCTTCCCGCATGGGCAGGCAGTCGACCAGACGTGCTTCACCATCGTCTGTTCGAAAAGTAGTTTCAAGTACCAAGGTCTGCGGCAGGTAACGCCGCGAAGTTTCATAGGGCGGCAGAGGAACGATCTGACAGTGACCGCCCTTATCCCAACCAAGCAGCCGTCCGAAGCAACTGGGAGAGTCAATCCTGGGCATGCAGCACCAATCAATGGAACCGGTGCGCGAAACCAGAGCAGAGGAGTGACAGTTGGAAATGAATGCATAATCGCTTATAGGCGGATATTCTGAGGTATTCACTTTATCTCCATGGATCACCAGGCACAAATCTGACCGGGCGTAAATCAAGGCTGTTGCTCAGGCTATTGAGTTTCTGGTTCTAAAGCTGGAGCCTGGTAACGGAGGAAAGCGTCGGAACCCCGCCATCACCGGCAATCATGGTTTACACCGGCCCCAATTATTTCTTATGACACATGATAATGCCACCAAAAGACCTATTTTTCATCTTCTCTTTTCCTCAACCACCTCACAGGCGTGTGGAGTTGTAGATACTTCCGTTTAGTCACCCATAGCTCACGCGATTGTTGGAAATGAGAAATCGCTTCCCCGGCTTCAAAACCGCCGGTACAGAAATCGCCCAGGCAAAATAACAGACTGAATAGCTGGAAAAATGTGAAAGCAGTGACTAGAAGCGAATCTATAGAGAAGGTGTGGCTTTGTATTTGAAATCACTACTGGCTTGCTGAATTGGATTCCTTAGCTTTAACTGCCTCAGCTTCTCGCCGGCATAACCCTGAACTCAGTATTCGCCGACACTGAGGAGAACTCCAGGTTAAGAACTTAACCCGCCAAAGCTGTCATGCGAACTGATCAGGCACTGGAGGATCTCCACCTGGCAATTCACGCAGACAGACGCCAGGCGGCTTGCCTCTTGGCCCATGGGTCATCTGTCATTGGGGATTGGATATGTTCGATCAGTTCCTTGTATTAATCGTCATTATTCTCGCCTTAATCTTGTTCGCCTGGGGCCGTTGGCGCTACGACATCGTGGCGATAGTAGCGCTGCTTGTTTTGGCCGCAGCAGGGATCATACCCGCAGACCATGTCTTCAACGGTTTCGGAAACCCCGCTGTAATTACGGTTGCAGCGGTTATGGTCGTGAGCCGCGGCATGTGGAACGCCGGGGCGCCTGACGCATTGGCGACAGCGCTGGCAGGCCTTGGAGACAGGCTCTGGGTACCGGTCATAACGGGCGTGACGTCTCTTGTCTCGGCCTTCGTGGATGACACCGGAACCACTGGAATCATGATGCCGGTCGCTATTCAGCTAGCTCGAAAGAATGAACAGAGTCCGTCCAAGGTACTCATGCCCATAGCGTTCGCGTCCCTGTTGGGGGGCTGCATCACGCTGATTGGTACGCCATCCAACATCCTCGTGGCCGGATTTCGACAACAGGTAACAGGAAAGGCATTCAGCTTGTTCGACTTTACCCCCGTCGGTCTGAGCCTCACCCTGGCCGGCCTGGTATTTATCTGGTTGATCGGCTGGAAGCTGGTGCCGGTTCGCAGAAGCACTGATAGCAATGATGAGCTTTTCGAGATTGCGGATTACCTGACTGAAGTGGCGGTACCGCAGGAGTCTCCTTTTGTGGAAAAGACGATAGGTGAGCTTGAGAAAGCTTTGAAGGAAGACGTTTTGATCCTTGGGATCGTTCGTGGAAAACGTCGTCTGTCCGTTTTGTCCCGCCTGGAGGCGCTCCGCGCTAAAGACGTACTGATCGTAGAGGCCGACGCCAATTCTCTCAAGGCCTTCCTGGATACCTCCAAGTTTGTCCTCGCTGCTGAACAGGACCTGGCCAAAGAGTTTCTAACCTCTGCCGAGATCGGCATGGTCGAGGGTGTGATCGGAGCCGGCTCGCGAATGGTTGGCCGCACACTGGCCCAGATGAACCTGCGACGCTTCTATGGCGCCAATGTGCTTGCCGTCTCACGTCAAGGTCATCGCCTCAAGGAGCGATTGGCAGGAATCCGGCTGCAGTCCGGCGATGTCTTGCTTCTCCAGGGCGACACTGAAAACCTCGGGACTGTGCTCGACAGGTTGGGGTGCCTGCCCCTTGCCAAGCGTTCGTTGAGGATCGACAAGCCGACGCGGATCGTGACGGCAGTACTTATTTTTTTGGGAGTTGTTTTACTGTCAGCCCTGGGGACACTGCCGGTGCAGGTTGCCTTCACCGCCGGAGCCGTTCTGATGGTCCTATCCGGAATCATCAACCCCCGCGAGCTATATGAAAGTGTCGATTGGCCCTTAATTGTCCTGCTGGGCGCTTTCATTCCGGTAGGCGAGGCAATGCAAAACACCGGCATTACCCGATCCATCGCCAACGCTCTATTGCCGGTTGCCGGCCGGATGCCGCATGTTGTTTCAATTGGAGTCGTCCTGGCGGTTACGTTGCTTTTGTCCAACATCATCAATCATACGGCTGCCGCCGTGATCATGGCGCCAATCGCCATAGGCATCGCAGAAGGTTTCGGTGCGTCGGTCGATCCATTCTTGATGGCGGTTGCGGTGGGGGTTTCATCGCCGTTTCTCACCCCGATCGGTCATCAGGCCAACACCCTGGTTATGGGGCCGGGAGGCTACGCATTCGGCGATTATTGGCGTCTGGGTTTGCCTCTAAGCTTGCTGGTGGTGGGACTAGTTCCGTTTCTGATCGAAATATTCTGGCCCTTTTGACTGGTTTCATGTTGAGCGGTGGCGTGTCGACTTTAAGAATTTTTGGTGAGACATAGTTACGGCAAATTAAAAGTGGCGATAGCATTAGGGTCCTTATACCGGCTAAAATTGGCTTCGGCCAATAGATCGGGTCCGATAATCGGTTTTGTTAACGGGTCTACCGCCTAATCCTCCAAATACCATGGAATATCGACCACCACAGTGTATTGGTCACGCTGCAGAAATAGCGAGGCCCGCAGCCACGCGGCGTGCAAATTGTGCAGCACGTATTGATACCAGTGTGGCTCGACCAATTGGGGAAGAATCACCGCGATGAGCCGGTTCCGGTTCTTTTTTCTGGTTTCCCGGACAAAATCTAAAATCGGTTGGTCGATCCGGCGATAGGGTGAAGAGATGATCTCAAGGCGAGGAATCGCAAAACCCGCGGCTTTTGTCGGTTTCTCGACCTTCTCGGTCCAGAGTTGCCTGAGCTGCTTCTGATCGTCATCATCTGTACTCACATGGATAGCGATGACCTCGTCTGAGAGTAGCAAACCGAACCGCACGGCCCACTCGGCGACGCGGTCCCAACAGTAGATCGGAATGATCACGATAGGGGTTCGCAATTTCGCAGCGTGCAGTTCTAAGGGCCGCTCCACTTTCCGCAAGATTTTTTGATAGTGGCGTTTGATTGCCTGAAGTAAAACCACAAGTGCCGGCACGAAGATTACCGTCATCCATGCGCCTTCCATGAATTTCGCTGCGACTATAACCACCAGGGCGGCCGCGGTGGTCACGGCACCCAGGGCGTTGTATACCAGGGCAATTCGATATCCCCGCCCCCGTTTGCGCAGCCAGTGCACCACCATGCCGGCCTGGGAGAATAGAAATGCCCCAAAGGCCCCCACGGCAAATAACGGAATCAATGCGTCGGTCAAGCCTCGGAAGGCGATCAGCAGCAAGCCGGAACAGACGGAGAGGAAGATAATTCCATGCGAAAAAACCAACCTTCGGCCGGCGTTGGCGAAATAGGGCGGCAGGAAACCATCCTCTGCCAGCAACCGGCAGACTCGTGGGAAGTCAGTAAAGCTGGTCTGAGCCGAATAGGTGAGGACAATGAATATAGCGGCCAGGGATACGTAGTAGAATACTCCACGGCCCGCCACGG
>Ga0187867_10004162_pt1 | contig 11283 bp, 9 predicted proteins | sample June2016WEW_13_1_FD_132976 | JGI IMG/M metagenome (GOLD analysis project Ga0187867, IMG submission 132976) | Peatland microbial communities from SPRUCE experiment site at the Marcell Experimental Forest, Minnesota, USA - June2016WEW_13_10 | ecosystem: Environmental > Terrestrial > Soil >... | reverse complement strand
TGCGTAACTCCAGCGATATCCAATTCTTCTACTTCGCGAAACTTCGCGCTCTTCGCGCCTTCGCGGTGGTCTTTTTTGGTTGCGGCCGAAGGCTGCGCTGTGCGTCCTTCGCGTCTTCGCGGTGAAGTGTTTTCAAAGATGCCCAACAAAAAAGGCACGGGGAAACTCGTAAGTTTCTCCGTGCCGGGGGCGTCCCTGGGTGGGTCATCACGGCGTGTAAGCCGCTTCGCCCTCGATGGGGCCAAGCCCTTGCAGCGTCGCCGAGATGATGATCTTCGCTTCGCCATTGCCTTCAATCTTTGGTACTCCGCCGGAGTACGGGCAAAGTCCGCCTCACGTAAATGCCATCTTGCCCAGCGACACCTTGTTGCCGCCGCGCGAGATGAAAACCTCCGGGGGTTTGGATCGATCGAAGTTGACCGCGGTGTATTCCTCGCCGGCCTTCCCTTTCACGTGGATGGAGGCCGGTTGGATCGCGATCTGGTCTGATGCCGGTGTAGTGACGGCGAATTCCAGGTGCAGAGCGCCGCCCAATTGGACGGTCTGCGTCTGGTCCGCCGCAACGTCCACCGCTGGCAGAGAACCCGGCGCCACCAGCGCCACCAATTCGCCGCTCTTCCTGGAGAACACGCCGCCATAGAGCAACTGGTATTGGCCGGGGATCACCGCCATGGAATCGGGGGACGGGCCGCCGGTTTCGCTGACAAAATTCATCTGCCCGTTGCTGTTGGCCAGGGCCACGACCATTGCCCAATCCGAGGGGGGGCTGACGACGGACAGCTTGCCGACGGCGCCATGGTAAGACGAGTATTGCAGGGCCGTGCCATCTTCGGCCAGGCTGTCGATCTGGTATATCGACTGCCCGGTGGAGAAGAACTTGGACACCGGCGCAAAGACGTCGATAGGGGCATCGGTGCAGCCGACGCGGAAAGAATCGTCCGCCAGCGTGTAGCGGCCATCGAGGTTGTCGTCATAAAACATGACGGTCTGGCCGTCGATCTGGCATTGCACGGTCCCGCCGCTTCGCATCATCAGAAAGGCCCGGCCCGTCAAATTGTAACCGTAGGGAAATGCCAGGAAATATTTCTGTGCGCTGGGGATGGGCAGGGCGATGGTGGCTAGTCCCACGCCGTCTTTGTGCAGGGCGATTTGCCCGTTATCGCCCCTGACGATGAAGCCGTCGTCGGTTGAGACAATCGCCACCTTTTGCCCGGCGATCGTCAGACCATATTCCTTGACCACGGGGTTGAACTGCACTTCCAGCCTGGGCACGAGGAATGCATCCACAATCTGGGGTCTGGGGCCGGCGGCATCGGTCTTGGAGACCACTGCCGCGCCGGAGTCCAACGGCACGGATTTAAGCTGCGCCGAGACGCTTTCGCCCGGCGGTCCGGCACGCGCCGCCAAGGCGCCCGCCAGCACGAGCAACATGGCTCGCCCAGTCCATCGAACAGTCCCTTGCATAAAACACCATCCTTTCGTACGGCTTGCGCCGTTACGTATCGTCTGATCTTCAAGGAGAACTTAGCGCCTTCTGCACGGCGGTCCTGATCCCCCGGCCGCGCAGACCGGCCGCGATCACTTTGCCGTTGGGGCCGATCAAGACCACCGCCGGCAGCGATTGCACGCCCAACGTTTCGGCAATCGACTGGGCAGTCGGCTCGTCCAAGCTCGCCTGCGTCCACGGCATCGCGTGCTCTTGAGTGAACTGCGTTACGTCTTGCACGGAATCGCCGGCGCCAAGGCCGATCATGACGAATTTCTTATCCTGCCCAAACGCCGCGAAAACGTCATTGAGAGCGGCCAGCCGCGTGTCGCTCAGCGGCGTCCACGTTGCCCACAAGTCCACCAGGACGCACGCGCCCCGATGATCGGCCAATTTGAAAGTTTTTCCATCCAGCGTTTTCACTTCAAAGGAAATCGCCGAGGCTTCAGCCACGCTGGCCGGGGGGTTGGATAGGGTTAGCTTTAGCCGGCCCAGATCCATCGGATCATCGCCGCGGGCGGATACGGTGATTTGACGCTGGATCATGGCGTAAACCTGGGACGCGCCGCCGGATTCGGAAGTTTGAACCTGGTAGATGATCAATCGGTAATTTCCCGGCTGCACATCGTCGGCGCGGAAGGAACCATCGGCGGCGATGGAAAGCGGCACGGCCTGATTGGTCCGGTTCGTGCCCTGCTCATAAGTATTCAGCGCGGTTTGGTAGGCCTGTCCATCGGAAGTGTTCAGCCACCGGCTCATCCACGTTTGCTTTAGTTCGGGCGATATTTTTGGATCGGCTATCGTCTCCTGCAATCTTTTGCCTGCGGCCAATAGCTCGGCGGGGGGCGCAGTTGGCGAACTCTGGCCCGCCAGATAGCCTAGACACCCCCAGGAGGGCTTGGCGCTCTGGGGCTTCACCACGCGCCCGATGATCGACCGGCCTTGCGCCTTGAGCGGCGCGGGATTTGGCTGGCCCGGCTGTACGGTGAGCGACTCACCCGCCGGCGCGGTCGTCGGCGCCTCTCCCATCGCCGCTCGCCAGGCAAACGCCGCGGCCGCCAGGAAGATCACGACGGCTAAAGTCTTAACCATCAGTTGCCTCCATTCTCTTTCCAAAGCGCGCGGCCATTCACCGCGCCAAGTTGGCCTGGCCGCTCACCGTGCCGAACCCGTTAATGGTGGCGACAATCGTAACCCTGGCGCCGCCGGATTTATCAGTCAGAAGCTCTTGGGGTACTCCGCCGGAGTACGGGCAAGGTCGGCCCCCCCCTCACGCAAACTTCATTCGCTCCAGGGAAATTTGTTTGCCGCCGATCGACATGACCACCTGCGGCTCGAACGTCCTGTCGTATTGCCACCCGACGCATTCCCCGCCATTCATGCCCAGCAGGCGGATCGAGCCCGGATCGATCGTGACCTTGCCATGGTAGAGAGAAGCCGTGAAATCCAGGTGATACGGCCCGTGCGGCGTTGTATCGGCCATTTGGAAGGTCGCACCCGCCGCCAATATCCCCAGGCCGGCCGCCAAGGCACAGATCAATACCCATTTGGACATGCGACGCCTCCTTACTTATAGACGTCGACGATGCAATAAGTTTCACGCGGCCAGCAGGGGAAGTCAACAAAAAGTTTAGCCGCAATACTGTTCAACGACCGACGCGGCTCTTTCCGTTAGCCCCCGGCTTTGCCGGGGTTTTCCGCGATGAGCGCAGCGCAAGTTCAAACCCCGGCAAAGCCGGGGGCTAATGGAAAGAGGGTGCTTCCAGATAACCTTGCGGGACCACAAAGAATTTGTATCCCCCCACATCGCTGAAGAACAGCCGTGGGCGGTTGGCCGTCAGCCACTGCTGCCATTGCTGGGGCGTATTCAGCGACAGGCCGGTGTATCGCTGCAACGCCTGTAGGGCGGTGGCGGCGTGCTGCGGCTGGCCCAACAAATTCACCAGTTGGTCCAGCGTCTCGACCTTCCGGTTTGAAGCGATCCCCAAATCCTGCAATTGCTTGTCGATCGTGAACTGGCCTTGCCCACCGCTGTAGACCAACTCAATTTGCCGGAGATAGAGCACCGCCAATTCCTTGGACTTGCCCGCATACTGCCTGGCCAGGTCCGGCCCGACCATGCGGGAGCCGAATTGCGGATCGTTGATTTGGTCGATTATTCCGATCAGGAACACGCCGTAAGTCCGATCCGAAGCTTGCACGTGGATCAGCGGCATCTTGCCATCGAACTTGTGAATGTAAACGATGCAGTTAAGGAAGAACGCCTTGCCCGCGTCGGTCATCTGCGCCGGGGGCGAAGAGAATCCCCACTGGAGGAAGTTGCCGTGCCGGCTGACCCCGGCCGAGCCGGGCGGTTTGCCCGCGGCGTAGCCAACGGTGAGGATCTCGGCGTCCGGCGAGTCGCCGAAGCCGTATCCCATCGACACCACCGAACCATAGTCCTTTCCCGAATCCTGCACGCGCCAGACGGTCAACTGATCCGGCAAATCTTTGCCGCCGGGATATTGACGTTGCTGGTCCGGCGTGGGCCATTTCTCCAACTTGGGCTGGACCTTGAACGGCGTGCGGAAGACTTCGTGCTGGGACGGCTCACCCTGAGCCGCATCGCTCATGCAGTTTCACATGTAGCCGGTTTTGAGCCCCAACTGATTTGCGATCATCCCTCCGATCACGCCGATGGTGATGGTGGGGCGGGAATAATTGTCCGGCAGCTTGGGCCGCGGGCCATGCTCCATCACATCAGTGGCTTCGCCGTCGTAATCCATGAGCACCACGTCGGACTTGGCGGCTTGCGAGCCATCGAACTTGGCCAAATCGCCGCTGTCAACCTGCCGAAAATGGGCGCTTAAAAACTGGAGAAAGTCCGCTTCGCGGGCTGAACCGGGATGGCCGGCGTAGAAAACGGATAGATTCAGTTTCTGATCAGCTTGTCCCAGTGCCCCAGTTGCCGGCATGAGCAGCAACATCAGGCACGCCGCAAACAGCCATACAATGAAATTTCTCATTTGACCTCCGTAGCCCCAGCGGGTGGGGAATAAACAAGCCCATGGGTGAACATAGGCAGAAGCGTCGGCCCGGCGGCGGAGGCGGCCTGGAAGAGATAGCCGCCGGCGGCGGCGTCCGCGCCAAGCATTTCGCTTCCCGGAAATGGCGATACGGTCTTCATGTGAAAACCCGCATCGTCCGTCCAACTGATCGATCCGGCCGGCTCGATTTGGGCAAGGATGGTATCCAGCGGCGGCAACACCATCGGCGGCGATTGTAACCCGAATAGATCGCCGAGCCCAACGTAAAGCTGCGAGGCGAACAGCCAGCTTCCATAGGACTGCGGAATCGTCCGGGATAGATCGACGAAGGTGAAGCCGTCCAGCTTTGCAAAGTCGGGATGATCCGAGCCGAGATTAGACTGAACACGCTGATACTCGGGATTATCGAGGATCGATTGCCCGTCGGGTTGCCGTTGGATGGCGGCGACGACGCTTTGGGGATACAAGGCAAAATAAAGCGTGCCATCCTTGATGGCCCAGGCCGGCGAGAGCGCGGGCGCCGCGAAGTAGTGAATCTGGACGCCGTTGACCGTCGTTTCACGGAATTCGAGGGTCAATTTTTTCTCGCCAAGTGGCTGGCGAATGAGGTTATTGACGGCGGTGCCCAGGTTCGTCAGGGAGGCGTCAAGGCGCGCCGCGTCCTTGGGCCGATTCATGCCGACAAATCCGAGGCTTCCCGAGCCGGTCTTGGTCGGATCGACGTAATAGACCCATTGCGATCCGAAGAGGCCCAGAACGTCCTTTTGAAGATCGACCCCCAGCATCTGGTTGGCCGTCTGGGCAATACTGTCGATTTGCTGGGCATTGTCTGGCGCCGCCTGCCGAGCCGCCGTGAGGATCACGTTGAGCAGCGGATTGAAATCGAACGCCCCGGCCCCCGCGATCGTGGACGACTCGGGAATCAGCTTGACCAGGTCATCGGAAATCGGCTCGGTGCCAACCATCGCCAAAAAGCCATGGCGCGGCGCCGGAGCCTGGATGAATCCCTGATCGACCCAGTTTTTCCCATCGAGCCCGCTCGTCCAAGCGACGCGCTGAAGCCCGGCCAGGCCGAGCGCATCCCGAATCGGTCGCCAGACCGCTTTGACCGATGGGTCGGCAAATTTGTCGAACATCTGGTCGATCACCGCATTCATGGCGATCCCGTTCAGGTAAAGCGAAGCGACCGGGTCTTTCCCAAGCTGGCTGAAGGCGGATTGGAAATTCGGATTGGCCGCCAGGGCGGTTTGCGGTTGATCGGGAAAATCAAACGTCGAGATGATCACCCGTTGATCCACGGTATTACAATGAATGTTCGCGCCAGGAGGCACCTTGGCAATGAAATCCGCGACCGCTTTGGCCATGGCGGGGGCGTCGACGCCGGCGTCGCAGAGGATGGCAATCCGGGGAATCGGCATCTGGGCATTGGCCGTATCCAGCGGGCCGACGTATAGCGCCGAAGGATGGCGTGCCAGGTCGCCGGCGATCTGCAACGCCGCATCGATCGCCTCGGCCGACTGCGGATCGTAATCGCCGATGCGATGAACGAGCCGCGGCAGAGAATCCCCCAGGAACTGCCGCAGGTGCGAAGCGTCGGCGATCGCCTTCGAATGTGACTGCTCATAATCCGGCCCAAGCGAATCGACGCCCTTCCAGCCGACATAAATCACCGTGTCGTCAGGCAGCCGATCCGCCAGCGTCTGCGCCTGGCAAAAAGCCGGCACGATCATCAGGGCCAAACCGAAAACCAAGGCGGCGGCGTATCGCATGAGTGCTCCCGAATGCCGTGTGAATGTGATGGATCCGCGCCCATCCTCCCGCGCGGGCCGGGCATTGGCAAGAAAACGTTCCGTAGGGAAAAGGTCCGCGCGACGTTTGGTCTGGCGGGGCGCACAGCCAGCAGGCGAACATGGATTTGCGTTAGAGCGGATCGTCAATCGGCGGCTGCGCGGTGTTGTATTTTTTTATGAAGTCATTCTTGCCCATCATTTCGACGGAGTAGTCTGGCGCAAGAACGTTAAGACAGTCATTGGGATGCACGAAATCCACCCACCATCCGGCCAATGCCGGTTCGGGATTGGGGCCGGGGACATCGACGTATGCCAGCCCCCATGTCATGTCCGCCATGAGGAAATCTCGAGTGGCGTTAACGGTCGTGATGCGGTTCTGGCTTGCGCGGTTGTACATGCCGTAGTCCAGCGGATACCCGCACTTGCGACGTGGGTCCGTTGTGGGGATGAAGTTTTCCGGACAATGGAAAAACTTGATTGTGTCGTCGGGCATCTGCTGGGGAAGACTAAAGTAGTTATACGGATCGGTCACGTTGATGCCGATGTATTTGGCAAGGAGCGAAGGGTATCCCATCTGCCAGTGCATCGGGCAGAGGTTCGGGGGCCAAGGCTGCTGCCAGTCAACCACGCCCGAAGGTCCAGGCGGAGCCAGCGGCAGCGCCCGCGGATACCACCCGTTGTTGTCGTTGGCGTACATCTGCAGTGCGTTGCCGAGTTGCCGCAAGTTCGAGGCACAAACTACCCCATTGGCCGCGCGCCGTGATCGAGTGAGCGCCGGAAGGAGCAACCCCAAGAGCACGGCGATGATGCCGATAACGACCAGCAATTCCAACAGCGAAAAGCCTGGCCTTCGCAAAGTCATCCCGTCTGTCCTCCCGCCTGGGTCGCCCATGTTCCGCCTCATCCGACCGAACTGTCGAAGAACCCGACCCCCGTTGCGTTTTCCCGTCAACGGTCTAAGATGTAATCTGGTTATCTTATTGTTGTTGTAACACATTCACAAGTGGGAGGAAGCCAATGGATTTGTTGCACAAAATATGGAGCCGTAATTCGTGTTTAACGGCAGGGAACAGCAGCAGAGATAGACGTATGCACAGCCGTGCCAAGCGAAATGCACTTGTCACGCCCGTAAAGGCAGAGTCGCTGGAGAAACGGTGTCTGCTTTCCGTGAACCCGACTACCCCCATCGCCGGGCTCAGTGGACCTGCAGCGCCGGCCATCACCACGCAATACACGGATGGCACCACTTTCACGCTTCCCAGCGTCAATCAGCCGATCCTTATCATGGATTTCTGGGCAAGCTGGTGCGAATGGTGCATGCTGGGTTTGCCGGATATCAACAGCTTCAATTCCTGGGCTCAGCAAAACGACGAGCCGGTCAAAGTTGTGACTGTCAACGAAGGGGATAGCGTCCCGACGATTGAGTCAACGTGGGCAGGACTCGGTTTCACGTTGCCGGCCGTGTTGGACGGAGAATTCGGCACCATCTTCAGCGACTACGCCGCGCCCTTCGGGGCCGATGGTATTCCCTTTACCGTTGTTGTTGCCGGCGACAAGATCACATGGGAACAACTCGGCTACACTGATACGACCGAAACCTCTTTGCAAACCGAGGTCAACAGCATTACGCAGATAATGACGGACACATGGACCGGCAGTGTCTCGAACGATTGGAACAATTCCGGGAACTGGAGCACCGGAGCGGTGCCGGGCAACGCGTCCGATGTCGTAATTAACAGTGGAACCGTGGTCGCAAGTTCTCCTTTTTCCGTCGTGAATCTGACTGTTAGCGGCGGCACGTTGCGGCTGCCATCAGGCCTTGGAACTTGCACCGCATCGAATCTGACTATCTCCGGTACCGGTACGCTCGACCTAGGCAATAACGAATTGCTCATCAACTACGGCTCAAACGCCGACCCCATCTCCACCGTCGCCGCCTATTTGAAGAGCGGCTACAACGGCGGAAATTGGACTGGTTCCGGAATCGACAGTTCCGCCGCCGCGTTGAGCAAGGGCGCCTATGGGATCGGCTTCGCCGATGGCGCGGATGGCGCCGTCCCGGGGCTCGGCAGTGGGCAGATTGAATTGAAATACACGTTGAACGGCGACGCCAATTTAGATGGACTGGTCAACGGCGCGGACTCCACCATCCTGGCGGCGAACTTTAATCAAAGTATCACCGGCTGGGATCATGGCGATTTCAACTACGACGGCCTAGTCAACGCGGCCGATTCCAACGAACTGGCGGCAAACTTCAACCAGAGTGTTAACCTCAGCCCGCCGGGACTGGTAGCTGGCAGCGGAGCGATGTACACCATAACCGGAAGCACCGGGGCGCAGACGCTCGATGTCCTTTCCGGCGCAGTAACCCTCACCAGCGATTTGTCCGGATTGCTTGCAAATTATTCCCTCCAGATTCAAAAAGGCGCGAGTGTGGTTCTGGCGAGCGATCAGCACATCGGAGCTTTGCAATTGGTTGGGAACGGAAGCCTCGACCTGCGTAATCATAGCATGTTCATCAACTATGGCTCGAATTCCGACCCCATCTCCGCGATCGCCGGCTATATCAAGAGCGGCTATAACGGCGGAGGATGGAATGGCCCGGGGATCATCTCCGTGGCGGCGCAAACGCCCACCAACGGCCTGTACTATGGGCTGGGCTATGCCGACGGGAAGGACAAGGTCGTTTCCGGCCTGATCTCGGGCCAGATCGAAATCAAATACACGCTCCTCGGCGACGCCAATCTTGACGGGTTGGTCAACGGCTCGGACTTCAACATCCTGGCGGCGAACCTCAACCAGAGCATCAGCGGATGGGACCAGGGCGACTTCAATTACGACGGCCTGGTCAACGCGGCCGACTTCAACGACCTGTCAGCGAATTTCAATCAGGGCGTCAGTGGAGCGTCGGTGGCATCGTCCGCCGCGGTCGTAGCCGCGCCTGCGGCTCCGGCTCCGAAGTCCAAGCCATTCAGCGTTTCCAAGGCTGTGAGCGGCGATACAACGAACAAGAAACCGAAGGTTTCCGCCGTGACGGCCTACGCGGCCGGCGTTGTCCCCTCCGCCGGCTCGACGGCAACTTCGCAGAGCATCAACAAGGACGCCAAGTTTCTCGCGGATCGATGATAACTTTGTTGCCCCTGTATTAAACTTGCGCCATTCGGCCCTCGTAGACCGGAACGAATTCCTCGGCGACGAACGTCTCGAATGAAGTCGGGGTTGCGTTGCTGCCGGAGCGCGATTCCAGGGCGCGCATGTGGCCGGAATTCAAGGCGGCGACCATCTCCAAAATCAAATCGGCGACGTTGGTGGACATTCCCATCTGCGCCGTGGCGTTTCGGAATTCGTTGTCGGATAACTGGACGTAAGACAGGTCTGGTTTGCCGATGGCTTGGCCGATGATGCGAGCGGCCTCGGTCATGGTGAGGTCCCGTGGACCGAGCAGTTCGCGGGTTTGTTGGCCGGTGAAACCGAGGTGGAGGAGCGCCTCGGCGGCGGCGTGGGCTATATCGCGAGTGGCGATCATGGGCAGCTTGAGATCGGGCCGGATCGGGCCGGCGGTTTTGTCCATTGCATGGATGACGTTGGCCTGCGCCAGCGTGTTTTCCATGAAATAACCGGCGCGCAGGTGCAGGACGTTGAGGCCGTCGATGGCGCCGAGCCGTTTTTCCAAATTATGGACCCCGACGACGGGTCCGGTCTTGTTGGGTTTGTCGGCGCCGATGCTGCTGAGAGTGACGGCGAACTCGACGCCCGCGGCGGCCAACGCCGAAGCGAAGCAGTCCGTGATTCGATCCTGAAAGGCCCGGACATTCTTGCTGGCCATGTCGGGAGGAATCATGACGTAGGCGGCTTTGGCGCCGGCGAAGGCCTTGGAGAGGGCGGCGGCGTCCGTGAGATCGCCAACGAACGGCTCGGCGCCGGCATCAATCAACGGCCCAAGCCGCTTCCGATCCCTGCCAATCGCGCGGATCTGCTTGCCTTCCTCGAGTAATCGCTTGGCTACGATCTTTCCCGTGTGGCCGGTTGCACCCGCAATGGCGTACATAAAACCTCCAAATGAATTGTGGCTCGTTCGCATGGACAAACTTCAAGACGATTCTTAGGCCGGGGGTTGCGCCGGCGTCCAGTCCAAAATTCAGAAAATTTCACCAGGCTAGGTCAAGCAAGGCGACCGGACGCTGCCGCGCGCATTCTTTCGAGCGGCTCAGGGTCCCACGCGCCGGCCGGCGATGAAGACGTGTTCGATTTGCCGAGGGTCAATTGTGTAGAGCAGGGCCGAGATTTGTTGCTGCGGGGGCAGTTCGGCGATCCATTTTTGCGGACGGACGACCAGGCAGTCGGCGTCGTAGCCTACTTCCAGCGATCCGACCCGATCGGCCATCCCCAGGGCATCGGCCGCGCCGGCCGTCAGCAACCACCAGGCTTCGGCGGGGGCCGGGGTCTGGATGGGAGATCGCGGCAGCGAGTGGACCTTGATGGCCTTGACGGTTTGCAAAGCCTCCACGGCGACGCGCGGCATGAAGGGCTCGAATCCCCCGGCCACGCTGCTGCCCAGGGCCAGCCGGATGCCATCGGCCCGGTGGGCCACGTAATCCATCAATCCGCTCTCGCGAAAGAGATTGGCGGTGGGGCAATGGATGAGCGCGGCCCCGCGGTCGGCGACGCGGCGCAGTTGTTCATGTCCCAAAAATACCCCGTGGGCCATCAACGACCGCCGGGTGAATAACCCAAACTCCAGGAAGAGATCGACTTCATCCACCTGTTCGGGGAATTTCTCGCGGACGACGTTCAACTCTTCCAAAGACTCGGCGATATGGGTCTGAACGTGGCATTTGAGCATCTCGGCCAGGGCGGCGGCCCCACGCATGAGCCTCTCGCTACAGCGGATGGAGGCCCTGGGACTGAAGGCATAGCGGAGGCGGCCGTTCTCCGCCCCGTGCCATTTGGCGGCCAGGCTCCGGGAGGCGTCAAGAGCTTC
>Ga0187867_10004160_pt1 | contig 11285 bp, 7 predicted proteins | sample June2016WEW_13_1_FD_132976 | JGI IMG/M metagenome (GOLD analysis project Ga0187867, IMG submission 132976) | Peatland microbial communities from SPRUCE experiment site at the Marcell Experimental Forest, Minnesota, USA - June2016WEW_13_10 | ecosystem: Environmental > Terrestrial > Soil >... | reverse complement strand
GGACCCCGAGGCCGGGCGGAAGTACGCGAAGATCATCGGCGAGAAGGAGAAGGCTGTCGAGTCCGTCAAGTTCGACTTCCTTGGGGTGTACCGTCCCGCCGTCATTCTCGGCAACTCCAACACGCCGGGCGTCCTTGGCTACGTCATGCCACTGCTGCACTGGGCCATGCCGTCCAAGTACCACTCGATCCACAAGAACGACCTCGCGCGCGCGATGGTGGCGCAGTCGGAGCAGGCGTTCCTCGCGATCGCGCAGGGCATCGTTCCCAAGGAGCCGACCGTGAAAATCCTGGGGTACAAGGACATGGAGCCCTTCTTCGTCAAGGGCGAGAGCGACGAGCCTTGAGCAGCAGCAATCTGCTGTGTCGGATTGAAGCGCTGTGGTGTTTTGTTCCCGGCGCCGGACGGATCGTCGGCGACTCGGACGGACCGGACGTTCCACGACCGAAGCCCATCGCTCGGGCGTGGTCATCGCGTTGAGCGGCTTACGCCCTCGCGGCGGGGGCGACGAACAACGGGCGGCTGGCGCCAGCACGGGACGCCCGCATCGAGCGAGAAGCGCCACCAGTGCTCCTGGGCCGCGGCGCTCGCGATGGGCCGCGTCGAGTGGCGGGGGGCCGGCGTATCGCGCGGCCTCCGGCCCCAGATCGTCGGGTGTGGTCATCGCGTCACCCGGAGTGCGCCCACGCCGAGGCCTCGTCGAACTCGAACTTCTGCCCCATCACGATCTGGAACCACCGTTCGCGATCTCGAACAACCCGGAACATCTTTTCATCGGCGCTTCCGCCGAGAAACGGTTCATACACCACGATGGGCCGGTGCGATAACTCATCGCTGCGAGCGGCGACGGGCAACGGGCGGTGGCGCCGGAACGGGCAGCCGGCACCGGGTTGGGCGCATTCACGCTGAAGGCGACGGCCGCCGCATTCGCACGAAACGGATAGTGAGTACGTGAGATTCAGAAGCTTTGGCGCCTCCAAGAGCCGCTGACAACGGCCCGCTCCATCCGACGGCTAGATTGCGCCGAGAGAAAGAAGGACTCCGATGGCCTACGACGTGAAGTGCCGGACGTGCCAGTCCCACACATGGGGGGCAATATCGTCGATCGCTTGAAGAACCACACGAACCAGTGCGGCCGATTCGTGTGCTCGAAGTGCTCAGGAATCGATACTTCCATCTATCGAATCAGCGATCTTCAGGAAGGGCCAGCGGAGAAATGGGAGCGTTGGATTAAGGGCGTCATCCAAATTGACAGCGGATTTGAGACCTACTGTCCCTACGTCTTTCTCACAGCCGATATTTCAAGAACGCGTTCGAGGTAACAGATTGGGCTGGGCCGCAATCTTTATGACCTTGCGAAGGTCTTGATTGATCAGGGCTGTCGGCCAGAAGAGATCATGGCCTCCTCCAAGTGCGATTTCGAGTCGGAATCGGGCACGCTGGCCATTCGCGGTGGCGAGAGTCGCGCGGCAAAACGTACGCTTTACCTAACGCCGGAGGTCGTCGCGATCCTCTCCGCGAGGCTGACGACAGCAGGTGCGTGTCGGGAGGCGGGTGTTTCCTTCGTGCTGTACGATCTGCGGCATACCTTCGGAACCAGGCAAGGGACGGAACTCAAAACAGCCCTTTCACTTTGGCCGCGATCATGGGCCACGCGAACCTGCGAACGATCATGCGCTACGTCCATCCGGATCAGCCAGCAAAAACAGGCTATGGAGCGGTACGCGGTGGCGATGCGACGGCGAAAGATGCGGAGGGTTAAGTGATATTTGTCCGGTGGCTGCACCGATTTTGTCCGTCCAGTGCCGGACCATTCCACAGGAAAACCGCGGTAAACAGCAAGATTCGCGGTGAACGAGCGGTGGCGGAAATGACGCTTGAAATCAGCCGCTTACGGCTGGATTGTTGGAGGCGCGGGTCGGAATCGAACCGACGAATAAGGGTTTTGCAGACCCTGGCCTTACCACTTGGCTACCGCGCCCTTTTGCGGATCTATAACCGAAAGTAGCGCGCCGGGAGAGCAAAAGTCAATCGCGGGATGCGTGCGGAAGCCGCTCCCTCACGGTCGCGGCTCGGTAACCGGTTGCAGTCAGTCTTGCAGCACAGGCAGCAGCACGTAGGACGGCCGCCGCGCATCGTGATAGACCGTTTGTGCCGCCTTGCGCAGTTCGACCGCATCCGCGATCGGCTCGCCGGTATTCGGATTCCGGTCGAAGCGCGGAAAATTACTGCTGGATATTTCCATGCGGATGCGGTGGCCTTTCTGAAATACGTTCCCGGTGACCCCTGCGTCGATGGTCAGCTTGCAGATCTCGCCCGGCCGCGCCAGTTCCGGCTTCTCCAACGATTTGCGGTAGCGCAGCCGCAGGATGCCGTCGGTCAGGTTCTGCGCGCGCCCTTCCGGAAATACATCCACCAACTTGGCGGTGAAGTCCGTGTCGCGCGCCGAAGTGGCCGCGTACAACACCACGCGTACCGGGCCGACCACTTCCAAGTCCCGCTTCAGGGGCGCAGTGGTATACACGAGCACATCGCGGCGCTGCTCCACGGGGCGCTGGTCCTGGGGTCCCCATGGAAAGACCTTGGGATTGCAGCAGGCCGCGCCGCCCGCCGTGGGCACGGGATTCCGCGGATCGAACACGAACCGGTCGGCCGGGCTGGCCTGCGCCGCGGCATCGGCCGGCGCGCGCGGATCCAACCTGCCATCGCCGGCGAGCGTGTTGGCATGCCCCCGGCTCTCCAGGTAGAACCGCTGCCGATGCGCGCGCGGCGGCCATTCCATTTCATCGCGCCAGCGGTTTGCTCCCATCACGAAGACACGCACAGGAGCTTGCGAAAGCAGCGGCGTATCTTTGCCTTTCAGAAACTGGTCGAACCACTGCATCTGAATGCCGCGCAGCGGCACCTCCGAATCCGGCCCGAAGTCCACGCCGTCCAGTTTTGCAGCCATGTTGTGCGGCCACGGCCCGATCATGATGCGGTGGACGCCGGAGTTCCGGCGCAAGCGCTCGTAAGCCTCCAGATCGCTCTCCACGAAATTGTCGAACCATCCGCCCACTGAAAACACGGGCACGCGGATCTTATCCAACTGCTCGCGCACGCTGATGGATTTCCAAAACGAATCGTAGGCCGGATGCGCCACGGCTTCCTGGAACATGCTGGAAGTCTGCCCGGTGGCCGCCAGGTCGGCGGTGCGCAGCGGCAGGTGCAGCACGAACTTACCGAAGTCGGGATGGAAGCGGGGCGCGCGCAGGTTCTCCGACATCCACAGCAGGCGCTGTCCCAGTTTCATGGCGCCGCCCGGCGAGTAGAACCGGTCGCGGTAGTCGTCGCAGCCGGAGACGGCCGGAAAAATGGCTTTCAAGTGCGGGTTGTTCAGGGCCGCCACTTTCCACTGCACGATTCCCAGGTAAGAGCTGCCCAGCATGCCGATTTTGCCATCGGACCACGGCTGGCGCGCGATCCAGTTGAGGGTATCGTCGCCATCCGCCGGCTCTTGTTCGAGCGGCCGGAAGACGCCTTCCGACCGGTACCGCCCGCGCACATCCTGGACCACCACGGCATACCCGTGCGCGACGAATGGGGCGTAGTTCGGGGAGATGGCGGCGCCCTTGCCGTAGGGCGTGCGCACCAGGATGGTGGGATAGCGTCCCGGCGTTTCCGGCCGGAAGACATTCGCGGAGAGGCGCACGCCGTCCCGCATGGTGACGGAGGCGTCAAGGGCCTTGGCGATTTCGTCCGGCGCGGCGGATAACACCCCGGCGCACAGAAGTGGCACTACTAGCGAAAGGCGCACAATGTGTCCCAATACTGTTGGGCGATTTGAACGGCCTGGTGACGCTCGACGATGTGCCCGGACGCGCGCAGCCCGATCTCACCCGCACATTCTTTCACCGATAGTAGCAGAAACATGTTGTGCCACAGGGAATCTTCTTCCACCAAGCCTGGTTCGACGCGCAGGCAGGCGGTGGCGGAGTAGCGGGAGTTTTCCTCGCCGGCGGTCAGCAGGACGGGCTTGGCGACGCCCATCAGGCGGATGGCGATGCCAGAGGTTTCGCCGGCGGCGGGGTATCGCAGGTTGATGCAGGCGTCCACGGCCATGGCGGCGCGCCAGAAGTCGCGCTCGGCGAGATACGGCAGGCGTAGGATTCCGGGGCCGGCCAGGAGCGGGGCGGCGGCGCGCTCCAGGTCGGACGAGACGAAGGGACCCGCGATCAGCAGCCGGGCATCGGGTCTGGATTGGCGCAGCCGGTGGAACGCGCGCAGGATGGCGAACAGACGCTTGGATTCGCGCAGGTACCCGAACACGCCGAAGAGAAACTCGTGCGCGGGGACGCCCAGGCTGTGCCGCATGCGGATGGCTTCCCAGGCGGCCGGCAGTTCCGGGGGTGCGAACAGGTGTGGGATCTCGATCACGGCGGCGCCGGGCGCATGCTGGCGGACCATGCGGGCGGCGGCCGGGTTATGCACCACCAGCGCGCGAGAGCGCTCCGCGATGCGCTTCAGCATGGGGTAGTCGAAGTAGCGGCGGTCGAAGCCCGAGTTGGCGCGGGCGCGCCACAGGTCGTGGGCCAACGCGCGATGCCATTCGCCGTAGTTGTAAACGAACTCGTCGATATAGGCGGGGCGGGATAGCGCGCCGAGAAAAAAGTGATGCAGCACGGCGTCGTGCAGCACCACCACCCCCGGCTGCTCAAGCGCGCGGCGGTAGATCTCGCGATGCAGTTGATTGTTGCCCAAATGATAAAGGGCGACATCGCCGCCGCGTGCGTGGGGCTCCACAGCGCCATGGCGGCGCAGGGCCGCGAGCAGCGCCGCCGCGTAATCGGCCACCCCGGTGCGGGCGGGCGGCATCGGCGCATAGTATGCCACCTTCATGGCTTGCGGCGCTTGCCGAACAGCGCCGTCCCCACGCGCAGTATAGTGGCGCCTTCTTCAATGGCGGCCTCCAGATCGTGCGACATACCCATGGAGAGATGCGGCAGCCGGTGCTGTGCGGCCAGTACGCGCAGGCGGCGGAAATAGGGGCGCGACTGTTCCTGGTCGGCGGACCAGGGCGGCATGGTCATCAGGCCGAGCAGGCGCAGTTTCGGACATTCGGCCACCGCCGCGATGAGATCCGCTAGCTGCTCCGGCGCCGCGCCGGCTTTGGCCTGTTCCGGCGAGAGCTTGACTTCCAGCAGGATGTCCAACGCCTTGCCGGATTCGTTGAGGCGGCGGGCAAGTTTTGGCGAATCCACGGTCTGGATGCACTGAAACATTTCTGCGGCGCGTGCGCTCTTGTTGCTTTGCAGATGGCCGATCAAATGAAATCGAGCGCCGGCGAGATCGCTCACTTCCGGCAGCTTAGTCTCGAATTCCTGGACGTAATTCTCGCCGAATTCGCGTAGGCCGAGCGCATAAGCATCGCGAATGACCTGGGCGGGAAAGACTTTGGTGACTGCCAACAGCATGATCTCCGCCGGATCGCGATAAGAACGGCCAGCGGCGCTGGCAATGCGCTGCCGGACTGCGGCGAGCCTCTGTGCGAGCGTGTCCATTGCAATGGGGCGGCGAGAGCCTATTATCCCATGCAGGCAACACCTGGCTAGCAATACCTCGCCGCTCCATAAATCTACGGCTGGCTCTAGTGCGGCACCCAATACGCGGCGATTTCCGCTTTGTACGCGGTGCCGGTGGGAGAAATCAGGCCGAGTCCCAGGGCCGATTGCACGGTGGTGGAGACGGCAGTCAGAATGGAAACGTCGCACGCCGCGTTCAGCAAGTCCGGATCGGGATAGACCGGCTGGCAAGGCAGAGAAGTATAGGGCTCGAAGGCGTAGAATTCCCCGTCGTTGAAAGCCGAAAGATATTCGAGCGATCCTTGGTTGGCCAGTTCGAAGATGATGGGGACATACTGCTGGTCGAGGGGCGCCCAGAAAGAGAAGTTATCGCGGGCGTCCACATCCAGATTGCCCTCGCTCAAGATCATGGACTTGTGCGGCCAGAACTCCGCGATGCTGGGAAATTTCCCGGCGGCATGCGCCGCGGCGATGATCTGCATGGACACATTCAGTTCGCTGGCCAGTCCGGACGGACTTTCGACGGTCAGGTAGTAGACGTGGTTGTCGATGCCGTCCAGCCCGGTGATTCCCAGCAGGCCGGTGGCGGTGCCCGGCGTGCCTAGATATTCCTGCCAGTTGGCCTGCCACGCGCCCATGCCGGATCCCAGCTTGATGGTGGTATGCAGCCCCGGTAAATTGGCGGCGGTCAGGTCGTTCACGAACGATTGCACCATGGCTAAGTCGGTGGCGGGAGTGTTGAGTTCCGGACGGTAGTCGTCGCGGGCGTCCGTGTCGGGCTCCGACTGCACGATCAGATAGTCCGGCTGCACGTATTGGGCGGTCATCACGGTGTTGGCGCTGCGGCGCTGCTCGTAGGTTGCGAAGCTGAGCGACTGATAATAGGCGGCGGGGTTCAGGTTGGTCCCCGGATTGTCCACGGTCAGCAAAGGGTTGGCCTCCACGATCATCTTCATGGGCGTGCCGTTGATGTCCTTGCGGCTGTGGATGGCCTGCGCTACTGCCTCGTAGAACGTCAGGTAATTCTGGACGGTTTGCGCGGCTTGGGTGGGCGTCTGGCCAATGAATTCGTAGAAGTTCTGGTCGAAGATCGGGAAGCCCAACGACACCATTACCGTGTTCATGCCCAGGGCCTGTACCGCGTTCAGCTCCTCGTTCACGTTCGTCAGGATGGTGAAGTAGGTGCGCAGGCCGCCGTTGTCGTTGGCGCTCGTCAGACTGACGGAGTAGTTCACGGGGTACTTAGCCCCCGTGGACGTCGCGTTCACCAGGGCGAAGTCCGTGGCCATATTGCTCTCGACTCCCTGGTAGAGCGACTGGTAGGTGGCGGGCACACCCGCCGGCGCCGGCGCATAGGTGGTGACGGCGATGGGTGGAGCCGCAACGGAGATGTTCCGGCTGCTATCGAAGGCCGTCACCGTGTACGTGTGGTGGGAGGCCGTCGCCAGGCCGCTGTCCTGGTAGGAAGTCAGGTTGGTCACGGCGACCTGCGCGCCGTCGCGATGTACCGCGTACCCGGCGAGGTAGCCGGCCGGGTCTCCCCCGCTGTACCAACTCAAGGTGGCCGTGCCCAGGCCCGTGGCCGCCACGCTCAAATACTGCGGCGCGTTGGGCGGGGTGGTGTTCGGAGGCGGCGGAGTGATGTTCTGGCCGTAGACGCCGTATGCGACGTTCACCGAGCCGCTGTTGCCCGCCGGGGGAGAGGAGCCGTTGTCGGCGAGGGTGACGGTACACTGGTAAGCGCCGCCGGTGGCTGGCACGCTGGCCGAAACGCTCACCAACACGGCACTCTGGCCCACCAGCGTGCCTTGGCTGGGGCTGACCGTGCAATAGGCGGCAGCGCTGCCGGAAATGGTGGCGCGCCATTTCAGAGTGCTGTTGGCGACGCTGTTGCCGACCACCATAACCTGGGACGCCGGGCCAGTTCCTTTCACCACCGCCGTCAGGTACACATCGGGCGGAGAGACGTTGAAGGCGGGGGCGGCAGCGGTAGCGGCCTGCATGGCCGGCAGCAGGAGCGCCGCGATTCCGCAGAGACGGAGACCCAGCCTTACCGGGTTTAGATAACAGTATAAAAAGGTCATAAACTCTTATAATGGCGCTCGCCGCGTCATATCGAACCGTTTTGGATTCCCGCCAGCATACGCGCAACACACCGAGCCGGCTGGATGATTCATCAAGATAGTGGCATAGTGGCCCGAACCATCTCACTAAGTTCATCGGCTAGAATTTGATTTCCTTTAGGATTGTTACCTTCGATCCGCGGCCCGCCCGCCCGCGAGGAGGCCACAGTTCTGAAGCTGGGGATGGAATAAGAGCAATTCGGTAGCCATTTGGATATAGGCTGGGGTTGACTGAAGTTAATGGATTTAGCCGCGGACCGTCGGCGGGCCGCCAAAAAAGTGAGTAAATTTGTCCGGTAATTTCTTCCCGCGCTCAGGCGCGCGGGTGGCGAATTCATCGAATCGTCACGATCTTTTCCAAAACGGCCGCTTAGGCGTCTCGATTTCCAGCAGCCGTTGGTATCCCGCGGCTTCGGCGGCGGGCAGCGGCTGGGCGTCGCGCAGCACATCCACCACCTCCAGCAGGCGGCAGTAGTGATCCAGGCAATGCCAGCAGCCCCTCACGTGGCGCTCCATCTCCTCGCGGCCGCGCCAGGTGGCGCGGCCGTCGATCACATCGAAGAACCCTTTGGCGGGCAGGCAGTCCTTGGTGGATAGCGCGCTGGCCGCGCGGCCCAGCAGCGGGCCGTTATCGCCCAGCAGCGTGCTGCGCCAGGCATCCACGCTGCCGCGGATCAGATCGGCGGAGCGGGCGCGGATCTTCTGCGCCGTTTCGGGCGACATGCGCAGCATGCGGCCGGTATCCGCGGCGCCGTAGCGCATGGTTTCGAACCAGGCCGCCAGCTTTTCGGTGAGCGTGAGCGGCTCCAGCGCCCCGCCCAGAACCTCGATCTCGATGGACACCTCGGGCGCGGCGCTGGCGCAATCCGCTTCCACGGCCGCGAGCACGTGCTGCCGCAGATCGGCCACGAAAGCCCTTTCCGGCGCGGGGTCGAGCGACTGGAACAGGTTGGATTCCGGCTGCCGCAGCTTCACCAGCACGCGTTCGATCAGCGCCCGGTCGCCTGCCCGCTCCGGGAAATAGTGCGCCAGCAATCCGCGAATCACCGGGACATATTGCGTCAGGAAGTAGGACCAGCCTTCGGGACGTCCGGCGCGGCAATCCCGGATCATTTCGTAGCAGGTATAAATCATCAGACGTTGAACTCGATGCCCTGCGCCAGCGGCAGTTGCGACGACCAGTTGATGGTGTTGGTCTGCCGCCGCATGTACGCCTTCCAGGAATCGCTGCCGGATTCGCGGCCGCCTCCGGTATCTTTCTCCCCGCCGAAGGCGCCGCCGATCTCCGCGCCGCTGGTACCGATGTTGATGTTGGCGATGCCGCAATCGCTGCCGGCGTGGCTCAGGAAGCGCTCGGCGGAGATCAGATCGGTCGTGAACATGGCCGACGAGAGGCCCTGCGGTACATCGTTGTGCCAGTGAATGGCCTGGTCGATATCGTCGAATTCCACCAGATAAAGAATCGGGGCGAAGATTTCCTCGCGCAGGATGGGAATTTCGGGCTTGGCCCTCACCAGGGTTGGCTCGACGAAGCAGCCGCCCAGCCGGCCGCCGCCATAGACGACTTCGCCGCCCTGTTGGCGGACGGTGTCGAGTCCCTGCATCATGGCCTCGACCGCGCGCGCGTTCACCAGCGGGCCCATCAGCGTATGCGGGTCGAGCGGGTTGCCGATCGCTACCTGCTTATACGCGCCGACCAGCGCGTCCGTCATCCGGCTGGCGATGCCCTTTTGCAGAAACAGCCGCCGCGTGGTGGTGCAGCGTTGTCCCGCAGTGCCCACCGCGCCGAACAGCACCGCGCGCAGGGCCAGGTCGAAGTTGGCGTCGTTCAACACCACGATGCCGTTGTTGCCGCCCAATTCCAGAATCGTCCGGCCCATACGCTGCGCTACGGTCTGCGCCACGCGGCGGCCCACCTCGGTGGAGCCTGTGAAGCTGATCAGCGGGACGCGCGCATCGTTCAGCATGGCTTCGCCCACCGGATCGCCGCGCCCTATCACCAGGTTGAAGATGCCCTTGAGCGCATGCCGCGCGAGCACGCGATTGGCGATCTTCTGCACGGCGATGGCGGTCAGCGGCGTGTCCGACGAGGGTTTCCACAGCACGCAATCGCCGCAGACCGCCGCGATCATGGCGTTCCAGGACCACACCGCCACCGGAAAATTGAACGCGCTGATGACGCCCGCCACGCCCAGCGGATGCCACTGCTCGTACATGCGGTGGCCGGGCCGTTCGCTGTGCATGGTCAAGCCGTACAACTGGCGCGAGAGGCCCACGGCGAAGTCCGCCACGTCGATCATCTCCTGCACTTCGCCCTGGCCTTCGGCGCGGATCTTGCCCATCTCCATGGTGACCAGCGCGCCCAGATCGGCTTTCACGCGGCGCAGCTCATCGGCCATTTCGCGCACGATCTCGCCGCGCTTGGGCGCCGGAATCATGCGCCATTCGCGAAAGGCGCCGGCGGCGTGTGCGGCCACTTGTTCATAGTCGTCGCGTCCCGCCATGCGCACGCGGGCGATGACGGAGCCATCCGCCGGGTTGATGGAAGCCAGTTCGCCGCCCGCGGGATGGGGAATCCAATCGCCGTCGCACGCGCCGGAATTGACCGGCTCAATTTCCAATCGTTCCAAGACTTCGTTCGCCGTTGCCGTTGCCGTCATGATGGTCCTCTGAACGCGTTTCCGCAAGCGTTTCTGCAAGCCAGCGAAAGGCTTCGGGGCCAGCGGCGAATCGCCGTCCGGCTGCCGCGGCCTTTTGCCGCATCCGTTCTACTACCTCTGTTTGAAAGGCGGGGTCGTGCCATTCCGAAAAACCTTGGGCGCGGCTGATGCGCACGCCCGCATCGCGCGTGGTGGCGCCGCTCTTCTTTACCGCGCGCACGTGAAACGGATCGCCGACGATATCGCGGTCCGTGGCGTCCAGCGCCAGGCCGACGAGCGCTTCCGGATCGCAAGGCAGCAGCGGCGCCAGCGTGGCGTATACCGCAATGCCCGCGGCGCGCAGCCGGCGCACCGTTTCCAGGCGCTCGGAGATGGGCGCGCAAAGCGGCTCGTACAGGCGGCGCACGCGGTCGCTATCGGTAGTGATGGAGAAGCTCACGCGCAGGGTAGTGCGCTCCGCGAGACGCTCGAGCCGCGCCAGATCCCGCAGGATCAGCGGGCCGCGCGTCTGAATGGCGAAGACCCGTGGCGGACGCGCGATCAGCTCGTCGAGCAGGCGCGGCATCATGCATTCGGTTTCCTCGGCCGGCTGGTAGGGGTCTACCAGCGGCGAGCAGTAGATGGTCTGGCCGGGCCGCAGCGATGCGCGCAGGAGGGCGGGCGCGTTGCTTTTGAAAGTCGTGAAGCGGCCCCAGTGGTTCCAGTCGTCGGGTTTCAGTCCGCCATAGATGCGCATGGTGGGGACGTAACAATAGGTACACGCGAAGGTACAGTTGCGGGCCGGCGAAAGCGAATGCGTGAAGCCCGCCTGGGCGATGAAGCCGGTGGTGGGGGAGAGGATGCCAGCGGACTCGGCGCGGTATATCCGGAAGCGCACAGCTACTATTGTAGAGTGTGGGGCAGACTCGTAGCCTGCGGGGTAGTGCGCGACCTATTCGTGC
>Ga0187867_10004156_pt1 | contig 11291 bp, 9 predicted proteins | sample June2016WEW_13_1_FD_132976 | JGI IMG/M metagenome (GOLD analysis project Ga0187867, IMG submission 132976) | Peatland microbial communities from SPRUCE experiment site at the Marcell Experimental Forest, Minnesota, USA - June2016WEW_13_10 | ecosystem: Environmental > Terrestrial > Soil >... | reverse complement strand
CGCGAGGCCCAAAGCCCGACCGAGAGCGGCTCACAAAGTGCGCCGGCGTCATATGAGACGTGGTCGGGGAGCCAGAAGGCGTAGTCCTCGTGGATGGTCACATAGCGGGCGAGAGCGCCATCGACCGGCGGCGTGGCGAAGAAGACCACGTCCCTGCAAAGGTTGTAATGGCCCGTCCGGCACTCCCGGCAGGAGCCGCACGGTACTCCCGGCTCAAGCGCGACCCGTGCTCCGATCTCGTGACGGTGCGCCAGCTCCCCTCGGCCCACAACAGTGCCCGAGGCCTCGTGACCGAGCACCAAGGGTGCGCTGACAACGAAGTCTCCTATGCGGCCGTGCTCGTAGTAGTGGACGTCCGATCCGCAGACACCGACCGAGGCCACCTCGACGAGAACCTCTCGGGGACGAGGAACAGGCATGGGCCGGTCCTCGATGCGTAGGTCGAAATTGCCGTAGAGCACGGCCGCTTTGTTCGTTAGGTTCACCATCTGGACTCGGCTCCTTCCTACAACGGCGCGCGGACGCCGCTCAAGGGACTATCGCCGCCTTCAGGCAAGATGCGTCGTTTCGCAACGCCTCGAGGGCACTGTCGTACTTGTCCAGTCGGAACTCATGGGTGACGATGCCCTCGGTGCGCACCCGGCCAGAGCGGAGCACGGCCAGGGAACGATCGAAACAATGGGTTTGGGCAAAAGAGCCCTTCACGGTCAGCTCCCGGCGGAACACGTCGTAAGGGTGGAAGGGGAGGACAGCCTTCTCTTCGGCCATCCCGTAGATGAGGACCGTGCCGCCATGGCGGATGAGAGGCAGGCACAACTCACCGACCGCAACGGCGCCGGTCGCCTCGACGACGATGTCGTAGCCCTCCGGAGCGATGTCACGAAGCGTTGCGAGCGAGGCGCCGGGGTCCACCCGGTCGATCCGCACTGTCTTGTCGACCCCGTAGCTTCGCGCGAGTGCCAGCTTGAACTCAGTCGGAGCCGCCACGGTCACCCTGGCCGCCCCGCCGTGCACGAGCAGCTGCGCGAGCACGAGGCCGGTCGGTCCGGCCCCGAAAAGCAACACGTCTGAGCCCGGCCGGGCGTCGAGCACGTCCATCCCGTGGATGGCACACGCCGTGGGCTCGGTCATCACGGCTGCGACGGGACTGAGGTCTTCGGCCGGAAAGCACTTTTCCGCCCGCACGATCACGTAGTCGGCGAACGCTCCTGGGCCGTTCACGCCGAGCGAGTAGAAGTTGCGGCAGAAAAGCGGTTCGTCACGCCGGCAAGAACTGCAGTGGCCGCAAAGCACGGTGTTGTCGGCTGCCACCCGCTGACCGACCATGAGCCCGTCAACGCCTTCGCCGAGCAGGTCCACCCATCCGACGATCTCGTGTCCGGGTGTCAACGGGTACTTCGAGAAAAATCCTCCGTCGTGGATGTGCAGGTCTGTCCCGCACATGCCGGCCATCTCGACCGCGAGGCGGACTTCTCCGACGCCGGGCTCCGGGGTCGCAACTGTGCGTAAGGAGAACTGTCGGGGAGCGTCGTAGACAACCGCTCTCATCGTGCCGGGACTCCGCATCCGAGGTAGAGGGTTGGCACCTGCACTCGTCCCATGGCCACACCCTACCGACGCCACAGGGGCCGCCGCGGCGCCACCACAAGACAGGACGCAGATGCGCTCGTATTCGACTGAGCCTGCCCGGCGCCAGATTCCTGGCGATCCGACGCCGTCTCATGTCGCCGGCCTCGCGCCCAAGCCGGACGGTGCCTGGACGCCCGCACGAGAAAAGCATTACCGTCCTCGTAGGAGGAGCCATCGCCCGTCAAGCAGACAGCGCGCTACAGAAGGGGCCCGAGTTGAACCTCACACAGTTGCGAGCGATGCAGGAGCTGGGTGAAGCGGTCATAAAGACCGCACAGGAGATGGAATTTACCGGGCTCGTCGACGGCACGGCGGGTAACGTCAGCTGCCTTGACGAGTCACGCCGCTACGCGCTCATCACGCCCACGGGCGTGAACTACTCGGAGCTGGATGCAGCCGAGCTCCCTGTCGTCGATCTCGACGGCAACCTCCTCTCCGGCCGATACCTACCCTCGAGTGAGCTTCAGATGCATCTGGAGGTCTATCGCGCCCGGCCGGACGTGCGCAGCGTCGTCCACACGCATTCCCGCTTTGCTACCACCTTCGCAGTCCTAAACCGCCCCATCGCCGCGGTCCACTACGTGCTCGCTTTCGCCGGTCCGAGCGTCGAGGTGGCCCCGTACCGCACCTATGGAACTAAGGAGCTCGGCGAGTGCTGCGTCAATACGTTGGGGGCCCGCAATGCCGTACTGCTTCAGAACCACGGCGTGATTGCGGTCGGGAACACGGCTGGAAAGGCCCTGAACGTCGCTCAAGTTGTCGAGTACACGGCCGAATTGCTCTGGCGTGCCCAGAGCATCGGTACCCCCACCGTCCTGACCGACGAGGAGATGGAGCGCGTGGCGGAGAAGTTTGTCAGCTACGGCCAGCCACATAGAGCGACGGAGAGCGCGCAGGACATTTAACGGAGCTCAGCGACTGAAGCGTGTCGCAGATCCATGGTCGGCAGCGACTGTGTTCATAGGTGCGAGTTTCCCTTGCCCGTTTGAGAACCGGATCTTCAGTCCGAGTTCGGTTCGTTGCTCGTCAACTTGCAGATCGCGGCCGTGTGATAGTCCGCCGCGATGAGGATCGTCTGCGCAGACAATGGGGGCGGTCTGACAACTCTCGCCGTCCGGAAGTCGGCATCGGGATGACGGCTGAAAAAACCGTCGCGCTAGAGACTCCGGTGGCGCGAGCCGGGACGACAATTGTCGTCCCGGTTACTCTCCGGGACGCGTCGCGTTTCGGCGCCCTATCGGCACCTGGGTCGGTCAGCGGGTGCCGTATTTCGGGACTTGACGTCGGCCGTAATCATGGTACACGATTACCCAGGAGGCTCTACGGACGGCGGTTCCAGGTGGAGAACATCTAGCGAAAGACCTCTTGTTTTGGGGGACTGGTCCTTAACTAGGCGAGCTAATGTCCCGAAAGTCTTACGGCAGAGCAGGAAAATCGTTTACCAGGAGGTGCCAATGTCTCGTGGCGGGATTTTCACCTTCAGCGATGCTCGAGACTTCGTTACTCGAGGCGTTGCTGCCCCGAAGAGGGCACCAGGGACGCGGAGAGCTCGCAACGCGCCATCTGTCTCGTCACTCGCTCGGACGACCCTGCCGCGAACTTCTCCACGGTGCACGTGAACCCCGAGGGCGGTACTCGCCGACCGGAGGCGCGGCGGTCCGTTACCTCGCCGCTCCTCGGGATTTCGCTCTCGCTGGCCTCTCAGGGCTTCACGGTGCCTGCCGGACGCAAGTTTCCGAGGGACGCTTCAAGTGTCTACGGCGATGCGGAGACCGAGGCGCCAATGCACCGGAGCACCGATGCGCGTTCACCAGGACGGCCGCCTTTGCCGAGGCATTTCCTTCGCGGTTCGAGGCGAAGCACGTCCACGCTGTACCGGGTGACATAACAGCCGAGTTCCGAGCGGTCTGCCGTTTCCTCGAGATTGACCTGGAACGGCTTGACGTCTTACAGAGGGGAGGTGATAAATAAGGCGCGAATTTTCGTCTAGCAATGAAAGTAGCTGGTACCTAATCATTTTTTGGCGACTTGGGCGTCAAAGCCCGAGGTGACGAAAACCCCCGCAAAACAGAAATGGGAGGATCAATGAAACCTTGGCTTAAGAGGGTCATGGGCATGACGGCCGCGGCGGGGCTTGTTGCGCTGTCTTTGAGCAGCGTCGGAGCAGCTAGTGCAACTAGTTCCGCCCGCGCAACGGCACCGATCAAGGTCGGCGTGGCCCTGAGCTACAACAACACCGCGTTCTGGTCTGCCTATATCCAGTACGAACAGCAGTTCGCGAAGCAGTACAACGTCCAACTCATCGGCCCATTGGTTTGCTGCGACACCTATGGCAGCGACGCCACCCTACAGAACCAGCAGGTCAAGGACCTCGTCAACGAGGGGGCCCAAGCGATCATCCTTAACCCCGAGGACGCCTCGGCTGAAGGTCCCTCGATCACGTATGCCTACGCGCACCACGTTCCGATAATCTCGGTGGACACGATCCTCGGAGTCGGCAAGGACTACATGGTCGTGCGGGCGTCCAACTTGTTCTACGGCTACTCGGCCTGCTCCTACATCGCCTCGAAGGTGAACTCGGGATACGTCGTTGACAACGAGGGTCAGCAGACCTCCTCGAACGGCCACGACCGCGCGCTCGCCTTCAACGACTGCATGTCGAAGCTGGATCCGAAGGTCCATGTCTTGTCGAAAGACACCCTCTGGAACCCGAATACGGCGCTCACCTTCACAGAGACGGCCATTGACGCCTATCACAACCAGGTTAAGGCCGTCTACGACGAGTACAGCGGGCCCGACCCGGGCGTCATCAAGTTCCTGCAACAAAAGGGCTTCGGCCCCGTTGGCTCCAACAAGGACCATGTAATCCTCGGTGGAGATGACGGTGTCGCTTACGAACAGTGCTACATCAGCCAGGGTTGGATGGACTTCGCGTCGTCGCAGCCGGCCAACCTGTACGCCGAGGGCGCGATCAAGTACGCCGTCGACGCGGCGAAGGGTGTCGCCCTCAAGGTCGGGGACCCCGGCCTGACGAGCGCCCCTCTGGCCCACGTCAGCTATAAAGGCGACGTGCAGCTGACCGACCCGATCGTCGCCCCCTTCGTCACCAAGGCGCAGCAGACGATAAGCGGGCCGTCGACTGATGGTCAGCCAGCCAGCTTCACGACCACGGCAGTCACTAATCCATTGCTCTGGGGCAACGTCTACGGCAAGGCTCATGGCGGGACTTGCAACGGGGTAACGCCCTAACCCTCTCAACAACTAGGAAGACCTCGTCCTACTCCCTCCTCTCCCTCCTGAGGAGGGAGTAGGCAGGCCGATATCCAGAAGGTACGGTCGTGAGTCTTGAAATATCATCAATGAAAAGCGGAGATGTGCCCGCCACCGAAGCCATCGGTATCTACGAGCAGTTCGGCGCCACCGTCGTCTCGCGGGGAGTAAGCCCGTTGCTACGCCCGGCTTACCGCGTCGAGTTTGTTGGCGCAATAAGGCCGACAAGTCCACCCTGGTTGGGAGCGTGACAGTATGACAGGGGTCAGCAGTGAGAAGGAGGCTGCCGTGCTGGCGCAGCCAACAGGGCAGGCAAGCGAAGGTCTCGCAGCTGCCGACGCCGAGCCAGAGGAGATCAAACCGGATGGCAGAGCCCTGTCCCTCCTGAGGGAAGTGACCCTACTGCCGGTACTCGTCCTGATCATCATTGTCGGTGCCCTGATCAGCCCTGTCTTCCTCCAGAGCGACAATTTCTGGGGGATCGGCCAGTATGCCTCCTCCATCGCGCTGATCACGGCGGGCGAAGCGCTCGTCCTGATGATCGGCAGCATGGACCTGTCCCTCGGAGGTACTTACGGGTTTGCACCGATGCTGGCCGCCTGGCTGGTAGTGCCTGCGTCGGCCTTCGGTATCGGCCTAAGGCTCAATGCGTATGTCGGCGTAGTCGTGCTCCTATTGCTGGGTGCCGCCGTCGGTTTTGTGAACGGTCTCATGATCGTGAAGGCGCATCTCAATGCCTTCATCGTCACTCTCGGGATGTTGATAGGGCTTGCAGGAGTTCAAAGCGCCGTCGTCTCGGGGCAGACGATCTCCGCCTTGCCGCCCGCTTTTTCCTACATCGGAGGTGACTTCTGGGGCCCGGTACCGATATCGCTCGTTGCGGCGGCGGTCGTGTTTGTCCTGCTCGGCTTGTTCCTGCGTTACCGCCGGGCTGGCCGAGCTATTTTTGCGGTGGGCGGTAACGCCGAGGCCGCACGCGCGGCCGGCATCAACGTCGACCGAGTGAAGATCGGCGTCTACATGGCAGCGGGTGTCCTCGCCGCCATGGGGGGCTACATGGAGATGGGCCGTGACGGCGCGATCACCGCCAGCCAAGGCTACGGCGAGTCCGTCATTTTCATAGCGTTCGCGTCTGCCGTCATCGGTGGTGTGAGCCTCCTCGGCGGCAAGGGCAACATGATCGGCGTCGCGACCGGGGTTTTGGTCCTTGCCGTGGTCCAGAACATCTTGGACCTCAAGAACGTCAACGTCTTTTGGGAAGAGGCGGTCTACGGACTGGTGATCCTTATCGCGTTGGTTGTCGCCCGCCTCATCGGCGACAGAGAAACTCAAACCTGAGCGCGAGCACCTGGGAGGAAACATGCTTGATAACAACACAGATGCCGTCCCGCGCTTGGCAGCTAAGCACCTGTCCAAGTGGTACGGGCACGTCGGCGCCCTGAAGGACGTGTCCGTAGAATTCTGGCCGGGCCTTACCGGCATCATCGGTGACAACGGTGCTGGCAAGTCGACACTAATGAAGATCTTGAGTGGTTTCGAGGTGCCGGACGAAGGAGAATTACTGCTCGACGGGCGTCCTGTGGCGTTCCACAGCTCTCGGGCGGCGAGAGAAGCTGGGATCGAGTCGCTCTACCAGAACCTTGCTCTCGTAAATACTCTGACAGTCGCGGATAACGTTTTTCTCGGCCGTGAACTGACGCGGCGAGTCTTGGGAGTGAGCCTGGTCGACCGGCGCGCGATGCGAAAGGACGCGGACGACGCACTGAAGCTGCTCAGGATAGCCATGCCTACGTCCAGGGTCGGTGTGAAGCAGCTAAGCGGCGGGCAGCGACAGGCCGTCGCGCTTGCTCGGGCTATCTACTTCGGGGCACGAGTAGTGCTCCTCGACGAGCCAACAGCTGCCCTCGGCCCGCGCGAGACTGCTGCTTTCTTGCGGATCATCCGGGACACGGCGGACCACGGTGAAACCGTGGCTGTGGTGGGCCACAACTTGCCGCAAATGCTGGAGCTTGCCGACCATCTGTTAGTCATGAGGGCCGGTAGGGTCGTAGCGACCTTTAACCCGAAGGACACTTCGCTCAGAGAGCTGACGGAATTCATGGTGGGGTCCCTCTAGGCCTCTCCGATCCCGGGAAGCTCGCGGAGAATGGTCCGCCGCTGACGACGGGGTGACAAGACGAGTATCCCGCCGTGTCGGGGCGCGTCGGTTCAGAGATTTCCGCACTTATCGGCGGATGCCACACTCTCGGGATACTCGTCATTGTCGGTCCGGCGCCAGACCCCTGTGAGGGACTCAGCGAGGTCGTCGAACAACCATGACAATCTTGCGGTCGCTCACCGCGCCGGTGGATACCTATCGGATCGGAGCGCCGTCAGCTGTTCATGCGCCCAGTTCACCGACAAGAGCCACCAAACCTGGGTCGACCGACGCTGAAAGAAGCGACTGAGGGACACGGTCAGCTTCCAGCCCGGTCGACTCACCGCGTGCGCCAGCCGACGCGGCGCCGTGCCGCGTCAAGGAAGCGAGAAACGCCTTCTGGGGCTCGGTCTCAGTCTCCTGGAGGCAAGGCACCTTTCTTGATGAGCACGTTCCCGAAAAACCGGCGCTCTCCAGTGAGGATCACGGCGTACGAGCCACGGGCGGCCTCGTAGAAGGCGAATCGCTCCAATGCGCCCATCGGCCAGTGGCGGCCGGCTCCAGCGTCGATGATGCCTTGAACTTCTTGCTGAACCTCCGCAAGCTTGTCGGTCGTGCCGTCGACGGCCATCCGACGCACCGGCGCGTCTACGAACTCGTCGAGAGGCAGCACCGAGAGAATGGCACCCACCGCCTCCGGCATGGAGACGCCAGCGAGGGACACGACCCGACCATGGCAGGTGCCATGGGCCACGCTGTCGGCGGGGAAGTTCGCGTCCACTACCGCGATGTCGTCGCCATGGCCCATTGCTGCCAGCACAAAGAGCAGCTCCGGTGTCAACAGCGGGTCGATGTTCTTCAGCATTTCAGCTCCTCTCTCAAGCCTGTTAAGGATCCGGGTTCTTGAAAGGCCTCACTCAGCGGCGGGCTGCAGCGAGACGTTTGGCCGAGGAGCTGCCCCGCACCATGAGCGTGGTCGAGAGCATGACGGTCCTCGCCGCGCCCGTGTAGCCCTCGAGGCGGCTCAAGAGAAGCCGGGCACCTTCGACTCCGAGGTCGTAGGCGGGCTGGGCAACCGCGGTGAGCGGGGGCTGCAACAGCGAGGCCCAGGGCATGTCGTCGAAGCTGACGACGGCGATGTCGCTCGGGATGGAAAGCTTGGCTTGGGCGATGGCCTGTAGGGCGCCGACGGTCATGAGGTGGTTGGTCACGAACACGGCGTCGGGACGCACGGGGCCCGCCAAGAGCTCCTGCATGGCGAGCTGACCGCCGAGCTCGCGGAAGTCGGCCACGCGCAGCAAGGAGTCGTCCGGGGTAATGCCTGCCTCTTGGAGGGCCTTGTTGTAGCCGACATGGCGCTGGAAGGCGGTCGTGATCGCGAGCGGCCCTGTGATGCAGGCGATGCGCTCGTAACCTCCCGCCACGAGGTGGGCGACGGCCTCGCAGGCACCGGTGATGTTGTCGACGAGGACGCTGTCGGCCTGCTGGGAGACAAGGGTCCGGTCGGCGAGCACGAGGGGGACGCCGAAGTTCAACAACGGCGACAAGTCGGTGCGCGGTCCCGAAGGGGTGAGGATCACCCCGGCGACGTTCTCGGCGACGGCGAGCTCTATATAAGAGGCCTCCTTGACGGGGTCCTCGTCGGTGTTGCAGAGAAACAGCGAGTATCCGGCCTCGTAGGCGACGTCCTCGACGCCGCGCACGACGGCGCCGAAAAAAGGCCCCGTGTTCACGTCGGAGATGATGAGCGCCCAGACCTGGTTGCGGCGTGTGCGTAGGCTGCGGGCGACCCGGCTCGGGCGGTAGCCGAGCTCTTTTACAGCTTGGCGCACCTCGGCAGCAAGGCGCGGGTCGACCTTGGGGTGGTTGTTGAGCACCCTCGAGACCGTGGCCGTGGAGACCCCGGCGACGCGGGCCACGTCGACGATGGTGGTCACGGTTGCTCGATGTTACTCACGGCGCCTCGGTGCCTTCCCTGACGGGCTTCAAATCTCCTGCAATCTTATCGAAGAAATCGATAAATCACTTTCCGAGAAAATCGGGGACTTTGTCTCGATTCAGCCAAGCCCGCAGCGGCGAACCATTGGCATTCCTGCCTCGCGCTCTTCATCTCTGTCCATCACTTGGGTCCTCTGGCCCTGGCAAGACTGGCTTCTGCAGCGGCCCAGTGTTCTGCCTCGGCCTCGAAAGGCTCGTAGACAAGCAACTCCATGCGGTTGACGACGATGGCCCGAGCTGCCCATCGCCCAGCAGGCACGGCTCCGAGGGCCTGTGCTTGCACCAAGGCGTTGCCGATCGCTGCGGCCTCGACTGGGCCCGCCACGACAGGTAGCCCGCATGCATTCGCGGTGAGCTGGCAGAGCAGGGTGTTATGCACGCCCCCGCCGACGATGTGGATGACCTCGACGCGTTTGCCTGAAAGCGCGCAAGCCAGGTGCGAGCTCCGGCGGTAGGCGAGAGCGAGGCTGTCGAGAATGGAGCGGGTTATCTGGGCCGGAGTCTCGACGGTCGGCTGGCCGAGACTCCGACAGAGGTTCGTAATCCGGGCGGGAATATCGCCAGGCGGAAAGAACACCGGATCATCAGGGTCGAAGACGCTGCGAAGGGGCGGCTCAACAGCAGCCCAGGACAGTAGTTCTTCCAAGGAGAAGCTCCTGCCTAGACGCTCCCAGGTCCGTATCGACTCTTGCAGCAGCCAGAGCCCCATCACGTTGCGGTGGAACAGGATTGAACCGTCGACGCCACGCTCGTTGGTGAACCCTGCCGCGAGACTCTCCTCACTCAGGACCGGTTTGTCCAGCTCGACACCGACGAGGGACCACGTGCCTGAGGAGATGAAGGCAAAGCCGGAATCGACGGCCGGAACAGCTGCGACGGCCGACGCCGTGTCGTGCGAGGCGACGGCTGTGAAGGCGACTGCGTGGTCCAGACCTGTCTCAGCGAGCACCTCCGGCAAGACGGGACCCAGCTGTTCTCCGGGTCGGCGCAGAGCAGGGAACAAGTGACGCGAAACACCTATCTTCTCGATGAGTCCGTCGTCCCACCCTGATCCGTCGATCCCGAGCAATTGGGTCGTTGAGGCGTTCGTCTCTTCGGCGCCGAGAGAACCCGTAAGCCAGTAGGCGAGCAGGTCCGGAACGAGCAGCAGGGTTCGCGCTAGAGCGAACTGCGCGTCGTCCCGGCCGGCGACCAGTTGGAAGATCGTGTTGAACGGCATGACAGCTATGCCCGAACGGCGATAGAGATTGAGGGCGCCAAGGTTGCCCACGACTAAGTCAACGACGTCACGGGTCCGATCATCGCGGTAATGGACGGGGTTACCTAGCAACGCTCCATCGGCGTCCAGAAGTCCGTAATCGACACCCCAAGAGTCGATCCCGATCGAGTCGAGACGACCCATGCGACCAGCAACCCGGATCCCGTCGAGGATTCCTCGATGGAGGCCGAGCACGTCCCAGTGGATGTGGTTGCCGACCCTCACGTCTCCGTTCCAGAACCGGTGCGCCTGAGTGAACTCGAAGTGTTCCTAACCGAGCTCAGCGACGAACACGCGTCCATTCGAGGCACCCAAATCGATCGCGACAACGCGAACCACCTCAGGTGGCGATAGCCCCTCTTTTCCGACGGCTGAGATGGGCTGTGCCATTGACCGCGTTCCGCGTCAGTTGACCGTCATCGGCCTCACTGCCCACTCGGATCAGCTACGACGAGGATCTTGACCTCGCTTCCCGAAGAGATGGCGGCAAAGGCCTCTGCCGCTTTCGGGAGTGGGAAGGTGGCAGTAATGAACCGGTTGACATCGAACGAATCGCTCTCGATGATGCCAATGGCGTCGTCGAAGTCCTCCCAGCGGTAGGTGGCTGCTCCCTGGAGACGGATCTGAAACTCCTGGATCACGGGCAGGTCGACGCTGGCAAACTTGCGTGGTCCTCCCAGCACCACCACGGTGCCCCCTTTGACGGCCATCTTTATCGCCTGTCCGAGGGTCGCCTCATTGGCCACGCAGTCGAAGACGATGTCGGCACTTTCCCCAAGCTCACCGCGCACGACTCCGGCGAGATTGTCAGCTGTCGCGTCGACGACCGCGTCAGCTCCGAGTGCCAGCGCGAGCTCGCGCTTGGCGGCCAAGGTATCCGTGCTCACGATCCGTCCTGCCCCGGCGCGGCGGACCGCCGTCAGGGCCAACAACCCGATCGTCCCCGAGCCGAGAATGGCCACCGTCTTGCCGCTCACGTCTCCGGCCAACCGCACGGCG
>Ga0187867_10004155_pt1 | contig 11292 bp, 12 predicted proteins | sample June2016WEW_13_1_FD_132976 | JGI IMG/M metagenome (GOLD analysis project Ga0187867, IMG submission 132976) | Peatland microbial communities from SPRUCE experiment site at the Marcell Experimental Forest, Minnesota, USA - June2016WEW_13_10 | ecosystem: Environmental > Terrestrial > Soil >... | reverse complement strand
TTCTGGACAGCGACATGAGCTCGAGACAGAGGGTGCTCAGGGGGATATTCGCAGGCTTCCTTCTCGGCTACGCGAACACAGCGTGGGGGGGCGCTGAATACTTCACGGCAGCGTTCGGGCTGTTCTTCATCGTCCTCCCCTTCCTGGACCTCGACCTCTCAAAGCTCGCCATTACTGGCCTGTTCTTCACCGCCGGCGACATCTTCGGCAGCGCTATCTTCCCCAGGCCGGGTGTCGAGGTGGTTACGAGCGCAGAGGGGATTGCCATAATCGGAGGAACACTCTTCATCATAGTGGCCAACTGGCTGAAGAGCTGGGTAAAGCCGGACGACTTCAAGAGGACCCTTGTGAAAGTTATGTTCGGGGCGGGTCTGGCGGCGGTCGCGCTCGTAAGCTTCGGGTCCGTCTCGACATTGAGTGCTAGATACCTCTCGGTGATATTCCCATGGGTCAGGAGCGGCAACCCCCTCGTGGAGTCCGTCGCAGAGCAGGCACTGCCGACCGGGAGTGACTATTTCTCATCGTATCTCCTACTCCTCTTGCTTGGAATCTTCGGAGCGGTGATCGCATTCAGGAGGAGGAATCCAGCGACCATATTCGCTCTAGTGACGGGGATTACTCTGATCTATGCCTCGGCCGCTTTCTCCCGTCTGCTGGTATACTCGTCAATCGCGTTTGTCCTGCTCGCAGGGATTGGCTTCGCTGAGCTCGCATTCTCCCTCATGAAACCTACCTCGTCTTCGATGGTCAAGCGGAAACCCGCTTATGCGACCGGAAACGAGATGCGCGCGGTCTATTCTGTAGCCTTCATCGCCCTACTCGCGTTCCCCGCGAGCATATTCTGGATACCGAACCCGGTCCCATGCACGAGTGGGAGCCTCATCTGCGACCAGAGCCCGGCCGACTACGGAGTAAGCATTGCTAACGGAGGGACCATCTTCGCCCACTCTGAGCTGACCGACTGGACTCAGGCTCTGGCTTGGATTCAAGCCAACACACCACAGAACGCTGTGATCATCGCGTGGTGGGACTACGGATACTGGATAAACGTCATGTCAAACAGGACCACGGTGGCAGACAACGCGACGCTGAACGACACCAGGATCGCGGAGATCGGCCAGATGTTCATGTCCAACCTGACCCAAGCCGAGACCTTGGCAAAGGACATGGCCGACGGCCGTCCGGTGTACGTGCTGTCGTTCATCACCGGGAGCTTGCTGTACTCGGGTACGACACCAGCGTACTACACCCTGCAGATACCTTCTGGTAACGGGTTCACCGCGGGAGGCGGAGACGAGAGCAAGAAACAGTGGTTCATACGGATATCGGGACTGAACGAAACTACATACCTCGAATGTCCCAACATCTCGACTTCATGCACGAACGTGGACGACTTCAACCTCACGCCATACACACTGCAGAACACCCTCTTCGGCCAGATGCTACCCTTCACCTTTGGCGGCTGGTACAACCTGGCGAACGGCAGTGTGAGCGCTACATACACATTCGACTCGAACGGGAATCCGCCACTACAACTCTTCAGCTATCCCATCACGTACCAGTTGGGTAGTAGTACGGGTCCGTTCCAGGTAGCGTTCGCTTCCAACAGCCTCAGTAACCCGATAGCCTGTGGAGGGTCATCGAGCAACCCGATAGACTGCTTCACGTCGGTGCTGGTCTACAAGGTCAACACGAACTACACCGTCAGTACCGGCTAGTTGGTTTCGCGTCTACTGCTGATAGGCCAGGGGGTTCCGGTATCGAGCGTACTTGTCGTCAGGGGAGTACTTCGCTGGATGCGCAACGATCGTAGCCGCCCCACACTTGGGACAGGCATCCTTCATGGTATAGCCATGGCAGTTGGGGCACTTCAGGAGCAGGCCCTTCAGGCTACCCCACCGTACTTACGGGACATCTCCCTCTTGCTGCTGAAGGTCCCATGCTTCCCGATCTGCTCCTGGATGTGCTCCAGAGCTGAGTCCATCAGCTTGTCTGCCTGTTTGTAATCGTCGGCCGTCACGCGGATGCGATATCTCGGGGCACCCACGTAGCTGACCTTGATTTCCGCCGTCGACGAAGCCTCGGCCGCGGCGTCGAGTGCCTCCTTGATTTGCTGGATTCCGTCCGACGCCTTCGAGCTTATCTCCACAATCGCCCCCACTTCGTACTTGGGCGACGTAATCTTCTCCGTGGCCGCCTCTACTATCTCCTTCCCGATCGCCTCCGGGATCTCGAGCGAGGCGATGGCCTTCTCACCCTTTTTGGAGGCGGCCTCGAGGGCGTCGTAGAGCGAGCCGTGCTCCTTCTCCAGCTTGGTGATGATCTCGTTGTACTGCACATCTCCCAGGCCTAGCTTCTTCTTCACGTTCCCCATGATGGTCGTCGCCCTCTCGTTCTGTTTCCACTCGATCAGCTTGTTCCGCTTCTCTTCGTTCGTGACCTGGCGCAGGGAAAGGTCGACCTCTCTCCTAGACCTCTCGGCCCTGATCACCTTGAGGACGAGCTTCTGCTGGACCTTCGCCACCCTGTCGATGTTCCTTACCCAACCAGTGGAGATCTCTGAGATGTGCAGGAAGCCGTTCATGTTGTTGTACTCGTCAAGGTCCACATAGATGCCGTGAGGGGTGATCTCTCTGACGGTGCAGAGTACGATTTCTCCGCGGTCGGGCAGTTCGGAGGCTTCCATGAGTCTAGACCCTTGGCAGGATACCTTTAGCTATTGCGAAGCCTAGTCGAGTCTCTTGATTACCTGAGCGTCGACCCTTACCTTGCCACCCGTCCTCTCGGCAAGCTTCCTTCCGCAGCCCTTGCAGGTCACCTCTCTGGTCGACGCGGAAAACATCACCCTCTCCTCTCCGCAGTCGGGGCACTTGATCAGTACGAAGCTGCTCCGGGGCTTCGGGATGAATTCTCGCTCCCGCTTCAATTGCTAATCTCCGCCTTTCTCAGCCTCATGCCCTTGCGCATAACTTCCTTATTACAGGTCTTGCACTTTATCCTGAGCGTAGCCTTCTTCGTCGTCTTGGCCGTTCTGACGAGCTCGGGGAACTTCTGACCTCCGTAGCCCAGCTTTCTGCGAGCCTGACGCCGAGCGCCCCAAGAGGAAGCCCTTTCCTTTCCCTTCTTGTAAAGACTGACGGAATGCAAGGTATGGCGCTTGCAATGTGGACAGAATGTGTTTAGCTCCTTGGGGATCTTCATTGTTTTCAGCCGACTCCTAAGCAATCCGAATTTATGCGTTGTGGTCGGCTTGCGGATCTAAGGCTGCGTCCACCCTAAGTTCGAATCCATCACTGTTTCCCCACGTCTTCATGCAGCCGACCCAAAAGCTAATTACGGGTGGCCCTCGAACCCGCGTCGAATTCCTTTGCTGTTTACGAAGACTTCGAGCGCCGTTGAATGGAAGGCTGTCGCTTCTGCGATCAAGACCCTTGTGGAGGAAGCTACGTTCGAGGCGAGCAGCGAGGCCCTCATCTTCAGAGCGATGGACCCATCGCACATCGCCCTCGTGGACCTGAACTGGCCCGCTGTGGCCTTCGAGAAGTACGAGTGCGACAAGCCCTTCAAGTTCAGCATCCGCGTCGAGGATTTTGTGAAGCTGATCGGGAGGACCGACTCCAAGGACAGCATCGAGCTGACATCGACCGAGGAGGACGCGCTTCTGCTTCGGCTGATGAACGGATACAAGAGGGAGTTCAGGATCCACCTCATCGAGAGCACCTCCGGGACCGCACCCCTTCCGAAACTCGACTTCGACGCCAGCATCTCGATGAGCAAGAGCATCTTCGAGAAGGTGCTCGGCGACATCTCGGTGGTCGCGGACCAGGTCGCTATCAGCGCGCTGAAGGAAGGCGTCTCGTTCGGCGGCAAGAGCGACATCGGAGCGGCCACGATACAGCTGGACAAGAACGGGGCGGACGTGCTCGAGATGGACGTGAAGGCGGAGGCCAAGGCAAGTTACAACATCGACTATTTTCTTTCAATTTCAAAAGCACTAGGCAGTACCGCTGAGACCGTGCTGCTCCAGTTCTCGAGCAAGAAGCCTGCGAAGCTGACCTTCAAGCTCAACGAGCAAGGCGCGGTGGTCTCGTACTTCCTCGCTCCTAGGATTTCCGAGAATTAGTCAAGTTTTCATACAACTCATGTACGTTTAGGTCGCCGAGATATCTCTTCTCGACTATGACATCGGCAATCACTCGTAAGACTCATCGTTTCGTTCGACTTTGGTTCTTCTAGTCAATCTGTTTCTCCCTTTTTGATGCACGCCATGAAATCGGGCTTCAACACCTCGCTGATGCACACAGACCCCATGATGACCCTTGGACATGTTACAGTTCATGCAAAGCACCTGATACCCTTTCGGGAATCCATTCTTGACCAACCAATAATAAAAAGCTGAACCATCTCCTTGACTGCGGATGGTTCGGCGTTCTTCCGCGCCATTATTGTTAATGTGATCTACCGTCAAGAATTCGTACTCCTGCTCTCGACAACAAGCACAAACGAGGGTTCCATTCGAATAGTAGTTCAATACCTTCAGCTTCTGATTCTGTCTGATTCTTATCGCAGCCTTTCTCCTCTGCCCACGATAGTACTCTATTCTCTTCCGGATGGAACCATTCATCCAATCCCGTATCTTCACTTTTCGACAACTGGAGCAGTACTTCTGATAATTGCTGTTAGGTTGATACGGCACCCCGCATAACTTGCAGTCACGTGGGCAGTTCGGCTTTGGTATTCGCCACGCGGAATCCCTCTCCTTCCTAACATCTGAATCCAAATCCGTTCTCCTAATCGCCGCCGGTCCGGGAGTGCCCTCCCAGACCATCACGCCATCTGTATCCTCAACCTGTGCCAACATCGCAATCTTCCTCCAGGAGTGGACATCTCCTAACTGCTTCACAAGACCCGATTCCCTTATGATCCTGTCCAGCTGCTCGGCAGTCTTCACGCGCATTATCGACGACAAGGTCACTGAATGGGCTTCCTGCGGTTTGATTCTCTCCACATATTGGTTGGGGACGTGAACAACGATTGTCCGCAGTCCGACTGGAAGATAGTAGACTTCAAAACTGAATACCTCTTCCATGTGGCCAGTAAGTCGATATAGATTCCAATCTTCGAGTTTGAGCCCGATTTGTCTCTCGACGGCTCCTCTACGAAGCCTGACCTCGACCTCGCCACCTATTCTCCCATCCTTTCTCGTAATCAGGCGTCCATACGTCATAACCCGGATGACCACCTGCGAGAGGATGTTCGAATGACCATGTCTCTCCAGGATACCGGTTGACGTCCCAGTGACCGATTCAGGAGTCGCATCAATATCCATACCTGCCGCTCGAGACCCGCCGTCGCTTCGAGCCAAATCAAAGGCTGGCTCGGTGCCGACCGCCGGGGACGCCACCTCCTTCTCCGAGACCCCTATTCTCTCCTTTGGGGTCCCTGTCTGGACAGAATCCTCTTGGTCCATCGCTATACTCTGTCAGAAGCCGTAAAGACCCCCACGCGCCGGGTCTGGCTATCTTGCCATGGCAACTTGGCAACATCGTGGCAACTTCTTGGCAACTTTGTGGCAACATCGCCGCTGGCTCGGCGATTTCGTTAGGAATCCTGCAGGCCTGGAGCCTCTAAGTTCAAAGAATTCTACGCTTTTTCAGGACGGTCTAGCACCAATAATCGGCTCGGCGCATGTTGCCATTCTGGCCGATCTTGGTCGGCACGACGTGAGAAGCCAAGCTTCTCATGCCGTTCCCTTGCGGGACTCGAAATCATCCTCGGCTCTTTGTTTCTAGCAGAAGAACAGTGATTGACTCTATTTAACAGAACAAGCCCCGTGGAAGGCTCTCTTGCATCTTCGGGTGATTTCGTCCCCTGTTGCGTCGTGGGTGATGGCGATTAGACGCAGGATATGAGGCGAGTCGACCACACGAAGTGCCCACCTTGATAGACCTCTCCGTGGTTGTAGAAAAGAAACGATAGCGAAGCGTAGTGGTAATCATCGGGGATGCAACCGTAAATGCTTGTCCAAACCACAGGGATGAAGAAGAAGAACAGAACGAAGCCAACAATGCAGGCGCTAACTGCGAACAGGATTCTTCTTGTCTTCATGCCTCAGAGATTGCATCCCTGCTATTTACAGCCTCCATGAGCATGGATAACCACCTGATTCCGGTTCTGATACCTTGGTTTTCATTGATTACACACATCGTTCAGTCCGACTTGTCATTGCGAAGAAGAACCTCTTCGGCCAATAGTCTTGTGCCCTCTGAGCCGCGAGCAATTCATTTTTAGCCATCCCGCTGGCGCCGATTCCAGATGGATGAAAAGGTCGTCTCCTTCCTCCGCAAGACCTACCGTGGGCACTACTTCAAGCACCACGATCTGGTCGAGATTCCATCGGAGATGGCCTCAAGGGAGTTCGGCTACATCCCGTTCGGTGGCGGCATGATAAGGCACCTCTCGTTCAAGAACGGAGGGGAACTGTTCGCAGAGCTCGTGAAGCAGGCGCCTTCATCAGTCTACTGCTCCAACGCCGTCTACGAAAGGCCGACCCTTCAGATGGACGAGAAGGGATGGAAGGGAGCCGAACTCATATTCGACATCGACGCGGACGCAATCCCCACCACATGCAAGGCCAGACACACGTGGTGGTTCTGCAGCAACTGTCACAGAGGCGGCATGGGGATGAAGCCAGCAAAATGTCCCGGGTGCCAGGACCAGACCGTGGAACAGGTTCACTGGAGCTGTCGGGAGTGCCTGAACGCCACGAAAGAGCACGTGAAACGCTTGGTGGACTTCCTTCAGGATGACTTCGGGATTGACCGTCAGGACATCCAGCTCTACTTCTCTGGCAACAGGGGATATCACGCGCACGTGGACGACGAGAGGTTCGATACTGCAGACCCGCAGATGAGGGCCGAGATTGCCAACTACATCCGTGGGAGCGGCCTCAACCTCAAGGTGCAGGACAGAGTGACCAACCACGTGGAGCTGGGCTGGAGCCGCAGGACCAGTCTGTTCTTGGCAAAAGCGACCGAAGGCACCTCCCGTCCCAAGAGGAACCAGAAGCTCACGAATCAGATCGTCGCGGCCAACGCGGCGCTGATAGACGAGTCCGTGACAACCGACATACACCGGGTGTTTCGGATGCCCGGGACCCTCCACGGCAGTTCCGGGCTCCTGAAGATGAGGATCGAGTCGCTGGAGAAGTTCGACCCGCAGAAGGACCCCGTGGTCCTCGGCGGGGAGACCGTCCCGGTGCGAATCTACTTTGCCCCCGAGTTCTTCCTCAACGGAAACAGGTTCGGTCCCTACAACAACTCGGCGGTCCAGATACCTATTTACGCAGCGGTATTCCTTCTCGCGAGAGGACTGGGCGAAGTAACCAATTGAAGGTCGAAGACGAGACGATAGAGGTCCTGAAGCAGCTGCTCGATGCAGAGGAGCAATCCGAGCAGCTCACGAAACTGCCCACCGACACCTACACCAGAATCGCTACATACGTACAGAAGCTGCGCAAGGGCAGCGACACGGCGGCCGACGACCCTCTTAGCAGGCTAACAAGAAAGCAGCTCTCGCTCCTAGAGGGGATGGGCGGGCAGCTCCTCAATCACAGGATAGCCAAGGCCGTTAGGAGACAGGACACAAGGGACCTCCTCCCCGAAGAGAAGTTCGTGTGCGAGTTCTATATGGAATTTGAGAGGATGCGGGGCAGGTTCGTGAAGGCGATGGCCAACGGCCAGCAGTCGACGTTCACAGTATTGCAGAAGGAGCAGATGCGGAAGAAGCTCACGGTCCGCTTCCTGAGGCCTCTGGGGGAGGTCGTCGGTTTCGACCTTAACAGGTACGGCCCGTTCCGAGTCCACGACGTGGCAGAGATTCCCGCCGCCAACGCCGAGGTCCTAATCTCGAACGGGGAGGCCGCCATCGTCTACACGAAGGACTCTGTCTAGCTATAGCTGCGCCTAGGAAGCCAAGCAACAAATCATTTTCAGCTTCCTCCCCGCGTATCGAAAGAATGATTCGCGTTCTCATCATCTTGCCAGACCATCTTGGAGATTATGACCGAAGGAAAGAGCGCAGTCAGAGTGAAATTGGATGAGGCCTCAAACTTGCGGCTCCTGGACCGGAAAGGTCAGAGGCATATGAACGACGAGATGTTTGAGCGCTTGGACGCGCTCGCTGCGGGCATCTTTAGGGGGGAAGGGACTATAGCCTGCACAATAATTGGCTGGCGACGCAAAACTCCGACACCGCGTTTGATTTCCTCTGTGAGAATGTGTGACAGGAATTCAGTCGAAGTCGTCGCAATGTCTCCAGGGTGGAATTCCAAAGTCAGGTTGGAGGCAAGAACACGTGGGCACTGCTCCACGGGAGCATTCGAATGGGCAACAGAGGTTTCTGGGGTGAACAGAGTAAGGAACGCTATTCTGCCGTGGATAGCGAAGGGATACCTGAGAGGGGAGAAGGCTGACCAATACTTTGGCGCGGTGGCGAAGTTCAGAAGGGCGAGGGAGGTCTTCCAACCTGAGGAACCTGGGCACCGCGGGAGAGAACGTCAGGCGGTTTGAGCCTGGAGCGCGAACCATTTTGGTTTTTCAAGATACCCGTTAAGAGTATGATCTCCAGGTGTGGTTGCACTTCATGCAACGGTAGAACTGGGTGGGCGGCTCGTCCCCGCTCCGGGTCTGCAGGAACCACCACATCGCCTCGCCGTGTCCGCACTTGGGGCACTCCATCTTCGTGGTCGGGAGCGATGTCAGCTTGCCTTCCTTCTCCCCGACCACCTTTATGACCGGAGAGTCGGCCAGCTCATCCTCGGTCGCCTTGGTAACCGTCTTCCCGGCCTTGTCCGAGAAACCGCAGTTATCGCATACGAAGGTTATGGCGCTGCCCTTGTCTAACTTGACCTGCTTCAGCTTGAGTCTGGTGCCACACTTCGGACAGAACTTCATTCCGCTCCACCGGCGAGCGCTTTGTTCACGGCTTCCAGAAGTTCGTGGGTGTTGCTCTGAGCCCTCTCAAGACTGGTCAGAAACGCCTTCTCCGGCTTTATCCTCTGCGCCCGCACCTTGACAACCAGCTTCTTGATCAGGGGGTGCGGCGGAAGGACGCCTGCAAAGGTCACGTTCTTCTCGTCCAGGAGTTCGTGATGGATTATCTCTCCGAGTGAGTAGTCTTCACCGGTAACCTCGACGGTGAACTCCCTCTCGCCCTCACGCAAAACCTGGACTTGCATTGTTCTGACCCGTCGGAATTCAGTGGGTTATTAAGGTCATGGTTGAATCGGTTCTCTGCCGAAGTCGTCGGCAAACTTCCGATCCTCCACGTTCCCGCAGTTGTTGCACTGCGCCCTGCCGCCGTTGACCACCAGAGGCCTCCCGCAGTTGCTGCAGAGGGAAGCGATTACACCGAGGTGCGGTTCGCCTACAGACAGGTGGATCATCGCGTTCATCGTGCTGATCACCTTGGCTCTCACCACGTCGCCGAGCTTCACGGCCGTCCTCCTCATGCCCCTCCCTCCCCGCTCTTCCCTGAGGAAGATAATCCCGACGAAGCCCGCCTGGGTGGGCTTCCCGTTCAGGTACAGTATCTTGAGGTTCGAGGTGCTCGACTGGGCGACCTCAATCTGGCCCGTCACGACGTCCCCCACGGTCGGGACCTGCGTCACGACGGTGGACTTTACGTTGATCTCCCTCTGCTGGAGGTCCTTCACTACGACCCCCGCCTGCAAAGCCCTGATTGTCCCGTTAGCGTCGTACGCGTGGTTCCCCGGCAGGTACTCCTCTGAGACCGCCAGCGCGTCTCCCGGCAGCACTCTAGATTGCTTGTTCTCGCTCATCTTCATCTCGACTTTGGTAACAATCCGGTGGTCAACTCAATCCACTTAGGTCTTTCTAGGAACTCCCCCATGCCCCTCCCCTCCATCAATCCGACGAGCGCGTCGGCCTGCGGTATGGAGAGGACGGGCCTGTCGAAGGTGAACCCATCTATCGATATCCTGGGGCACGCGGTCTGGACGAATGCCTCTATGTCCCTGAAGGGGGCCAGCCGATCGGGGGTTATGTCGCGCATCGCGAGCTGCACGACCTTCCTTCCGTTCATCTCGAGCCTCTTCGAGATCCACTTCGTCCGGCCCAGCATCTTCTGGCCCTCCTTGAGTCCCGTGACGACTCCGAAGACGCGCGCATCCAGGGCCTTGTAGACGGCGAGTATCGACCTCTTCCTCCGGATCTCAGCCTCCTCCTTCATGTCCCTGACCTCGTCCAGGTAGGGGTCAAGAAGGTATGTCGGCTTCCCCATCGCCAGGGCGACACCAACGGCGTGGAACTCGCTCTCACCGAGGTAGCAGAAGGCGTCGACCTCCTTGCTCATCGGGTAGATGGTGGAGAAGTCGCACCCGAAGGTCTGGCTCTCGAAGAGGAGGTTGTTCTTCCTGCCAAGGTGCACCTCGAGCCCGGCCGCCTCCAGCTGCCTCTTCGCCGGTTCCAGCTCATCGAGGTGCTGGCTGAAGGTCGCGAGCCCTATCCTCCTGTACTGCTTGAATGTCGGTATCGACTTCTCGATGATCGCATCGAACTTGACGTCGTCCTTGGCGTCGATGAGGTGTGTGAACTCCCCGATCTCCTCGACGACCGCGTTGTGGCCGATGTGGAGCGCGAGGTCGGCGCCGAGCTTGGTGACATCGTCGTCCATCGTGTCGCAGATCCCGAAGCAGGAGTCCCCGACGAGGAAGCAGGGGATCCCGTACTCTGCTTCAATCTTCTCGATGAGCGTCCTCGTCTGCCTCAGAAGGCCCCCAGGGGCGTTTACCACTATACCCTTGGGCTTCCGTTCCCTGATTAGCCTGAATACCTTATCCTCATCGATCCATAACGTCAATTGCCGCCTAACCTGAACTCGCGCTCCGCCGTCCCTTAATTAGGGTTCTCGTGGCCGAGAAGGTAGCAAGTTGGGACCCATTCGTTATCCTGGCCTCCGCTCCTGACGCTCTCATAGCTTCAGGTACATCAGACGCTCGTCGATGTATACCCCCGACCGCTTGACCGCCTCCGGCAATACACCAATCTCCTTGAATCCGAACCTCTTGTAGAGCCCGAAAGCCCTGGGGTTGCTTGCGAGCACCGACAGCTCGACGATCTCGAACTTCCCCCTGCACTTCTCTAGTACCTCCCTCAACAGAGCGGTGCCGATCCCCCTGCTCCTGAACTCCTTCCGTATGCATATCCCGAGTACACCCCTGTGGTCGATCGGCGACCCGGGCCTTGCCCTCCGAACGTCGCACCAGCCCAC
>Ga0187867_10004149_pt1 | contig 11298 bp, 4 predicted proteins | sample June2016WEW_13_1_FD_132976 | JGI IMG/M metagenome (GOLD analysis project Ga0187867, IMG submission 132976) | Peatland microbial communities from SPRUCE experiment site at the Marcell Experimental Forest, Minnesota, USA - June2016WEW_13_10 | ecosystem: Environmental > Terrestrial > Soil >... | reverse complement strand
TCGTTCTCCTTGATGGCGTCGAACAGGCTGTCGGTGGGGAGTTCCTTGCTGCCCGCGGTGTACGGGAACAGAACCACTTCGATCTGTTTCGGGTACGCCTCGATCAGCGACTTCAGCCACACGCGATTGTGCGACGAGACGCCTGTAAACCGCGCTTTGCCCTGCTGCTTGGCCTTCGCCAAGCCTTGGATCGTCGCCTCTTCCACTCGCTGGAGCTCGCTCATGTCCGGAACGCCTTCCATGGGCAGCGCGATCCGCCAGATGTCCACGTAATCGAGTCCCGCCTCCTTGAGGTTCTCCTCGAGACCTTGCACCAGCTTGTCCGCGGTGCGATATTGCGGAATGCGCGGCTCCTTCTGCCACCAGGCATAGCCGAAGTAGAACTTGTCCCGGCGTCCCTTGAGCAGTGGCCCGTAAGCCACAACCTCGGGCGCCGCCATGGCATCGAGGTAGTTGATGCCGACATCGATGCAGTGGGACATAACACGGTCCCGGGATTGCATGAAGCCGGGAATCTTGGGGTAGGAAAAGTCCATGTCGGAATAACGCGCGGGAGTTTTGTCCTTCCCAATCTCTATTTCGACCCGCTTCCAGTGTCCCCCCAGCGAAACGGCGGATACCATGAGGCCGGTCTTGCCCAGCCTCCGGTACTCCATGTTCGGGTTGTAGTTGAGTATGTTCTTTGCCGATGCCGGTTTGGCTTGCGCCTGAGCCGGCGCCTTCGCCTTAGAGGGCGTTTGGGTCTGAGCTTCCGCGCTGCCGACGAGAGCGCCGGCCGCAAGCGCGCCCGCGCCCGCGACCATGAAGTTTCGACGATCTATCTTATGTTTATCCATGATTACCTTTTCTGGGGCGTCATTCCAAGCCCGATCTTCTTGAACGGCGAAATACTGAAGTTGTTGGTTCCGGGCCCACGCAGGAGTTTCTGGCGAAATCCCATTCGGTGCCGCCCTTCAGCGCTGGACGACAAACGTGTTGCCGAAGGCGTAAACGGGAATCTCCATTTTGGACCCCCGGGTCCTGTTTATAGTATACACGCAACGGCCCGGTGCAGGACCCCAGTTTCCCGCCGGGGTCCTGCCTCCGCAAGCCAGGAGCAGAATATCAGAACGTCATCCGGAGTGCGAACTGCATGTGACGCTCAGTGCCAGTCACACTGCTCGTGATCATGCCGAACTTCCCGTTGCCGCCCAGCGCCTTCGAGTCTCCCAAGCTATTGTCCGGTTGGCTGTACACCGGAGTGTTGGCGAGGTTAAACGCTTCCCCGCGGAGCTGCACCCTAAAACGCTCACTGAGGACGAAATCCTTGAAGATGGAGAAGTCGAGCGTCCGGGTAGGTGGGCCGTTGTTAGAGTTCAGGCCGAGGTTGCCGCCCGTGAGAGGCGCGGCAACTTTGTACGCGTTGATGTCGAACCACTCGTTCGGGTTGCGCCCACCGGGCGGCGCTTGGCCCGCCGTGTATCCCGAAACGGCATCCGGTGCGCAATGGCTCCAAACGCCCTGGCAACTGGTGCCGCTAATGGTGTATGGCGCTCCCGTGCGAAGCGTCAGAATACCGTTAGTATGCCAGTTGCCCACGATCGCATTCGCGACGGAATTCATATGGGCGCCATACTGCTTGCCCTTGCCGAACGGTAGCTCGTAATTGAACATGGTCGTGAAGCTGTGCCTGATATCCCACGGAGCGCTGGAATATCCGGAATTCCAGTTGGTATCGTCGGGAATGCCCCAACCATTCGACCAACTGAGCGGCGTTAAGTTGCTCGCCAGTGCGTGGCTCCAGGTGTACGACGTCAGGAACTGCAGACCGTGCGAGAAGCGTTTTTCGATCTTCACCGAGCCCGCGGCATAGTTACCATATCCGTTGCTTGCGGACAACCACAGTCCGCTGCCAACCGACTGGCAGGTCGGGGGCGGGCACGCCGGCCCGACTTCCATCTGGGTTGACGAAGTGATGGCCGAATTGGTTGTCCCGATATTCGCGTAGGTATCGGGGTTTCCAAAACCCAACGAATGAGCCTGGTGATTCCCCAAATAACCGACCTCGATGGCCGTATCCCAACCCAACTGGCGCTGCACGATGACGTTCCATTTATGCACCAGAGGATTGTCGAAGTCGTTCTGGATTGAGTTAAACGACATCTTAGCATTCAAAGTGAACGGACTGGCCGGAAACCCGCCCGGAAGCCCGCCCGGCATGTAATCGCATCCGTTGCACAGCGGGTCCGAAATGCCGACGAAAGTGGATATGCCGTTGTTTCGGGCCATCGACACCGTCTCGTTGGCAGGGACGTTATAACCGCGGTTCAGCATACCGCCCTGGTTTTCCTCGCCGCCATAGAAAATCCCGTAGCCGGCCCGGATCACGGTCTTATTTCCTACCTGATAGGAGAGACCGATACGCGGGCCAAAGTCCTTCTTGTCCCACGGAATCAGATAGTTGCTTACTGTCCCGCGATTCACTGTGACGTTCGGAAACAGAGTCGAAAAATTCGGGGGCAATGCCGCATTCTGACTCCCGTTCTTAGGGATATAAAGCGTCTGATTCTGGAAATCGAAGTTCGACTGATCCCAAGCGCCGATCGGAGACCAGAGTTCGTAGCGCAGGCCGAGGTTGACGGTCAGTTTCGGCGCGACCCTCCAGTCGTCTTGCACGTACCCCGCCAATGCGACCTTGTAGTCCGCAATGTAGTGCGTGGTCGAAATGGCGGCGTTATCCACCACACCCAGCAGGGCTGAAGCCAGCCCGTCGCCCGTGAGGCTGCCAACCGACGGTCCAAGAGAGGACAACTGATTGGATGGGAAGGCGGTTTCGGCGGTCGAGTAGCTGATCTGCCCGTGAGGATCCTGCACCTGGAAGAACGGGAATCGAATCGTGCGGTACTCGAAGCCCATTTTCAGAGAGTGAGTGCCTTTGTTGATCATCACGTTCTGGACAAGATCCAAAACGTTGCTGTACTCCAGGCAGGGCGTCCAGTTGCCGGCGCCGAACGAGGTGTAACCGCTGGGGGCGAACTTCGGAAGCCCGCCGTTATTGGCATAGGTGGAAGTCGGGTCGTAGCCGCCAATACCGAATGCCTGGAACTCGTCGGTGGCGTTGGCGGCGTCGGCGCGGAATGTTACCAGGCGGCTAAAGCTGAGGCGGGTTTCCGTGAGCACCGTGGGAGTCCACACTCGACTGTAGCTCATCTGTCCGTTGCGGGCCAGATCGTACTCCGTAACGCCCGTTTGCCCGGTGTTGTCGAGGACTCCCGGGAGCGGCGATGTTTGCGACTTGCCGGTGTCCGACCAGCTCGTGGAGCCGAATAGGGTGTCCTTGTTGCTAAGCCGGAAATCGACGCGCAGATCGCCCTGGTGCACGTTCGCGTTACCCGGCACGTTGTAGGCGTAGTCGTTCGTCGGCTGGCTGCCGGTAAGGATCGGTTGGTTAGTGGCGGGGAACAACTGGAGGATCTTGGTCATGGCGGGGTCCATACGGCTGGCCGGAATTATGTTTCCGGGAAACGGCGTCCGGGAAATCGGCGCCGCGGCCGTGCCGACCGTCGATAGAGGATCGTAGACCATGCCCTTCTGGAAGCTGATGGGATTGCCGTTGCTATCCGTGCTGGTCGCGCCAGCGCCCAGGATGCTGGCGAAATTACCCTGCTTCTCCGCCGCCGTGGGAATGGTGGTCAGGCCGGCGAAGCCGAGGCCGTCAATGCCCGCCGAAGCGGCCGTGAGGGTTCCCTGGTAATCGCCGAAAATGAAGAGCCTGTTCTTGATGATCGGGCCGCCGGCAGTCGCACCGAACTGATTCTGCTCGAATGTTCCTTTGGGCGTGCCTGACAGGTTGTTGGTCCAAGTGTTCGCGTCGAGATCCCGGTTTTGCAGGATCTCAAAAAGGCTCCCGTGCAGTTGGTTGGTGCCCGATTTGAGAATGACGTTGACCACGCCGCCCGCCGCGCGTCCGTACTCGGCGTTGTAGCCATTGGTTTCAATGATCATTTGACCGATCGCTTCCACCGAAGGCCCTACCGTGTAAGCGGTCTGGTTCATGAAGTCGATGGTGTTGACGTTGTTGTCGACGCCGTTCAGCAAGAAGTTGTTCTGACCGTTCGAACGCACGCCGTTGGCCGAGAATCCGCCGCCGGCCACGTCGCGCGAGTTCGGCTCGCCCGGAACTACCGCGGTGGAGAGGCGCGCCAGAAACGAAAAAATGCGCGAACCGCCAAGCGGGGTATCGGTCAGCGTTCTGTCGTCTATGGCCGCGCCGACCTGGGTGCTTTCGGTTTGGAGCAAGGGCGCTACGGCGGTGACCTCAACGGTCTGGCCGATATCGCCAACGGTCAGCGCGAGGTTGACCGCGACTCTTGCACCGGCGTCCAGAAGGATTCCCTTCTGTTCAGCCTTCTTAAAGCCGCTCGCGCTCACGCTGATTTCATACGTGGACGGTTTCAGCGCCGGGCGGACAAATTCGCCGGCTCCGTTGGTCGTGGTCGAATAAACCACGCCGGTTTCGGTTTCGGTAATGGTTACCTGTGCGTCAGCAACAACGGCTCCTGAAGAGTCAGTAACCGTTCCGACTAAGGTTGCGAGATCGCGTTGCGCAAACAATGCGCACGCAGAAACCAGAGCAAATAAGACAATACGGACTCCTGGACCGTAGCGGTTCATCACTCCTGTCTCCTTCTTTGCCTCTGCCTGCCTCTTGGCCAAGCAAGATTCACCTTTTAAACATGGTGTGGAAATATTTTGCGCCGATCTGTCGCGAAAATCAAGATAAAAGGATGATGAACTCTGTAAATCTTTGTAAATGGTCCAATATTCTCAATAGCTTCGATCTCTCAAATCGCCCTTCTCGGGAACTCTACGGCCGAGATCGACGGCTGTCTATCGCGCCGATTGGTAACTGGTAAGGTCGGAGTTCAACTCCGCCATGAGATCGCGATCATTCATCTGGGAGGCGATATTGAGCGCCTGTCGCGTGACCGCAACTGCCTCCGGGAGCCTCCCCGCCCTGGCATACAGACTGCCCAGGAAGCCCAGCATGCGGGGGTCTCCGCCGCCGGAGAGCTTGAGCGCCGCCTCCTCCTGCGGAATGGCTTCGTCCGCCTTGCCCACCATGCTTAGCGCCAGCGCCAGATTCGCGCGAGCCACGAAGTTGTCGGGCTTGCTTGCCACGGCCATTTGCAGATGCGGAATGGCCTCCTCCATGCGGCCCTGACGAGCCAGAATACCGCCTAGGGTGGTATGGGCGTCAGATAGGGACGGGGCGAGCTGCAGGGCCCTGTTGAGCTCGCCGATGGCTTCGCTCGTTCTCCCCGCATCGGCCAGGGCCGATCCCAGGTTGCTGTGCGCGTGCGGATACTCCGGGCTGATCTGGGCGGCTTTGCGGTAATGCGCGATGGCCTCCGCGTGTCTTCCGAGGGCGGAGTAGGCTACCCCGAGGCTGTTTTCCACCTCGAAATCCTCGCTGTCGCTGGCTAGGGCTTGTTCGAACTCTGCGATGGCCGCTTGAGGCTGGTCCTTCTTCAGCAGATCGTTGCCGAGGACGATATGGCGGTAGAAGCCGGTCACCGTGGGGTTGATGGCCAGCAAACCGCCGGGAGCAATGTTAATGAACTCGGGAATGTTCACAGCGCGGTTGGAGGCCGTGGAATTCTCGATGAGAATGGCCGGCGTATCGTTGCCCTGCTCGTCAATGTGCGTCAGGTACATCTGCGTGTACGGCGAGCGGCTCTTGGAAGAGAACACCAGCCAGCGCCCATTGGGCGAGAAGCTGTGCCAGGAGTTCATCACTGGCGTATTGCATCGCATACGGCGCGCCGGGCCGCCTTCCGCCGGCACGATGTAGAGCTGGCTGTCGGGCCGCATCAACTGGCCGTTGCGCGCCTGCACGAACACGATCCAGCGCCCGTCCGGCGAAATCTTGGGGAAGCTGTTGCTCATCCCGTTCCGCGAGGCCCCCGCGATGGGTTCGGCCTGGCCGCCCCGCCCATCGTTAAAGGGAACCCGATAGAGGTCGTATTGGATCTGCGTTTCGTTGGGGTCGTTGGCCCTCTCGGCCAGCTTGGAACCTTCCGGGTACGCGCTCCGAGCCTCCGCGCGCGAAAACACCAGGTATTTCCCGTCTGGGCTCCACGTGGCGGTGGTCTGCACGTACCGCGGATCGTCCGCTCCGGGCAACGGCTGCAGAAGCCCGCTCCGCTTACTGTACCAGGCTAGTATCCCCCGCGTAGGATAAAAGACCTGGAGGAAGCGGTATTGCTTGAAGTTGGCTACGTAGTAGTTCTCGGCTAGGTCCTTGGGGTTCAGGCGCCGCTCGTAGTCGCTCTGTCCGCGACCCGGATCGTTGATGCTGGTCACCACATACTGTCCGTCGGGCGAAACCTGGGACATGAAGCCCACGCGCAGCTTGCCGCCCAGCTTGCCCCGGAACGTACTCCAGGCGATCACGTTCTCTTTGCGGATCTCGGCCTGGGGTTGTACCGGGAACAAGGCGTACAGGCCCTTGTCGTTCTTTGGGCCGTCCACATCCATCCCCATAGTCTTGCCGTCGCGCGATACGGAGTGACAGTTGACGCAACTGAAAATGCCTTCCATCATGACCCGGCTGCTGGTTTCGGCCACGTCTCGCAAACGCCAGGCAATCAGGGGAATCCCTTGCTCGGCCAACGGCTTAATCACACCCTTCTCGGTCTCCGCGGGCATCAAAGGCACGTCCCGGTAAAAGATGGGGGCGCCCACCGCATCGCGCGAAGTCCGGATGCGGACCAAGCCGCGCGATACCACCCGGCTCATGCCTCCATCCTGGTAACCCGTAACAGTGAGGGTCGCGTCGTGTTCCGTGGAGTGCCGCTTGATGGCGGTCCACGTCTCTGCGTCTGGTATCCAGGTGTGCGCGGCGGCCTGTTCAGGCGTCGGCCGGGGTGGTTCGTTGGTATTGGAGACACACCGCGGATCGATGGGCCCAAAGGCGAACGGTACGCCCCGGGAACTGGCGTGCAGCGCCGGACCACCGCCCTCGAAGGCCACGTCGATTTTCCATACCGCAGCCCTCTTGCTGGCGTCGCGAAACAGAAAGGTGGGCGGCGGAAACTCGGGCGGAAACACCGATCCTTCAATCGGATAATCCACCGTGATCTTGCGGGGAAAGCACTGCGCAATGAAAAGCGCCGACCCGGTGGCGGCGGCTATGAGAAGCGCACTTAAGGCGAGCCAGCGAGTCTTTGGCCGGTTCATGAAGCCTCCCGCTCCAGGTCAATCGCTAGGTCAAATGTTAACAGCTTTCGGGCATCTTTGCAGCGGCTCTCAGCCCTCGGCGCCGGCTACTTTGGGCCGCCGCCCGCGATCGGGCGTACTCCCGATACAACCGAAAGGATATCTGAGCAACTGAACCGATACGCTAGTCGATGCCTACGAGATGTCCGCCCAATACTCCGTCGCGGACTGTACCGTTTTGAAGGTGCATTGGATCGCCCTTCGGGTTGCTGAGGTGGGCTTTTGGCGCGGGGTAATTCCCGGTTCTATACGCGAAAACCTGCACCTTTTCACTCACCGTGAAGATGTTGTAAAATCCACCTTCGGTCTTGCCAGTGAGCTCGGGGACCGCGTGGATCGAGCCGACGCTGCCAGTTGTACTTGGGTCGCCAAAGTCCACGTAAAACTCAAACTCGGATTTTATGGAGGTAGGGACAACGATACTTGCCTTAACATACTCGATTCTGAGACGCTTGCCGGCAGGAATCTCTTTGTCGACCGCGATAGAGCAATTGCCGCTATTGCTGGGAATCGCACACTCAAACTTTGCCTCGTAAACCTGCTCATTCGCCTGGGGTGCAGCTTTTGCCACTCCCGGGCCGGCACCTATCGCCACGAGCACCGCGGCGGAAACAGCCAATCCTAAAACAACTAACAGACAATTCCTTAACGTATGCATCTTGACTTTCCTTCCTTTTAACGTGGTATGGAATCTGCCCACCTACGATCTCCATACCTGACTTGGACTCACCGCCGCATTATACACCTGCCAGGACAAAAAGTGGCCCTTGGTAGCAGGGAAGGACCAGCGGAGGAGATGGGAGTACAGCCCGCCAACAACCTGGAGTTGACCAGACCCCGCCCGATGCTTAGAAACCGCTGGGGCGCACCCAGAAGCTCTCCTGCCAGATGCCGCCCGGAGGTACACTCTGGAGTTCCTTGTAGATGCCGCGGTGCGCCAGGTTGACCGCGTCGGTGATGCCTGCCATCGGCTCAAAGCAGATAAAGTTCCGTTCCTGTGCGCTCATGGCCCGGCCGCCTTGGGGGTTGGCGCTCGGGTTCGGCGCATAGATGACGGCCGCGCGGTAATTCGGGCCAAACAGGACATCCAGCTTCTGAGACTTCCCCTTCACCGACATGACCGCGCGGCCGGAGGCATCCCGCGCGAGATCGCCGAACAGGTGATCCAGATCGTAGTCCTTCAGAGGAATCGCCTGAGGGTTTGGAAAGAGCTTCTCAATGGGACGGGTCTCGCCGGTGGGAATCTTGTCAGGCGTCAGGAGCCACTCCGCGCGTGCACCAACCGCTATCGTCCACGCATCCCGGGGCGAATCAGTCAACTGAAAGAAATTGTGAAATCCGATGACCACCGGCATGAGCTCGGCACTCAAGTTCCTGATCCGGGTCTGGACTTCGAGAATCCCGCCCTGCAGACGGTACGTCATTTCGATGGTGTGGGCAAAAGGCCATTGAGCCATCCACGCCGGCTGCCGGTAGAACTCGAGCCGGCTGGTGACCCACGACGACTTATCATCGGCCCTGGCCTCCACGACGCGCCATTCCGAGGTGGTGCTCAAGAACCCGTGCAGGGGGAACTTGCCTCGTACGTTCCCCAGTTCCATATTGAAGATGTATTTCTTTCCGTTGGCATAGAACGCCTGCTCATCCATCCGGTTGGCCCAAGGCCCGAGAAACGGAATCCCGGCTAACCCGGGTTTCTTCATGAAATCTTCCACAGAGGCGTACGGAAACCGAAGTGCATTTTCCCCTTTCACCTTCATCTCAACCGCCATGTTGCCCACCGATGTCACAACGGACACGGTGGTTTGGGCGGTGCCATCTATCAACTGAACCACGTCGCCGTTGCGTTGAACCGAATACTGCGCAGCGGCGGGCAGTGCGGACAAAACCAAAAGGAATTCTGCGAATCTCATATTAGCGGCCTCTCGACTTGGATAATCCGGAATTTTCCATTTTGGACTTCCGGGTCCTATCCAGTATACGCCCGGCTGCCTTTCTTTTGATCCTGCGAGTTGCATTTTCCTTCGGGAACCTGCGCCGGCGGGACCACTTTTGCTACCCCGTCGTTTTCAACCCTCCTGCAATCGCATTCACCGTTACCAGCAGAGCGGTCAATATGCGCTCGGCATCCCGGGTACGTTCCTCCCTTAACGCCTCGCGCCATGTGCGCAACAGCGCGATCTGCTCGCGATGCAAGCGGGTCAAGGCATAGCGGCGGATCGCAATGGCCTTCAGCAATCGGGGACGCCGTTGTTGCCGGTTGTCTCCGAATAGTCCGTCCAGAACGCTCCGCGTACGTTCGTATTCCTCCACGATCAGGCCCAGAACTCGCGCGCGCAGCGCGCCATCGCCCACCAGGCTGGCATACTCCGCCATGAGCCCGGGGTCCGCCGCCGCCACGCTGAACTCCACGTTGTGCAGAAGGTTAGACAAGAACGGCCATTCGTGCGCGGCCTTGGCCACGAATTCCCACGCCCGCGGTTCCCCGTCGCGCAACCGCTGGAATGCGCTGCCCACGCCATACCACCCCGGCAGGTTGAAGCGCGCCTGGCTCCAACTGAACACCCAGGGGATGGACCGCAGATCGTCGATGTTTGGCAGGCCAGTGCGCCGCGCCGGGCGCGAACCGATATGGCTGCACTCAATGGCATCGATGGGAGTGGCCTGCGAGAAGAATTCGACAAAGCCCTCGCTATCGATGAGTTCCCGGTACACGCGGCGGCTGGTGAGCGCCGCAGCCTCGAACAGGTCCTCCATCGCCGCCGGGACACGCGCGTGCTCACGCTCCTGCTCCAGCGTCCACCGCGTCACGCCCGCCAGCAGACGCTCCAGGTGGGTCGCGGCCGTCAGGCGATTGGCGTACTTCTGCGCGATCACCTCTCCCTGTTCGGTGACGCGTATTTCCCCGCGCAGCGTGCCCGGAGCAAGCGATTCCAGGAATACGTGCGTCGGACTGGCCCCGCGGCCGATCGTGCCGCCGCGGCCGTGAAAGAAGCGCAGCTCGATGCCGGCTTCCCTCGCCACGCCGGCCAGCCGCATTTGGGCCTTGCGCAGATACCAGTGGCTGGCCAGGATGCCGCCATCCTTGTTGCTGTCGCTGTAACCGATCATCACTTCCTGTAGCGGGTGCGCCCGCTTCTCTCGCTCCTGCAGGTGGCCGAGCGTTCGTACAGTCATGGGGTGCGCCAGGAAATCGGCCAGCACGCGTCCGCTGTTCTCCAGGTCTTCGATGGTCTCGAAAAGAGGTGTCACCGGAATCCCGCACACCAGCCCCTGAGGCGTGCTGCGCACCAGGCCCGCCTCCCGCGCCAGCAGGTAAACATTGAGCAGATCGGAGGCCTCGTGGGTCATGCTCACGATGAACTGGCCCACCCCGCCGCTGCCGTGCCTTTCGCTCCATTCCCGCGCCAGCCGCAGCACCCCTACGCTGGCCTCCGCTTCCGGCGGAAGCGTCGCCGAGGCCACCGCGAACGGGCGCGGAGAGTTTAGCTCCCGGTCGATCAGTTCTCGTTTCCGCGGTTCCGTCCAATCCGGGTAGTCCGCCCCATCCATGCCCGCAATGGTGAGCAGTTGCCCTATCGCAATGCCGTGGTAAGCGCTGTTCTGCCGCATATCCAGGGCCGCCGCATGGAAGCCATATACCGCCGTGAGCCGCTCGAGCGGCGCCACTTCCGCCACTGCGATAGCGTCTGCGCCCGCCTCGTGGAGCGTATCCGCCAGGAATTCCAGATCGTCCACCAGCTCCTCAGCGCGGGCGTAGCTCGATTCCATCGGCCGCGGCTCGCCCGGTTCAGGTACTCGCGCCAGCATCAAGTGGACCCATTGCCGCCATGGTTCGCCCGGGTACTGCCGGAGTATCCGCTGGGCCCGTTCACCCAGCGCCGCTGCGCACGACGAGATGCGTTCGTAAAGCCGGCCCGGCGCCGTTTGCATCGAATCCGAGAGGCTCAGGCTGCCGGCTAGCCGCTGTAGGTGCTGCCGAAGCACGGCCAGCGCCTGTGCGTGCAATGCTTCGAGCGCGTGGCGAGTGGTTTCGGT
>Ga0187867_10004147_pt1 | contig 11300 bp, 12 predicted proteins | sample June2016WEW_13_1_FD_132976 | JGI IMG/M metagenome (GOLD analysis project Ga0187867, IMG submission 132976) | Peatland microbial communities from SPRUCE experiment site at the Marcell Experimental Forest, Minnesota, USA - June2016WEW_13_10 | ecosystem: Environmental > Terrestrial > Soil >... | reverse complement strand
GCCAGCAGAGCCCGTCTCCGCTTCACCGACGACCCGAGGTTAACATGCACCCCGCGGAGCCCTGGGGTAAAGGGGACATTTCTACTTTGCTCAAAGGGGGACATTTCTATTTTGCGTTGACAGTCTATTCTAAGGCCATTGCGTTCGGCGCACTATTGAAGTATCCTTCTATCGGAGTTCCAGATCTGAACCTGGAGGTAGCCGCACATGTCGCCGCTAAATCTGATCCCGCTATTTTTCGTGCTGGCCCTGTTGGCGCCCGCCGTTTGGGCGTTGGGGAAAATCTACCGGCGCTCCCACGGCGCACGGGAGATCACCTGCCCGGAAGCCAACCGTTTCGCCACCATTGAACTGGACGCGCGCCACGCCGTGGCCATGCATGCGCTTGGGGAAACGGACCGCCGGGTGAAAACCTGCTCGCTCTGGCCGGAGCGGCAGGACTGCCGGCAAGCCTGTCTGAAGTAGCCCACCTTCAGGGCAGCTTCGCGATCTCCCCGAACACCGGTTTCAACGCCGGATACAGAGCGCCATACACCCGGTGCGCCTTCGCATAGAAGGCGGCTTCCGCCGGCCGCGGCGCGATCGAATCCACCGCGCGGATGGTGGCCCGGCAGACTTCCGGAACCGATCCGTACTCCCCCGTGCCAGCCAGCGCCAGCAGCGCCGCGCCGTAAGCCGAGCCTTCCTGCGTCTCTAGCGTCACTACCTTCTTATTGAAGATATCCGCCAGCAACTGGCGCCAGAAGGGACTGCGCGCGCCGCCGCCGGAAGCTCTCACCGATTCCACAGCCACACCCAGCTCTTCGATGATATCCAGGCAATCGCGCTGGCTATATGAAACGCCCTCGATCAACGCGCGAATCAGGTCGGCGCGCTGGTGCCGGGCGGTGAGGCCGATCCATCCGCCGCGCGCGGTGGCGTCCAGGTGCGGCGTGCGCTCGCCCATCAGATAGGGCAGCCAGAAGAGTCCTTGCGCGCCTGCGGGAGCGGTAGCCGCCTCGGCGGTCAGCGCATCGTATTCCGCGCCGGGCGCCAACTGGTTGCGGAACCATTGCAGGCTCAGCCCCGCGCCCTGCGTCACCCCCATCACGTGCCACTTGTCGCGCACCGCATGGCAGAAGGTGTGGACCCGCCCCGCCGGATCGTAGGCCACGTGTTCCATGTGGGCGAAGACCACACCGGAAGTGCCCAGCGTGCACGAGACGATGCCGGCTTCGACGATACCGTTGCCCACCGCGCTGGAAGCCTGGTCTCCGCCGCCGCCCGCGACAGGGGTGCCTTCGGCGAGCCCTGTGGCTTCGGCCGCGGCGCGCGTCACGCGGCCGGTGATGTCGCTCGATTCGTGGCAGGTGGGCAAGATGGCGCGGTCCAGTCCCAACCTGTCCATCATGTCGCACGACCAGCGCCGCCCCACCACGTCGAACAGCGAGGTGCCGGAAGCGTCGGAGACATCGCTCGCGTACTCGCCGGTCAGTTGGAAGCGCAGGTAGTCCTTGGGCAGCAGCAGATGGCGTACGCGTTCGAAGGCGCGCGGTTCATTGTCGCGCACCCATAGCAGCTTGGGCAGCGTGAAGCCTGTCAACACCGGGTTGGCGGTGAACTTCAAAACGTTTTCGCGGCCCACGGTTTCGTTGATGGCGTCCACCTGCGCCTGGCTGCGTTGATCGCACCAGATCAGCGCGGGCCGGATCACGGCGCTGGCTTCATCCAGAATCACCAGGCCGTGCATCTGGCCGGACAGACCGATGCCGCGCACCTGGGAGCCGGAAATGCCCGCCTGCGCCAGCGCGCCGCGAATGGCCCCGCGCGCGGCGTCCCACCAATTCTCGGGACGCTGCTCCGCCCACAGTGGGCGCTCCATCCGGATATCTTCGTGTACCGCCGTGAAACCCGCAGCCACGCGGCCTTGCGCGTCCACCAACAGCGCGCGCGTGCCGCCCGTGCCTACATCTATTCCCATCCACATAATTCACTCCTCGCGTGGCGCACGCACTCATGCGTGCCGTGTCGGCTCTCCTGCCGGCACAAGATTTACCTCCACCCACGGCAGACACGCCGCCCCGTACAAACCCGCCTCATTCCCCAGCGTAGCTTTCTCGATCCGCGTGGCCGTGGTGCGGAAGGTGAACGAGCGCCGCCGCACCTCCCCCAGCATGGGCGGCGCGAACAGATCCCACGCCGCCAGCACGCCGCCGCTCAGCAGGTACAACGGAAAGTTGAAAGCATTCACCAGCGTGGCCAGCGCCACGCCCAGCGCCTGTCCCATCGCCACGAAGATCCGGCTGGCCTTCTCGTTGCCGGCTAGTGCCAGATCGTAAACTTCGCGCGCGCTCAGTCCCTCGCCCAGGCGCAGCATACTCGCCATCGCCGCGATGGCCGTGGCGGAAGCGTGCTTCTCCAGGCAGCCCTGATTGCCGCAGCCGCATGGATTGCCGTCCGGAACCACCGTGATGTGCCCCAATTCGCCCGCCATCCCCAGATATCCTTGCAGCACCCTGCCGCCGGAAATGATGCCGCCGCCGATACCCGTGCCCAGCGTAAGCAGCACCAGGTCGTCCACATCGCGTCCCGCGCCCATCCACTTCTCGCCTAGGGCGGCGGCGTTGGCATCGTTTTCCAGAATCACGTGCGTGCCCAGACGGCGCTCGATCTCGCTGCGCAGCGGGAAATCGTCTAGGCACGCCAGATTATTCGAGTTGCGGATGATGCCTTCCTTCAGCAGGATGAAGCCGGGGACGCCGATGCCGATGCCCGCCAGTCCGTCCGCGCCGCACGTCTCGCGCAATTCCGCGATGGCTCTCACCATGTGCCCCACCATCGCTTCGCGTCCGGCCGCGGGGTTGGTGGCAGTGGCTCGCCGGTCGAGAACGTGGCCGTCCCGGTCGATCGCCGCTGCCCGCAGGTTTGTGCCGCCCAGATCCAGCCCGATGGAGTATTCCGGCATGAACGCGCATCATAACAAAAGCCGCCGCATAACTGTTGTTAATCTGACCGATTGTAATTTTCTTGGCGCATTGTGGAACTAAATGTGCTACAAGATGGAACAGAGTTTGTTGTTTTGCGTCGATATATGTAGAGGGTGGTTCCCGATATGAGGGGCGACCGAGAGTACGTCAACATTCCGGGCAATAAGTTGCACGAACTTCCGCCGCTGCTGGTGCGCAGGCTTTCCGGCGCGCCCCAGGTGGATCTGGCTTCTGCCATTCTGGAGGCCGAGGAAATGCTGCCGGAGGTGGATGTCGAGGAAACTCTGCTCGAACGCCGCAAAATGGACTTGGCGCTCACCCTCGCGGAGCAGTATCGCGGCCTGATCGCGCATTGGCAATGGGGCGAATCCATCGTGGAATGGATCCGGCAGTGCGAAATCACGTTCCAGTCGGAATCCGTGTTGCGCGATCTGCTGCACCCCGACGTATGGCCGCATGCCAGCCGCAGCAGTTTCGTGATCCTGCTCGCCGATAAGCGCATAACTGCTCCCGGTGTGGCTCTGGAAACCGCCGTGGGCTTGCGGTTGACCTTCCGGCAGCCTCCGCCCATCGATTGCTGCAGCAGCGAGTTTCTGTTCTGCCTGAACTCCTCCATCGCCGGTTCGGCCTACAAAGCCTGGGCTCGCATGGGCGCCGGCCAGCCCGCGCTGCTGCCGCCCGACCGCTTCCACTTCGACGTGCTCGATTCCGATTTCCAGGGCGATCTGCAATAGGTGGGCTCTCGTGGCGCAGGCACTCTTGCCTGCCGCGACCGCACTCCTGCGGTCGCCTGGCGCCTGTTTCTGGCGCCAGAGAGATTCCCGAAGGGACCGCCCAGTGCTCATGCCGCCACTAGGTGAGCGAAGCTCGCCAACGCACATGCTACCGTGAGGTTTGCCCGGCGGTTACTCCCACTACCTGATCGATTGCTTATCGATCATCGTCATCGATCTGCTCTTGGCTGGCGATAATGCCCTGGTCATCGCCCTGGCCGTACGCGCGCTGCCCAAACCACAGCGGCGCGTCGCGCTGCTCTCCGGCGCGTGGCTGGCGGTGCTGATTCGCGTGGCGGTCACCTTCCTGGCCGCCAAACTGCTCGAAGTGGAATACGTACAATTCGCCGGCGGAGCGTTCGTGGTTTGGATTGCGGTGAAAGTCTTGCGCGACGCCAAGTCGCCGCAGCATACGGCCGTCGCTCCCCGCGAACTGTGGCGCGCGATCGGTTCCATCGTGCTGGCCGATCTGACCATGTCCACGGATAATATCCTTGCGGTGGCGGGCGCATCCAAAGGCAATGTCTGGTTGATCGTCTTCGGCCTGGCGTTGAGCATCCCGCTGGTCGTTTCTTCGAGCACCTTTCTCGCGTTCATCATGGACAAGTATCCGGTGACCATGTACGTAGGCGTGGCTATCCTCGGCCGCGTGGGCGGCGAGATGATGCTGGGCGACGCGTTGGTGCGCCGCCTGCTGCATCCATCCGACGCCCTGCGCTACGCCGTCGAACTCGCGCTGATGATCGCCATCGTCATCGCCGGCCGCCTGCTCAGCCGCCGTTGACAATCATTTACGAGCGTCCTTCCCAGCTCCGCGTCGAATGAGGTGGAGGATGAAAAAAATGCTGAAGAAAATCGGACTTCCCGTAATCGCACTGCTGGGCATGTTGGCCATGGCCCCGCATCAAGCGAATGCCGCCGTCAGATTCGGCGTGGTAGTGGGAGCGCCGTGCCCCGTTCGGGTCGTCGTGGTACACCCCTTCCTGCGGCACGACTTCCGCCGCTTCCGCCGGTAACCGGACGTGGCGCGCGCACTCCTGCGTGCCGTGTCGAGACTATTCTCGACACAGAGTGCGGCGCCACCTCACTCCAAGTGGAACACCTCTTCCAACGCCAGCAAGCCCTCATCCGGCCGGCGTCCATCCAGCGCCTCGAAAAACGGCCCCATCTCCCGCTGCCACCGTTCGTTGATCTCCCGCGCCGCCATGCCGCGCAGCGCCGCCGCAAAATCGGGCGTCTCCAGATAGCCCACCAGCAACCCGTCGTCCCGCAGAAACAGCGAGTAATTCCGCCATCCGGTTTCACGCAGTGCCGCCAGCATCTCCGGCCATACCGCCTTGTGAAGCTCCTTATATTCCGCCAGCCGCTCCGGCCGCACCTTCAGCAGGAAACACACCCGTTCCATCACTTCACCTCCGCCAGCGGAATCTTCAACAGCGACGCCAGCTTGCCGATGCGCGCCAGATTATGCCCCACCCCCAGCGCGCAATGATGCGTGGGACCCTCCATCGACCAGCGGTTGATAAACTCCGCCGGACCCAACCCAAACCGCAGCCGCGAATTCGTATTGCCGATGCGCAGAATCGGCCCCGGTAGCGATTCGCCCTCCGCGCCCACCAGCTTCAGGCGGCCATCGGCGGTTTGCGTCAGGCCCAGGATCGTTACCGGCCCGGTCTTCACCTTGAATTCCACCGAAACGCCGGAACCGCGCTTGCCGTGATAGAGGCCCAGCCCGCGCAGCACCGGCAGCGCGTCGCTGATCGCGATATGCCCCGGACCGTCATGCCCCATCAGCACGAAGCCGTCCCGAAAGTCCATCGCGTAGAATTCGGTGAACGAGCCGCCCGCTCCGAATCGATCCAGCATCAGCATCGCCAGGCAAGTCTTCAAATCGCCCTCGCCGCTGGTCGGAATGCCGCGCCCCGTCAGCAGCGTATTGCCCAGGATCAGCCCCGCGCCCAGCCGCTCGAACTCGTTGCCATCCAGTCCCCGGTAGTAATATGTCAGGCCATCCAGCGTGAAATCCACCACCAGGCGGTCGAGCCCTACCGCCACCCGCGCGGCCCAATCCAGATCTCTTGGCGGCACGTCCGTATCGATGGCGAACACTTCGCGCGCGGTGGCCAGCTTCGCGTCAACCTGCTCCGCGCCGGACGCCGCCACCCGCTTCGCCAGGTCGTCCATCTCCAGCACCTCCACGTGCGCGCCAAGCTGCGCGTGTACCGCGGTGAAGTCGGCATACATGTCCAGCATGCCCGGATAGGTATGTCCCAGGAAGCCGATGCGGCACTCACGGACGCGCGCGCCACGCCCGCGGCGCGGCACCAGTCTTCGATTTCGCGCCACGCCGCCGCATCCTCGTGAAGCTGCCCCGAAACCACGTGGAAGTCGATGCCGGCGCGTGCGAAAGCGTTCGCCATCTCCGGCGCCGAACAGACCGAACAGTTCGCCAGCCACTCCGCCGTATCCGCGGTTTCATAATCCAGTGCCGCGGTAGGCTGCAGATTCAGCACCAGCACCGGAACCCGCGCCTTCTGCACCACCGGCAGCACCTGCGACGATGTCGCGTAGGTCGCCACGTAGCACAGAATCAGGTCCACGTCCGCGCGCTGGAAAAGCTGTCCGGCCGTGCGCGCGATCTCGGGAGTGTCCACCAACCCGGCGGAAACCACCTCGCAGCCAAACCCACGCGTGCGGTCTTCCAGCAGGCGCCGATACCCCTCCAGCCGCTCCTTCAAGCCGGGAAACTGCGGCCAATAGGCCGCCAGTCCGATGCCGAATACGCCGATGCGCGCGCTCATGACTAGTCACGCATATCGTAGCGCGACGTGGGGCAGGCACTCTGCCTGCGGCGGCCTCGCAGGCCGCCCCGCCAGTGACAAATCCGGACAAAATATTTTGCGCCGTGCTTTCAACCAATTGCAGTCCTGGCCCACCGCCTCCCGCATCCCCGCATGTGATCGTTGAATCAGAAAGGGCGCTGCGCTCACTTGGCAGCCGCCCCGATGGAAAAGCGCTGCGCAGCGTTTCATCGTCAGCGGCCGGGCCTCAAAAACCCGGCCGCCGGTAATACTGGCTCCCGGAGCCCCTCAGAAGGCTCGCCGGACGACTCCTTGAGATCGCCCGGACGGTAGCATTAGGAACCGGTTCCTGCCAGAGTTTCGGAGAAGAGGCGATTCGGCCTCTCGTTCTGTTTCGCATTACCCCGCACGGCTTCCCTCCAATCGGAGGAGGAGCCGGGCGGTGACGATCTTCGTCCCTCAAAAATTACCCTCCCCTTCAGGCCGTAGTGTCTCTAATCGCCAGGCCCACCCCGCTACAATAAACTCTTATGTCCTGGTCAACCGTCCGGGTACCCGCCTCCAGCGCCAACCTCGGGCCGGGCTTCGATGCCCTCGGCCTGGCGCTCTCGGTGTACCTGGATTGCCGCTTCCGCGCCGCCGACCGCCTCTCCATCACCGTCACCGGCCGCGATGCCGCCGCCATCCCCACCGGCGAGGACAACCTGATCTGGCAGACCGCGCTCTCCGTCGCAGCCGACGTGAACATGCCCTTGCCCCCCATCGAGCTGCAAATCGATAATCAAATACCCCTCGGCAAGGGCCTGGGTTCCAGCGCCGCCGCGCTCACCGCCGGCGTGGTCATCGCCGACCGCCTCTTGGGCCTGGGCTGGCGCCCGCTGCGCATCCTGGATGAGGCTGCGCGACTGGAGGGCCATCCCGATAACGTGGCCGCCTGCGTCCTGGGCTCCATCGTGGCCAGCGCTATCGATTCCGGAGGCGCCGTCCGCGCCGTCCGCCTGGAACTGCCCGCCCGTTTCGGCATGGCGTTGGTGGTGCCCGATTTCGTCCTTCCGACCTCCCAAGCGCGCGCCGTCCTGCCTTCCTGTTACAGCAAAGAGGACGCCGTGTTCAACGTCCAGCGCGCCGCACTGCTCATCGCGGCCCTGGCGGCCGGAGCCACCGCGGCCTTCCCCGCCGCGCTTGAAGACCGCTTCCACCAGCCCTACCGCGAGCCGCTGGTGCCCGGCTTGGCCGATATCCTGAAGCTGCGCGCGCCCGGCTTGCTGGGTTGCGCGCTCAGCGGCGCCGGTCCCTCCATCCTGGTCTTCTACGAGCGCGGCTACGATGCGGTATGCCACCTGGTCCGCCAGATCTTCCAGCTTCATGGACACGCGGCCGAAGTCCTGCACACCCAGATCGCCGAGCACGGTTTTGAATTGCGCGACTAGCCTGCCTCGGCCTCTTCGAACATCCCCGTCTTCCGATTCTTCCGCACCCGGTTCCACGCGAAATAGCGGCCGTTCATCGCGACATAAACTCCCGGCGGCAGCGTCTGCGCGAACGCCAGCGCGCTGCCCAGGTTGAACAAGCCGTCCGAGCTGCCAAATTTATACGGAATCATGGCGCCCGTCAGCACGATGGTCTTATCCCAGATGCCGCGCGCCAGCACGCCCGCCGTCTCTACCATTGTGTCGGTCCCGTGCGTGATCGCAATGCGGCTCTCCGGCGCGCTGCGGCACTGCTGCAGGATGATCTGCCGGTCGTCGTCGGTCATTTGCAGGCTGTCGATCATCATCAGGGTGCGCACCTGCACATCCAGATTGCACCGGCCCAGCTTCAACATCTCCGGCAGGTGCGAATCTTTGAAGAACAACTCGCCGGTCAGTTCGTTGTAAGCTTTATCGAACGTGCCGCCGGTGATGAAGATCCGAATCGGTTCCGCCGGTCCCATCTTACGCGACGCTCCGCGTATAGCCCGTTTCCAGATTCGGCAGAAACGCGGTCAGCAGGCCGATGGCCGGCAAAAACGAGCACACCTGGTAAACGAACGCGATGCTCGTGGCATCCGCCAGCCAGCCCATGACCGCCGCTCCGACTCCGGCCATGCCGAACGCCAGACCGAAGAACAGCCCCGAGATCGTCCCGATCTTGCCGGGCACCAGGTCGTGCGCGTAAACGATGATGGCCGAAAATGCGGATGCCAGAACCAGCCCGATCACGATGCTCAGCACCGTGGTCCAGAACAGGTTCGCGTAAGGCAGCGCCAGCGTGAACGGAAGAATGCCGAAGATCGAGCACCAGATCACATACTTCCGGCCGATCCGGTCGCCCACCGGCCCGCCGATGAAAGTCCCCGCCGCCACCGCCCCCAGAAACACGAACAAGTGGATCTGCGCCGACCGCACCGGCACGTGGAACCGGCTCATCAAGAAGAATGTGTAATAGCTGGTGAGGCTCGCCAGATAGAAATACTTCGAGAATACCAGCGCCATCAGCACGGCCAGCGCAACGCCGGTCTTCCGCCTGGATAGTTGCGGGCGGTGAGCATGCAGCGCCGCCGCCGCTTTCGCCCTGACTGCGCCATGGCCCTTGTACCAGGCCCCGATGCGCGTCAATACGATAATCGCGATGAGCGCCGCCCCCGAAAACCAGGCGATGCTTTGCTGGCCCGCTGGAAGCACGATCAGCGCGGCCAGCAGCGGGCCCAGCGCCGACCCCGCGTTGCCTCCCACCTGGAATAGCGATTGCGCCAGGCCATGCTGACCCCCGGATGCCATCCGCGCCACCCGCGACGATTCCGGGTGGAACACGGACGATCCCACTCCCACCAGCGCTACCGCCAGCAGAATCATGCCGAACCGCGGCGCGTACGCCAAAAGCAGCAGCCCCGAAAGCGTGAATCCCATCCCCACCGGCAGGGAGTAAGGCGTGGGCCGATGGTCGGTATAAATGCCTACAAAGGGTTGCAGCAGCGAAGCGGTGAGCTGCACGCTCAGGGTGATCAAGCCAATCTGCCGGAAGTCCAGGCGATACGTATCCTTCAGGATCGGATACACCGCCGGGATCACCGACTGCAGCATGTCGTTCAGGAAATGGCAGAAGCTGATGGCCGCTAAAACCCCAAACGCCGTGGCACTCGATCTGCCGATGGAAGAAACCGGGGTAGCCGTCTGGCTCGACACCTTAGTAGCTTAGCAGTTTACCGCCTAATGCCATCCTCCCATTCCGCCGATAGAACAGGCATGCAGCGATCACGCGCTGAAATTCGGATGCTATGCGCCGATATGGTAGAGGTCTGTTGGAAAGAACCATCTGGCCGCAAGTCCAAGTCCACCGCCTTGCTGGAGGATATCTCCGCCTCCGGGATGTGCTTGCAATTCGAGATACCGCTTCGCATCGGCACACACGTAGATATACACTGTCCGGGCGAAAAACTGTCCGGCGTGGTGCGCTACTGCGTCTACCGGGAGATCGGCTATTTCGTGGGCATTGAGTTGGAGCCGTCCAGCAAGTGGTCCCGCCAGCAGTTTGAACCGAGGCATCTCCTGGATTTAGAAGAATTGGTATTCCGCAGCGCGCGCCGATCCAGCGGAGCTATCCAGTAGTGGCGCACGATCGACGTGGCGCAGGCACTCCTGCCTGCCGCGACCGCACTCCTGCGGTCGCCTGGCGCCGGTTTCTGGCGCCACCAGCGCTATTGGGCCGCCCCGACCGCTGTATACAGCGTCTGCGGCAAAGTCACCCCGCCCTGCGTGATGGTCAACGGCACGGCGCTGCCGGCAGCGACCTGCGGCACTTCTACGTTGAGCTGATAAAGCCCGACTAACCCCGGCGCCAATCCCTGATACCGCAACGTCGCAGGAGTTGAACCGAACATCACCTGAACCTCCGTCGCGAGGGTATTCAGTTGACCGGGGGCCGTCTGCCCCGCCGGAACGTTCGGCATCACCGCCCCGAACCCAACGCCGTACAAGGTGATGATGTCGCCCGGCACCGCCGGCTGCGACGTAAATCCGGATACTGCGCCCGCCGGCAGCACCCACGTGCCACTCGGCATCAAGGCTCCCGCATATTGCTTTCCGCCAACCGTCAGCGACGGCGGGGCGTACACGCCGGGCATGGGTCCTACTGTCAGGCTGTACGCTGCACTCGCGCCGAACGCGGTCTTCACAATCAACGGCTGCGTCCCCGCAGCCACATCTGAGGGCACCTGCACGTTCACTTGATTGGCGCTGATGTACGCCACGTAGGCGGGCTGGCCGCCCACCGTCACCGAAGTCGAATCCAGCGCCGTCGGCGCATTGGAGCCGTTGAAATCGGACGCCTTCCACGGCCGCGCGCCGGGCGCCAGATTCCGGCCATAAATCTCGATCCAACTGCCCGGAGCCACCGTGGCGGAGCCGCCGAAAGCTCCCGCGGTAATCACTCCCCCCGGGTTGATCTGCGGATCCCCCGGGGTCAGCAGCCGGATCGCGTTGTTCTGGCTGTCCGCGATGTAGACCTTTCCCCCGCTGACCGCTACGCCCGAAGGAAAGTACAGTTGCGCGCTGGTAGCCGGGCCTCCATCGCCTACCAAACCCGGCGTCCCGGTGCCCGCGATGGTGGTAATGATGCCATTCGGCTCCACCACGCGGATCGCGGAATTACCGGTATCCGCGATGTAGAGATTGCCGTAAGAATCGAGAGCCAGGCCCTTTGGATTGCTGAGCTGCGCCAAAGTCGCCGGTCCGCCATCGCCCTTATAACCGGCGGCCAGCGGACCGCCTCCGCCAGCTATC
>Ga0187867_10004145_pt1 | contig 11302 bp, 7 predicted proteins | sample June2016WEW_13_1_FD_132976 | JGI IMG/M metagenome (GOLD analysis project Ga0187867, IMG submission 132976) | Peatland microbial communities from SPRUCE experiment site at the Marcell Experimental Forest, Minnesota, USA - June2016WEW_13_10 | ecosystem: Environmental > Terrestrial > Soil >... | reverse complement strand
CGGAAGCGGCGATCACCGCCTCGAGGGCCTGCCAGTTGGAATGAAGATCGCTCAGAACCAGATAACGCACGTGGGTCCCTGTCCCGCCATCACCAGATGGTAAACCCTGGCGCGCCGCCAACGGAAAGACATCCGGATTGCCCTGCTTCATTGTACCGATTGGAGGCTGGCGAACGCCGAGGCCACCACCGCGACGGCCGCGATGGCCGCGGTTTCCGCGCGCAGCACGCGGGGCCCAAGCGACGCCGGCAGCCACCCGGCGCGCGCCGCGGCTTCGCGCTCCTCTTCGGTCCAACCGCCTTCGGGCCCTACCAGCAACCGCACTTCGCGGCCGGCTTCGGGCGCTTCGGCGAGCATTCGCACCAGCGGAGGCGCCGCGTCTTCCTCCAGACGGTAGCCGATGCCTGTGCCGGCGGCCAGACAAGCTGGCAGCCGCACCGCCGGCAGGATTTCGGGCGCGCGCAGGCGGCGCGACTGCTCGGCGGCTTCGCGCGCAATGCGGGCCCAGCGTTCGGCGCGCTTGGCGGAAGCTTCGAGGAGGCCTTTTTCGCTGCGGGCGGCTTCCACCGGCTGGATGCGCTCCACGCCCAGCTCGGTGGTTTTTTCGATCATCCATTCCAGGCGGTCGAACTTGATCAGCGCCGCACAGAGCGTGATGCGCACGGCGAGCTCGGCTGTTTCCACCGGCTCGACTACGCGAAACACCACGCGCGGGCCGCGCGCTTCGGCGATCTCGGCCAGCCAGGCGGCGTGGCCGTCGGAGATTTCATACCGCTGCCCCGGCTCGACGCGCAGCACACGCGTCAGGTGGCGGGCGGCGTCGCCAGCCAGCTCGGCCACGCCCCCGCGCACCGCATCGACGAAGAATCTTCTGCGAGCCAAGCAACCATTGTAGGGCTGGTAGGGCACGCTTTAGCTTGCCCAAGAACAAAACATCAGCCACAGATGAACACAGATAAACACGGATGAACGCCGACTTAAGATCAATTCCTTATCCGTGTTCGTCTGTGTTCATCGGCGGCCAAGGTTGTTTTTCGGCTTCTTCAGCAGCCTGCTCCGTGATAGTGTAACCGCATGCCGGAATTGCCCGACGTCGAGGTATACGTCGAAGTGCTGCGCGAACGAGTGGTGGGCCAGCGCCTGGAGCGCGTGGTGGTGCGCAACCCGTTCCTGCTGCGATCGACGACCCCGCCGCTCGATATGGCCGAGGGCAGGCAAGTGCGCGAGGTGCGGCGCGTTGGAAAACGCATCGCCGTCGGTCTCGAGGGCGACTTATGGCTGGTGCTGCACCTGATGATCGCCGGCCGCCTGCACTGGCGCAAGGCCGCGCCGAAAGCCATCCCCAAGAATGTGCTGGCGCTGTTCCAGTTTTCGAGCGGAGTCCTCACGCTGACCGAAGCCGGCTCGGAAAGGCGCGCCGCTTTGCACGTGGCGGCTGGCGAAGAGGGACTGGCGGCGCTCGATGCGGGCGGCATTAATGCGATCGGCGCTAGTGAAGCCGCGTTCGCGGCGACACTGCGGTCGGCCAATCACACGCTCAAGCGCGCGCTCACCGATCCGCACCTGTTCAGCGGCATCGGCAACGCCTATTCGGACGAGATTCTGCACCGCGCGCGGCTTTCGCCAGTGACGCTGACGCTCAAGCTCACCGACGCCGAGGTTCGACGGCTGCAACAGGCCATCCGCGACGTTCTCGTCCGTTGGACCAACCGGCTTCGCGCCGAAGCCGCCGGCGGATTCCCCGAAAAGGTGACTGCCTTCCGCGAAGGCATGGCCGTCCATGGCCGCTACGGCCAGCCCTGCCCCGACTGCGGCGCAAAGATCCAGCGCATTCGCTACCGCGCCAACGAGACCGACTATTGCCCGCAGTGCCAAACCGGCGGGCGGTTGCTAGCCGACCGGGCGTTGTCGCGGCTGCTGCGTGAGGATTGGCCGCGCACGATTGAGGAGCTGGAAGCGCTCAAGAGACGGTGAAGGGGGCCGTGGCTGGCTTTGTATCAGGGCACGGATTCATCCGTGCCGCCACGGGTCAGTAATCAAAGGCTTTAGCCGCTGCGAAGGTCTCCTGAGCGCGCAGGGGCTGAAGCCCAAACCTCTCTCACCGTCCTTCGGCACGGCTGAAGCCGGTGCCCTGATACAAGGCCTCCGTCCTATTAAGCCAAGCGAATCAATGCATTATGTCTATGCCAAGAAAATCACACAAACGTGCTAATAAAAACTTGACAATATAACGCGCATATTTTATTATTGTAACTGGATGAGGTTTCAGACCATCCAACACATCAGTTCTATGAGGAGCTTACAAACCATGTCTCTCACCCACTTCGACCCATTGGCGAATATCCGCCTCTTCGAGGACGCCTTCACCCGCATGTTCAACGAGCCCCAGACCAACCGGCCCTGGACGCCCGCCGTGGACATTTATGAAACCGAGAACGACCTTGTGGTGAAAGCCGATCTGCCGGATGTCGATCTCAAGGATATCGATGTCCGGGTGGAGAACCAGACGCTTACCATCGCCGGCGAGCGCAAGTTCGAAAAGCAGGACAACGTGGCGGGCTACCACCGCATTGAGCGCAGCTACGGCAACTTCACGCGCAGCTTCGCGGTGCCCAACAGTTTCGACACCGAAAAGATCGCCGCGTCGTTCAAGAACGGCGTGCTGAGCGTCTCGCTGCCCAAGAAAGAAGCAGCCAAGCCGCGCCAGATTAAGATTGAAGCCACCGCGTAAAGAAGGAAAAGGGCAGCGGGGGCAGGCTGAAACCTAGCCTGGCCAAGAAACTGGTAAGTTGAGGGCAGGCGGAGCCGCGTGGCGACCGCCTGCCCGTTTTGCATTCAGGGACAAGTTTGGGGACAAGATTATGTTTCGAATAGACAAACTGACGCAGAAAGCGCAGGAGGCTTTGCAGCAGTCCCAGGCGCTCGCCGAATCGGGCGACAGCCAGGTGATGTTTCCGCTGCACCTGCTGATTTCCCTCGCCGATGAAAAGGAAGGCATCGTCAAGCCACTGCTGGAAAAATGCGGTGTGCAGCCGGCTGCCATTGTGGCCGAGGCTCGCCGCCTGCTGGGCAATCTGCCCAAAACTTCGGGCGGCCAGCCCGGCATCTACATTTCGCAGCCGCTCAACCAGGTGCTGGAGCGCGCCTTCGACGAAGCCGGCCACTTCAAGGACGAATTCGTTTCCACCGAGCACCTGTTGCTCTCGCTCACCGAGCAGCGCAGCGACCCGGCGGGCCAGCTTCTCGACCGCGCCGGCGCCACGCACGACGCACTGCTGCGCGCGCTGGTATCGGTCCGCGGCACGCAGCGCGTGACGGATCAGAATCCCGAATCGAAATACCAGGCGCTGGAGCGCTACGCGCACGACCTCACCGATTCGGCGCGCAAGGGCAAGCTCGACCCGGTGATCGGGCGCGAGGAAGAAATCCGCCGCGTGATGCAGGTGCTCAGCCGCCGCACCAAGAACAACCCGGTGCTGATCGGCGAGCCCGGCGTGGGCAAAACCGCCATCGTGGAAGGCCTGGCGCAGCGCATCGTGCGCGGCGACGTTCCCGACCAGTTGAAGAACAAGCGGCTGGCTGCCATCGACCTGGGTTCGATGATCGCCGGCACCAAGTTCCGCGGCGAATTCGAAGACCGCCTCAAGGCGGTGGTCAAGGAGATCATCGATTCCAACGGCGAGATCATCTGTTTCATCGACGAGCTGCACACGCTGGTGGGCGCCGGTTCGGCCGAAGGCGCCATCGACGCCGCTAACCTGCTGAAGCCGGCGCTGGCCCGAGGAGAACTGCGCTGCATCGGCGCCACCACGCTCAACGAATACAAGAAGCACGTCGAGAAGGACGCCGCCCTGGCGCGGCGCTTCCAGACCGTGCTGGTGAGCGAACCATCGGTGGATGACACGGTCGCCATCGTGCGCGGCCTCAAGGAGAAATTCGAAATCCACCACGGTGTGCGCATCAAGGATTCCGCCATCATCGCGGCCGCCGTGCTTTCGCACCGCTACATCGCCGACCGCTTCCTGCCCGATAAGGCCATCGATCTGATCGATGAAGCCGGCGCCGCGCTGCGCCTGCAGATCGGCTCGATGCCGATTGAGATCGACGATCTGGACCGGCGCATCTCGCATCTCGAGATCGAGCGGCAGGCGCTGACCAAGGAAAACGACCACGCTTCACACGACCGCCTGCGGGTGGTGGAAAACGAGCTCGAAGGGCTGCGCGGCCAGGCCGCCGTTCTCAAGGAACGCTGGAACCGCGAGAAATCCGCCATCAGCCGCGTGCGCCAGCTCAAGGAAGAGAAGGATTCGCTGCGCCAGCAGGAAGAGAAGGCTTCAGCCGCCGGCGATTGGGAAAAGGCCGCCCAACTGCGTTACGGCCGCCTGGGGCAAATCGAAAAAGACATACAGGCCGCCGAGCAGGAGCTGGAATCGGTCAAGGAAAACGCGCTGCTCAAGGAAGAGATCGGCGAAGACGATATCGCCCGTATCGTGGCCAAGTGGACCGGCATTCCGGTGGCCAAGATGATGGAAGGCGAAGTGGAGAAACTGGTGCAGATGCCGGAGCGCCTCAAGGACCGCGTGGTGGGCCAGGACGAAGCCGTGCGCCTGGTCTCGAACGCGATCCTGCGCAACCGCGCCGGGCTGAGCGATCCGAACCGGCCTATCGGCAGCTTCATTTTCCTCGGACCCACGGGGGTGGGCAAGACAGAACTGGTGCGCGCGCTCGCCGGGTATCTGTTCGATGACGACAAGGCCATGATCCGCGTGGACATGAGCGAATACCAGGAGCGGCACTCGGTGTCGCGCATGCTCGGCTCGCCGCCCGGATATGTGGGCTTTGAAGAAGGCGGCCAATTGACCGAGCAGGTGCGTAGGCGGCCGTATTCGGTGATCCTGTTCGATGAGATCGAAAAGGCGCACCCCGACGTCTTCAACACGCTGCTGCAAATCCTGGATGACGGCCGGCTCACCGATGGGCAAGGGCGCACGGTCAGTTTTCGGAACACGGTGATCGTGATGACCTCAAACCTGGGCACGGGGATGGTGGAAAAGAACACCATCGGCTTTTCGGTGCATGCCCGGGACGGCGCCAACGACGAGACGCGCAAGCGGCTGCTGGAAGCTTTGAAGCACCAGTTCCGCCCGGAGTTTCTGAACCGCATCGACGATATCATCGTGTTCAATACTCTGAGCCGCGAGCACCTGAGCAAGATCGTGGATATCCAATTGAACGCGGTCGCGCGGCTTTTCGAGGCGCGTAAGATGAAGCTCGAAGTCACGCCGGCGGCTAAGGACCGCATCATAAGTGAAGGCTTCGATCCGCAGTTCGGCGCCCGGCCGATGCGCCGCGCGATACAGCGGCTGGTGCAGGACCCGCTGGCGCTCGAACTACTTAACGGCGCGTACGTCCCCGGCGACACCGTCGTGGCAGACGCGCCGCCTGACGCGCCGGGCCTGACCTTCGCCAAAGCCACTCCGGCGGAGGCCGTCGTGGAGGCCCAGCCGTGAGGAAGCGTGATGCTGTGGGGCGGACCCCCTGGTCCGCGCGGGACGCCCTCGTCCCGCTCTTCGCCCTCGTCCCGCTCCTCGTCCGCCGAGTCAGATTCCTTAGTCATCGCGAGAGGCCGGCCAGGGGGCCGGCCGCGGACGGGGGCGTCCGCCCCACGGGGATTCTATGACTAACAGCATCAAGACCGTCCTGCTACTCGGCCTGCTAACTGGCGTCCTTCTTTATGGAGGCGAGTTAGTGGGCGGCCGGAACGGCCTGTATCTAGGCCTGGGGTTCGCCGTGGTGATGAACTTCTCGAGTTACTTCTTCTCCGATAAGATTGCGCTGGCGACTTACCACGCGCAGCAAGTTAGCCCGGAGCAGAACCCGGATGTCTACCGCCGCGTGGCGCCCATCGTCGAGAATCTGACTCGCCGCATGGGCCTCGCGATGCCGAAGCTGTACCTGATCGCCGAGCAATCGCCGAACGCCTTCGCCACCGGCCGCAATCCGTCGCACGCTTCGGTCGCCTTCACTGCGGGCATTTTGGATTTGATGACGGATCAGGAACTGGAAGGGGTGGTGGCGCACGAGCTCGGGCACGTGCTGCACCGAGACATCCTGATCAGCTCGGTGGCGGCCACGCTGGCCGGAGCCATCATGTTCGCGTCGCGCCTGGGCTTCTTCTTCGGCGGCAGCCGCGATGATCGCGACAGCGAAGGCGGCGGCATTGGCGCTTTGTTGATGCTGATTCTCGCGCCCATCGCCGCGTTGCTGATCCAGATGGCGATCTCGCGCTCACGCGAGTACGATGCCGACGCCGCTTCGGCCAAGTATACCGGCACGCCTTACGAGCTGATCTCCGGCTTGCAGAAGATCGAGACCTGGAGCAAGCGGCTGCCAATGGCGGCGACTCCTTCCACGGCGCACTTGTTCATCATCAAGCCGCGCACCGGCTCGTGGTTTCAAAGCCTATGGTCGACCCATCCCGCCACTGCGGACCGCATCCGGCGATTGCAGGAAATGCGATGAACGAAGTCCGCGTGAACCGGAAGGCGGCCGGCCGGGTCGCTTCCGGGCACCCGTGGATCTTCTCGAGTGACGTTACGGATCGGAATGGCGCGCAGCCGGGCGAGGCCGTCCGGGTTGCCGATGCGCACGGGCGGACGCTGGGCACGGCGCACTACAGCTCCACTTCGCAGATCGCTTTGCGAATGCTATCGGCCGAAGCCGAGGAAATTGGCCGCGATTTCTACTTGCGCCGGTTGCAGGCCGCCGAGGCGCATCGCCGCCGCGTGGTTCATCACAGCAATGCCTACCGCGTGGTGCATGGCGAAGCCGACCTGCTGCCAGCGCTGGTGGTGGACCGTTATGGCGACTACCTGGTGGTGCAGACGCTCGACCAGGGGATGGATGCAGCCAAGCCGCTGATCGTCTCCTGCCTGGAGGAGATCTTCACGCCGCTGGGAATCGTCGCGCGCAACGACGTGGCGGTGCGCGCCAAGGAAGCGCTGCCGCTCGAAACGGCGGTGCTGGCCGGCGCGATTCCCGAAGCAGTCGCGGTGGAAATGAACGGTTTCAAGCTGAGCGCCGATTTGATGCACGGGCAGAAGACCGGCATCTATCTCGACCAGCGCGAAAATTACCGCGCCGTGGCTCGCTATGCGGCGGGAGGCAAGGCGCTCGATTGCTTTACTTCGACGGGCGGCTTCGCGCTGCATCTGGCCGCGCATTGCGAGAGCGTGGAAGCGGTAGACAGCTCGGAGGCCGCGCTCAAGACGGCGCGCGCCAACGCCGAAGCCAATGGGATCGGAAACATCGAATTTCGCCAGGCGGACGTGTTCGATCTGCTGTCCGGTTACGCCTCGGCGCGCAGGCAGTTCTCGCTGGTGGTGCTCGATCCGCCGGCGTTCGCCAAGTCGCGCCGCAGCCTGGACGGCGCGGCCACAGGTTACAAGGAAATCAACCTGCGCGCGCTGCGGCTGCTCGAGCCCGACGGGATTCTGGCGACCTGTTCGTGCTCGCACCATGTCAGCGAAGCCATGCTGCTGGAACTGGTGGCGGCGGCTTCGCTCGACGCGGGCCGCACGCTACGCGTGCTGGAACGCCGGACACAAAGCCAGGATCACCCGATTCTGCTGACGGTGCCGGAAACGCATTATCTGAAGTGCTTGATTTTGGAAGTGGTGTAAGGGAAGACAGAAGTCAGAAGTAGAAGTCAGGAGTCAGAAGTCAGAAGACAGACGGCCGAGAGCGGGAGGTCGGTTGCAGCGACTGCTCGATGCTGACACCGCCATTCTGGCTCCTGCCTTCTGACTTCTGACTTCTACTTCTGACTTCTGTCCTCTGTTGTTACTCGAATAACCCGCCGCACTCCAAACCCAGCAACCTCCGCTTCAGCGGTAATCCGCCGCCGTATCCGACCAGCTTGCCGCTGGCGCCGATTACCCGATGGCATGGCACCACGATAGCGACCGGGTTGGCGCCATTGGCGGCGCCAACGGCGCGTACCGCTCTCGGCGACCCGATGGCGCGGGCCATTTCCTGGTAGGTGCGGGTTTCGCCATAGGGGATGCGGGTCAGTTCCTGCCACACGCGCCGCTGAAACTCGGTGCCCGACAGGTCCAGCGGAAGCTCGAAGTGCCGCAACTGGCCGGCGAAATAGGCGCGCAACTGGCGCACCGCCTCGGCCAGCAGCGGGTTGCCGGCGTTCGGCGTCGCGCCGGATTCGGCGAAAGGCGGGAACTCAACGGTCCGAATGCCGGCGGCGCTTGCACTCAGACGCAACCGGAGATCTCCGGCGAACATCTCTTCTGTTGACTGCCACATGGTTGGGAAACAGCCCTCGGCGAACGATTTGACGGCTAGTACACAAGTGTTTCAGGCCATGTATTTCTGCGCAAGCCGATACCCGCTTGTTATAATTGTACCCACGCGTCCTTATGCCGTTAAAGCCTTTCGCACCAAATCTCAGCGCGGAGAAGAAGATCTTTCTGCTCAAGCCTCGCGGCTTCTGCGCCGGCGTCGTCAGGGCCATCGATGTGGTCAAGATTGCACTCGATCTTTACGGGCCGCCGGTGTATGTCCGCAAGGAAATTGTCCACAACAAGCATGTGGTCGACGAACTGCGGCAGGCGGGAGCCATCTTCGTCGAAGAGCTGGATGAAGTTCCGGCCGGCGGGCGCGCCATTTTCAGCGCGCACGGCGTCGCGCCGACGGTTCGCAAGGAGGCCAAGGAGCGGGGCCTGGACGTGATCGACGCCACCTGCCCGCTGGTCACCAAGGTTCATCTGGAAGCGGCGCGGTTCGCGCGCGACGGTTTCAGCATCGTCCTCATCGGCCACAAGGATCACGACGAGGTGATTGGCACGCTGGGCGAGGTCCCGCACGCCAGCCACCTGGTGGAAACCGTCGAGGACGTGGACCGCCTCGAGCTGCCCGACCCCGGCCGCGTCCGCTATCTGACCCAGACCACGCTCAGCCTGGATGAAACGCGCGACATCATCGAGCGCCTCAAACAGCGCTTCCCGCTGGTGCAGGGCCCGCCCGCGCAGGACATCTGCTATGCCACCGAGAACCGCCAAATGGCGGTGAAGGCGATTGCCGAGGTGGTGGATCTGCTGCTAGTGGTGGGTTCCGAAAACAGCTCCAATTCCAAGCGGCTGGTGGAGGTGGGCACGAATTTCGGCGTCCGCTCCTACCTGGTGAACGACCGCGGCGAGGTGGATCGCGGGTGGTTGACGGGCGTCACCAACGTCGGAGTCACGGCCGGCGCCTCCGCGCCCGAGCACCTGGTGGAGGAACTGATCGCCTTCCTGCGCAACGACGGATTCCGCCAGGTGGAAGAAATCGAGATGGTGGATGAGGACGTGCGATTCTCGCTGCCCTCCGAGCTGATGGTCAGTCTTCGATGAATACACAAGTCGAAACGGCCAAATCGATCGAGACGGGCGCCGAGCTCGCCCGCGGCCGCGCGTGCGCCAGGCTGGTGGATTTGCAGGCGCGCGACGGCCACTGGTGCGCCGAGCTGACCGCCGATACCACGCTCGAATCCGATTACGTGCTTTTCCAGCTCTGGCTCGATCCTCCCGTCGAGGGCCGCTGGGATCCGCCCACGCGGCCGCTGATCGACAAGGCCGTCCGGTCGATCTTCGATCGCCAGCTTGACGATGGCGGCTTCAATATTTACGCCGAGGGGCCGAGCGAAGTCAGCGCGTCGGTGAAGGCCTACGTGGCGCTGAAACTGGCGGGCGTGCCTCGCGACGATGCGCGCATGGCGCGCCTGCGCGGGCGCATTCTCGAACTGGGCGGCATTCAGGCGGCCAACAGCTACGTCAAGATCAACCTCGGCCTGTTCAATCTTTATCCGCGGCAGTACTGCCCCAGCATTCCTCCGGAGCTGGTGCTGCTGCCGTTCCACTTGCTCTACCAGATGTCGGCGTGGACACGCGCTATCGTGGTTTCGCTTTCCATCGTGCACGCCGCCAACCCGCGGCGTCCCGTGCCCGCCGGCTTTCAGCTTGATGAGCTGTGGCTCGCCGGCGTCAGCCCGGCCTTACATCGCGACCGAGCGCTGTTCTCCTGGCACAACACGTTTCTGGCGGCCGACGGCTTCCTGAAGTGGTGGGAGCGGAGCGGAGTGAATGCGATTCGCCGCAAAGCCGTCAAGCGCGCGGCGGAATGGATGATCGAACGCCTCCATCAACCAGACGGGCACTCCGATGGCTTCGGCGCCATCTATCCGCCGATGATGTACTCGGTGATGGCTCTGGATGTGCTCGGTTACGACGCGGACCATCCGTTGCGCGTGGAAGCTTTGCGGCAATTCAACAGTTTGATGGTGGACGATGGCGAGCGCTTCTTTTTCCAGCCGTGCTTTTCGCCGGTGTGGGACACAGCCATCGGCGCCTACGCGGTGGCGCAGAGCGAGCCCGGGGCTCGCGCGGCGGCGCGTGCCGCGGACTGGCTGCTGGAGCGCGAGGTACGGCGCAAGGGAGACTGGAGCTGGAAGCGTCCCGGCACCGAACCCTCCGGCTGGGCCTTCGAATACGCGAACGAGTTCTACCCGGATATCGACGACACCGCGATGGTGATGCTGGCGCTCAGCCAGGCGCGTGGGTCGGACGCGGCGGCGCAGCGGGCGGCGCACCGGCGCGCGCTCGATTGGCTGCTCGCCATGCAATCGCGCGATGGCGGCTGGGCCGCATTTGACGCCGACAACAACTGGGAGTTTCTGAGCCAGGTGCCGGTGGCCGATCATAATGCGATGCTCGACCCCACCTGCGCCGATATCACCGGACGGGTACTGGAGGCGCTGGCGGCGCACGGGTTGGGCCGCGATCACAGCGCCGTGCGCCGCGGCGTGGAATGGCTGGTGCGCCACCAGGAAGCCGATGGAAGCTGGTACGGCCGATGGGGAGTGGCGTACATTTATGGCACCTGCTTCGCGCTGCGCGGACTGGCCGGCAGCGGCGAAAGCGACCGTGAAGCCCACGTCCTGCGCGCCGGCGAATGGCTGCGCTCGATCCAGAACGCGGATGGCGGGTGGGGCGAAAGCTGCGCCAGCTACGACAACGGCGCCTTCACCGCCGCGCGCAGCACGCCTTCGCAAACCGCGTGGGCGATTCTCGGGCTGATCGCCGGCGGCGACGATTCCAGCCTCAGCGTGCGCCACGGCATCGAATATCTCCTGGAAACCCAGCGCGCCGATGGAAGCTGGGAAGAGAAGCTGGCCACCGGCACCGGCTTCCCGAAAGTGTTCTACTTGAATTACCACCTATACAAGGACTACTTCCCGCTACTCGCGCTGTCT
>Ga0187867_10004142_pt1 | contig 11304 bp, 3 predicted proteins | sample June2016WEW_13_1_FD_132976 | JGI IMG/M metagenome (GOLD analysis project Ga0187867, IMG submission 132976) | Peatland microbial communities from SPRUCE experiment site at the Marcell Experimental Forest, Minnesota, USA - June2016WEW_13_10 | ecosystem: Environmental > Terrestrial > Soil >... | reverse complement strand
CTTTTTGTGCGATTGTCCCGGCGAAATCTTCGTGCCGACGATGACGGCACGCTTCACGTTCTTCGCCACCGGCACCGCGGCGTGCTTCAACAAATCTTCGATCCCCGGCAGGTCGGTCACCGGTGTACCGGAAAACAGGTGATAGAGCGCCAGGATCGAGTGCGTCTTTCCGCCGCCGAAATTGGTCTGAAGTTCGACAACCGGGTCGCCTCCGTTCCCGGCAAAGCGATGCAACGCGTTTTTGAGCAGGTGCTTCAGCCCCTCGGTCAGAAACGTCCGACGAAAGAACTCGGTGGGGTGCTTGTACTCGTCCGATCCTTCCTTGAGGTATACCTGCCACAAGTCTGCCGCGAACTCCGCCTGCTGATAGCGTCCGGACGCCACGTCCGGATGCGGCGTGACGACCTCACGCCACGGCTTCAAGCCGGCAGCGGGCTTGCCTTCCACGGCCACCACGGAAGTCTTTCGCGTCTCATTGCGCCGCTGTTCTTCAAACCGCGTGCGCAAAAGCTCCATTTTCGTCTTCTCGATTTCTTCCGCCTGCGGCGCTGAAATCGCCGTCAAAAGCAAACCGGCCGTATCCATGGCGCGATACGCATCGTCTGATGAAAACGTCTCACCATGGGCCCATTTGTTGCGGGTGTCCTTGAGCGAGTGAACCGCGTTCTTCTCCGTCCGTCCCAGCGTCCTCTCGAAAACACGACTCCACTCATTGATCATGACGCTCAGAAGGTTGGCCAAGTCCGTCCATTTGATGCCGCCCTTGAACTTGATGTTGGCGAAGCCCTGCTCCGCGATCTTCTCCCACTGTTCGCCGTGTGTCGCCTTCATCTCCCGTTCGACAAATGGGCGCAGCCCGTCCCGCAGAAGATCCAAGGCTTTCGCGACGCGCTCTTGATTGGTGATTGCCATATGTTTGCTCTTATACCCTTATGACTACCCTTATCAGGAGGTATATACCCTTATTCTTCGATACGCTCCCACCGGGCCGCGGCGCCATGGCCGAACGATCGCACTCTATTCTCATCTCGCAACTTACGCAGAACCATCCGAATCCAGTCTCGACCCACGCCGGGGCAAAGACGCTCCAAATCGCCCACGCTGAAACTGCCTGCTTGACGCCCAATGACTTCGCGGATGAGTTGTGCCTTGGCCCCCATTGGTTCGGCGGTTTCACCGACGCGCTGTTCAAACTCCTGATAAGCCTGCATCACAATCCACAGCATGTAATTGACGAACGGCCACGGATTGTGCCGCCCCTCGTGCCAACCGCTCGAACTCTGCTGGAGCGTCTCGTAATACCGTTCCTTGTTCTGCTCGATGATGCGCTCAAGACTGATATACCGTCCGACCTCGGCCCCTGCGCGATAGCAAAGCAGCAACGCGAGCAATCGCGACGTCCGACCGTTGCCGTCCCGAAACGGATGGATGCACAGGAAATCCAGCACGACTCCCGCCATCAATACCAACGGGCTGACGCGCCGATCGCGGCTGATGGTGTCGTACGCCGCGACGAGTTCAGCCATCGCCGCTTCGGTTGCCGCGCCGGCGGCCACTGGCATGAACCGCACGCGGTCGTCTTGTCCCGGACGCCGCTCGATGATCGGTTCGGCCCTTTCCTTGTACTGTCCCGCATCCCACACCTTGCCACGCGACAACTGATGCAAACGCCGGATCGTCTCCTGCGTTACCGCCAGAGACCGACCGGACTCGTGGATCGGGGTCAACGCTTTCTGGTAGCCGGCCACCTCTTCCTCGTTGCGATCACGGTACATTGGGGCACCGAACACCAACGTCCCCATCCGGGCGGGATCAACCTCAACCCCCTCAATGCGGTTGGACGATTGTGCGCTCTCGATTAGCGCATGCTCCCGCAACACCTTGAGCTTCTGCGGCGATTGACGGGTGAACAGCTCCTGCAAGCCCATCGCTCGACCGAGTTCTTCCAGTGCCCACGTTGTCGCCATGGGTACACGGGCATCGTCGGCTGACCATTGACGCAACGTCATCATGTGAACATCTCCCCTTGACTGACGCGGGCAGGCGCGGTCTTGGCCTGGGCCAGCCTGCTGATTTCTGGCCAGGCGATCACCAGTGAGTTGTAGCTCAGCGCTTCCTGCGGCCACTTCTTTCGCTCACACAGGTTGTACAGCCGGTAGGCAAGGTCACGCGCCACCGGGCCCGTGCCGCCGAGCTTTCTCAGCAGGTCCGACGCGGCCTGCTCACCTTGCTTTTCCAGCATCAGGATCAGGTACTGCGTAATCTCCCACGCTGTCAGCCTTTTGTCGGTGGTAGGGTCCCACGTTGGGTCGAGCTCTTCACGTTTCAAAAGATTGACCTTGCCGCTACGGGTCTGCACGATGCCCGCCTCTACCAGCGCATTGACGGCCGTGTTCTTGGCCTTGCTGAGCGTCTCAGCCATGCCGAAGGCGCCCTCATCCATTCCGAACTGCTCGAACCACGCCAATGCCCAACGGGTGTCCGCATCAAACTCGCCTTCCTGCTCTGCCAGCACCTCGTCCAGTGTTTGGTTGATCAACGCCAGCGCCTGCCGCACCTTCATCGGCTCGCCTGAAGATTCCATTACCTTCGCGTAGCGTGTGAACACGGCCATTCCCGGCCCAATAGCTGCCTGAGCCAAGTCAACAGGAGCGATATTGCCGTGTTGAAGAAGTTTCATTGCCTCGGGCAATTCACCTTTCAACGCGTTAAGGAATTCGCGACGAGTCGCAAGCGAGGCATCGATCGACCGTGGGCGACACGATAAAACGATAGAAGATGCCAGCGATGCAAGATTCTTTTTTAGGTTGCCGGTAAGTTCCGTACGCATCGGCCAAGTGCTCGTCACAGAAAAACCCGACTGAATCAAACCCTCCAACATCGTCTCCCACCCCGTTGACACAGTTTCGAACTGCTCTGAATCATTCTCATCGCTACCTTCGGACTGCTTAAAAGCATAAAAAAGGGTGACCGGACCAAAATCGGATTGTACTGAACGGATGTTTTTGAATGCCTGAACCAAGCCATCCTCAAAGAACTGGCGTGCAGCGGTTTTGTTGCCGTTAAACCTGTAAGGTGTCGCAATCAACTCTTGGGATTTCGGAGTCAACACAGTCGCAAAGAGTTGAGGCCAAGATTCGCTGAGTGAACGACGCAACCAAACATAAAAGTAGTCGGAAAGGTCTGAATATCCGATGTTGTCGTAATACGGAGGGTCAGTGGCAACCAACACTAGCCGGTCTACGAGCCTCGCTTCCATTACGTTAAGCTGACGGACGACTCCGGGCATAGCATGTAAGGGAAGGCGTTCTAACACCTCCACGATCGACTGAATCGCAAGCTCGTAATCTCCCGCTACAGATCCGAAAGGATTCGCCTCAGCATAATCCCAGACCATTGGAACTGCCTGACGACTGAACGCAGCAACGAGTCGTGTTGGATCAGTCTGCCAGGTGGCGAGGGTGGTGTTGGTCGTCGTCATCTTGCTGATTCCGAACGCCAATAACGAAAGTACAGAAGTGACATAATCTGACCGATCAATCTGTACACACGAGGAAACGGCATCTGCTGCGATCCTAAGGCCAACCTCCTTTAAGATGAGCGTCATCTGGTTCAGCAGCACAAGTTGCCTTTGGGTGAACAGTTTGTAGTGTTTATCCATTCCGTAAAGCATGACGCGCATCGAAAGGGCCTGCTTTGGGAGATCACTATCTGGATAATCTCTAGCAATACAGTCGGTTGCGGCATGGATTTGCGCGGGATCTGCCGGAACGAAAATTCTCTCGCGTCCCGCTTGTAGAACGAGACAAAGCAATTGCGCACCCATTAGACCCGCACATGCCTGAGAACGAATATAGTCGAATGGGATCGGCTGGTCGGACAAAAGGCATCGGCCGCCTCCTCGCTCCACTGTGCCGTGCCTTGGGTCAAAATCCGAGGGTGGCATACCCGACAAGATATCGAATGAGTAGGACGTGCGATTTGTGCTGATCCGAGGACGTAAATAGACTTCACGCCCTTTCTTCGTGCTCAGCCAAAACGACCTGATTAACGGTATCTGCGCTCCCTGGAGTGCAGGATTAGGACTTGCGACGGTTCGCGCCCATAGCCACGCAACAACCGGAAGCTCATCACCAACGAGATACTTTAGGTCGGGGCGATCCATGGCCATCTCGGCAGTGACCTTCACTTTCGGATAAAGGTGACCGATGCGTTTCTCGGCCTCGTCACGAATCCATTTGCCGTAGTATCGCACGTCCTCCGCTAATCCTTGCGCACCCTTCCAGCCGTCTTTGAACTTGGCGTTGGACTCGGGATTGACCGGTGGCTTGCCGGCAAATTTGGGCGGGATTTCGATCAGCGCCTTGGTGATGAGAACCGACACGGGGTTTAGGTCAGAGGCATACACCCGCAACCCCAGCCGCTGCGCTTCCAGGGGAATCGACCCGCCGCCACAGAACGGATCAAGCACCGACGGCGCATGCTCGGCTAGAAATGCGTTGACGTCGGCCGGCTTGGCGAGCCGACAAACGAACTGCCACGCCTTTTCCTTACAGACGATCTGGTCCTTCTTCCATTCCTTCGTGTCCAGAATCTTGCGCGAGGCCACGGACGCCGCGATCTCGGCTCGGGCACGGTTGAGAACCGATTCGTTGTTGGAGTTTTCCCACTTAACCAGTTCTTCGATGAGGTTGAACAGTTCCGCCCGCCGATACCCGGCGCGTTCTTCATCGACGGAACCATCCGCGTTGCGAAAGGTCGGATCAGAATCCGGATCATCCACCAGCGAAGCGAACAACACCGCCCGGCAAGCCGCCAGCGGCCGCCGCGCCCACCAAAGATGCAGCGTAGAAGGATGCCCATGCCGAATGGACTTTTCCCGTGCCGAAGCGACATTGATCGCCTCAAGCGGCAGCGCGACTTCGATGAGTTTTTTGCGGTAGGCTACGTCCGTCATAGCGGTTTCTTAATCCGGTACGTGGCAGGGTACAGCTTCAGGGAACCGCCTTCGACCATTTTCATCAGATCATTTCCCGACACGGCTTGCGGCAGTCCATTGGGCTGGCGCAGAACCATGGCTGAAAATTCCGGATGCTTTTTGATCATTTCCCAAACTTCTGTGGCAACTTCCACGCCTCCCTGCACGAAAGATTGTTCTGCCACCCAAAAACGCCATACGCGATTCTGTTTGGCATCGTGCCATTCCCATTGGAACGGGCCATTGGCAGGGACGATGCAACTATCATCTTTTTTCCTCAGGTAGCATTTTTGAGCGCCGTCCCAGTAAAATCCTTTTTGCTTGGCGAACTGTGTCATAAGGGTAGGCCCACCTGCATTCTTCGGCGCCGTCGACCCGGGCCGTTGCTGTCTATCGGGGCCGTAAATGCGCCGCTCAGTTGGTTCCCGACTGCCGACGTAAGAGTGTCGATTGGATGTTGGTTCGGTTTCCGGTTCCTGGGATTTTAGTACCGGTTGATGTTGGGCCGACTCAGCAGCCGCGGAGCGACTTACCACCTCTTTGGCGCCGGGGTAAACAGCGGGTTCCCGAGCTTTTGCGTTTTCGCCATTAGAATCCGCAGTTGAGTCGTTCTTGAGAAGCAGTAATGCCGTTTGCTCGCTATTGCCGTTCTGCGGAACAGAACCCTGTTGCACAGGAGCCGACCGCCGAATATCGCTCATCGGCATCAACTCAAAATTCTCGTTCAGATAATCTTCGATATACGCTGGATCACGATCAATGCAGGTCCGGATCGCATCGGCAAAGCGATCTCCAAATATACGAGTCAGTTCCTTGATAACAGGCTCGGTGTACTTTGCAGGCGAAATCTCCCGAACCAACAGACAGTTTTCGTTCCAGATGGCATCCTCATAGCGGGCCTCGCCGGCAGGTACACCATCGAGATAGGGGGTGGCCTTCAATTCGCTGAATCGTTGCCATACCGTAAGAGAGAGGCGGGTTGCTGCAGCGCGAAACGAATGCGACTTTTCTTCGTCGTCGATCATTACCCGCAGCAGCGATTGACCAAGCGCAAGAATCCATGGCCGTTTCTCGGCAGCCGATAGGTCAATAGGCACATCGTCCAGCCGGAACTTTAGTTCGGCCATCAGGTCGAGCGTCGTGCCTGCGGAAAGATCGCCCGCCTCGATTGGAACCATGCGTAAATCCGCGGTAGCGGCTTTGATCACGGGAAAGAGCAAATCAAGTCGGCCGGTGGATCGACGAGTTACCCGGTACTTGAATTCACCAATGGGAGTCCATGAGCCGTCAAGACCAAGCCAATGTGCGCATTCGTTCCAAATTCGCGCAGGGAATCGAGCCAGCAATGACTTGAGACGTTCGCGATCCTGTGGGTCTACAACCGTGCCACGGGGAAGTTTGCGTACCCATTTCAAGACGAGGTCTTCCGTGGGCTGCTCGGCCATGCCAAGGCGCGGCCACATCGAAAAACCAGCGGCATCGGGATGTATCAGGGTCACGCCCGGTACGTCGTGTCCGCCGGCCGTCCGAAAAACTTGGCCCAAACTGGCCCAGCCGCCATGAGAAGCCAAGACGATTCGTTCGGACGAGAAGGCTGAACGTAGCTTGGCGAATTCCTCTGGCCGAGCGCGGGCAACTAGGCGATCTAGTGCGTCATACCATTTGAGCACTTCTTGGACGGGCGGTTTCTTCACGGTCGCAAGATCGCGAAGTCTGCTTAACAATCGCTCCGGCCCAGCGGCCGACTCGCGAACGCCTAACAAGAGAAGCAATGGCTCAAGCTCTTCGGTATCTAATTCGGCATCGACGAACGGCTCGACACCCATGAGCGGCTCGGTGTCTGGCGTGCGTAGCAAAAGCTCGGCCGGTTCACGGAGATGTCCGCGCGTATCGGGCAAGCACCTTAAGCTTCGAAAGCGAATAATCCACGCAGCAGGAATGGAATCGCAATCGACTGGTTTGGTTTGTGAGCGGCCCTCTTGTTGTAAGTGAGCAAACTTCTTCGACGACCAGCAACATTGCCAATCCTGGGCGACCAATCTGAGGACATTCGCCCACAACTTGGTGTCGCTGGTGGCTTTTTCATCCCAAAGTTCCACCAACTGGGCGTCGAAATCAAAATCGTGTAACTCAAAACATCCGTTTTTATATGGGTAGAATTGTGGCCTTTTTACCTGCCTCAATTCCAGGAGTTGTTCCAAGTCGGTTCGCCAAAGGCGTCTTTTCCCTTCCTTGATTTCAGCAAACCCGCTCAATCGACTCGCTGGCGATGCCGTCCATGTCTCCCACTGATCGCGACTACATGAGCTGAAACTCGCAATGTACTGCTCGTGTAAGACGTGATCCTCGACCCATTGCGGCGGCAGCAGAGATTCGACTTCGCCGTCTGTGTCGAGCATCATGCCAGCGGAAACTTCCACTAAATGGCATGAACGGCTCACGTACTTAAAGTCTGCGGGGACTGAGCAATTGAGCGCGGCCGCAATATGCGTGAGCCGTACTGCGTCGGCATTCGTGACACTGTCTTGACCAAAGAGACCGTTGGCCACGATTTCGATGATCTTTCCCCAGTCCGTCGCGACGTTCAAGCCAATCACATCGAGGATAGCTCGTGCGGCCCGATGGCGCTCCACGTCCCGTTTGGTTTTGGATTTGATCTCGCCGCAGAGGAACTCGATCCAATGACGATCGATGGCGTAAACCATCTCCCCCAGGAAATCAAGATCGTCCCGGCGCGCAAGTTGCTTGCCCGCTCCGAGTCGAACCAAATCATCAGCTGGGAATAGAACATCTTCACCTTCAACAGGAACCATTTTGACTCGTCGGCGAATCCCACCGTTGTAGTCCGACTGAACCTGAGATTCGACGAACGCCCAAAGGTGGACCAAGGCCTCCCATGCATGCGGCTTTGGCGGCATTTCACCGTTAATCAGGCGCTGGATCGCGTCTTCTTTGCTAATCGGATTCAGCCAGCCCCATGAAGCCAGCTTATTCCGCGCCTCCAGCGTGATCTCGGCAGCAACGACGCTCTGTTGAGGCTGTCCGAAAATACTCGCGAGTTGCGAAGCGTTCCAGACCTCATATAGGGACAGCGGCGGTGTCACGCAATTGTCACCGCGTTCGATGGCACCCGCGCTAGTCAAGACTACTGGCTTGCCAAGAACGCTAGCTTTGAATGATTCACAAACAAGGACTGCACAGTCCCGATCAGTCTCGTCTGCCTCCTCAACTGGCTCCGGCAGAAGGTCGTATGCCTCCGCCGACTTGTTCAATGGAAGTTCCTTGTTGTTCAGCCACGCCTGCATGGAGTGTGCGACGAGTTTACCAATGCGATCGAGCAGCCATCTGTTTGTAGGCGAACGTGAAGGGGTAAGGATGCTGGTTCGGGCGGAGTCTTGGAGGAACGGGGCGTTGCAGGAGAAAGGAAGCGGCGGACGTACAGGTGTCGGCAGGGCGACAAACAAACGTTGATCACCTGGCAAGCCGAGAACGACTTCGACTCGACAAGGTGGGAGGGTGATTTCCCCAGCGTTGCGCTCCTCCCGTACCTCGGCCAATGCATCGGGGGAAAACGGTTGTTCCTCTGAACGGATCAGAAGCACAGTCAGGTTCGCCTTGCCACTTAATTCGATCCACTGTGCTCCTGAGCACGGACCATCACCCAGCATTCGGCGTATCAGCCGCTGACCCTCGATTTCCAGTTCACAAATGCTGCGAAAAAACAGAAGAGAGGCAGCGTTATTTGCCCACTCTTTGAGATTGTTCTGTAGCTCCTTTTCGCGCAACCGATCCTTCAGGCGAACCCTTATACAGGTGGTCATGCTACTGGGCGCGGCCTCCTCCCAAACGGGCTGCGTAAATCGACCTCGCTCAAATCGAACTGCAAGGGTTGGCGTCCAGACGTAGACCGGATCACCCAAGCTAAAAATCGATTTGAAGCCAATGCCTCGAAATCCGATCGTGTGCAGACTGCTTTTGTTGGAAGAGCCAAACCCGCAGAGCGAGGCAAAATCGCTCGCGTTGAAATCCGCGCCATCATGTTCGAACACAAACCAGCCGTCATGAAGACTGACGGAAGCTCTGATCGCCCCCGCGTCGTCCGCATTCTGAAGCAATTCCGATAGTACGTGCCGGGGACTTTGTACTTGCGAAAAGAGTTGCTTCCACGGCCCGGCTATCCGTGGGTGGCTCTCAAGAGTGTCCCATGCCTCCCTAGCCTCATGTTCAACCTCATGGAAGAATGCGGGGACCACACGCGGTGTACACTGCTCCTTGCATACCGAAGTGTTCATGCCGGAACCTCGGCAATGGCGAGAAGTTCTCCGAGGTCATAGTTGACGCTCGTAGCCGCGAAGTCGGGTTCTCGCTTAAAAGGCCGACGAAGATATCGCGGGGTCGCCAAATCTCCGTCTAGCTGCACGATGGCAAGAATGAAGTCTTCTGGCTTGTTCAAGCCCGTCAGGATTTCATTCCTTGTGATCGTAACGGTTTCAGCGCCGGCAACTCTACCCTTCACTTCGATGAATCGGAGCCGGCCTTCGTGCGGAATTGCGGATTCGATGTCGTAGCCCAGTTTGTCGGCGCTTACATCATGGGGGAAGAATCCGAGTCGGCGCTCGGTTTCCATGACAGTGTTCATCGCGAGCAATTCAGACCGCTTCGTGTCGATTGCATCCATCGGCGGGGTAGTGCCGGCGGTCATCCGGTAGAGAACGCCGATCGGGACGATCAGGGCACCACCCACGACGAACGGGGGAAGGGGAGACAGCTTTCGCTCTTGTTCCAATTGCACCAGACGCTTTTCCAGCCGCGAGGTGAGGTCGTCGGCGCGTTGGCGGGCGAGGCCGGAATTGAGTCGGGCATTGATCCTGCCGGCCAGTTCCTGCTCCTTGAGTTGAGCGGCCCGGTGGTCCCAGTAGTTGATCTCCTTGGTGAGCCGATCCTTGACCGCGGCGAGGGTCTTGTTGATGAATTCTTCTTTTCGTTGCTTCACTTCGTCAAGATGACCGGGCACCAAATGAGCGATGGCGTGCTCCATCACGCGGGACTCGATATCCGCTGCTGTCCACGCGGGGTGCGTCAGGTTTCGCAGAATCTCCTGCTCCTGCTCCGTCGGGGGTCGGTAATCCAGATACGGCGCCATGCCGGCGGTTCTCGGATTGCCGGATTCAGTAAGTTCCACGAATTGCAACCGCCGGGAAACGATGCGGCGTTTTCCGGCTGTATCGGTGCCCGCATCCTGAATCGAATGTTCAAGGAACACCAACACGCGAAGCTCGTCGCCGGGATCGGTATCGTCGATGAGGATCGTACCGCGTTTGAGCATGTCGTGGTTCCGCTCCAGGATCAAGTCGATCGTCGAATCGAGCAACGGATGACCGGGGCAGACGAACGACGCCACCGGTTTGCCATGCACGTTGATGAGAGATTTGTCGAATGTGATGCGCTCATACCGCTGCAGAACGGGGTCGCCACGGCCGATCTCGCGATCGCGGTTGCGGATGATGGCGGGGACGTTGCGGATCTCGTACCGCTTGGGCTCGCGCTCGTGAATGGTTCCGCCGAGAATCTTGAACGCTTCGATGAAAAACGAGGCGATGAAATGCGGTTGAAGACGCCGGGCGTCTGCCCGTTCCATGTCGGCGCGAATTGCGTGTACCCGGCTGACATCCATCGCGTCATGGGCCAGCGCGCGATCCTCGATTAGTTCGCGAAGCTGCTCATGATCCAGGGCCTTATCGACCACCTGAAAAAGCCGTGCCCGCACGTCCGGTTGATCGCCGTAGCGAATGGCTTCGAGCAATAACTCGCGGAGTGGTCGGTCTTCAAAAGTTAGTTTGCCCAACACGTCGAACACGCGCCCGCCGAGCGCAGCGCGTTCTTCTTCCAGCTTTTCCAGAAGACGCAGGTAGACTTCGCCCTCACGGGTTTCCTTGGCGACAAGATTCCATAGGTGGCAGACCTCCGTCTGGCCAATGCGGTGAATGCGGCCGAAGCGTTGCTCAAGGCGGTTGGGGTTCCATGGAAGGTCGTAGTTGACCATGAGATGGGCACGTTGAAGGTTGATGCCTTCGCCGGCGGCGTCGGTGGCAACGAGAATTTCGACCTCCTTGTCCTGCGTGAACGCCTCCTGGGCCTTGCGACGATCCTCCCGCCCCAAGCTGCCGTGAATGATGACCACCGCTTCGGGCCTGCCGAGCAATGCGCCGATGCGGTTGGCGAGATAGTTGAGGGTGTCGCGGTGCTCGGTGAAGATGACAAGCTTGCGGCGATGTCCGTTGGCGTCGAACATTTCGGAGTTGTTCTGAAGCAGCCGGGAGAGTTCG
>Ga0187867_10004141_pt1 | contig 11306 bp, 8 predicted proteins | sample June2016WEW_13_1_FD_132976 | JGI IMG/M metagenome (GOLD analysis project Ga0187867, IMG submission 132976) | Peatland microbial communities from SPRUCE experiment site at the Marcell Experimental Forest, Minnesota, USA - June2016WEW_13_10 | ecosystem: Environmental > Terrestrial > Soil >... | reverse complement strand
TCCGAGCTGGCCTTCGCTGAAATCGGCCATTCGGCTTGTGGCTTGAGTTGGACCGAGAACGAAACAGCGGCTTAAGGGTGATTGTATGCAGAAGCGGACCTCGCCAAGCGCAGGTCAAGCGGCACAGATGACCCACGTTGGCCGTTCAGCCGAACGGTGATGCTTCGCCAAAGCCGACATTGCGCTATCACGTAGCCCGAAGTGCCGCACCGCCGCTCGATATGATGGCTAGTTATTTGAAAACGCTCTATATTCCAGAGCCGCCGGCCTCCATGAAAGCGGGCGGTTCGGGCAAATTCGCTGCCAGAATGGTTGAGCACTCCGTCGGCAATTTCGATGGTAGAGGCATCCAAAATACCAATTCCGCATCGGCATAGACGAACTGGCAACCTGCAACTGAATCGACCGCTATCCAGCATTTCTCGTTAGAACGCTCTGGCCGATCCCACCTCACTACATCGACTTCATCAGACCCTTGCTCCGTGGCATGAATGACCATCAGTATACGCGTGCCGTCTCGTGGCGCTGTCGCGATCGGTTGCCACTCTCCTCCGAAATCAGTTCCGCTCATAGTTCGTGTCCCTCCATGTCCCGAAATAGTTGCGTGACTTTATCGATAAGGACATGCTCCAACATATTGACCCGGAGCGAGTTCTTATCGATTGAATGATTCCATCCAATCGGATCACGCTCTAGGGCGCGAGTTTTAGGAGCTGAAAGTCGATAAGTGGCGCGGGTGCGCCGCTGCTGTTCGCGAGCGCGGAAATTAAAGCCACGATAGGAATGATTGCGAAAGCCGCTGAAATAGGCAAAGGCAAATCATTGGTCGATAAAGGCCGCTTCGCAACAAGGCTGGCGAAAGCGATTTTGTACATGTTGGTCATGAAAACTTCTCCTCAAAAAATAGCGCCAAAATGTTTCGGCGACTTCCCGAGGATATGGTTTTATTACGTGACTCATGTGTGATATCACACAGCATCGAAAGGGATAGCAACGGTGTCCGTCATCAGAGTCCTTCCTTAAAACGTTGACATCGAGCGGTACCAAGCGTGGCTTCTTTACCAAGCAAGATTTTGTCTTTGACACCGAGAAGGACCTCTACACCTGCCTAGCTGGCGTAAAAACAACAAAGAGTCGCCGGCTATCAAATCGTAAAGGTGACATCGATCATTATCGTTACCTGCCCGCTTATTTTATCTGCGCGCTCAAGCAAAAATGAACGCCAGGCAAGCTCCGTCGGGTCAACCGCTGGGAGCATGAAGCCCTGCTCGATAATATGCAGGTCCGCCTCAACCACATGCCCAGACGGTATGGGCATTCGTCGGCAGACTGTCGAGCACCCGTTCGGAACCCTCAAAGCGTGGATGGGAAGCATCCATTTTCTGACTAAAACGCTCGAAAAGGTCCGAGCCGAAATGAGCCTTCACGTTCTAGAGCATGTCCCAAAAAAGATGCTCGACGTATTCAATGAGAACATGCTCCAACTCTTTGAATTTGAGCGATTCCTATTCGATCGCGTGATGCCACACAATCGAGAAACGCTCTAAGTCTTAGCTATAAAATTTTCCGCAACAAACCAGTGTGATGGGCTGACACAAATGCGTTATAATGACGTGGCGACGAAGGAGGTGCAGTCTGTGAGTGCTGATATGCTAGCTATTCCGGTCATTGATGTCGGTGACGGTGGGACTCTCCGCCACGCGGCGCTGAGCTGTGCTCGCGCGCGTGCCCTGCGCGATGACTGCCTTACGGTCTTTCCGCGCGCGATAACACCGTTCCTGCCGGCGTTGGATGGAGTCGCGCGCCGCTGGCTCACCCGGTCCCGCTCGCCTTATGTGCCGGAGATTGCGCAAATCGCGGCAACGCTCGGCTTTCCGGGGGTCTGGCTGCTCAACAACTCGTACCAATGGGGCTGCACCTCGCTCGCCCGCGAGGAAGAGGGCGTGCCCTGGCTCGCGCGCACGCTCGATTGGCCATTCCCCGGGCTAGGCCGCCATACGGATGTCCTCCGCACAAAGGGCCCCGCGGGCGAATATTTCAGCGTCACCTGGCCCGGCTATGCCGGCGTGCTGACGGCGATGGCACCGCACAGATTCGGCGCATGCATCAACCAGGCGCCGATGTGGCGCCGCACCCGGCATCCTTGGCTGCGATTTTACGACCTTGCCGCCAACGCGCTCCACACATGGGTGAATGTTCGCCACATGCCGCCTGATCAGCTGCTGCGCCAGGTCTTCGAGACTTGTGAAACATATGCAGCTGCGAGGGGCGCGCTGGAAAACACGCCGGTGGCACGTCCGGTGATCTACACCCTCGTCGGCTGCGCGCCGGGTGAGCGATGCGTGATCGAGCGGACTGAAAACGGCTTTGTGACGCGAGAGGACAAGACGAGCGCGGCCAATGATTGGGTGCCAAGCCGCCCGGACTGGGAAGCGCGCATGTCGACCACTTATTTTTTGACGGCCTCGTCGGCTCTGGCTGGTGCGCGCTGCCGCGAACGGCATGACGCGCTCGCCGGCTGGAAAGGACTCTTGTCGCGCGACGGATTCGATTGGGTAAAGCCGCCGGTCTTGAACTCCTATACGCGGCTTGCTGTCACGATGAGCCCGGCCCGAGCAATCCTGCGCGTGGCGGGATACGAAATGATAAATGCCGACTCGCCGATACAGGTGACTCAATTATGTGGAATATAAAAGTTGCGGGCGGGCGTAACCTGACCGTGTTTTATGACGTGGTTTCGTGAGTTCTTTTTAAAAATTCACAAAGCCAAAGCTTAATATTATCGCAGGTTCGCACAATGCCCAAATTGCCACGCCGCACACCGCGCCGCTTCGCGAAGGTGCATTTGGGCAACCGTCAATCGTACCAAAACGTTTCACGTGAAACATTTTTGTCCGATTGAGGGGTGAAATCGGACAAAACTGATGGGTGAGGACTCATGCGGCGTCTCCAAAAAACCGCTTGCATCATTGGCGTTCCCCGACAATCATCTCATCGTCGTGGCCTCTTCTCGACATCCCAAGTGTCGTCGCCCTCCCAACCAGATTGACGAGCTGCACAAGTTTCCTGGTTCTGGCATTCTAGTCGCCTGTTCTCCGCATTAGTGGACGACGAGAACGTGCCAGTCCGCTCGCCATCATCAGGCGTGCCGGACGTGGATGTGGGGATGTTTCTTTGCACGGTCATTACCGTGAGGATGTGTTTCCTCTTTCACTTCGACCGGGACGGCCACGAGGCGGCCATGCCGCACTCCCCGCTCGGCGATGACATGTTCGGCGAAATGATGAACTTCGCTCGTTTCTCCGCGCAGCAGCGCGACTTCCATGCAGCTGGAATGGTCGAGATGAACCTGCATAGCGGCGACCGACAGATCGTGATGATGGTGATGCGCCTCGGCAAGACGATTCGCGAGCTCCCGCACGGTATGATCGTAGACATAGACGAGCGCTGCGACGCAATCGCCGGTGCCGCTCGATTCGCCGCGTGCTTGTTGCATGCCGGTGCGAGCAAGGTCACGAATAGCCTCCGACCGGTTGTTATAACCGCGTCCCTTCATATAGCGCTCAAGTTCCGTGATGAGCTCATCGTCGAGAGTAACGGTCACCCGCTGCATTGGACTCTGTCCTTCCAATTTGTCACTTGTTCCGCAAGGAGCAATTTGGCCCAATCGAGCCTCCAGCAAGCTTGGCCCTATGGACGCGTATAGCGGGAAGAGACTCGAAAGTCACTGTTCTGTCGATCTACGGGCGGCAGCGTTCAAGCGGCATTTTGCGGTCAAAGCTGGACCATGGCATGAACATGGACTTTGTGCCGCATGGGCTTTTTGATCTGGAAGACATAGGTTGAGGGAAGCTGCCTTGCTCTGCGGAACAGAAATGATCATAGCCATCGCATTTGCATTTCTGACGCTCTTCTTCCTTTTGATTATGGCCCGGTGACTTGTCCGCAATCGAGGAGGTCGGCTTTATGCCAGATGGTAAGCGGTTTCGGCCGGCCCCGCGTTGGCTCCATCAATCCTTGGGTGCAAGAAGACAGCCGCCCTCATCAAGCGGCCGGAAGGCCTCGTCTGCCGGAATGGTTTGCAGCAGCTTCAGGTAATCCCAAGGATATTTCGATTGGGAAGGTTTCTTGACCTCGTAGAGATACATATCGCGCAGGACGCGCCCATCGATACGCAGCCTGCCGTGACGCGTCATGAAATCGTCGATGGGCATCTCGCGCATCTTCGCCATGACAATGTCCGGATCTTTGCTGCCGGTGGCTTGCACGGCTTTTAGATAATGTGTGAGAGCACCATAGACGCCGGCCTGCACCATGGTTGGCATACGCTTCATCTTGCTAAAGAAACGCTCGGCCCAGGCACGGGTGTTCGCGTTCTGGTCCCAATAATAGGCGGAGGTCATTAGCAACCCCTGCGCCGTCCTCAGGCCTAGGCTGTGCACGTCCGAGATGAACATAAGCAAGACGGCAAGGCGCTGGCCGTCCTGCACAAGGCTGAACTCGCTCGCCTGTTTGATCGCGTTGATCATGTCTTGTCCCGAGGTGGCAAGACCAACGATCTTCGCGCGTGACGTTTTCGCTTGCAGCAGATAGCGGGAGAAGTCGAATGTTCCCAGCGGCACCTTGACGCTGCCCAGCACTTTGCCGCCTTCCGATCTTACCACGTCGCCGGCATCACGCTCCATCGCATAGCCGAAGGCATAGTCCGCGGTGATGAAAAACCAGCTGTCGCCGCCGGATTTCGTGATGGCTTTCGCGGTGCCATGCGCCATGGCGTAAGTGTCGTAAGTCCACTGCACGGAGTAGGGAGAGCATTGGAGGCCCGTGAGGTCCGCGGATGCGGGGGAGGAGAAAAGAACGATCTTCTTCATCTCTCGGGAGACTTGCTGCACCGCCAGTGCGACGCCGGAATTTGCCACATCAGCGATCGCATCGACACCCTCGCCATACCATTGACGAGCGATGTTTGTACCGAGATCTGGACTGTTGTGATGATCCGCAAAGATAAGCTCGATCGGCCTACCGAGCACGGCTCCGCCGAAGTCAGCGATCGCCATACGCGCGGCCTCGACCGAACCGGGGCCTCCGTGCGTGGCGTAAACAGAAGTCATATCGGTGAGTACGCCAATCTTGACGGGGAGTGCCTCTTGCCCCGGTGCGCCGCCAGCTGTTAGGGCCATTGCTATGGCGACGCCGATCATGGCGCGAAATTTCATTTGATGGCCTTTTCCGTTTTTATCGAGAGCCGGCCCGCTTCACGGCCTGGCTTCCGCCGGTGCTGCCCGGATCTGGACCTTGCTGCCCTCACTGAGATCGACGGGAGGATTGAGAATGACCTGGTCGCTATTCTCGACGCCGTCGCGGACTTCGACCTCCCTGCCAAAATCGCGCACAATCGTGATGCTGTGCATATGGACGATGCCATTCTCGACCACGGCAACGTGCAGCCCGTCTTGATTGAAGATCACCGCGTCGGCGGGAACGATGAGGGAAGGCGTCTTGCGCGGGACCTGCAGCTCGACGGTGCAATAGACACCCGGGGTCAGCGCTCCATCCGGATTGGGCACATCGATTTCGGTCAGCAGAGTCCGGGTTCCGGGGACTATCGCATCCGCGATCCGCGTCACCTTGCCCTTGAAGCTGCGTTTGGGCATCTCGGGTACGCGGACGACAGCCTCGACACCGGGAGCTACTCCGAACGCCTGGTCCTGCGGCACGTAGAGCTGGATCCGCATCACATCACTGTGCATCATCGTGAATAGAAATGTCCCGCTCGTCGCATCCGCCTGCACCAGGCTGCCGACATCAATATTTCTCTGAGTTACCACGCCGTCGAAGGGAGCGACAACTTGCTGATAGATCTTTTGTTGCCGTAGCACGTTGAGTTGCGCCTGTTGCGCCTGAATATTGGCTTCGGCGACTTGCGCCGCGTGCTGTTGAGCCTCATAAGTCAGTCGATCCGTATCGCCTTGCTGTTTCGTTGCCCAGCCCTCCCCGACAAGGATGGTCGTGCGCCCGTTGGTGACGCGGGCGAGTTCGCGGTTCGCACTGACCTGCCGCAACGAAGCCTTCGTCTGGACTAGGGTGGCCTCCGCTTGCGCAATCTGGTCATCGACTTCGGGAGCGGTGATCTCCACCAGAAGCTGACCGGTCTTCACGCGGGAGCCGATATCGACATAGCGCTTATTGATGTAGCCGCTGGCCCGCGAATAGATATTTGCTGCGTCAAACGCGCTCGTCGTTCCAGGCAATTCCACGTGTATAACGCTGCCACTCGCTGCCACCGCCTCGGTGCGGACGCTTGGCACGAAATCGCGCCGCTGTTCCGCCGCGATGATCGCTTGCCGGTGCTGGACATAGTGCCGCCACACACCGAGGCTCAGCGCCCCGATTAGCAGCAGCAGGACAGCCAATCCGAGGTACCGAGCGCGTGACCGGCCTCCCTTGCTTGGGGAGATTTTCGGCTGGTCAGAATCGGGAGTGCCGCGCTGCGGCGCGTTCCCATCCGGAGACTCTAACGAGGACGCTTGACCGATTTCCGTCATTGCACTTCCTCCGGGAATACGCCATGGGCCGGCCTGCCGTCGTTGCCTTTCCGTAGCACGGCGAAAAGGTATGGCACGACACACAGCGTTGTCGGAGTCGCAAAAAGCAAGCCGCCAATGACGGCGCGCGCCAGGGCGGCGTTCTGTTCTTCGCCCGCACCTCCGATCGCCATTGGGATCATGCCAACGATCATTGCGGCAGCTGTCATCAGCACCGGCCTGATCCGCGTCCGTCCTGCGGCAATTGCGGCATCAAATGCCCTCGTGCCGGCAAGCTGTTGCTCACGCGCGAAAGTGACGAGCAAGATGGAGTTCGCGGAGGCGACTCCGATCGCCATGATCGCTCCCATCAGAGAGGGCACGCTAAGAGTCGTGCCGGTGACATAGAGCATGGTGAAAATGCCGCAGAATGTGGCCGGCAGGGCCAGGATAACGACAAAAGGATCGCCGAAGTTCTGATAGTTCACGACCATGAGCATATAGACGAAGACCGCGGCGAAGAGCAGCCCGATGCTCATATTGTCGAAGGCTTCATTCATGCTCTGGATCTGGCCTATGACCTCAATCGCATTGCCCGGCGAGAGCTGTTTCTGCAGGTCCGCAACGATGACGGAAATGTTTTTGGAGACGCTGCCGAGATCGCGGGCCTGGACGTTGGCGTAGATCTCGTAGACCGGCTGGATGTTGGCCTGGTTCGCATTGGTCGGAATCGAGTCACGTCGTAGGGTCGCCACATTGCTGAGCATCCCCGGCACCGGGTCGCCGGTGAAGGCCACGGCAGTGCTGACCGGTGTATTCACCAGTGCGTTCATTGAGTTCACGAGGTACTCCGGTGTCTGCACCGCAATATAATAAGGAATTCCATTGCTCTGATCGGTCCAGAAATTGGGCGACACTTGTTCGGATGAACTCAGGCTGACATTGAGGTTCGTGACGATCTGATTTGCGTTCAGCCCAAACTGGACGGCGCGGCTGCGGTCAATATCGACGAAAAAATCCGGGGCATCGACTTCCTGCTGGAGATGGGCATCGGCGATGCCTGGAATTGCGGCGATCCGGCGCCACAATTCGTGGGCAATTCGCAGGTTTTTCGCCCGATCGTAACCAACCGTCCGCACATCGATCTGCGCCGGTATGCCGAAATTCAGGATTTGAGTCACCATATCAGCGGCTTGAAAATAAATGATCTCCTCGGGGAATGCGGCCGGGAGCACCTCCCGCAGCTTGCGGACGTACTCGGCAGTCGGGGCGTGACCCTCCTTGAGCGAAACCTGGATCACGCCGTCATTGACGCCGATCGTCGTTCCATCCGCAAAGGCGAGATTATAGAGACGTGCCGGCAAGCCAATATTGTCGACGATCAGATCCACCTCGTCCTTGGGAATGACCTCTCGGATCTTGTTCTCGACCGCTTGGAAGATTTGCTCAGTCGTCTCGATTCGGGTGGCTGGCGGAGCCCGGAGGTGAAGCTGAATCTGGCCGCCATCGATGTCCGGAAAGAAGTCACGGCCGACGAAAACGAACATGACAGCGCCGAGCGTGAGCACGAGAACGGCGATGAGCGGGATTACCAATCGACGGGTCAGCAGTATATGCAACAAATCGACGTAGCCGGCGCGGAGCCGCTCGAAACCCTGCTCGAAGCCGCGGTGGAAGCGGGCGAACCAGCCGGTTCCGGCGGCCTCGGCGCCATGGTGCTCGCCCTTAAGCAGCAGACCGATCATGATCGGCGTCAAGGTGCGGGAGAGGCCGTAAGAGGCAAGCATGGCGAAGACGACGGCGAGGCCGAGCGGCGTGAAAAGGTATTTCGCTGGCCCTTGCAAAAAGATCACGGAAACAAAGACGCAGCTTATGGCTAGCGTTGAGACCAGCGTTGGCACGGCGATGCCGGCCGCTCCGTACAGGGTTGCTTCAGGCAGCGGCCGGCCTTCCTCCGTCAGAAGCCGGTGCGTGTTCTCGATCGTCACCGTCGAATCATCGACGAGGATACCGACGGCCAGCGCCAGCCCGCCGAGAGTCATCGTGTTGAGCGTATGGCCAAGGAAATAGAGGACGACGAGCGAGCTGAGTATGGCAAGCGGGATCGAGACCATAACAACAAGAGTCGAGCGCCACGACCCAAGAAACAAAAGAATCATCAGGGCGGTGAGGGCCGCCGCTATTGCGCCTTCCTGAAGAACGCCGTTCACCGAATTGGTGACGAATACCGATTGATCGAAGAGTTCATTGATCTCAAGGCCTGGTGGGGCCGCTTTGCGTGCGATGACGAGAGCCTTCTTCACCTGACGGACGACGTCGACTGTCGAGGCATTACCGTTCTTGATGATGCTGAGCAAAACGGAGCGGCGGCCGTTTTCCCGGACCACGTTCTGCTGCACCAGATTGCCGTCGCGGACGTTACCTACATCCTTCAGGAAAACCGTGGCGCCGCCCGCGAATTTGACAGGAATGTTGTTGAGATCATCGATCGTTGCTGGCGTCGCGTTCGTCCGGACGCTGTACTGTTTGTCGCCGATCTTCGCCGTGCCCGAAGGCAGGGTGATGTTCTGAGCATTGACGGCATTGACGATGTCGAGCGGCGTGAGCCCTTTGGCGAGAAGCTTGGCCGGATCAATATCTACCATGATCTGCCGATACTTCCCGCCAGCGGGGGTGGGGAGCGTGACCCCGTGAATGGGCGCCAAAGCCTGCCGCAGTTTGTATATGCCGTAATCATAGAGCTGTTGTTCGTTGAGCGTGTCGGAGCTCAGGCTGATCTGCAGGACAGGCACGCTGGACGCATTGTATTGCACCACGATCGGTGGCTCGATGCCCGCCGGCATGAGCGCCCGGATCGAGTTCGTGCCCGCTACGATCTGGGCGATCGCAAGATCGAGGTTCACGTCAGGCTGAAAAAAAATCTTTTGGACCGAGATGCCGTTCAGTGTTTGCGCCTCGATGTCCTTGATACCATTGACACTCGAACTCAGGGAGTACTGGCTGTAGGTGGTGACGCGCTGCTCCATCTCTGGCGTGCTGAGGCCGGTGTATTGCCAGATCACGGTGACGACCGGGATGTTGATCTCCGGGAAGATATCGGTCGGCATACTGACGATCGCGGTGAGGCCAAGAAAAAGTATGAGGCTGGCCAACACGTAGAAGGTATGTGGCAGCCGCAGCGCAAAGCCAACTATGCCCATGATGTCTCCTTACATCGCAGCCGCACTGGGAGCCTGCGCTGGCCAGTAGCGATAACAACGCGAACGCCGTGCCAGGGTTCATATAGAGGGTGATTTGAACGCTGTTGCGTCCGTACAGATTAAGACTTCAGCACTCAGGCTTCGCATCGCCCGCTTGTTAGCCTGTCAATGCCACTCATAACGCCATTCATAATGATCATTGCCCCATTCAGGACGGACTCAGTGACCGCCCCATCTCGTCTGAGAACCGACTGTCCAAATTGATGCGCCAGGGTAAAGCTATTGTTCATGGAACCGAAAACTAGTCTCCGCGTTTGATCAAATTAGTTGTGCGAGACAAATGAACAGAAACCAGCCGGCTCTGGCTGAGCGTTTTCAATGAAGCATGTCGCGCGGATGCGGTCCGCCATTGTCGCAGCTGATTGCTGCAAAGGCATTGCTGTAGTTGCAGGGAGTGGAACGCCACCGGATCGCAAATCATAGGGAGGTCGTCATGAACGCCGTCGCAGCGAGAGATTCGCATGGGCCGAGAATGCAGCCCAAGCCCGGCAGGATTAGCGAGCACAAGCCCGCGATTGAAGAAGTCCATATCCTGTGGATCACAGGAGGGCTCGGCTGTGACGGCGACTCGGTCTCAATCACGGCGGCTAGCCAGCCCAGCCTGGAAGATGTGATGCTTGGCGCCATACCGGGATTGCCGAAGGTTCACCTGCACAACCCCGTGCTCGCTTATACCGTCGGCGATGAGTTCATGGCACCTTTCCACAAGGCCGCGCGCGGCGAGCTCGACAACTTCGTGCTCGTGCTGGAAGGTTCCATTCCCAACGAGAAGATCAGCGGCGACGGCTATTGGGCGGCCTATGGGACCGACCCCCAGACCGGCAACCCGATCACCATTCCAGAATGGCTGGACCGCTTGACGCCGAAGGCACTTGCGGTTGTCACCGCCGGAACCTGCGCTGCCTACGGTGGCATCCATGCGATGAAGGGCAATGCCACCGGCTGCATGGGCGTGGCGGACTATCTCGGCTGGGATTGGAAATCCAAGGCGGGACTGCCCATCGTCAACGTGCCCGGCTGCCCCGTTCAACCCGACAACTTCATGGAGACGCTGCTCTATCTGTTGCGCCAGCTCGCCGGGCTCGCGCCAATGATCCCCATCGATGAGGCGGGACGTCCTAAATGGCTGTTTGAGAAAACCGTGCATGAGGGCTGCGATCGCGCCGGCTATTACGAGCAGGGTGATTTCACCTACGAATACGGCTCGCCAAAATGCCTCGTCAAGCTCGGCTGCTGGGGGCCTGTCGTGCAGTGCAATGTTCCCAAGCGCGGATGGATGGCGGGAATTGGCGGCTGCCCCAATGTTGGAGGGATCTGTATTGGCTGCACGATGCCAGGCTTCCCTGATAAATTCATGCCTTTCATGGACCAGCCTCCAGGTGCGACCCTTTCGTCGAATCTGATCAAGCCCTACGGCGCGCTGATCCGCGCTTTGCGCCCGCTGACGAACGCGACCCTCAATGTCGAGCCGAAATGGCGCCACAACCGGCCGAATCTAACGACCGGCTATCAACCGCCTCAT
>Ga0187867_10004137_pt1 | contig 11311 bp, 4 predicted proteins | sample June2016WEW_13_1_FD_132976 | JGI IMG/M metagenome (GOLD analysis project Ga0187867, IMG submission 132976) | Peatland microbial communities from SPRUCE experiment site at the Marcell Experimental Forest, Minnesota, USA - June2016WEW_13_10 | ecosystem: Environmental > Terrestrial > Soil >... | reverse complement strand
TCCATAACCGGCATACGGAAGTCAGATACAATGACAGCAAAAGGTCCCTGCTCTGATATGGCTTTTAAACCTTCCTCCGGACCGATAGCCGTTTCGATTGCATAGAGCTTCCTAAGCTGACGCTGAACTGCAGCCAACAGGTTTGGGTCGTCATCGACGATGAGAATCTTATCAGACATTAAAATCTCCTCAACCGATTGAATCTCCACACACAGATCGGAAGTCCTCAACGCGATCTGCAATATCAAGCCTTTCCATATATTCACGATCCAGGCCCGTCATCAGGTCGCGATCCAGGGCCGGATTATGGTGAACAATGTGGTTTGCCATATGTACAGCCGTCAAAGTGCTAAATCCCTCATTCGGACATTTGCATGGACAGTGATGGAAGGCGATCGCCTCCACGCTGGACTCAGAAAGCCCCCATATGCCCATCAGATAGGCCCCAATCTGTGCATGGGTAGTCCCGAGGATTTCCTGCTCGGCTTCCCATAGCCGGCAATTGGCCGAACTCACTATCTCACTGATCTCACTGCATTTCTCGGGAAGCTCATCGAGCAGAACAAGTTTGCCTACGTCGTGGAGTAAACCCGCCGCAAAAGCCTCATCAAGCATGCCTGTGCCTATCCCCCCCTCCTTTGCAATGGCTTTAGCAACAATACCCGTTGAGATGCTGTGGTTCCACAGGTTGGTCATGGAATAGCCGGGCAGCTCCGATCTGCCAAACTGGGAAAAGATCTTGACAGATAGAATAAGGGATTTAACGATTTCCAGCCCAAGAAGGTTAACTGCTCTAATCGGGGTTGTGACATGTTGTGGCAGCCCGAAAAAAGAAGAGTTTACGATTTGCAAAATCTTCGCTGACATAGCTACGTCTCTTGACATGATTTCTCCCACCCTGTTGAGTGAGCCGTTAGGTGAGGTCGCCTCTTCAACTACTTCTTTATAAAGAGCAGGTAGGCTCGGCAAAGATTCTATGCCGGAAATCACACTCACCAGCGATTTGTCATCCAGGAGTCCACGTAACGTACAGGCGCGGGCTATCGTAGTCCTCAGCGTTTCCCCGTCACAGGGTTTTGAGAGATATTGATGAGCCGATCCTATTGATTTAAGGATTATGTCCTTCTCGTTTGTTCCCGAAAGAATTATCCTCACGATTTGTGGATATAAGTCTCTTACTAGGCTTAACAATTGGACTCCATCCATACCAGGCATACGCACATCAGTCACCACGACATCGGCAGGTTTGCTTTTTAATATCTCAAGAGCCGCCTCTGCGCTCGCCGCAAAGATCATCTCCCACCGATCACGCATGCCGTGCAGCATTCTCTTTAGCCCATCGAGCAGCACTGGCTCATCATCAACAAATAGGATGTGCCTTTTCATTTAGTCTCCAGGCCCACGGTTGAAAGGGGCACTTTGATGATAAATGTCGTTCCCTGGCCTACTGCAGTCTCAAAATCAATAGATCCGCCATGCTTGTCGACAATCACTGAGCGAGCGATTGCAAGCCCCTGGCCCGTTCCTTTTCCTACATCCTTGGTAGTGAAAAACGGATCGAAGATTCTTGATCGTATATCCTCTCTGATACCCGCCCCGGTGTCATGAATCCGTATTTCGGCAAATTTACCCTGGGCATGAGTGCTTACGGTGATGGTTCCCTTCCCATCCGGTCCATTGACGGCTTTCTCAGTAATCGCATGGGTTGCATTGATGATCAAATTGAGAATAACCTGATTAAACGCTCCGGGCAAACATGGGACAAAAGGTAATTTTGGATCGAACTCGGTTACTACGTCGGCCACATACTTCCATTCGTTTCCTGCAACTGTGATGGTGCTTTCAATAGCTTTATTCAAATCAATGTTTGTTTTCTCGTCCGTTCCCGGATGAGAAAATTCCTTCATCGCCCGCACGATTCTGCTTATGCGGTCAACCCCATCGAGAGACTGTCGGATAGCCTTGGGAATCTCTTCTTTGATGTACTCCAGATCAGCCTTACCGGCCGCAATTTCGACTGCGCGGATGTGGTCTTCGGTGGCCCCCCCGTCTCTGACCGCCTCAAGCAACCCATTGTAATGTTTATGCACATCTTCTAGATCGTCAAAAGCTTGCTGCAGAAAACGTGTGTTATCGCCCACATACTGCGCAGGGGTGTTTATCTCATGAGCGATTCCCGCAGCGAGTTGGCCGATGGATTCTAATTTCTGGGCTTGAACCAGTTGGCCCTCCAGTATTTTCTGCTTTGTTGTGTCGCTGCCTAGCAGAAGCATTCCGGAAGACCCATGGGACTTCCCTACTATTGAGCTTATGTTAATGCTTAAGAAGCCATGCTTGCCGTCAGGATGCACGAAACGGAAGCTGTCCAATCTTGTGGCTGCATTGCTGGCCTGGCAAAGGGAGATAGCCTCGCTCACCTTCTGCCGGTCCCAGTTGATTGGGCAATCGTCAATTGATACTCCGAGCATCCCGTCGCCCGCGATTCCGAATATTCTCTCCGCTGAACTGTTCCATTTTATGATCCTGCGGTCCGGGGACAAGCCTATCAAGAAGGATGGGATGGAAGCGAGCAACTGAGCCATTTCCGTGTGCGTTCTGCGTAATTCTTCCTCTGCCTTTCTGGCTTCGCTGATATCCTGCCCGATGCATGTCGCCCCGATCACTTTCCCACCAAGATCGAATAAAATCGTATTATTCCATGAGATCAGCTTTCTTTCACCGTGATGAGTAACTATTTCACGCTCAAAATGTGATGGGATTTCGCCTTCCCCCATCGCGTTGGTAAAGATCAGCCTGAAAGACTCCCGCTGTTCATCGGGGAGGAAAGTCTCAAACCAGTTCCGTCCAAGGATCTCTTCTACATTCAGGCCTACAAATTGCTTGAAAAAGCCGTTGCAAAAAGTGATTTGCCCCTGCTTATCAAGGCTGACAGCCAGGAGATGGATGTTTTCAAGTGTGTCTCGAAAGCGCCGTTCGGATTCGCGCAACTCATATTCCATCCTTTGGCGCTCGGCAACTTCCTTTTGAAGCTGCTCGAACGCTTTCTTTAAGGGGCTCAAATCCCTTGCCACGCAAACACTGCCGAGAATCCTGTTTGCGCCGTCCTTCATTAGACTGATTGCAATCTCAGAGACGCAAGTGTAGCCGTCCTTTTTTTTCAACTTCACTTCGTATTTTCTGACAGCACCGTTCGTTTTCAACTGGGCCATAATGCTGTCAAGTTCGCCTTGATCGGCATATAAATCAAATGCCCTCAGGTCCTTGAGATCTTCGAATTCGTAACCGTGAAGTTCGGCAGCCCTTTTGTTCCATTTAATAAATTTCCCGCGTTCGTCCACGATGCCGATAGCATCCGGCGAATTTTCGATAATGTTTTCCAGGTAATCGTTGGCCTGCCGGAGGTTGATGGCAGCCTGCAGATGTTGTGTCGCCAGGGCATACATGTTTGCAATATTCTGGAGCCGAGCCGCATCCTGTTCGGTGTAATCACGCTTTGAATTGGCGAGGACTATCTGCCCCAGCACCTTTCCGCTTGTAATTGCTGGAACAGAGATAATTCGGTCCAAAGGAAAGTATCCATCTGAGGAAATTCCTAATAATTCCGGATCTTCAAAGCCGTTTGCCAGCAATGTCTCCCCGTGCCGCTGTGACCACAGGGCCAAATCCTCGAACGTCTTTCGTAAATCGTCGCCGCCGTCCAAATCGATGTCTTCTTGAGCGATTACCGGGGAGAGAAGTGTTCCGGTTTTACAGTCAACATAACCTATGTATCCCAAAGGACTTTCGGTGAGCTGTTTGGCATTTTCGAGAACGAGCAGCGCCATTTCATCGAGTGACCTCAACTCCATAAGCTTCCGAGACAAATCGGCGATGATCGAATTTACCTCAGCTTCTCTGGATAGTAATTCGTTGGCCTGCCTGAACTGATCCAATAAGGACTTCTCTCTTTGAAGGCGCTTTATCTTTGCTTCCAATTCTCCAAAATCAAATGGCTTGGAGATGAAATCAGCCGCCCCTTTACCGATAATGTTACTGTACGAGTATTCGGATGCATGGCCCGTTGTGATGATGAAATCCATGCTCGGAAAGATTTTCTTCGCTTCCGTCATAAATTCCAGGCCGTCTTTTCCTTGCATCCTTATGTCTGATATTACGAGATCGAATGCCCCATTTCTAATCTTGTCCAGGGCTTCGAACCCATTAGACGCAACCTCGCAGGCGTGCCCCATTTTCTTTAAGAAAAAAGGCAGGACAGAGCGAAATTCCTCCTCATCGTCCACAGCCAGGACACGCAGTGTTGACGTATTGATCATTCCGAACCTCCAACATCGTTATAAAGTCGCAAGAACATAACCTGGGTTGGCAATACAGCCCATTTCGGTAATTTTCTTCTCCCGTCTAAAGCCCTGTTGTAAGTTCCGTGTGTGCCTCTCAAGCATGCACAGCTCGGCAGAGGGAACCGAATTTTTTCCGCATAGTTTGTGAAAGGTTTCTGTTTTGTAAAATTCCTGAGCTGATCCGCTAAATTTTGGTCCACGCTCTTATGGAAGACAGCGGATGGTCATAGGTTATCACCTGCAATGAACAACATGGTTCGGAGGCGGTTTGCGTTTTCATGCTTACCTCCTCCCTAGACAATTCAGGCGTCACAAGTTTTCCGAGTATCCACTTATGTAATCGGATGTCACAAGCCAAGTATTTAGAAGAATTGCCGTATCGGTTTCATGAAAGCAGCCGGGACACGGTTGAAATCTTGTAAATAGTCACTAATTCAGCAGGATGTTAAAACCCTTCAGACAGGAGGATGCTAAATGGCAAGTTGCGGTGACATGTGTAAGGGAGAAGTCATTGAATGCAAGACCTGCGGCTTGGAACTCAAGGTGGAGAAGCCCTGCAACTGTGGGCAGGGCGAATCGACATGCCATGCGCCCATCGAGTGTTGCGGAAAGGAGATGTTGAAAAAGTAGCTCTCCCATCCATCTGTTATGTGGTAATCCCAACATCCGCGCTGTAAAGCGCCATCCGGTTCGTCAACAAAATCAGCGGCACCGGTTATCAAGAATAACGGATAAATCCGGCAGGGAGGTTCCTTACGGTTCCTCCCTCTCGCACCGCACCGGGCATATCCTGCGTAGACATTCATACAGTCAACGCCGGCGAGCACCTTGTTTGGTAGAAAGGGCTCCGGCCACTTTCAAGAAATGTTTTTTCTTCCCGCCATGCATGATATAGAATTCCAGCTTCAGTGCATTCAGAGGATTTTCGAAGACAAACGCGTTTCACTCGAAAAAAAACGACGGAAACTTTGACATAGGCCGGCCATGGGAGGGCCGGCGCCGGCAACTGGATTCATGGCTCTCTGTGTTCAAATTGGAGAATCTCATGATATGGGATCGAACAAACCGTCCGGTATGGCTCCGCTGCACAGTAGGTGTTCTTGCCGCTGTCATCGCCGCCGCGATTCGGTTGCAGTTCCTGGGAACTCTTGAACTCCGTGTCACCTTCCTGACCTTCTACCCCGCCGTGGCGGTTGCAGCGCTATATGGTGGATTTGTTGCCGGGTTGCTGGCAACAGTGGTCTCAGCCGCCCTGGCCAACTATTTCTTGATGGAACCGGTTGGCCAATTCGCCATTGCGAATTCCGCCGACCTGCTGAGCCTGGCTGTTTTTCTCGCCAGCGGCGCCCTGATCTCCTACCTGGCCGAAGCTACTTACCGCGCCCAGGCCCGGGCACACAAAGCGGAGGAACAGTCAAGGCTTTCCGCCGAGCGTGAAAAATCGGCTGTCGCCCTCCAGCAAAGTGAGACCAGGTACCGCGAACTCGTCGAAAACGCCAACAGCGCCATCATCCGTTGGAAGCGCGACGGTACCATCGCTTTTTTTAACGAATACGCTCAGAAGTTCTTCGGCCACAGTGCGGAAGAGGTTATCGGCAGGAAAGTAAATATTCTCGTTCCCGAACAGGAATCCACCGGGGACGATCTGACCGGGCTGCTTCAGGATATTGTGAATCACCCGGAAAGGTTCGCGAACAATATAAATGAGAACATTCTTCGGGATGGCAGCCGGGTTTGGATGGCCTGGACCAACACGCCTGTATTCGACGAAAACGGGCAAGTGACGGAGATACTTGCCGTCGGGAGCGATATTACCGGGCGCAAGAGGGTTGAAGAAGAACTGAGGATAAATCAGTCCCGGCTTGATCTTGCTCTGAGATCGGCTCATATGGGCGTGTGGCATCTGGATATAGCCGAAAACAGACGCTCTTTTGACGATCAGGTCTGTCATCTTCTTGGTATAGACCCGGCAAAATTCACCGGAGCCGCAGAGGAGTTCTTCAAAGCGGTACATCCTGACGACCGTGAGATGCTCAAGGCGGTATGGGCCCGAACCATCGAACGGAATGTGCCCTATGAAACGGAGTACCGGGCGGTCTGGCCTGATGGAAGCGTCCATTACGTCACCGCGCGCGGAATGTTAGTCCATGATGACAAGGGCCGGCCGGTGAGGGTGAACGGTCTCATCTGGGACATCACCGAGCGCAGGCGGGCGGAAATGGAGCGAGAGACCGCGGTCGAATTCCTGCATTTTGTCAACCAAAGCAGCGGGACGTCAGACCTGGTCAAGGCCGCCGCTACCTTTTTCCAGCGGCAGTCGGGTTGCGAAGCAGTCGGCATAAGGCTGAAGGAGGGGGAAGATTACCCCTATTATGAAGCTAGAGGCTTTCCCAGGGAGTTCATTGAAAAGGAAAATTCTCTCTGCGCCCGGGATGCAGCCGGCAACATCATACGTGACATCAGCGGCGATCCTTATATCGAATGCATGTGTGGAAACATAATTTGCGGGCGGGTTGATTCGTCCAAACCTTTTTTCTCGCCGGGGGGAAGTTTTTGGGCCAACAGCACGACCCGTCTCCTGGCCACCACCAGCGATACCGAACGGCAGACTCGAACCCGCAATCGTTGCAACGGCGAGGGATACGAATCGGTGGCTCTGATACCGCTGAACCTGGGCGCCGAGCGGATGGGCCTCCTTCAATTGAACGACAGGCGGGAAGGGATGTTCTCGCCTGAAGTCATTGCTCAATACGAGAGGCTGGCTGGTTACCTTGCAGTGGGGCTGGCCAAGTCCAAGGCAGATGAGAAAATCCGGTATCAGAACGCGGTCCTTGAGACCATCAATCAGATACTCCACAACACCCTGACCAGCGAAACGGAAGAACAACTGGGCATAGCCTGCCTGACCGCGCTCGAAGGCCTTACACAAAGCAAATTAGGCTTTATTGGAGAGATCGGCCAGGATGGTTTGCTGCACGATCTCGCCATCAGCAACCCCGGATGGGAACTGTGCGCGATGTACGACAAGAGCGGGCATCGAAGACCTCCCGGAGATTTCAGGATTCATGGGCTCTACGGACGTGTCCTGCTGGATGGCAAGAGCCTGCTGTCCAATGATCCTTCATCGCATCCCGACAGCATTGGTATACCCCATGGGCACCCTGCCTTGACGGGTTTTCTTGGCGTGCCTCTTTTCCAGGACGGCAAAACCATCGGCATGGTAGGACTTGGAAACCGGGAGGGGGGGTATACATTGGAACACCAACACACCGTGGAGGCAATCGCCCCGGCCATGGTCGAGGCCCTGATGCGCAAGCGTGCTGAAACGGCGCTGAGCCGGAGTCAATCGGGCTTTAAACTCCTCTCTGAGACTTCATCTCAATTACTGGCATCCGAGAATCCCCAGGCAATCGTTGAAGGGCTGTGCCGGCAGGTTATGCGCCACTTGGACTGCCATGTCTTCTTCAACTTTCTGGTCGATGAAACCATCGGCAAGCTTCACCTTAATGCGTGCGCAGGGATCCCTGAAGAGGAAGCCCGAAGAATCGAATGGTTGGACTACGGGGTGGCCGTCTGCGGATGTGTGGCCCGCGAGGGGCAGCGTATAGTGGCGGAAGATATTTTCAATACTCCGGATATCCGCACCGAACTGGTAAAGTCTTACGGAATTCAGGCATACGCCTGCCATCCTTTAGAGGTCCAGGGTAAAATCATCGGTACTCTCTCCTTCGGGACGAAGACAAGGACCAGCTTTCCGGCCGAGACCCTGGCTCTCATGAAGACGGTGGCCGACCAGGTTGCCACCGCCATGGAGAAATTACGTCTCATCGAAGAACTTCGGAACTCGCGTGATGAACTCGAATTGCGCGTTCGTGAGCGGACCGCCGAGCTGAACAGCTATATGGCGAAGCTCCAGCAAAGCAACCAGGCGCTTCAGGATTTTGCCTCTGTTGCCGCCCATGACTTGAAAGAACCTCTTCGCAAGGTCAACTCTTTTGGCGTTATGCTCAGGCAGAAGTATCAAGATCCGCTTGGACAGACCGGCAACGACTATCTCGACAGAATGCTCAATGCAACAGACCGGATGCAATCCCTTCTGGCGGGACTTCTAGATTACTCACGAGTTGCGACCGCTTCAGAACCGTTCGAGGAGGTCGATCTTTCCGATCTCGTCGGCGAAGTCCTTTCCGACCTTGAAGTAAGAATAGTAAAGACAGGCGGCGAAGTACATGTTGGGACCCTTCCGGTCGTCTCAGCCGACCCCACACAGATGAGGCAGCTATTCCAAAACCTCATCGGCAACGCGCTGAAATTCCACAAACCGGACGGGAAGCCAATTGTCCAGGTCCGCTCCGTATCCAATACCGATGCAGAATGTCGGATCGTTGTCGAGGATAACGGCATCGGGTTTGAGGAACAATACCTGGAAAAGATTTTCGCTCCATTCCAAAAGCTCCATGGCAGGCGCGAATTTGAAGGAACCGGCTTGGGCCTTGCCATCTGCAGGAAAATAGTCGAGCGCCACGGCGGGAGCATTACCGCCGGGAGCACTCCGGGAGTGGGTTCAAAATTCGTCGTTACCTTACCCGTTCGACCCTGGAAGGATTGAAGGATAGTTATCCCTGATTATCAACGCGATAATCATCCTTTGAGCGCCTTACCGGCGGGAGATTAACCAGTGAGCAAAAGAACATTTATCGCCCTTATGATTGTATTTACTGGTGCGTGCGCTTTTCTCTTTAACGTCTTTTACAAGGAGGCCAAGAACACCGCTATCACAAAGCTGAATGAAGAGCAGATGATCCATGCAAAGCAGGCGGCCCGGGGAATCGAAGAATTCTTCGCAACGTGGACCCGAAGCTTGAACTCTTTATCTAAGATGGATGAGATCATCGATACCGGCGCCGTCGGTACACACTATATGAAACTTTTCTATGAGGCCAATCAGGAGCAGGTCAGGTCGATCACCCGGTTGGATGAAAGAGGCGTAATAATCCATAACTTTCCCCAAAGCAACTCTGTTGGAGCCGACATCTCGGATCAGAAGCACGTGCGTGAGCTGCTGCGGGATCACAAGCCGGTTATTAGCGATGTATTCAAGGCAGTTGAGGGCTTTGACGCGGTTGCCCTCCATGTGCCGGTCTTCAAGGGCCCTGTATTCAAAGGGTCAATCGGAATACTGATAAACTTCGAAAGCATAGCGAATCGCTATCTTGATGTGATAAAGATCGGCGAAACAGGATACGCCTGGGTTGTAAGCCGTGACGGGACGCTGCTTTACAGCCCGGCATCAGGGCTCACCGGAAAATCCATATTTGAAACCATAAAGAAATCTCCTTCGCTTACCGTCATGGCGAACGATATGCTCAAGGGCAATGAAGGCGCCGCAATATACTCCGTTGGCGGAACAGGCGACCGCAATGCCGGGCGGATCAGGGAATACGCGGTGTATATGCCGGTTCGTATCGATAATACGTACTGGTCTATTGCCGTGGCCTCTGCCGAACAGGATGTGCTTTCCGGCCTGATTTCTTTCAGAGACAAGCTGGCATTTGCCGTCGGCGCCATATTCATATGCGGAATGGTGTTTTCAATACTGGCAGCAAAGGCATGGTTTATAGTCAAAGAGGAAGAAAAGCGCAAACAGGCGGAAAAAAAGCTCCAGGAAAGCGAACAGATCGCAGAGAAATTCTCGACCTTGTTTCATGCGGCCCCGTTTGCCATGGCTCTGGCCACCGCTCCCGACGGCGTGCTCTACGACGTGAACCCTGCGTGGCTGGATTTAGCCGGTTTCACCCGCAAGGAGGAGGTTATCGGGAAGTCCAGTGTGGAATTGGGAGCAATACGCGAAGCGGAACCCAGAGAGCGCATTCTAAATGAATTCCGGCAGCACGGCTCCGTGCGGAACGCAGAAGTAGCGACCTCCACCAGGACGGGCGCCCAGCTCGCCCTGCTCGTCAACCTGGACTGGGTTGACATCGGCGGAAGTAAGTTAATCCTTTCGTCAATGCAGGACATCACCGGGCGCAAGGAAGCCGAAGAGGCGTTATCCCGTAGCCGGGAATGGTTCCGTACAACCCTCGGCAGCATCGGTGACGCCGTTATTGCCACCGACGTTTCCGGCCGGGTAACCTTCCTCAATCCCATTGGCGTAGAACTAACGGGCTGGAAATTGGAAGAAGCATTGGGTCAGCCGATCCGGAGCGTCTTCAGGATTATAAATGAGCAAACCCGCCGGCCGGCCGAAAATATCGTTGAACGCGTGCTGCGCGAAGGATGCATTGTAAGCCTTGCCAACCATACCGCGCTGATCACCCCTGACGGGCGGGAGATTCCAATCGAGGACAGTGCTGCCCCCATCAAAGACAGCGCAGGGAACATCATTGGGGTTGTGCTCGCCTTTCATGATGTCACTGAGAAGCGGCGGACACAGGAAGTCCTGAAGCAGAGCGAGGAGCACTACCGGTCTTTGTTCGATAACATGATGAATGGATATGCTTATTGCAGAATGCTCTTTGAGGAAGATGAACCTGAAGATTTTATCTACCTCAATGTTAACCGTGCCTTCGAAACCTTGACAGGATTAGAAAATGTCATCGGGAAAAAGGTATCCGAGGTCATCCCGGGCATCCGGGAATCCGATTCCGAGTTGTTCGAAATTTACGGCAGGGTGGCAAAAACAGGCGTCCCCGAGCGCTTTGAGACCTATGTTGAAGCCCTGGGCATGTGGTTTTCGATCTCCGTCTACAGTCCTCGAAGAGAGCACTTCGTTGCGGTATTCGACGTCATCACAGAGCGGAAGAAGGCAGATGAGGCGCTGCGGCAAAAGGAGGCGGCACTTAACGAGGCTCAGAGGATTGCCCACATCGGCAGTTGGTATTGGGATGCGGAGACTGATGTTACTACCGGCACAGAGGAACTACTCCGCATATACGGGTTTGATCCGGCGGCGCAAATCATGCCCGATTTTCGGG
>Ga0187867_10004132_pt1 | contig 11316 bp, 12 predicted proteins | sample June2016WEW_13_1_FD_132976 | JGI IMG/M metagenome (GOLD analysis project Ga0187867, IMG submission 132976) | Peatland microbial communities from SPRUCE experiment site at the Marcell Experimental Forest, Minnesota, USA - June2016WEW_13_10 | ecosystem: Environmental > Terrestrial > Soil >... | reverse complement strand
TACCTCGTCGTCGCCCTCGGGATACCGGTGCTGCTGACCATCATCTTCGGCAGCATCCCGTCGCTCACCGAGCCGAGCAAGACCTTTGGCGGGGTGTCCTTCTTCACCATTTACACCCCAACGCTCATGGTGCTCGTGCTCATCGTCCTCGGCCTGTTGAGCCTGCCGTCCCAGATGGCCAGTTACCGACAGCAGGGCGTGCTCCACCGGATGTCGACCACACCGGTCCCCGCTTCCGCGCTGCTCGGCGCGCAGGTGGCAGTCAACATCCTCTTCACCGTGGTCTCGATCGCTTTGATCCTCGGTGTGGGCGGCGGTGCGTTCAACCTCGTCCTCCCGCTTCAGTTCGGTTGGTTCGTCCTTTCGCTGGCCCTCGCGGTCGCGGCGATCTTCGGGATCGGTCTCTGCATCGCTGCGTTCGCCAGCACGGCGCGAGTCGCGCTCGTCATCGGCGGCATTCTCTTCTACCCGTTGGCCTTCTTCTCAGGGATGTACGGCCCGCTTACGGTCTATCCCGGCGTCGTCGGTCAGATCGCGAAGTGGGCGCCGACCGGGGCGGCGTTTAACGCCCTCCATGCGTCCCTTGGGGGACACTTTCCCGGCTGGGAGGCACTCGAGATACTCGTCGCCTACGCGGTTGTGTTCAGCGCAATTGCCGTGCGCTGGTTCCGCTGGGACGTCGAGCGATCCCACGCTCGACGCGGGGGGATCCTCGCGCTGTTCACGCTCATGCGCAGTGTCACCCTGCCAGGAGAAGTCACCGGCGAACAGGTGTCGATGGCACTGCGCGACGGCCTGCCATCGCGCTTCAAAGTGGAGCCGGCCACGAAGTTCAAAGGTCGCTTGTTCGGGTTCGGAACGGAGTCAGCAGGGCTCGACGTCACCCTGGTGACGACCGGAACGACCAGCCTTGGGCGGGCTGAGGTGACGGTCGCGCGCGCATCGGGCGACACGTGAGTGCGAATCCGATCGGGGGGTCAAGTTCTCTACAGCGCACTGAGCGTTGCTAGGCAGGTCCGACGCGTCCTACGCGACCTTGCTGAGGCGCTCGCTGAGTCGCAAGCTACCCGCGCCGCTGGTGCCGAGGGACCCAAAGAGAAAGAGCCGACATGAGCTCGTCGATCAACTCACAGATAGCTGGCCCACTAAGTGAGGTGACGCGAGATCGAGCGCGATACGGCATCGATGGAGGGTACTTCCGCCCAATGTGTGCGGCGCCGGTGCGATCGTCCTGTTGCACCAGGGCGATCCGCCGCACTCGTGGTTCGACTCGTGCCAGAGCACCTGGAATCGCCGTCGACGGATGGTTCGTAAGACAGGCTGACCCTCAGCCGATTCTCGAGTCAGACCAGCAGTCCCAAGCAGAACTGAAGCTATCCACTCACCTCGTGGCAGTGGTCACCCGCAGCACCAAGTCCGCTCTACCGAACGCGTACCTGGCCCTCCCGACTGTGGGGCAGCCGACTAGCTGACGGCCTTCTTCAGCAGTGCCACCAACTGTTTCTTAGCTGCGGCGGTCAGGCTGGTTACCGCGTACGCAGTCGGCCAGAGGTTGCCCTCGTCGAGATTCGCAGCCTCCTGAAAGCCGATGGTCGCGTACCGCACCTTGAACTTGGCGGCGCTCTGGAAAAACACCACTACCTTGCCGTCCGGGTTCGTGTACGCGGGCATTCCGTACCACGTCTTCGCGCCCAGAGATGTGTGCCTCTTGACCAGCTCGTGCATCGTTTCGGCCAACTCTTTGTCCGAACCGGACATCTCGGCAATCGCGGCAAGGCATGCGGCCTCCAGATCGGCGCCCACCTTTGCGGCTTTCGCTTCGGCGACCGCGGCCCTCATGGCAGCTCGTTCCTCTTTACTGAAGGTGGCGCTCATCGAACCCCCCATTCGTTTGGCTCATTCTTCTGAGCGGATTGTAAGCGGGGTCCGCGCGGCAGGCTTGTTGGCTCCTGCTCCAAATCGTCGGTTCCGGAGACCATTCCCGAATGTCGATATCTGCCCGTTCCGGACGGGGCACCTTTCAGACCAAGCCTCGCTTTCAAAGCGTCGGCCCCGTTCATCTCTGGCCCCCGTCCTCGAGGTGATGTTCGGGCACCGATCCGCGCCAGGGGCACAAGCGCGGAACGACGGTTCTAGGGGCCGCGTCTTGAGCACGATTTCACCGCAGCCTCCCAACGCACTCACGACCTCGCTCGAGGGCGGGTGCGCTTTCGCGAACGGTGTGCGCCCGGATCGCGAAGACAAATGTTGACCATGGTCGGCTGCACGGAGCTGTGAGGGCGATTACGCCACTCTTCCCGACGGCAGTCAGGCTCAGATCATCGCGAGCGACAACGCCAGGGTTTGAATAACGTTCATTCGATGCCCGAGCGAGCGCACACAGGAATTAGCGGCTCTTCGGATTTCAGCGGGGTCTACTGGATTGACCAGGTCCGTGCTCGCGATAATTACCTCGGCCGGAACGGCACGATGTAGATACCCTTACCGGAGTCCGTACGACCGATAGGAAAGGCATCATGAAGCTTCTCCTCACCTCGGCCGGCATCAAGAACCCGAGCATCCACGACGCGCTTGAGGGCTTGCTGGGCAAGCCGATCGCCGAGTCCAGCGCCCTGTTCGTTCCCACCGGGATCTACCCCTTCCCCGGCGGTGGCGAGAAGGCATGGGGGGCGATCCGTGGAAATGCGAAGAGCCCCTTGTGCGAGCTGGGATGGAAGTCGTTGGGAGTGCTGGAACTCACTGCCCTTCCCAGCATCCAACGAGAGAGTTGGGTCCCCCTACTCGAAGAAACTGACGCGCTGCTCGTCTGGGGTGGCAATGTCCTGTACTTGTGCTACTGGATGCAGCAGTCCGGCCTCGCAGAACTCTTGCCGTCGCTGGAGCACCTGGTCTACGTGGGAGTGAGTGCCGGGAGCATCGCGATGACTCCCTACAACTGTGACGCGGAATCGAACCTGCGATTCGTTCCTTCAGGTAGCGAGATGGCGGTGGGGAGCGCGAGGGCGCTGGGACTGGTCGACTTCGCGTCGTGTGTGCACGTCGATAACCCGGACCCGATCTTTGAGGACAACTCCATGGCGAACGTAGAACAATGGGCCGCCGGGGTGCCGGTCTCGACATACGCGATCGACGACGAGTCCGCCATCAAGGTGTCCGACGGTGCCGTCGAGGTCATCTCCGAGCGGCACTGGAAGCTGTTTCCCCCCTGATCCCCAAAGCGGCGAGCCGCCTGCGCTTGCACCCAACCGCCGGTCCGTGACGCACATTCCGGTCCGCTTGGCATCGAGTGTTGACTTTCGCGAATGGCGCACCCGCTGAAATCCGAGGAGCCGAATTAGCATCTGAGCTGCCCGAACGTTGTGATTCTGACAACGGCGGAGGGAGTGGGATTCGAACCCACGGTGCCCTCGCGGACACAACGGTTTTCGAGACCGCCCGATTCGGCCACTCTCGCATCCCTCCGGGCGAGCAGGTTAGCCGAGGATGCCACGACGGTTTCTAAAGAAGGCCCGCAACAGCGATGCGGCAGCCTCAGCGGCCACTCCCGAATGGACCTCGAGCTCGTGGTTGAGTCGGGGGTCACAGCAAAGGTTGTAGAGCGTGCCGCAAGCTCCCGCCTTGGGGTCGAATGTGGCGAAGACGAGACGCCTCACTCGGGCGAGCACGGCCGCGCCCGCGCACATGGCACAGGGCTCGAGGGTCACTACGAGCGTCGCGTCCTCCAGGCGCCAAGTGCCCAGCCGGTCGGCCGCGTCCCGCAGGGCAAGGATCTCCGCGTGCGCTGTCGGGTCCTTCCGCAGCTCGCGTTCGTTGTGACGCCGGGCGATGATGCGACCGCCGACGAGGACGACCGCTCCCACGGGGACGTCGTCGTGGTTCGCAGCAAGCGCCGCCTCTGCGAGAGCGCTCGCCATCGCCTCCGCTTCGGTGAACGCGGCTGGGTTGTCGACGCTGGCGTGCTCCCGCTCAGTAGGGGTCTCGGTCACCCTGGGAGCGTAGATCGGAGGGCTAGTCCCCGTACCGGGCCGGGAGTATCGGGTAGCTCGACGGTCGCGCTGAGAGGGACGGAGTCGAGAAGGCGCCGGTCGTGGCTGACGAGCAGCAGGGTGCCGCTCCAGCCCGCAAGTGCAACCTCAAGCTGCTCTATGGCGGGAAGATCCAGGTGGTTCGTCGGCTCATCGAGTACGAGGCAGTTGGTGCCCTTGGACATGAGGAGGGCGAGTTCGGCGCGCGTACGCTCGCCCGGCGACATTGTCCCGAAGGCACGCTCGATCTCCCGGGCACCGAGATCGAACTTGGCGAGCAGCGAACGCGCCTCTTTGGTCTTCACCCCGGTGCTAGCGAGGAAGCCCTCGATGAGCGGTTCATTTGCATCAAAACGTCGCCTGGCCTGGCCGAGCTCGCCGAAGATGACGCCCGGCCCGACCCGTCTCGTCCCCTCCTCGAGGGGAACTGTCCCGAGGATCATTGAGAGCAGCGTCGTCTTGCCGGCTCCGTTACGACCGAGGACCCCTAGCCTGTCGCTCCATGCGAGCTCCAGGTCGACCGGCCCGAACCGCCAGCCTCCCCGTCGGACGACGGCACCTTCGAGCCTGGCAACGAGATCACCGTTTCGAGGCGCCGCCGCTATCTCGAGGTGAAGTTGCCAAGGTTCGAAAGGCTTGTCCACCTCCGCGAGACGTTCGAGGGCACGCTCGCTGGAACGGACCTTCGAGGCTTGTTTCTCCGTGCGATTGGTGCGGGAGTCCCGCTGCGCCTTGTCGTTGTCCCTCGGTCGCTTGACGGATTTGGCGACTCCCGTCACCGCCCATTGACGCTGCCGGCGCGCCCGGTCCACCAGCCGTTCCCTCTCCGCGCTATAGGCGAGGTAGGCCTCTTCGGCGTGGCGTTTCGTCGTCGCCCGCGCCTCGATGTAGGCGCGCCAGCCGCCGCGTTGCATGGTGAAGGTATGCGAGCCGGCGTCAATCTCTCCGACCGAGGTGACGATACGTTCCAAGAACACCCGGTCGTGGGACACGACGACCAGCCCTCCGGGCCGGCCATCCAAGTAGCCCTCCAGGCGCTCGATGCCGTCGAAGTCGAGGTCATTGGTCGGCTCGTCCAACAAGACGATGTCAAACCTGGACAGGAGCAGCGCCCCCAGGGATGCTTTAGCGGCCTGGCCACCGGAGAGCTGTGACATGGTGAGTGACAACAGCGAGGCCGGGAGAGCGAGATCGGCGCAGATGGCCTCGGCGCGGGCTTCCAGGTCCGGACCGCCGAGCGACAGGTACCGTTCGAGCGCGCTCGAGTAACGAACGTCGGCACCCTGCTCAGCGGTCGTCAGCTCGCCTGCAGCCCGATCGAGGGCGGCTTGGGCTTCGGCGACGCCCGTTCGTCTCGCCAAGTACTCGGCGAGGGTCTCAGACCCGCCGGCCTCTCGTTCTTGCGCGAGGTAGCCGACGGTGGCGTTCGCGGGCAGGAGGGTGACTTTGCCGGCGTCCGGTTGCTCGAGACCGGCAAGGATTCGCAGCAGAGTGGTCTTGCCGACCCCGTTCGGGCTGAGGACGCCGAGCCTGGTCTCGGGGTCGATGGAAAGGCTTGCTGCCTCGAGGACCACCTGGGCACCGAGGGTCTTGGACACGCCCCGCGCTGACAGGCTCGCCGTATCCAAGGAACGAGCGCGGACACCAAAGCTGGTGGCAGCGTGGACGTTGCGGGAGTTGCGGGCATTCGGCATGTTGATCCCAGGACGAGTCGGACGGTGGGCGAGGGCGGGTCGGGATCAAATGCGCACGCCACCACGCTATCGCCGCCGCAGTGGCCGTGGCGCGGCCTTCTATCCAGGCATCCGTCGCCAGAGCGAACGGGGGGCAAGTCTCAAGGCGGCGAATATGTACCGCAGAACCGGGGGCACCCAAACCACCTCGGCGTCCTTCTCGAGCCCACGGACGACGGCCTCGGCCACCTCCGACGGTCCTATGGCGAATGGCGGGGCCGGGCGGCCGGCAGTCATCTTCGTCCTCACGAAACCGGGCCGCACGACCATCACCTTCACTCCGGTCCCCGCCAGCGCGTCGCCGAGGCCGAGCGCGAAGCCGTCAAGGCCCGCCTTCGCTGCCCCGTAGACGAGATTGGCGGACCGCACCCGGTAACCGGCGACCGACGAGAGAACCACGATCCGACCGTGCCCCTGGGAGCGGAGAACCCGCGCGAAGGCTGCCATCGCGGCCGCTGGGCCGGTGAAGTTAGACGTTGCCAGCGAAGCGACCGTGGCGGCATCGAGACGGGCCAGCTCGGTCGTGCCGAGGACGCCTGAGGCGATCAGCACCAGGTCGATGGCGCCAAGCCTCTCGACAGCGACGTCGGCGAACCTCTCGAGGCCGCTGATGTCGGTGACGTCCAAAAGGGCCACTTCCACCTTGTCAACCGGAAGGCCGTGCAGGTCCTTGACCGCCCCCTCGAGGCTCTCCACAGTCCTGCCCGCGAGCAGGACAGAGTTCAGTCCGCGGCCCACGAGTAAGCGCAGGATTGCCCGGGACAAGTCCGCCCCGCCGCCGATCGCGACCACATTTTTGGGCATACCTGCGATATCGGTCATCACCCGCCTCTAACCCGGTCTCGGCCCGTGTTGTGCGAGCCGGGCTCGGTGATCCAACGACGGTGGCCGCCCAGGTGCCAAGCCGGCACGCGTATGGGAGACATGCTAGGAGGACCTTCCCCTCCTCGACGTCGCTTAAACGCGCTTGGCAGGGCCTGCCATGCGAGCACAGATGACTCCCTACGGCTTTCGCATGAGAACGAACAGGTCCGAGGTCGCGTCGAATGTGCCGGACCGAGGCTGCAGCCGGGTCGGCGCGGTGATTAGTCTCCCTGCATGGGCTTTCGTGGCTGGCAAGCGGACGCGATCGAGTTCTACGAGGGCTTGGAGGCCGACAACTCCAAGGCCTACTGGACCGACAACAAGGCCGTCTACGACAATTTCGTCCTTGCCCCGATGACGGAGCTGCTCGCCGAGCTCGCTCCCGAATTCGGGGCCGGCAGGATGTTCCGGCCCTACAGGGACGTGCGTTTCAGCACCAACAAGGCTCCCTACAAGACGACGATCGCGGCCGTCCTCGAGCTCGGGGGCTATGTCCAGCTTTCCGCAGAAGGGCTAGGGGTCGGGTGTGGCATGTGGATGATGGCCCCGGACCAGCTGGATCGTTACCGCCGGGCCGTGGCGGCTGAGAAGACCGGCCAGTCGTTCTCGGATCTGCTCGGTGTCCTGCGTGCCGGTGGGATCCAGGCCGGGGGTCACGACTCGTTAAAGACTGCGCCCAAGGGCTATCCGAAGGACCACCCCCGCATCGAGCTGTTGCGGCACAAGGGAGTAACCGCTTGGCAGCAGTGGCCGCCGGGTCCATGGCTCGGAAAGGCGAGCGCCAAGGACCGTATCGTGAAGTTCTTCCGCACCTCGGCACCACTCAACGAATGGCTAGACGCCAACGTCGGGCCGTCGACGCTCGAGCACTGGGGCCGGCACTGATGCCGCGGCATGCCCGCACGTCAGGCGCCCGAGTCCGCCTGATTGAGGTAAGTCTCGCTTAGTTCGCGGGCGATCCCCGCTAGCAGCTGGCGGATCTCGTTCGGCTCGATGACCTCGACCAGGTTCCCGAACCCGGATATCTGGCCGGCGAGCGCGCGTGAGCTTGAACTGCGCAGTTCGACCTCGATCCTGCCGTCGTCGGCCGCGGGCCCGATGCGGACGTTGTTGCCGAAGACCCAACGTACGAGCGACACGCTGTCAGGGTCCACCATGGCCCGCGCCCGACACGGCGCTCTCCGCTCCTCGAGCTCGGCGGCTACGAGACTCCAGGCGTCGGCCACGTCGAATCCCGTTGGGCGTTCGACCGCCTGATCGCTTAGCTCGACCGAGCAGATGCGATCGACCCGGAACGTGCGCTGGCCCCGTTCGGTGCCGGCCAGGAGATACCAAACCGAGCCCTTCACCGCGAGTCCCAACGGGTGGACGACCCTAGTTGTCTCGGCGCCGTCACTTGCGACATAACCGAGGATCGCCTGGCGACCCTTCACAACCGCGCGCTGCACGGCGTCGAGGTGCGGTGGGTCCGTTTGCCGGTGGCCGCTCCAATTCCACCCCGCCCGGTCCACCACCACTGCCCGCGTGGCGGCTTCGGCGGTCTCTCGGAAGGACTCGGGCAATGCCCGCACCAGCTTTCGCAGCGCCGCACGGAGCTCCGGGGTCGCCGCCGCCGAGGGTCCGGCTAGAAGGAACAGACTCCGCACCTCTGACTCGCTGAGCCCGCTCAGGTCTGTGCGACCGCCTCCGGCGAGGGCCCAGCCACCGTGGCGGCCGCGTGTGGCGTAGACGGGCAGCCCCGCCATACCGAGAGCTTCGAGGTCGCGCCGTGCCGTGCGCTCGGAAACCTCCAGCTCGTGGGCTGCTTCAGCAGCGGTGAGCCGCCCGCGCCGAGGAAGAGCATGGCCACGAGCCGGTCCGCGCGCACGTCCTCATCTTCTCATTCAAATAGGTCAAGAGATGTCCTGTTTAGAGAGGACAATCGGCCCGAGAGACGTGTTCAAGCCCGATCACGCGATCGGGCCAGTGGAACGCAGAAAGGGGTTCAAGATGCCCGGAAATGTTCACCCAGTGGCCGACGAGCGCGAGGGCCTCCTGGCTTACCTTGACCAACAGCGCTACGTGCTACGCCTGACGGCCTACGGCTTGAATGACGGTCAGGCACGAAAGACGCCGTTGCGGAGCAAGCTTTGTTTGGGCGGCCTAATCAAGCACGTGACCTCCGTGGAGCGGTTCTGGATGGACGTGGTACTAGAGCGCGTTGCCGATGCCGATGCCGAGCAGGATTACGACGCCGGCTTTCGTTTAGGGCCGCACGAATCGCTTGCAGAGGCGTTGGACGACTATGCGGAGGTGGCACGGGCGACCGAGGTCGTCATCGCGTCCATCTACGACTTGGGACAGTCCGTGCCCGTCCCGCATGAAGTGCCCTGGTTCCCGAAGGACGTGGCCGCCTGGTCGGTCAGGTGGGTCTTACTTCACCTAATCGAAGAGACCGCCCGCCACGCCGGCCACGCCGACATAATCCGTGAGGCGCTCGACGGAGCTACCGCCTTCCCGCTCATGGCCGCGGCGGAATCTTGGCCGGCCAGTCCGTGGATGAAGCCGTGGAAACCGGACGGCGAGACATGACCCGGCCCCTCAGAGGCGGTCCTTGTGCTCCTCGGCGAGGCGCGTAGGAGCTCGCGCCAACCAGGCCTCCACGATGAGCTGTCTCAAGTGCTCCACGGAGATGCGCTCGAGATGGACGAGAACGGCGGCGTAGCCGTTGAAGTGGGGGGTCGTGAAAAAGATGCCTCCGCCCTCGGCCAGCATTGCCTCTTTTTCTCCGAGGTCGGCCACCATGGCCCCGACCACGGGGCCTTCGGGCGCCTGGTCACCGAGCGCCGCGAGGTCGGGCTTGCGCAGCGGCCGCTCCCAGACGAAGAGCTTGTCCTTCACCCTCCACTGGGAGTTGCCACGCGACTCGCGCTCGCTCGTCTCCGGTAGGGCGAGGGCAAGTCTACGGACATCCTCCCAATCAGCCATAGCTCTCCGTTCTCAAACCGGCCAGTGCCCGCTTCTCATAACGGCGCGCCCCTCGAGTTCGTCGGTCCTCGCCAGGCCGCGATCCGACAGGGACGGGAGAATCCAGACCTACGACGGTCGGTCCGCAGGTCGAAGCCGGTGCATTGTGGCAAGCCCTTCGCGCCCATCTCGAGGACCTTGGCCGCGCCTTCGAGCGAGACGAGGTCGCGTGTCGGGCCGGGCACAGACGCGCTAGGCCGGTCTCGGTGAGGTGCGACGTGCGATTCGTAGGCGTGGCGAGGATGACGCGCTCGCCGAGCCACGCGAAACAGCGGTGCGAGACGCGATGTGCCCGCGCAGCTTGCAGTGGCACCCAGATGTCATTGACGCCCTCGAGCTCGGTCGTGACGTCAGCCTTACGTCGGAGGAGGTCGCGGAGACCGTTCACTGCTTAAAGCCTACAAAGGACATATCCAGCTCTGCTGGGCTTCGACCGCTGGAACAAGGCGACCTGAACTGTACGGCTGACCGTCTTCGGATCTTCTGGTTTGGCGATGCTGACCTGCGCCGGCGCATTGGCCTGTTCGCGACCATGGCACTCTTCGCCACCGCGTTTGAAGCGGGTCGGCCGAGCGCCGTTAAGATCGGCGCCGCCGGCCCCCCCGGTTCACAGACAAAGGGTGCCCGGCAACGGGAGGAGAGACCATGTCAATCGCTGTTGGCGAACGCATACCCGACGTCGAGATCTGGACGACAGGAAGTGACGGTCCGGAGAAGATCCGCACCGGCGAGATCCTCGGAAAGGGCACCGTCGTGCTTTTTGCCGTGCCCGGAGCCTTCACGCCCACCTGCTCGGACTTCCACCTTCCTGGCTACCTGGTGCGCTCCGACGACCTCGTCGCGAAGGGAGTGGACACCATCGCCTGCGTGTCGGTGAACGACCCGTTCGTGATGGACGCCTGGAGGCGTAACCAGGGCGTCGGCAGGACCATCGTCATGCTCGCTGACGGGAACGGCGCATTCACGCGGGAAATGGGCCTCGAGAAGGACATCAGCGGAGGCGGCCTCGGAGTCCGCTCTCAGAGGTACGCGGCCGTTATCAAGGACGGTATCGTGACGACCCTTATGGTCGAGCCCGGTGGGGGCCTCACCGTCAGCTCTGCCGACTCAGTGCTGGCCGCTTTGTAGAGAGCTCGCCCAGACCATCAGCACCGCCGGCCGCTCAGGCCGGACCGCGATGATGACGACGACGTGAGAGCGGGGGGACAAATGGGACCACGGACAACAGTTGTAACTTGGCGGGCGCTCACAGCCGGGACGCTCGCTTTGGCGTTCGCGCTGGGTGCGGCAGCCTTCTCGGGCGCCTCGGCATCGACGAGGGCGACTCCTCGACTCGTCTCGGGTCCGCCAGCCCCGAGGAGCGCCCCCACGGCCCCTGACACGTCACTCGGGGACCTATTGACCTATGACTACGGCAATACGCGCTCGGGTCAAGACACTGTCGATCCGACCATCAAGAACCTGTCGGCTGGCCCCGCCTGGGACGACCATTTACTCGACGGTGCCGTCTACGGCGAGCCGCTCGTCTACGACGCGACGATTTACGTCGCCACGGAGAACGACTCGCTCTACGCCATCGAGGCCCACAGCGGCATGGTGCTGTGGCACACCCACGTCGGCAACGCTGTGAGCAAGTCCGTCTTTGACTCGGCCCCGACGCTCGGTTCGGGCTGCGGCGACATCGATCC
>Ga0187867_10004131_pt1 | contig 11320 bp, 12 predicted proteins | sample June2016WEW_13_1_FD_132976 | JGI IMG/M metagenome (GOLD analysis project Ga0187867, IMG submission 132976) | Peatland microbial communities from SPRUCE experiment site at the Marcell Experimental Forest, Minnesota, USA - June2016WEW_13_10 | ecosystem: Environmental > Terrestrial > Soil >... | reverse complement strand
TGGCTCATCTAAACATCGACACCGTGGCAACATGATCTGCTCCTCCTTTTGTTTAAGGGTCTTGGAGAGCAGAATATCCGGATGCTATCAATGGTCAAGCATTAAATGTCGTTGTAGGGTTAATGTGTTGCTGATGTCGGTCTTCACCAAATCCTCGAGCCTCGATGTGAATTGCAGAATTCCTAATATGTCTGAGGTGTCCAAACTCAATTTCATACTTTTTGCATAAAGGAATAATTTCTTCGGCTGGTTCCATGTGTCGACAGAGCCGGAAGAGAAGTTTCCCTATACCATCCAAAGAATACACAAAAGCTTTTGCAGATAGACTATTAAGACGCAGTTCATAAAAAGATTTACGAGTGTTCTTATCTATTAACTCCCTAACATTATCCGCTATAACTGTGAATGGTAGAAAGAGGGAGTAAGCTACAACAGCTTCTGCAAAAAGGTCCCGAACTAGATAAAGCACATGCCTGTTATTGAAAGCCCAATCAGAATCATCACTTTCAATCCGGTGGCCCGGAAAATGAAGGTCAAAGTGGCTTAAGTTGTCAATAATCATCATCTATCTAATCCTTTCAAACTCCAACGCAAAATCGCTTTTATGTTTACTGGCTTGAAATACTGCCGTACGGCTTGACTTCTTATCCAGGAGAGAAAGCATATCTTGCTTGTTCTTATCATCGATCTTACATCCCATTATTACTTCAACGATCGCGCTGTGCCCAATATGTATGGGCGTATCAATATGATCATAATACGTCAAACGACATTCACGCTCATAAGACCAGTGCTCTGATTTAGTTGTTAGTAGTGTTACTATATCGTTATCCCTTTGGCTCAACATTGAATCAAAAAAATTGACACTTGGCATTGTATAAGAGTAGATTACTTTGATTAATTCTACGAGTTGCTTCTTGTATTTAGCTAGCGATATCTGAACATTCAATAGTTCCTCTGTATCGATGCCCACACAGAAGCCGCGGTGGTGATCTGAGTAGTGAGCCCACATGAGCAAATCATCCCTGATCATTGTGAGAGAGCATATCCCATACTTCTTGTAATTCAATTCAACATTATGCTGCTGCAATCTTTCGATGTATCCAACATCTTTGTCAATTTCTTGAAGCCGCTTATCGATAACCTCTTCACGCTCCTTGCTGTTTAGATGTGGTTCGTCACGCTTCAAAAAGTCCTCCGCCCATTTACGTCTTATGCCTGGCGGATTGTCTTCGTATTGGTATTGAAGGGCGGAATCAAAAGGGTCGTTAAATTCCCGAGCTGACGAAAACCAGAGTTCACTATCCTGTATCAGCTTAAGATAATGCCCTTTTGAGTCGAAGTTACGGTATTTATATAGAATTGGCGGCGTATCAATTGGCTGTAAGTTCCATTGATCTCGCAAATCGCGTAATTCAGCCTCGCTGAGCCGCGACCTTATCACGGGGCACCTGGTGAATTCGAACGAAGGATTACTCCCGTCTCCACGATTTCATACTCTCCCTTTTGAACATACCTGACAATCTTCCCGCCCGTTGTCCGCAATTCCTTGGCCCCTACTTCTACCTCTACCTTAGGACCTCCAAACTGGCCAGCATCGGCAAAGGCAGAGTAGATGCAAACTGTGTACTGACGCCCATCGTCACCATCAGCCTTGAAGCTTCCAGTTTGTCTTTTCATCCAGTTTTCTCCTTTACACCACAAGCAGAAATTTTTCCCGTGCCTTTCTCACCTGATATCAGGCAGGTGGTTTCGTACCATACTACCACTCACTGCGCTTGGCTGCAATGCGCCTTTAAAAATGTTGTAATTTCACATATTTGACCCCAATTTTTTGCTTTTATTCTTCATGAGATCCACTTATATGTAATTACAACATGGACATTAACTAACAATTACAACCACTTGAAAGGAGAAACACAATGGCTAGCAAGAAAAAGACACAAGCACAGGCACAAGCAGCAACAAATCAGGCAGCTAACAATCAGATTGAGGAACAAAATCATACATTGGAAGTCGCAGATGAAGCCGTTGAAGTTGCAAATCATGACGTTGAAGTTATCCCCAGCACGATAGTTGAAGGTTTGGAAGCTGACTGAAGTATTCGCCGCGCAGGAAACTCAGACGGAAACAGAAGTATCTATTGCCCAGGCACCGGAACAGCCCATTATTTGATAGAACGCGTCCGGTCGACACAATGGTATGGATATTGCTTGAGATATGGCAATTTCTCGCCGTCCGCCCATTAAATACATGACCTTTGACAATTTGAGGGATGGAAGTGAAACGAAGCACCAGAGACGTGATGTTGTCAGTTGATGCTGACGAGGTTTTCCTGCCGCTTGTAACCGCGTTTGTTGAAAAGGCGGCCAACTGTTTCGGGCTGGGCATGGATGAATCTCTCAGGCTTACCCTTGCCTCGGAAGAGGTATTCATGCACCTGTGCCGGGTAGTGACGCCCTCTGGCGGTCCCGTGGAAATCGTCTGTTCAAACGGCGGCTATTACGCACAGGCAGTTTTCTCACTTCCCACGGACACCTTCGACATGTGCGCTTTCAATCTTACTGCGACCATATCGATTGAAGATGATGCGGACCTCGACGCGATGGGACTTGTCATAGCATCAAGATCGGTTGACCGCTTTTTGCTGAACCGCGAAGAAGGACGGGATTTGCGGTTGACACTTATCAAGGAAAAGACCTATCCCACGCCCATCGAGGCGCCGCACGCGGCCGTGAGCCCGTTGGCAAGATTTTCGCTGCGGCCGCCCGGACCGGAAGAAGTTAAGTTTCTATCTCAACTCGCCGCATCCTACTACGATGCCCGTGTAATTTCCGATATTCTCCTCTCTCCGGGCAAGCTGGTGGATATGATAAGGGCAGGTGAATACCATTCTCTAGCCGCAGTGGGAAACGCCGGGGAAATCGGCGGAGCAATTTTTTGGCACCGGGTCGGAGAAAATACGGTCGAGTGCTTCGGACCATATGTTTTCAACCAGGACCCTGCATCGAACATTGCCGAAGAACTCCTGGAAGGCTGCATCGGCACTGTCGCAAAGACTCGGTCTGTTGGAATCATCAACACCCGGCCGACGCCGGAATTTTCCAGGCGGCATTTCGAACTCCTTGGGACCATTGATGATTATGCCCAGGACGGATCCTGCGCACCGGTCGAAGCATGGTTCAGGCTGCTGCGTGAAGACACGGGCTCAGCGGTCTGGGTCCATCCCGGGCTCGATGCGTTTGTTCGCCGTGAATACGCCAAACTGGTCCTTCCAAGAGAGATCAGGATTGAGCAGCCGGCAGGGGAGACTTTGCCTCGGCATTCCGTCCTTTCCGCCGAGTTCGACCGTCTTCAGGGGCGAGTGACATTGCGGCCGATGTGGCCCGGTACGGATGCGGAGGAAAATATCGATGGGCATGTCAAGCTTTTGGAAGGTGAGAAGATCCTCAACATCCATTTCGCTGTTGACCTGGGGCAGGCATGGCAGAGCGTTTTCATACCCGGTCTTCTCTCTCGGGGATTTGAACCGCGCTTCGTGCTCCCTTATGCGGGAAAAGCGGACCTGGTCGTCTTTCAACTTCGAGGCAGACGCTCATGATGCTCCCTCCCCCGCTGGAAAAACTCGTTCCCGACTACATCAAGCGTTTCGAAGCGTAAATACCCAGCAGGCCGGACGACGAACTGAGAAAAATCTATGGCTGCTCGAAGCTCTATCGCCTGAATAACAATGAAAATCCCCTGGGACCTCCCGAGACGGCCCGAAGAGCAATCGAAGCGTTCCCTCCGGCGCAGGCATCCGTCTATCCAAGTGGGGATGCCTACCACTTGCGGTACAGGTTGGCGGATATCTTCGGGATGCACCCGGACCAGTTTCTGGTGGGAAATGGGGCCAACGAGGTGATCGCCTTTGTAATAAAGGCGTTCTGCCAGCAGGGCGATAATATCATCACGGCGGATAAAACCTTCGCAGTCTATGAATGGGTGGCCGAATTCTCCGGGTTCGAAGCACGCCTGGTTCCCCTGGTAGATTACGGGTTCGATGCCCGGGGGATGATTGATAAGATCGACGAACGCACAAAAATCCTCTTCGTGTGCAATCCCAATAATCCCACCGGAAGCTGGTGGAACGAATGCACGCTGCGCTCTTTTCTCGACCGGATCGACGGAAAGCGCATAGTGGTGGTGGACGAGGCGTACCGGGAATTCGTCAGAAACGCCGATTTCCCCGATTCGATGGCCCTGATCGGTAAATACCCGAACCTGGTGGTTTTCAGGACTTTTTCGAAGATGTACGGCCTCGCAGGGCTTCGCATAGGCTACCTTGCGGGAAGCAAAGAAGTCGTGGATATCATTCGCAGAACCTGCATCGTTTACTCCGTTAACACACTGGCGCAGGTGGGGGCTTTCTATGCCCTTGCCGATAGGGAGCACATTGCGCGTACCCACGAAATCGTCAGAGCAGGCAAAAGCTTCCTACTGAAGGAACTCGATCTCATGGGGCTGCCCTATGTTCACGGAGAGGGCAATTTCGTGATGGCGCGGCTGCCCATGAGCGACAGCCTCGCATACAGGAAGATGATGAAGCGGGGTGTTATGGTGCGCGCCATGACAGGTTTTCGTTTCCCGAACTGGATCAGGATTACCGTTTCCCACCAGGAGGCCCTGGAAGCTTTTGTCGAAGCACTGTCGGGAATTATGAAGGAAAACGGGGAGCTTTAATTTGACAATGCCGGATAACAAAAAACTCTTCACATTTGAATTCTTCTCGCTCAACCTCGTCATTTTTTTCGCCTTTTGCAACATGGCGGTTTTCTACAGCTTTTTCAGCTACCTGGAGCGGATCGAGATTCCGGCGGAATGGAGAGGATTCCTGGTCGGACTCGAACCCATGAGCGCCTTCGTGCTGCGCCTTGCAGCGGTTCCCATGCTGCACGCCGGAAATGCCGCCACGGCGATGCTCATCGCGCTGACTATGATAGTGGCGGCTCTCTGCTCCTACGGTTGGGTGGTAACTATCCCGGGGCTGGTCGCGCTTCGCATCTTCCACGGGGCTGCCTTTGTTTTGCTCGTTTCCGCAAGTATGGCCCTGGTGGTGCATTTCATTCCAAAGGGAAAAAGCGGACAGGGATTCGGTTTTGTGAGCGTGTCGGTGCTGGTCCCTTACGCGGTAATGCCCCTCGTTACCGAAATCCTGCTGCGCTACACGCAAAACGAGGCGCAAATCTATCGAGGTGTAACGATGCTGGCGGCCCCCGCGTTTGTTTTACTCCTCATGCTGCGAAAGAGATTAAAGATCTCCCTCGGCGGCATGGAAGGCGCACTGATAAGTCGCCCGAAACTGGAAGAAATCCGCCGGAACCTTAAAGAACCGGGGATCGTACTCCTGCTGGCGGTAAATCTTTTTCTGTATCTTAGCTATGCTTCGGTCTTCTTTTTCATGAAGGGGCATGCCGCCGTGAGCTCGCTTAGCGAAGTGGGCGTTTTTTTCACCATCTCGACCCTCGTTATGATAGCTCTGCGTCTTTCCGGAGGACTTTTTTTCGATAAAATCGACAAAATTAGGATGCTCCAGGTTTTCACTTTCCTGCTGGTTCCATGCTTTGTACTGTTCGGATATATGAATACCGAGCGCATGCTCTTCCTGATGGCCGCCTACTATGGGCTTTGCATAGGTTTTATAATGCCCCTGCTGAACGCCTCGCTCTTTGACGTCTCACCGCCGCACCTTCGCGGGGTAAACATCAATCTGGCGCTCTTTGTCATGGACGCCGGGTTCTGCCTCAGCCCGTACGCCGGAGGAGCTTTTATTGCCTCGGGCCACTCTTTCGGCTCTCTTTTTGACATCTGCGCGGGGTTCATTCTCGTAAATCTGGTGTTGCTCATCGTATTCGGAAAACTCAAGAACGCTGCCCAAAAAGAAGCGGTCGTGGCATCCATTGGCGGAGTTCAATAGGAGGAGACATTTTTGAGTATGAAGATGCTCGAAGTTGGATGTCCGATGCCAGGGTTTGATGCCAGGGCTAAAGTCACCGGAGAGGAAAAATACGCGGCCGACCAAAGCCGCGAGGATACCCTGTGGGCCGGCGCCAAAAGGGCCGGCATCGCCCACGGGATAATTCGTGGTATCGACACGTCCGCAGCGCGGGCGCTCCCTGGAGTTTATGCGATTCTTACCCGCAAGGATATTACGGGGACGAACCGGCAGGGGATCGTTCATAAGGACCAGCCCGTGCTGGCCGGCGGGAAGGTCCGCCATTGCGGAGACCCCGTTGCGTTGGTCCTGGCGGAAGACCGGGATATCTTGAAAAATGCGCTCAGCCTCATCCGCGTGGATTTCGAGCCGTTGCCGGGCGTCTTCGATCCCGAGAAAGCCTTGGCCCCGGAAGCGCCGCGTGTGCACGAAACGAGAAACCTCCTCCAAAAAGCCGTCATCAGCACCGGCAATGCCATGGAATCATTTAACGAATGCGATATCGTGGTGGAGGATTCCTTTGTGGCCTCCGGCCAGGAGCATGCTTTCCTGGAAACCGAAAACGGCCTGGCGTGGCGGGAACCGGACGGAAAAATCGTCATGATCGTCTCGACACAGGCCCCTTTCCGGGACCGGTTCGAAATTGCGCACGCGCTGGGGCTCGAAGTGGACGCGATCAGGGTCATCAGTCCATACCTGAGAGGGGGATTCGGGGGAAAAGACGGCTCTACGGTTCAATGCCTGCTGGCCCTTGCCGCCCTGCACGCCGGGGGCAGGCCCGTGAAGATGTGGTGGGAGCGCGAGGAGAGTTTCATAGCAGGCTACAAGCGCCATCCAGTCAAGATGCAGTACCGGCTGGGAGCGATGCGGGACGGCACGCTGCACGCGCTTCAATGCAGCCTCTTCTACGATACGGGCCCTTATGCGCACCTTGGCGTGGAAGTCATGGCGCTCGGCATGGAACACGCGGGCGGGCCGTACCGCATCCCGAACACGTTCATTGAAGGATGGTGCGTTTACACCAATAACCCGATCAGCGGCGCCATGCGCGGGTTCGGCGTATGCCAGGTGGCCTTTGGCATCGAACGGATGATGGACCTTCTGGCATCGAAACTGGGCATTAGCCGCCTCGATATCCGGCTTAAGAACGCGCTCCTGCGGGGTGACAGGAACTGCGCGGGCGTGGTGCTCGTACATTCCACCGGGATTGTCCCCTGCCTCGAAACCTTGGGCCGGCACAACCTGTGGATGGAAAGCAGCAAATGGAAGGGGGCGGCAGGGCCCTTCAAGCGAAGAGGGGTCGGCATTGCGGCGGTATTTAACGCCATGGGGTACGGCAGGGGGATCCCGGATTCCGCTATAGCCAAGGTGGAATTGACGAGGGAAGGAAAAATTCGCGTCTACAGCGGTGTCCCCGATATGGGGCAGGGCAACGCAAGCGCATTCGTCCAGTTTGCAGGAGAAATCCTGTGCCAGAACGCCTCACGCATGGAACTCATACTGCCGGACACGAACCGGACCCACCCTTCAGGCTCTTCGTCGGCCGGCAGAACGACCTACACCTACGGAAACGCTCTCATCCTGGCATGCAAAGAGCTAAAAGAGAAGCTCCTTCACCGGACCGCACTCATGCTCATGCTCGATGAAGCGCGGGGGTTGACCCTTCTGCCGGGAAAGGTAAAACACCTGCCCTCGGGCAGGGAGGTCCCGCTCGATCTGATAGGGCGCACCTTTCCCGAAACCGACCGCATCGTAGTGAACCAGTTCGTAATGCCGGTTGCTCAGGATAATGTCAACACCGGCAAGGAGTTTAAAATCGGTTTTCCTCACGTGCTTTTTTCCTATGCAGCGCATCTTGCATACGTTGAAGTCGATGAACTCACCGGCAAAATCGATGTGAAAGGCTACCTTGCCGTCACAGAAGGAGGACGGATCATTAATCCGTTAGGCTTCGAACAGCAGGTCCACGGCGCGGTTGCTCAGGGGATAGGTTACGGCCTGATGGAGGAGGTCCTTCTCGATGAGGGGAGAATACTGAACCCAAATTTTACCAACTACATCCTTCCCACATCCCTGGATATTCCCGAAATCGCAACAGTTTCAGTGGAAATGGTCGAGTCCACGGGGCCATTCGGCATGAAGGGGATTGGCGAAGTCGGGACAAACGGGCCGCTGCCGGCAATCGCAGGCGCCGTCGAGGACGCTGTGGGACGCCGCTTGAACAGGTCTCCCCTGACTGCGGAGAGCATACTTTGCGCAATGTGAATTAGGAGTCGTCGGGTGAGAATCTCATTTTATCTGAATGGCAAAGAAACCCACGTGGATGTCCCTCCCGGACGCAAATTTGTGGACGTGCTGCGGGAAGACCTGGGGCTGACCGGCACAAAAGAGTGCTGTGGCGCTGGGGAATGCGGGGCCTGCACCATCCTGGTGGACGGCCAGGCCCGCCTCTCATGCCTGATGGCGGCCGCACAACTCCAGGGGCGCCGCGTTACGACAATCGAAGGGCTTGCCGCAGACGGAAGCCTGCATCCCGTCCAGGAGGCCTTTATAGAATACGGCGCCGTACAATGCGGGTTCTGTACTCCCGGAGTGGTGCTTGCGGCGGTGCATTTGCTGGACCGAAACCCCGATCCGACCAGGGAACAAATCCGGGAGGGGTTGAGCGGTAATTTATGCCGGTGCAGCGGCTATGTGAAGATAGTCGATGCCGTGGAAGCGGCCGCCAGGAAGATGCAAGGTGGGACGCCACAATGAGAGAAATTATTTTGCCCGGCTCACTGGACGAACTCTGGCGCTGTTTCGAGGGCAAGCCGCAAGCGGCCGTCTATGCAGGGGGCACTGACCTCCTGGTGGGTCTCTACAATGGTCTTCTGAACCCCGAAGCATTGATATGTCTCGATCGAATAGAGGAACTACAAGGTGTCGGCGAACGGGGCGAAAGCATCCGCATCGGCTCGTGCACTACGCACGCGCAACTACTGGACGACCCCTTGATTAAAAGCCATTTGCCCGTGCTTTGGCAGGCAATCAGGGGAATCGGCTCTCCTCTTGTCCGGAACATGGGCACTATCGGCGGCAATATCTGCACGGCGTCTCCGGCGGGAGACACCCTTCCACCGCTTTATACGTTGAAGGCCGAGGTGGAACTTCGCTCAAAAGAAGAATCGAGGCGGATGGCCATAGAGGACTTTATCGCGGGACCGGGCGCCACACGCCTTCAGCCGGCGGAGATCCTGACCGGCGTCTGGGTGCAAAAACCAGGGGAATATAACCTGCATCACTTCGAAAAAGTGGGACTGCGAAATGCTCTGGCCTGCTCGGTGGTGAGCATGGCGGCACTCCTCCGTCTTGCGCTGAACGGCGTAGTGGAGAAGGCCACCCTTGCATGGGGCAGCGCCGGGCCGACGATTGTAACGTGCCCCGAGGCGGAGAAGAAGCTTATCGGCGAACCGCTCTCCATGGCACTACTGCAAGAGGCGGCCGCCCTGGTGCGAAAGGCCGTTTGTCCTATCAGCGACGTTCGAGCCGATGCCGATTATCGCCGCATTGTCGCGGGAAATCTTCTCCTGCGCCTGGGCAATGTGCTCAAATAGAATCGAATGCAATAATCCGATGTGCCTGTTTGCTGAAAAACGGAGTGAGCGATGAGCGCTGAAAGGAAGTTGCCTCTGATCGAGCCGGATGAATGTGAACTCGCCCCCGGCGAACGGATTTTCATACATCTTTTTCGCCCGGAAGACGCGCCGGGGATAGGCCGGCTGTTCCGGGCCGTATATGGCGACAGCTATCCCGTCAAACGCTTCTATAACCCCGAGGAGCTTGCCGAAGCACTGGAAAAGGGGGAAAACTACTCCGTAGTAGCGCGAACGCAGAGCGGGGATATCATCGGCCATATGGGGCTTTTCCGCTCCACCCCCTACCCGGGCCTTTATGAATGCGGGGCCGGGCTCGTTTTGCCCGAGTACCGCAAAGGTGGCATCAACGTACTGATGTTGGACCACGTCTATGAACGATTAGTCCCAGGGTTGGGGTTGGAAGCGTCGTGGGGTGAGGCGGTTTGCAATCATGTCTTCATGCAGAAGGCCGTCAGACACTACAAGCACGTTGAAATCGGCCTGGAGGTCGATTTGATGCCGGCCGAGACCTTCGCCAAGGAAAAGAGCTCATCGGGCCGTGTGGCCTCCCTGGTCGTATTCCGGTCCTATATCCCCAGGCCGCATACGGTTTATCTGCCTCCAGTCTATGAGAATGCCCTGAGGTTCCTTTATTGCGGATTGGATGACCAGCGCACGCTCGCCCTCTCCCGCGCGGACCTTCCTGCCGGTGTAGCATCACATGCCTCGTTCGGGGTCTTTGACTTTGCCCGGGTAGCGCGAATTGCCGTTAGATCTCCAGGGGGAGATTTCGAGTTCTACTTCAACGGCCTGGAAAATGAAATCCTCGCCGGAAAAATCAAGGTAATCCAGGTATCGGTCAGTCTTGCCTGCCCGTGGGCCGCGGGCGCGGTGGAAGTGCTGCGCGCACGCGGCTATTTCACTGGGGGAATCCTGCCGCGCTGGTTCGACGATGACGCACTTCTGATGCAAAAGATCGTGGGCAGGCCCGATTGGGAGGGTATCCATCTTTTCTCTGAGCGGGCCGGAGAGATACTCAGGATTGTTAGAAAGGACTGGGAAGAGGTTACACGAACTTAATACCCGGCCGGCGCGTTCTAGACTTTCTTTTCGAACCAGATAGTTAGGACATTGCCGCCGTCCCGGCATTCGTAGGTTAGCCTGCCTGCCATTTGCTTTACCAGGTAAATCCCCAGACCCCCTATTCGGCGGCTGGAGATGTCCATAGACAGGTCCGGGGGGGCCTGGTCCAAGGGGTTGAAAGGGACTCCCCAATCCTTTACCGTCACGCGAAACTTTCCCGGACCTTCGGCGAGGCATTCGACCTCGATTTCCCCTTCTCCCTCCGGATAGGCATAATTGATCGCATTGACCAGGACCTCCTCCATTACGAGGTCAACCCGGGGGGCCAGTTCCTCAAGACCGCTCTGGCGTTCCAATTCCTGGAGAACGAAGGCCCGAAGGGACCCGAACGATTCCATGCTCGCGGGCAAGCGCAATGTCGACATTTTTACCTCAGGAGTTCCCAAGAGCTTTTTCGAGTGAATCATACACCGTGAACATGGAACCAAAGCTGGAAATTGAAAAAACATGAGCGACATTGGGTGTAAGAGAGCTGAAGGAAAGGCTGCCGCCGGCCGATTTGAGCTTCTTGCCGACGACCAGGATACTCCTCAGTCCTGCGCTGCTCATGTATTCCAACCCCGCAAGATCCACAACGAGCATGGAT
>Ga0187867_10004127_pt1 | contig 11327 bp, 5 predicted proteins | sample June2016WEW_13_1_FD_132976 | JGI IMG/M metagenome (GOLD analysis project Ga0187867, IMG submission 132976) | Peatland microbial communities from SPRUCE experiment site at the Marcell Experimental Forest, Minnesota, USA - June2016WEW_13_10 | ecosystem: Environmental > Terrestrial > Soil >... | reverse complement strand
GAACCTTGGCCGAGGAATATTGGCCGCCCTTGCTGTTATGCTTCCACCAAACCACCTTGAGGACTTCCATGCTGCCTTCCGGCCTAGCCGAAGACGCATCGTTCTCAAACAACTTCGGCAGCACCCGCTTGATCGCCTCCGCATCTTCGTCGCTGAAACCCGTTCTCTCGGCCAATTGGGAATTCATACTTCCGAAGAAGACATAAACGCCATCGTCGACCCTGTGCTTCATTCCCATAGTGTCCGCTCCCCGCTTGGTACCGTCTCCCTCGGAGTTGACACTCTTTGTGATCTGAGTGCTCGTCACGTCCACAGGCTGTACGCTGAATGCGGACTGCACCGTTACCGGGCCACGGATTGGAATCGATACACCCGTGTCACCCTCTCCTTCGTCGCCCTTATTCTTGCCCTTCTTAGGCAGCGCGAATAACTGCCCAAAAGCCCGTACATCAACCCACTTCGCGCAAGCCAGGCTCGCCGTCTTCGCTGAACCGAACTCTTTTCCAATCGCCTTTTCGGCGCGCTCGCGAAGGCTCTTGGCCTCGTCCTTTTTTCTGTCGTCCGATTGCACGAAGATGTCTAGACCGGCATCTTGGAGCCGATCACGAATCTTGCGTTTCAGGCAAACATCCGTGATCTCCCCGAGGCCGTTGTAGTCTGTGCGCGGCCGGTTCCCGTTCAGCGGATCGCCGTTTGGGTTGGCATGTTTCACCCGGAGTACGGCCGCGAAATCGATCTTGTTTTGCAGGTTCATATTTCCTCTCCCTCAATCTCCGATTCGTCTTTGTCCGGCGAGCCGTCCTCGGGCTTCTTCTTCATCCATAGCGCTGCCCGCTGGCAGTGATAACCAAGAAGAAACTCGCCGGACAGCTTTCTGTCGCTAATGAAGTCTTCCCCGCTAAACATTCCAACTACACTATCGAGCAACTTGACCCTATCGAGGAGCACTGCCGGCCGGTTCGCCCGCAGTCGGGCCATGTAAGGCGTCAGAGCCAACTCAATGGTCTTCCATGTGGAGCAAGGGTGCTCCGCAAACCGTTGCATCAACTTGTTAGCGCTCGTGTCCCGCTGCTCCTTTGCCACATGCAGGGCCCGCTGCTCGATGTTATCTGCGATCGCCAGCAGCCGTCCAAATAGGTAATCTCTCGTCGTCCGATTCTCTTCCAGTGACATCTGATAGCTTTCCTCCTTACTGTTTCCTCGAACAAGCGCGCAGGCGATGCCGAGGCACTTCTCCCAATCCCAAGTCTTCATCCCGGCCCGATTGCACGCTCGGCGCACAGCTGCTACCACGAGGTCGCGCGGCAGTGGACGTGCGTCCATAATGCACGGCAGCAAACGTTCTACCGTGGATTTCCTCAGCTTGTCGTCCATCCGCCGCCCGTACGCAGCCTCGGCGATCTCGCCTGGCGCCGGTGCTCCTACGAAACGGATGTCCTTCGAATAGTTCTGAAACCAGGAACACATGGAATGCCACTCGCTCACCCGGTCCAGGAACTCGGCGCCAGTTAGCTCCCGGTAGTAAGTGATCGCCATGCGCCCTGGCGTGGCGGAATCGAGGCCCATTACTACAATATCTTCGGTGTATCCCAGAGTCGTTCGGTAACCTGCGATTGCTTTTGAGAGCCGTAACGCAAAATGCTGCCCAGCATCGCCGGAATACAACGTGTCTTGCCCCACGCCATCCACGTCGGAATCCCCCAACAGATCCCTCGTATCCTTGAACGGGTCGGGAATGCTTGCGCCCCCTACCGCCCAGGCAACAAACACTTGGTCGCCCCCGCCACCCCGATAGCCCTGCCGGGCGATGAGCCAGCGAAGGGCATTGTGCGCCTTCTGAGTGACTGTATATCCGACACCATACGCCTGTCCCGGAAGATCGACTCGCCCTCGGAAAGTGAATCCCGAGCTGTCATTCGATGAGATGAGCTTGGCCCCATCCGCGGCATGCCGCAGCCTCTTTGGGTGACTCTCGGCGACGGCCGTCATATCGCCGGTCACCATGCACAACGCCCGACCGGTCTTCTGCGCTGCGTCGAACTTAGTCCAGGAAACCCGGATTCCGGGATCCTCCCACACTCCGGAAACTGGATCGCCCGGAACCTGTACCCGCCAACGGACGAAGGCATCGCCCTGATCTCGTTTCTTGTCTTTTGCCGTGAGCATCTTGAACAGCCCAGGCGTTGAAGCATCCGAGGGCCACGCCGTCAGAAGCTTCCCGTCGGGGCCACAATACAGCTCGCCGGCCCTGACAAGATCGCCGACCACGGTTCCCCTCCCGACGTAGGTCAATACGGCATGCACCTTAGGGTTCGGATCGAACGTGTCCCATTGCTGAAGCTGCTTGATGTATTCGCCAAAAAATGGCTCCTTGCCGCCGCCAAATCCCTTGTAATCTGCCGCACAATACTGAATCTTGTCGCAAAGCGGATGGGGTGCCGCCGTGTTGGTCCGGCCAGCCGACCTCTCCGTTGCCGGCACAACCGTCGTCTCTTTGGCGACCGATGTAGCCCGCTGAAAATTACCATCCTGGTCTAAAATGATTTCAATGTGCGCCTGTTGCTCGGCGTGGCTCACCGGCAGCGGCGGCTCCTTTTCAAACTGCGGCGCGCCAGCGCACAACTCGTACGTCTCATACAGCTTCTGAATCCAACTCACCTCATACCCCCAATTCCTCGGCCTCCGCACCTACGTTGCGGAGGTTCCGGTCTACGCCAAAGAGCTTCGGCTGCATCTCGCGAACTTCCCTTTTCACCGGACACCCCTCAGGCCGCGGGAACACGATTACGCCGTCCACCATCTGGGGCCGCCAGAAATTGATTCCCAGCGCATGAACCCCGGTTTCGTCCGGGTAATCGAAGCTGTGAAACATAAGCCCGAAACCCAGCTCACCCTTGCCGTCGTAGTCGCCAGCCCCGGCCCCGAATACGCACGGTTCCACGTAGCCCTGGCAATCGCGCGTGCCGAGGAAGATATCCTGGCGCCCGCCAAGCTCCAAACTACGCCCAGCAATCTGATAGTGCTTGCCGTCGATTCTATCCCTCTCCAACTCGGGCCGATGGCCATTCCACTCGAAGTGCGCCCTCACCTGATATTCGACGACAGGCTGCTTGGTGACCGGGTCGGGATCGCCGGTGAGAAAAGTATAGATCGCTAGACTGTTACCTCCCCCATAATTTAGCGGCTTCGTCCCTTTGGTCTGGGTCCTAATCCGCTTCATCACCCGCACCGCGTCAATCACCCAGATGAATGTCGGCTTCCAGTAAATGGACTTGGCCACGCCCTTCAGCGCCTCATAGGTTGGTATGTGATACGAGCATTTCTCTCCGCCGACGCGCGTCAACGGATCGGTGAACATGGCAAAGCGTCCCCAAACTCGGAACTCGATCGTGTTCTTTGGCGTGCTATACATTCGTAAGCTCCATTTCTTCAGTGCCCTCAACGTTTAGCCCGAAATTGGCGTTGTAATACTTCTCATCCAGGTATAGTATCCCCGTGCCCTCCTGACATTCACGAGCCGCGCCCGCGTCGTGCAGCTTTCCCAACACGTACGCAAACACGTTCACGGTAAACAGTTGTGCGCGCTTCACCAGTGCAAACCGCCTTTCCTGCCAATCCGCCGAGCACAACTCCCCGATGACAACCTTGCCCTCGGCCCCGTAGGGAACGATCACACCTTGCGTGTTGGAGTCAATCGCTTGAAATGCCTTGGCCGCCGTCATGAAGGCCTGCCTCAGATAGATGGGAGGAGGAACCGGACGGGCGGCGACAGCCAAGCTATTTTCCGCAAGCATTCTAAGGAGAGTATCCTCTCGTTCTGCCTGGCTCGGACCAACAGGATAGTCCATCTCCAGCCGGCGGTCGAAGAAGTAATACCGGAAGTATTGCGCGATCAGCCGGGGATCCGAAAGATCCACCGTCCGGTTTCCCGCGCTCCCCGCATTCTCATCCAGGACGCGCTGCGCCGCCTCCTGGGCCTTCCGAATCTCGCGAAGAGCCCCAGGCAACTCGCCCGTGAGGTTAATGATATGCACGTGCCCCATGTCCAACTCGCCATGACGATTGCATCGGCCTGCAACCTGCGCGATCGAATCCAGCCCGGCCACAGCCCGCACGGCAGACCCAAAGCTGATATCGACACCCGCCTCGATCAACTGCGTACTCACACAGATCGTCGGCGCGTGCTCATCGAGACGTTGCTTAATTTCGCCGAGGACATTCATCCGGTGAGCCGCGCACATGCCGGTGCTAAGGTGATAGACCGCCGCCTTGCCTGCGCGAGATCTGCACTCCTTAAAAATCGAAAGGGCCTCGCGCTTCGTGTTCACGACAACCAGGCAACTCGCCGCCGTTCCTGCTTCGCCGATCGCCAACTGCGCCGTTTCATCGTGGCCCCAACCTCCGGACTTCCGGCGATCATAGGTGTCATACCGATGAACCTCGGCAAACAACGCCGGGACATCGCGCATAATCTCCGGGTCCTCGCTCAGCCGAAGAGCCCCCTTAGCGGGGTCAACCTCGTGCAGCAACGGCTGCGTAGCGGTACAGAGCACGACGGTGCTGCCGCATTGCTCAACCAGAAAGTTCAGCGCATTATTCAGCAGGTGGACACAGCGAACGGGAACAGTCTGAATCTCGTCGAAAATCAAGACGGACCCGGCTATCTGATGCATGCGGCGAACCGCCCGCGTGCCAGATCCAAGAAGACCCTCTAGCAATTGCACGGCGGTCGTGAATACAACCGGGGCATCCCAGTTTTCCGACAGAATCTTGCTCCTCCAGGTCTGCTTAAGGGGAGTCAGATTCGAGTGGTGTTCCAGCACAACACTGGCAAACGCGGTCCCGTGAGGCTCCAGAATATCCCGAACGACCTTGGCGTTCTGATCGATGATCGACGTATACGGACTTATATAAATGACGCGATCCATCCCCCATTTGGCCGCATGGTGGAGCGCGAAACGGAGGCTGGCGAGCGTCTTGCCCCCGCCCGTGGGAACGGTCAGAAGATAAGTACCCTTCGGGCGCTCCGCGGCGGACAAACACGCGCCGGAGACTTCCCTCCGAAGCTCGTCGATCGGGGACTCGGGACGAAAACGACCGAGCCTATCCTCCAGCAGAGCCGCAAGCGCGGGCCATTCGGCGTATTGCTCGCGCTGACGCAGGGCGCCAGCCGCCCCGCTCGAAAAATCGGCGGTATCCGTGTGGTCGGCGTCAATCAGGCAGCTAAACAGAAACCGGACAACCAGGCCGACCTTGAACTTCTGGATACTTGGGCTCCCATCGGACTGGCAAATAGACCTAACGATCTCCCGAATCCCGCCGACTAGCCCTGCGTCCTCCAGGTGTCTCTTATGCTCATCAATAACCTGTTGATCGGCGCTAGCCCACGCCTCATCGAAGTGCGACTCTGCGTCTGCCTTGTCCATCCGCCGCGAAAGGTTGTCCATTCCGCTCGGCGTTACGCAATCGATTAACCCGGAATGATGGGAAGCGACGCAAATCGAAAGGATCTCGCCTACAACCGCCTCCAAGCGACCCTTTTCCCTAAACCCGCGCCAAATTCTCTGTGCCCCCGCGGTAGAGTGGTCAACGCTCCCACGCTTTAGTTGTTGTTGCTCCGTATCTTGATCGGGCGGAATCTGCCGCAGATATCGCTGAAAATCGCCGGAATATTTGCCAAGGTCGTGCAGCAGCCCGATCATGCCACCGGCCGCCCCGATCCCGATTTTCTCAGCAGCCCGTCGCGCTGCACCAGATACGGACACTAAGTGATCGCGAAGTAGTTGCGATCTGCCGTCCGGCTCTAAATGCGCAAGGAAGGCGTCCGCTTGCTCTGTAAGGTGGTCCACTTCCGCTGTCAATATAGCACCGGTTGACAACATTAGTGGCAATCTCGGCCGGAGTTTTATGTATTTATACTAAATGCTGACCAGCATTAGCGATCACGCGCTGACATATTCCCAGAACACACTGAAAACAATCGCTACAGCACTCCAAGCGGTGCCGCCGATTTCTATCGCCATGCTAACCGTGAAATCGGGACAAATCAGGCGTGCGCACCGGTACGGCCACCCGCCCATTGCCGCCGTTCTTTGAAAATTCAATAGCCCGCTCCACACCAAACCCAGCCGTCGCCAGAGCCAGCCGGTCCGCCCAATATTTCAACTTAATCAACTGTAAATGCTATCATTACGACAAATCTGGCTTTGTTCGGCCCAAAAATCCCACTGCACAACCCTGTACAATTCCGCACACCTCAGCCCGCCAGCCGATACCCCATCCCGTGTACCGTCAATATCCACTGCGGCTGCCGCGGATCTTCCTCCAGCTTCTGCCGCAGCCACGCCACATGCACATCCACCGTCCGGCTCGAGGTCACGCCCCCGTATCCCCAAACTTCGCTCAGCAACGTCTCGCGCGATACCGTCGTTCCCCGGTGCTCAGCCAAATAGCGCAGCAACTGAAACTCCTTGGCGGAAAGCGTCACCGCCTTGCCGTGCCGCGTCACCGCCGTGCGCCGCAGGTCCAGGTGGATGGCCCCGAACTGGTACACTTCGCCGGCCGTCCCGAACGCCGGCGCGCGCCGCAACAGCGCCTCCACGCGCGCCAACAGCTCCGCCATCTCGAACGGCTTGGTCAGATAGTCGTCCGCGCCGGTTTTCAAGCCCACTACTTTATCGGCGGTTTGCCCGCGCGCCGTTAGCATCAGGATGGGGGTGGAAACGCCCCGCTGCCGCAGATCGCGGCATACTTCCATACCGTTCTTGCGCGGCAGCATGACGTCCAGGATGATCAGATCGAAGGCCGCGCCCAAGGCCATGTCCAGCCCGGTTTGGCCGTCCGCCGCCGATTCGACGCGATGCCCTTCGCTGCGCAGCCGGTCGCCCAGCGTCATCACCAAGCCCGCCTCGTCCTCCACGAACAGGATGCGCCGCTCCATATTATGCGGTTCGCGGGAGCGGTTCGACCACCGCCGCCGCGGCAGGCAACTCCAAGGTGAAGGTGCTGCCCCGGCCCGGTTCGCTGGACGCTTCCAGATGCCCGCCCATGCCTTCGGCGATGTCGCGCGCCAAGCTGAGCCCCAGGCCGGTGCCGTGGATCTGCGCCGCCTGCGCGGATTTTCCCCGGTAGAAAGGTTCGAAAATGTGCGGCAGGTCGGCCGGATCGATGCCGTCTCCCCGATCCTCCACGCCGATGCGCACGCGCGACCCGCCATCCACCGTCGCGGCGCGCACCCGCGCCCAGCGCGGCTCGCCTCCGTATTTCAAGGCATTCAGGATCAGGTTCTCCAGACAGTGGTTCAAGGCGGTTGCGTCGGCCAACACGGGAGGCAGATCCGGATCGATTTCGCGCTCCACGGTAAAGCCTTCCGCTTCAGGCAGCGCCGAGATGTTCGCCACCACGCGCCCCACCGCCTCGGACACCGGCACCGGCTCCACGGCGTAGCTCGCCGCCCGCGATTGCCCGGCGGCGAAACGCAGGATCTGTTCGATCATGCCCGCCAGCCTGCGGCCCTCGTGGCGGATCAGTGCGCCGTATTCCTTCACCTGATCCTTGGCGCCCACAAAACCCTCCGCCAGGTTGTCGGCCGCCGAGCAGATCACCGCCACGGGCGTGCGCAACTCGTGCGAAACACCTGCCACGAACTCCATCTGCAGCCGCGCCAGGCGCCGCGCGCGTTGCGTGGAGACGATGATCAGCGCCATGCTGACCGCCAGCATCAACAGCACGCCGAAACTCAGCAGCAGATTGCGGCGGCGGTCGGCGGCTACCACGGATTCGAGCGACCCTCCCTTATGCCGCGCCAACAACTGCCACGGCTCCTCGTCCGCCGATGGCAGAATCAGGGCAGTGCGGGTGCGCGGCAGGAATGCGCCCCGATTGCCGCCGCCACCCCGGCCCCCGCCACCGCGCCCCGCTCTTCTGCGCGTGCCTGAAAAATCCCGCGGCGGCGGTATCCCTTCAACGGCGCGGTTTTCAGCGGGCGTCGCGGGCACCAGCGCAGCGTGCGCATCCGGCGGATTCAGAGATGCGGCGGTGAGCTGCGGATCGGAGCGAGATAACGTGGTGGTCCGGCGCGCCGTTCAGCACCAGGACGTTATAGATGAACCCGTCCGGTCCGGCGAAATAACGCTGCGCTAATTCGCCAAGCATGTGGTCGATCGCCGCGCGACTCAGTTCCACGATCGCGAACCCTAAAACGACGCGCGGCCTGGGGGCGCCCCCTGGCGCGCCCGTGGGGCCTTGCGAACCCCCTCCGCCTCGCCGCCAAGGTGATACCGAGGCCTGGAAAATGGGACGCACCAGCGCGGGTATACTCTCTTCCAGCGTCCACGCAAAGGATCGCAGTTCGGGTAGCGCGCCTCCCGGGCCTGGTGGAGCGGGATGCCGTGCTTCAGCTCCCATCCGTTCCATGTCCGCCCGCAAGCCGCCCAACGAGGCAGGCCACTCCACGGGCTCAAACATGCCGTCTGCCGGGACAAGCTGCATCAACTGCGAATCCGGGTGCTGGTCAGGCCGCCATACATAAAGGTTGGCCACCAGATCGGCACGCGTGGCGGTGCGCACCCACGCCTGATAGCGTTCCAGGTAGTCCAACAGAATCGCGTCCGGTTCGGCGACGGGATCGTTGTGAAAGGCGGTAGAAACCTGCATCAGCTCCCGGTAGAATTCCTGCCGGAACTGGTTGACCGAAGTGTTCAGGGCCGCTTCGATCCGGGTGCGCTCGGCGCGGCTGATCTCCAGGTTCCAGCGGTATTGCAACACGGCCAGAAGCACCAGCACGGCCGCCAATACCGCAACCAGGGCTATCGGTAAGAATGCCCGCTTGGCGGAAGAGGCCATAATCGCAGGATAGATAGCCGCGGCGGAAAAAGCAATGCTCTATGGAGCGGGCCGCTCATCGCCAAAAGCAGTTCATCCACTGCAAGCACTAGTCCGCCGGTCAGATAGGTCTAGGATTTGGCCGCAGGCGTACCCACAATTGAAAATAGGATGAAGAAGCTTGCCCTATTGCTGAGCCTTGCATTGTCCGCTTTCGCCCAATCCAACAGTGGCACGGTTCACGGATCGGTACTCGATCCATCGGGCGCGGTGATCGGCGGCGCGGTCGTTACGATTCAGAACCCCGTCTCGCACTACACGCGCAGCGCCACCAGCGACGGCCAAGGCAAGTTCGAGTTCGCGAACCTTCCTTATAACAACTACCATGTGACGGCCATGGCCGTCGGGTTTCAGCCGGGCACACACGATATCGACGTGAGGTCGCCGGTGCCGATGGAGTTGACCGTCAGCCTGGCCCTCGGCCAGGAGACGCAATCGGTCACCGTGGAAGCCGGCCAGGATTTGATCGAGACGACTTCCACCACGCACACCGACGTGGATCGCGACCTGTTCGACAAGCTGCCTCTCGAGAGTTCGTCCTCGTCGCTCAGTTCCCTGGTCACCATGGCCACTCCGGGAGTCGCGGCCGATTCCAACGGCCTGTTTCACGGGCTTGGCGATCATGCTTCGAATTCATTTTCGGTGGATGGCCAGCCCATCACCGATCAGCAAAGCAAGGTGTTCTCCAATCAACTGCCGGTCGACGCGGTGCAGTCCATGGAAGTGATCGAGGGCGCGCCCCCGGCGGAATACGGCGACAAAACCAGTTTGGTAATCGTGGTGACCACCCGCTCGGGGCTGGGGCAAACCCAGCCGCACGGCGACGTCACCGCCTCCTACGGCAGCTTTGGCTCGAGCAACGCGGGCTTCGACCTGAGTTACGGCGGGCAGAATTGGGGCAACTTCATTTCGGCCAACGGCATGAATACGGGCCGGTTCCTGGATGGGCCGGAATTCAACGTGATGCACGACCATGGCAATCAGGAGAACCTGTTCGACCGTGTGGATTTCAAGCCGTCCCCTGCGGATACGCTGAATGTGAATCTGGGATTTACGCGATCCTGGTTCCAGACGCCCAATTCGTACGACGCGCAAGACGCCACCGCTTGGTCGGGACTGGTGGTGGACAACAACGGCCTGGGGCCGAATGGTTTGCCGGTAGGCTCTACGGATCAGCGGTCGCAGATCCGGACGTTCAACATAGCGCCCACCTGGACGCGGGTGGCGAACGCGAACACGGTATTCACCCTCGGAGGCTTCGTGCGCCAGGATGGATACAACTACTATCCGAGCGATAATCCCTTCGCCGATCTGCAGCCCGACCTGCAACTCCAGACCATCGGCCAGAACCGCACGCTGACCAACGCCGGCCTGCGCGCGACGGTGTCGTACGTAAAAGGTATTCATAACGTGAAGGCCGGTATTACGTTCACAGACACGATTCTGACTGAAAAAGATGCATTCGGAATCGTGGACCCGACGGCGAACGCCGTGTGTCTGACCGCGGATGGCAGCGCTTACACGGGCGCGGGGCTCACTGACCCCGCGCAATGCAGCGGGCCATTGACGCCCAATCCGGGCTTCAATCCGCTGCTGGCTTGCTACGACTTGACCCGGACCGCGGCCTTGCCTGCGTCCGACGGCTGCCCGAACTCCACCAGCGGCTTCTACCACTTCTTCGGCCACGCCAACATCCGGGAGCTGTCCCCGTTCATCCAGGACACCATTACCAAGAACAATTGGACATTCAACCTGGGGCTGCGCTTCGACTATTACGACGGGCTGGTGACCGCCAACCAGGTGGAGCCGCGCATGGGCATCGCGTATAACATCAAGCCGACCAGTACGGTGTTGCGGGTTTCCTACGCGCGGTCGCTCGAAACTCCGTTCAACGAGAACCTGGTGCTTTCAAGCGAGGGATGCAACGATGCGGTGATCGCGGCGCTGATGGCTTCTACGATCACGCCCTGCGTGAGCAATGTGCCGCTGAGCCCGGGCTGGCGCAATGAGTTCCACGCGGGGCTGGAGCAGGCGTTCGGAAGGCACTTGGTGTTCGACGGCGAATATATCTGGAAGTACACGCACAAGGCTTACGACTTCAGCGTGCTAGGCGACTCGCCTATCACGTTTCCCATCGAGTGGGACCGCTCCAAGATCCCCGGATACGCGATCCGCGTGAGCGTCCCGAACTGGCGAGGCTTCAGTGCATTTGTGGTGATGTCGCACGTGGCGGCGCGATTCTTCGAACCGCAGGTCAGCGGCATCGGCGCCACGCCGGAGGGGTCGGAAGTGTTCCGCATCGACCACGACGAGAACTTCAACGAGACCACTCACTTGCAATATCAGCCTTGGAAAAAAGGGCCGTGGTTCGGCTTCAACTGGCGTTACGATAGCGGCCTGGTGGCCGGTCCGGTGCCGTGCGCGGGAGGCAATTGCGCGAATGG
>Ga0187867_10004126_pt1 | contig 11329 bp, 8 predicted proteins | sample June2016WEW_13_1_FD_132976 | JGI IMG/M metagenome (GOLD analysis project Ga0187867, IMG submission 132976) | Peatland microbial communities from SPRUCE experiment site at the Marcell Experimental Forest, Minnesota, USA - June2016WEW_13_10 | ecosystem: Environmental > Terrestrial > Soil >... | reverse complement strand
AGCACGTCGTCGATGAAAAAGCCGATCAGGTCGACTTCGCAGATTACCAGCGGCTTGGAACTCAGGACAGGCCGGGAGGACTGTCCCACAAAGGCCAGGCAGCGGGCATAGAGATCGTCGTGCACCGTGGCAGCCACGCGGTTGTGTCCGAAGCCGGCCATGTAGACGGGCGGACGGTCCTGCAACGGCGGGCTGATGACGGTCTTGAAAGCGCCCGCGCGGAACTCGCCGAGCAAAGATCCCGCGCAGGCCAGCAGGAGGAGGAAACGCACCGGCTACACCCACCAGGCAGCGGCGGGCTGCTCTTTCATCACGATGCCATTCAGGAAATCGGCGGCTTTCCGCAAACCTTCTTCGGGCGAAAGGAGGCTGTCCTCATGCTCGATGGAGAGGACATAGTCGTAGCCGAACATGCGCAGCGTGGAGGCGAACTCTTTCCACCATTCCGCGCCATGGCCGTAGCCGCAGGTGCGGAAGATCCAGGCGCGGTTGCGTTCGTCGGTGTAGGACTTGGTGTCGAGCACGCCGGTCAGCGGCAGATTGCGCTGATAGATCTGGGTGTCTTTGGCGTGCACGTGGAAAATGGCGTCGCCCAAGACGCGGATGGCGGCGATGGGATCGATGCCCTGCCAGAACATGTGGCTGGGATCGTAATTGCAGCCGATGGACGGGCCGGCGATGGCGCGCAGCTTGAGCATGGTTTCCGGGCTGTAGGCCACGAAGCCGGGGTGCATTTCGATAGCGACCTTCACGCCGTGATCGGCGGCGAATTTGGCCTGCTTGATCCAGTAGGGCGCCACCTTGGCTTCCCACTGCCACTTCAGGATCTCCAGGTAGTCCGGCGGCCAGGGACAGGTGACCCAGTTGGGCCACTTGGATTTGTCGCAGTCGCCCGGGCAGCCGGAGAAATCGATGACCACGGGAACGCCCAGTTTCTCGGCCAGGCGGATGGTTTTGCGGCTGACTTCCTGATCGTGCTTGGCGCGCACCTGATCGGGGTGCAGTGGATTGCCGTGGCAGCTCAGGGCGCTGATGGTGAAGCCGTTGTCCGCCAGCTTGTTCTTGAATTCGTTCAGTTCGGCCTTACTGTCCAACATGGACAGCTTGCAGTGTGGATCGCCCGGATAATTGCCTGTTCCGAGTTCCACGGTATCGATATTGATGCTCTTGAGTTTCTTTAGAACATCGTCGAGGGATAGTTGCGCCAACAAGGCGGTGAATACGCCGACTCTCACTTAGAAGTTCTCCTTTCACGGGTGGTTCGAATGCCACCGTACAGAATAGCAGGGCGAGGGTATCGGTATGCGCGTGCGGTGCGCGGGGCGGGTTTGCCGACTCGAATCGAATTTGGCCAGACGAAACCAATTTCTTATAACACATTTTGAATCAATGGTATATGGCCGTTCTTGGAGGCCCCATGGGCATTGATCCGCGGAGGACAGAACACCGTTGCCAATTCCGACTCCAGGATAGCATCGTAGAGCGGGGCCGTTGCCGGCCGATAGGCGGCGGCCCTTTGGGGTCAGTGGGATGGCGGATTTGGGGATGTGTGATCATCCCCCCGTCCCCCATCGTAGACAGGCGAGGGCGGTGCACCACGGTTTTTCCGTAGAGTGCCGATCTTGAAATCAGCCGGTTCTTCGGTATCATTGTGCAGATGTACTATAGCGACCACGAGCCGCCGCACTTCCATGTCCGTTATTCTGGTCAGAAGGCGCTGATCGCGATCGAGACACTGGCCTTATTGAGAGGGTATCTTTCGCCTCGCGCGCTCGGCTTGGTGACGGAGTGGGCGGCGTCGCATCGGGCGGAGTTGATCGAGGACTGGAACCTGGCAAGGTCGGAGGCGCAGCTTAAGCCCATTGCGCCTCTGGAGTAAAACATGTTGAAGGACATAGTTGCGGCAAAGGCGCTCGGCGGTTATCGTTTGCATCTTCGATTCGAGGATGGCGCGGAAGGCGTGGTCGATCTCGCGCCCCAGCTCAGCTTTCGCGGAGTCTTCGAACCGCTACGCGACCCCGCTTACTTCGCGCAGGTCCGCGTCGATCCGGAACTGGGCACTGTGGCTTGGCCGAACGGAGCCGACCTTGATCCTGACGTCCTGTACGGACGCGTTACCGGGACACCGATCCTTGCAGGAGCACGACATCCATTCGGCACATTAGCAGCGCGTCTCGACCTTCAGCGAGGGCGTCGTTCTTGCTCAAGGGCCTCGCGACCGTGGCAAATGTGCCGAGGACCGAAGACGTAGGGATTGATGCTGTCGCCATTCAGCCGACTCTGGCCGCCTAAAAAGGCGGCTGCGGCCAGGATTGGCCGCCCTCCAAGTGAAGTGAGAGTTACACTATTCCTGGCACCGGGAACCTCCGGTCGCGCGTCTTTAAGAAATATTAAGAAATATGATCAGCCGTGCATTTCTACCGTTGGCCCTGCTGATGGCCACTGGTTTAGCCCAAACGCCGGAGGTCGTCATCCGGAGCTCGGCCCGCGAAGTACTGTTAGATCTCGTCGTGCGCGACGCGCACGGCAAACTCGTCACCAATCTCAAACCCGAAGAGATAGCGATCTACGAAGATGGCGTCCGCCAGGATGTCCGCTCGTTCCGTCTGGTGGCGGGCAGCGAAGTCCGCGCGGAAGACGAAAAGCAGGCGGCCGAAGCTCAGGCTGCGGCGGCAACGACGCTTGCGCCGGCCGCACGGCCTCCGGTAAATCCCCTGCGTACGGTCAATGTCGTGTGCCTGGTGTTGAACGATATCACCGCGGCGTCGCCGGGGGACAGTCTCATGGATCCGACGCGCCCCTTCGCGTTCGATACGGCCCGCAAATTCATCAATAACCAACTCCGCCCGAACACGTTCATCGGCATTTTCACCCTGGACGGGAGTGGGCTGAGGCCCGTTTATCCGTTCTCGAATGACCGGGAGCGTCTGCTGAAAGCCGCGGAGTTGGCCTCCGAGAACCAGCTCCCGCCGATCAAAGTGGGATCGGAAGCCGTGCTGAGCGGCCTGAGCCAGTCGGTGGGCGCCAACGGCATCAGCATCGGCAGTACGGGAAGCGCCGAAGATGCTCGCAGCGGGGGCGATGTTCTGGGGTCGCGTACCGACATGAGGGTAGCAGCGGTAGCGGGCCTTCGTGAGCTAGATGCACTGAAAGGCCTGGTCCGGCAGCTCGTCCCAATGCCTTTTCATAAAACTGTGCTTCTTGTCAGCAATGGACTCACGCGGCCGCCCGATCAGTTGGAATATTGGGACTCAATGGTCCGTGCCGCCATCGACGGTGGCGTCACCTTCTACGCGGTGGACACCCACGGGATGGATGTATATTACGATCCGCTGGCGACTTCCGCGGCGATGCTGGGTTACGCCGCTTCCCTGAGCGCCCAGCAGGGCTCGACCAGCCTGGAGGGCCCTAAGCCGAGCGACGGCCCAGTCGGAAATCCGGGACCTCCGACACTCACCACCCGAACGATGGAACTGGCGCATCAGGACGACTATGTCAAATTCGCCGTATCGACCGCCAACCCCCAGGAAACCCTGCGCGAACTGGCCGAACGCACCGGCGGATTCCTGATCGCCAACACCAGAAACGTCGATCACCTTCTGGCACACGTCATGGAGGAAGTCGACACGCACTACGAGATCGCCTACCCGCCGAAATCGGAGCGCGACGACGGGCATTTCCGCAAAATCGAGGCGAAGCTGGCGCGGCCGGGATTGCGCGTCGAAACACGCAGCGGGTATTTCGCGGTGCCCGATACCGGCCACGCGCTCACGCCCGAGGAAATGGCCGGCCTGCGGGCGCTCGATACCCGGCCCCACCCGCACGCCTTCGATTTCCTCTCGCGCGCCTACCGATTCCGCGATTCGGGCGGCCATGCGCAGTACGCGATTGCCTTCGAGATGCCGATTTCCAACCTCACCGCGACAGCCGGGGAGAGTGCACACAGGCACCGCTTGCATGCCTCTCTGTTGGCTGTGGTGAAGAATCAGGACGGTGTAATCGTCGATCGAGTGAGTAAAGACGTGCCCTCGGAGGTGCCGGACGACCTGTTCGAGAGAGTGCACTGGGAATTGATGACCTACCAAAAGGCCGTGAATCTGCCGCCCGCACACTACACGGTGGAGACTGCGGTAGTGGATCACGAAGGCAACCGGGCGAGCACGGGGACGTTCGAGATCGACAACCGGCAGCAGAGGGGGGTGGGACTGAGCGATCTGGCGGTGGTCCGGAAGTTGGAGAATCTGACGACCCCGGCCGACCCCACCGACCCCTTCGAATACGCCGGCAAACGGGTACTGCCGTTCGTCACGAGCAACCTTCTGGCCGGCACACGGCCGTTCGTGTATTTGACGATCTACCCCGAGGCTGGAAACGGGGCAAAGCCAATACTGCGCGTGCGCCTGCTGAAGGACGGCCGGACGATCGCGACGCTCAAACCCGACGTGGCGGCGCCGGATGCTTCAGGCGGTATCCCGATGCTGTTGAAGCTGGCGGACAAGCCCGGCAGCTACGAAGTGCGGGCGGCGATCACGCAGGGCAATAGCTCAACGGAAAGGACACTCCAGTACACGCTTGCGGGCCCGCGACCGATTTGATATTTCATGTTGTATGGATGTGACATAATGCTGGACCCTTGGGCCAAGATGTGGCCTGCCTGTGCCACGTTGTCCGCCTTATTGCCGGTTGCATTCCTGTCGGGACTAGTTTCGCTGGGCAGGGCACAAACAGTTCCGGTGCAGAAATTCAACATTAGCGTCGATCAGCCTGCTTATACGGGTCAGCCGCTGTGGTTACACGCGGATGTCACGCCGACGGTTCCTGAAGTTCACTATCCCTATCGCGATAATCCTGCGGACTTTGGTCCGAACCTGGTGGAACTAGCACACAATGGTGTAGCAGTCACGCCGCGATCCCACCAGACCTGGCCGACGGATGGAAGCGGAATAGTCGATGGGTCGATCGCACCGGTGGGATCCCCGCCCAACCGACTGCCACTGCATGTGCTATATGCGGTTGACGAGCCGGGCCGATACTCGGTCCGTTGGACCAAGCTGCGGCATGAAGTTGGCAATCAAGGCATGGTCGAGGTCACACTAGCACGGTCGGACTGGATCACGTTTGAGGTGCGCCGATCTACTCTCCAGCAAAGGGATGCCTGGTTGCAGACGCTACTTGCGAACGCCCCGACAAATCCTGGGGCCCTGGTCGGCGACTATCTTCCATCATTACTCGCCGCCGCCCCGGACGTTCGCGCCCTTCGCGCCGTTCTGGATCAGACCTATTCACCTCATGAAGTCGTTGGCTCTGTTGCATCAGGCAGTCTGCAGTTTTTCACTGCTAGTGACATAGCCACCGAGGTCGTCGGCGAAATCAAACGTCGCGGCCCAAGCGATGGTCTGGCATACGTTGTAAGCTGGAAGGCGCAACTGTTTCAGGATCGGCAGGAGGTCCTGGCAGGCATTTGCATTCAATATGTGCAGCCTGCAAAGAGTACGCAGGTGGCCGCAGCGCTCAAGATGCTAGGATTCGTCCTTCATTCGCAGAATTGGCCAGCCGCTCCTGAACTCACGTCATGGGCTAACGGCCATGTACTAGCGACAGCACCGGCTATCATCGCAGATGGAAATAGCTCTGCAACGCAGCAGCTTGCCATATATCTCGGCGGGATCAAAACGGACCGCTCGCGTCAACTGTTAACCCTGATAGCGCTACGACCTGGCACTGAGGGCGAACAAGCGCGAACCGCATTAACGTGGATCGGAGACCCCCATGATCTTCGCCGGTTGGCTGAGTCTATGACCGAACCCGGAGATCCGGACAAGTATGGCCGGGACCGTTCAAGTCTTCCATACAGCCTTGTCTATGCCTATGGGGACCAAGCCATCCCATATTTAGAAAGCGCTCTCGTTCAATCCCCATACGTATTCGTTCGAACGCAGTGCGCCGAAGAGCTAGCACAGATGGGGCGACCGGCGGCTTTCCAGTTCTTCCTCGATGCAGTCCAGAACAACAGGTTTTATAAGCAAGAAATGGTTAGATGGCTTGAGGATCGATTTCCGAGTGAGCTGCCACGCAGTGCCGATGAGTCGCGAGTGCTAGCGTTTCTACGAGCACATCTCTCACCCAAATGAGTTGGGTGTGGCTACTTTAGACCAGGACGCACGGACAGGATATCGTGCGACTGTCGGCATCCGGCGGATCGTATCGCAAGAGGTGCGTCAACGCACAAGCCCCGGCCCGGTACATGGGCGATCGTGAGGGCGTGGTCGATCTCGCGCCCGACCTCAGCTTTCACGGAGCGCGCTTGGCCCGCGGGCCGGGGGGAGGGCCTGCCACCCGAATAGTAAAGTAGTTGAGGATCCCACGCCGATGAAGCGCACGATTCAGGTACGGATCTCTCGAGGCGAACAAAAATACGTGGCTGAGTGCCTGGACCTGCCGGTCGTAACCGAGGCGGCCACCCTCGACGAGTTGGCGGCCAATATTCGGGAGGCGATTTCCCTGCACTTGGAAGGCGAAGATCTGGCCGCAATGGGATTGTGGGACGATCCTACCATCATGGCCACCATGGAGCTTCCGGCGGTCGCCTGATGCCCAGGCTGCGCGCGTTGACCGGCGGCGATCTCATCCGCATTTTTGCCCGATTCGGATTTCAGGAGGTCTCCCAACGGGGCAGTCACGTGAAGCTTCGGCGCGTCCTAAATGGAGTGCGCCAGAACTTGAGGGCAGTGCGCCGGGTCGGGGCGGGTGGAGCGGTGTAACCGGCTGTTGCGTTATCTAGGTATATATAAGAAAATACCTACATAAAGCAACATGGAGAAGACGGCTAGGGCACGCGTTCTCGAGATGGCGTCTCACCGGCCGCTAATCCGCCCGCGCGACGTCGAGGCTCGCGGGATCGCCAGGGAGACCCTGCTGCGCCTCTACCGGCAAGGGATCCTGGTTCGAGTGGCGCGCGGCGTTTACGCTCTCGCCGCATCGCCGGTCACGGAACATCACAGCCTGGCAGTCGCGGCCAAACTAGTTCCTGGCGGCGTCATTTGTCTTCTGTCGGCGCTCCGCTTCCACGGCCTGACGACTCAGGACCCGCACGAGGTCTGGATCGCAGTCGATTTCAAAGCTCACAAACCGTCCGTTGAGTCGCCGGCCCTTAGAGTGGTGCGGTTCTCCGGCCGCGCTCTCATCGAAGGGGTCGAGGCGCACGAGATTGAGGGAGTTCGAGTCCAAGTCTACGCTGCGGCGAAGACCGTGGCTGATTGCTTCAAGTACAGGCACAAAATCGGAATCGACGTCGCCATCGAAGCTCTTCGGGACACCCTCCGCTCCCGGAAAACTACGGTCGACGAGATCCACCGGTTCGCAAAGGCCTGCAGGGTGGCCAACGTTATGCGGCCCTATCTGGAGTCTGCGGTATGGCGCTGAAGAAGGTCCGGAACGTGGCCGGATCGCACCGCGCGCAGCTTCTCAACTTGGCGCGCAACCGGGGCGAGGACTTCCAGTTCCTCCTTGGCCGGTGGGTCGTTGAACGTTTTCTTTACCGGCTGGCTGGATCCAGCCACAAAAACAGCTTCGTCCTCAAAGGAGCCATGCTGTTTCTGGCGTGGGAGGGACGGCTCCATCGGCCAACCAAGGATCTGGACCTCCTTGGATCCGGCAGCCCAGACGTCCTCGACGTCACGCGCCGGATTCGGGACGTTTGCGCGGTACCGGCGGACGACGGCATTGTGTTCGATCTAGCCGGCATCGCGGGAGAGCGCATCAAGGAGGATGCCGAATACGAAGGAGTTCGGGTGCGCGTGCCGGCAAGTCTGGATGCGCTCGCGTGTCGATGCAGATCGACGTTGGTTTCGGCGATCTCGTCGACCCGCCCCCCGAGGATCTCACTTTTCCTGTGTTGCTGGCCCTGGCTGCTCCAGTGCTCCGGGCGTACCCGCCGGAAGCGGTGATCGCGGAGAAATTCCATGCGATGGTGGTTCTCGGAATCGCGAATGGCCGAATGAAGGACTTCTTCGACGTCTGGAGACTGGCCCAAACCCGTAACTTCGACATGGAGCGGCTGGCGGGTTCGGTCAGACGCACATTTGAGCGGAGGCGCACTCCACTTCCGGAAGCCCTGACACTTGCCCTGACCAGCGAGTTTCTGGAGGACCACGCCAAGCAGACGCAGTGGGCTGCATTTGGCAGGCGGCTTGGCTTGCGTGATGTTCCGCCCCTGCCACTGATTGGGGAACAAATAGCGGGTTTCCTCATGCCGGTGCTCGACAATCTGAACACGGCGAATTCGGCCTCCCGGACGTGGGCGCCCGGCGGCGCCTGGACTTGAGCGCGGCAGCGATCCGTCACTCATCGCGCAGGGCGACCATGGGGTCGAGCTTCGACGCGCGGCGGGCGGGAAGGAAGCTGGCGACGGCCGCGATCAGCGCCAGCAGCAGGGCCGCCGTTACCAGGGTGAGGGGATCGTACGGCCTCAGCCCGAACAGCAACGAGCCGGCTCCGCGTCCGGCCAACAGCGATAACGCGGCGCCCGTGACTACTCCAATCAACAGCAGCCGCGCGGCCTCCCGCATCACCATCGCCACTACTTGTCCGCGTTCCGCGCCCAGCGCAAGGCGAATGCCAATTTCGTTGCGGCGGCGGGCGACCAGAAACGAGATGACGCCGTACAGGCCGACCATCGCCAACAGCGCGGCCAGCACGCCGAAGAATCCGGAGACCGTGGCCATCATGCGCTCCCCCTGCAGCCCGTCGCGAATGTCTTTTTGAAAATCGCCGAGTTCCACGATGACATCGGGGTGCTTGGCGGCCCACCTGCGTTTGATGGTCGCGCTGATGGCGGCGGACGGCGCGTTCGAATGGATCATCATCACCGTCCATGGGCCTTGCGCGGGGAATTGCGTGGCCGGCGCGAAGGTCATCGGGGGCGTCTCGCCGCGCAGATCGTCATACTGTGTGTCCGGGATGACGCCGACGATTTCGTAGACTGTGGACGGATAGTTGGGCTCCTGACCCGTGCGCAGCGTCTGACCGATCGGGTCGGCGCCGCGCAGAAGCTTGCGCACGAAGGTCTGATTCACCAGCGCGACGCGCGTGGAGGCGGCGGTGTCGTTCTGGTTGAAACCGCGGCCGCGAACCACGGGAATGCCCATCGTATTGAAATAGGCCGGGCTGACCCAGGTGAACTTCGAATTGCCTTCAACCTGTCCGACGCGCACGCCGTGCTGCCAACTGCCTCCAGTCAGCGGAGTGTTGGTGGTGGTGGCGGCGTCCACTACGCCGGGCGTGGCGCGCACTTCGTCCAGCAATTCGCGCTGGAACTCCGCCCAGCGCTGGGGCGGCAAATTCGACTGCCAGTATCCCAGGAATGCGGTTGTGATGCCGCTTTCGCGCATACCTGGATCGAACGTCATCAAGTTGCGGAAGCTGCGCACAAACAGCAGCGCGGCCACCAGCAGAACTAGCGACACGGAGATCTGGGTGACCACCATCAGGCGCTGCAGCGAGAAGCGCTCACGGCTGGCAGTCATGCCGCGGCCGGCGGCTTTCATGGCAGTGGCGGGCGATGCACTGCTGGCGCGCAGGGCAGGCAGCGCACCGAAAACCACGCAGCTCAATACAGCCGCGGCGCTGGCATAGAGAAGGACGCGCCAATCCGTCACGATGCGCAGTTCCACCGTCTGGCCTTCGGGCAAAACCGACCAGAGCAGTAAACGGCACAGAGTTTGGGAGAGGGCGATCCCCAACCCGCAGCCCATCCCCGCCAGCAGCCCGCTCTCCGCCAGCAGTTGCCGCAACAAGCGGCCTCGCGAGGCACCCAGCGCCAGTCGCACGGCGATTTCCCGGCCGCGCGCGCTGGCCCGCGCGAGCATCAGGTTGGCCAAGTTGGCGCAGGCGATCAGCAGCACCAGTCCGGTGATGGCCAGCAACAGCCACAGCGACTTGTCGTAGGTCTCGCGCGTGCCACTGACGCCCGTGGAGGCCGGATACGCGGCCAGCCGGAAATGTTTGTACATCAGATCGGTCCGTTGGTCGCGGCCTGGAGGAACGGTGGCTTCAAAGATGCCAGGGCTCAGCACGGCCATGGCGGCCGAGGCGCGTTCGATGGTCCAGCCCGGCTTGAGGCGGCCCATTACGGATACTTCGAAGATGTCGCGCCGCAGTCCGTCTTTCGGCTGGCAGAGGGGAAGCGCGAGGTCGAAGCTGTCGCCCACGGCCATGCCGAAGAACTCCGGCGGCATAATGCCGACGATCTGCACAAGATCGTTATCCGCGATGAGCTTGATGCCGGAGGACAGGTCACGTCCGCCCAACTCGCCTTGCCAATACGCATAGCTGGCAACGGCGGCCGAGGCCGGGCAGGCGCCCTCATCCTGCGGTCCCAGCAGACGCCCGCGGAACGGCTGTACGCCCAGCACGCGGAAGAAATCGCCGCTGACCAGAAGCTGGTTGAAGTGCCGCATCTCGCTGCCACGGCCGATGTAGCGCTGGTTCGCGCTCCACGCGAATGTCCCGGAGAAGGCCTGCTGTTTGTCATGAATCAACTCCCAGAGCGGGCGCGTCAGCTCTCCATACTGTTGATTCAGGCCCATGCCCTGGTTGCCGCCTACGATTTTCATTTCGGCGAGTTCCCGCGGATTTTGGACCGGCAGGCTGCGCAGGCGGACGGCGTCGAGCAACTGAAAAATGGCCGTATTGGCGCCGATTCCCAACGCCAGCGAGACGATCGCCACGGCCGCGAATCCGGGACTCAGGCGTAGCGTGCGCATGCCGTAGCGCAGATCCTGCCAGGTGCTCTCCAGCCAGCCGATGGTGTTCATACGGTAGATCTCCTCTCGCACCAATCCGGGATTGCCAAACTTGCGGCGCGCGGCCGCGGCAGCCTCGGTGGGCGGCATGCCGCGCGCGATGTTGTCGGCGGTTTCGGTTTCAAGATACGCGGCGATCTCGCGGGCGCGTTCGTCGTCCCACCACCGCCGCTTAAGGAATCGCCGCCAGCTCATATGCGCTTCACTCCTCCGCCGGCCGCAGCACCTGGTTGACGGCGCGCACCACCCTTTCCCAGCGGCTCATTTCCACGCTCAACTGCTTGCGTCCGGCAGCCGTGAGGCGGTAGTAACGCGCCTTGCGGTTGTTCTCCGAAGTGCCCCAGAAAGAAGCGATCCAGCCGCGGTCTTCGAGGCGGTGCAGCGCGGGATAGAGGGATCCGTGCTCTACCAGTAGAACTTCTTCCGAACGCCGTTCGATGGCGTAGGCGATGGTGTGTCCGTGGGCCACTCCCGGCGCCAGGAGCTGCAGGATCAGCAGGTCCAGCGTGCCTTGCATGATGTCAGTT
>Ga0187867_10004124_pt1 | contig 11331 bp, 14 predicted proteins | sample June2016WEW_13_1_FD_132976 | JGI IMG/M metagenome (GOLD analysis project Ga0187867, IMG submission 132976) | Peatland microbial communities from SPRUCE experiment site at the Marcell Experimental Forest, Minnesota, USA - June2016WEW_13_10 | ecosystem: Environmental > Terrestrial > Soil >... | reverse complement strand
ACCATCGAGGTGGACCGCTTTACGCTCGAAACCAGCCGCAACAAGTTCTATGCGGGCGGCGACGCCATCACCGGCGCATCGAATGTTTCGAACGCCATGGGCTTGGGCAAGAAGGCCGCCCGCAACATCGACCGGCGTTTGATGGGCGCCGCGCGTTTCGACCGCATCATGCCCAAGTTTGAATATTCCAAATTGCCTCCTGCGCAGTCCAGCGATTGCCATCGCCACGAGCTGACTGAATTGCCCGCCCGCGAGCGCGTGCTGAACTTCGATGAAGCCATGCAGGGCCTCACCGCGCAGCAGGCCCTGGATGAAGCCGGCCGCTGCCTGCGTTGCGACATTCGCGAGAACCAGCATGGCCACCGCGTTCCGGAGCTGATCGAGGTTTAAGGAGCTAAATGTTCATGAAGTTTCATGCCGCTCGTGGCGCACGCTCTCAGCGTGCCGCGACGACACTCCTGTCGTCGCAGGCGGGCGTCGCCCGCCTTACGGGGAGCGAGGCTCGGCGGCGACCGCAGGAGTGCGGTCGCGGCAGGCACGAGTGCCTGCGCCACATCGGGACTCAGTAAATCCAAGGAGAATCATGTCCACCGTGCCTGACAGAATCTCTATCAAGATCGACGGCGAATATATTGAGGCCGCCGCCGGCCAAACCATCCTGGAGGCCGCCCGCACCAATAAGAAGTACATCCCCACGCTCTGCTATCTCGAAGGTCTCAGCGCGGTGGGCGCCTGCCGGCTGTGCATCGTGGAAGTGTCCGGGGTGGGCCGGCTGCTGCCCGCTTGCACCACTCCCGTGGAGAACGGCATGTCCGTCACCACGAACTCCGAGAAGTTGACGCGCTACCGCCGCATGGCCATCGAGTTCCTCTTCTCCGAGCGCAATCACTATTGCGCGGTGTGCGTCTCCAGCGGCCACTGCGAGCTGCAGTCCATGGCGCAGAAGCTGGGCGTGACTTCCGTGGAATATCCGTACAGTTACCCCCACCTTCCCGTGGACATGTCGCACGAGCGCTTCGTACTGGACCACAACCGCTGCATCCTTTGCACGCGCTGCGTGCGCGTCTGCGACGAAGTGGAAGGCGCGCATGTGCTGGACGTGGCCTCCCGCGGCATTCGCTCCATGATCTCCTGCGACCTCAACCGCCCCTGGGGCCAGGCGAGGAATTGCACCAGCTGCGGCAAGTGCGTGCAGGTCTGCCCCACCGGAGCTTTGGCCGAAAAGGGCTGGGCCGTGGAAGAGATGACCAAGCGCGTCGATAACATCACCTGGCTGGCCGTCAGGCGCGGAGGCAATCAATGAGAAAAACCCGGCTCGCTACCGTATGGCTGGACGGCTGCTCCGGCTGCCACATGTCGCTGCTCGATATCGACGAGGCGCTGGTCCCGCTGGCGGGCAAAATCGATTTGGTCTACGGCCCGCTGGTGGATGCCCAGGAGTTCCCCAAGTCCGTGGACGTCGCGCTGGTGGAAGGAGCCGTGAGCAGCCAGGACGATCTGGAGAAGGCCCGCCTCGTTCGTGCCCGCAGCAAGCTGGTGGTGGCGCTGGGGGACTGCGCCGTCACCAGCAACGTGCCCGCTATGCGCAACAACATCCCGGTGAAGAAGCTGCTGGAAGGCATTTATGGAACCGTGCCTACCGACGGCGTGCCGCCGCTGCTGAAGCACGCCGTGCCGGTGCACGACGCCATCAAGGTGGATCTGCACGTGCCGGGCTGTCCGCCGCCGGCCAAGGCCATCGCGTTCGTGTTGGGCGAGTTGCTGGAAGGGCGCTTGCCGGAGCTGGCCGGCAAAGTGAGATTCGGATAAAGGCCACCATGAAAACACTCAAAATCGATCCCGTAACCCGCATCGAAGGTCACGCTAAAATCACCATCCAGCTCGACGATGCAGGCCGTGTCACAGACGCCCAGATTCACGTCACGCAAATCCGCGGCTTCGAAAAATTCACGGAAGGCCGGCCCTTCTATGAGATGCCCTCCATCACCGCGCGCATTTGCGGCATCTGCCCGGTGAGCCACCTTCTGTCTTCGGTCAAAGCCTGCGACGCCATCATGGCCGTCGAGATCCCCGAAACCGCGGCCATGCTGCGCGAGTTGCTGCATTGCGCCCAATTCGTGCAATCCCACGCGCTGAGTTTTTTCCATCTCTCGGCGCCCGACCTGCTTTTGGGCATGGACTCCGATCCCGCCCGCCGCAATGTGCTGGGCCTGGTCGAGCAGCAACCCGAGCGCGCCCGCGACGGCATTGCCCTGCGTAAATTCGGCCAGCAAGCCATCGAATGGCTGGCCGGCGAGCGTGTGCATCCTTCCTGGACCGTGCCCGGCGGAGTTAACGCGCCTCTCTCCTCTGAAGTCCGGGACCGCATTCGCGCCGCGTTGCCCGCCGCCAAAACCATCGCGCGCCGCACGTTGGCGTTCTTCAAAGGCATGGTCGATCGATTTGCCGAAGAGATCGCCAACTTCGGCAATGTTCCCACGCTCTACGCCGGCCTGGTCGATGCGACCGGCGGCTTGCAGCTTTATGACGGCAAGCTGCGCTTCCGCGACGCCGAAGGCAACCTCGTGGCCGATCAAATCCGCCCCCGCGAATACGCGGAACACATCGCCGAGACCACGCTGCCCAATAGCTATCTGAAGGCGCCCTATTACAAACCGCTGGGAGTTCCCGAGGGCGTCTATCGGGTGGGACCGTTGGCGCGCCTCAATGTGGCGGACCGTTGCGGGACACCCGAGGCCGATGCCGAGTTCGCCGAATTTCATCGGCGTTACGGCCGCGCCGTGCAGAGCGCATTTCATTACCACTATGCGCGCCTGATCGAGACGCTCTACGCTTTAGAGCGGATGGAAGCGCTGCTGGCCGGCCCGGCCATCCTCGATACGCACGTGCGCGCGCACGCCAGCGTGAATGCGCTGGAGGGCGTAGGCATCGCCGAAGCCCCTCGCGGCGTGCTGATCCATCACTATAAAGTGGATGAAAAAGGCGCTATCCGTTGGGCCAACCTGATCGTCGCCACCGGCCACAACAACCTGGCCATGAACCGCAGCGTGCGCCAGGTGAGCGAACATTTCATCGACGGCAACCGCCTGCAGGAAGGCATGCTCAATCGCGTCTCGGCCGTGGTGCGGGCCTACGATCCCTGCCTGAGCTGCTCCACGCACGCCGTGGGATTGCCCGGCGTCTCGATCCGCCTGCTGGCGTCCGACGGCACATTGTTGGACGAGATCCGCCAGTGAGCGCGCGGGAAGACGCGGAGGTGCGTGCGCCACGAGCGGGGTTCCTTTTCCACTAAAAAGTGGTACTATACAGTTGTAAGAGTGATTTTGGCATCTTCGCATTAGTCCGGTCCGCCGCCCTCGTCCGATCCTGCCCAGTCCAACAACGTAAGTCAACAAAGGAAAAAGAATGAAGAACATTTTTGTAGGCAACCTCAGTTTCGGAGCTACCGAAGCCGCGGTTCGATCTCTATTTGAAGCGTATGGCGCCGTCGAGCGCGTCAATATCGTCACCGACCGCGATAGCGGCCAAGCCAGGGGCTTCGGATTTGTCGAAATGACCACCAACGCGGAAGCGGATCGCGCGATCGCGGAATTGAACGGCAGGGATCTCGACGGGAGAGCGCTGAATGTCAATGAAGCGCGTCCGAAAACGGACCGCGGATTTGGCGGCGGCGGAGGCGGCGGCAGGGGCCGGGGCCGCAGTGGCGGCGGCGGCCGGTACTAGCCTTAGAGCGATGCAGAGGGGCCGCGTCACTGGCGCAGCGCCCCTCTTTCCGGCGCCCAATTATTTTGGGAGTAACTGCTCCAGCCAATGACACACTGCGAGACCCAGCCCCATCAGCGCGGAGTTCTCCAAGTTACTGGACATTAAGGTATCTATGTCTTAAGACAGGCGCTGGATATGTCTCGTCCAGCGTCCCGCCGGCTTGACAAGCAAAACCGGTTTCACGTACAATGGTAAGCGTCTGAGCGCTTCTGCCCACTCTCGGGTCGTCTGAACTAAGTCAGAGGGTCCGATTCCCGCTTCTTAGAATACCCGACAACCGGGGGAGGTTGCTATGTCTGACGCGCGCCCGAAATTCACGGGTATCAACCACACCGCGACGGTAGCTTTCCTCATCGCCGTATTCATCTTCAGCCTGCAGACATTGGCCGTTGCATACCCGTTCCCTATCGCGCTCTGTTCGCTCGTGGCGTGCATGGCGTTGGGTTTCCCGGCCCCCTCGCGGTCGCTACAGACTATAGGCACAGTCGAATGACAGTTATTACCGTGAAACTTACCCCTGAGGAACTCGATCTGCTAACTGCCCTTGCATCGGATCAGCTATTCCGCAGGCAATATATCGATCCCCGGATGCCCGGCTACAAATCCAACCCGGCCGAGGTTAAAGTCGGCAAGGAGTTAGTGGAACGCCTGCGGCAAATGTCCGATCAAGCCAAAGGCGGGCCGGTTTCGAAACGAAACGGGACGAGCGCATGAACCGCCGTTCCATCAGGACGCCGGATGCCCGTTGAGTATCTGATGCCGCGGCGGTCCGCTCCCATGGCGATCCACACTTGCAACCGGAGCCCGCAGGGGCGCCCATGACGCCCACATCAAGTCCCGCCAGGGAGTTGAAGGGAAGTTCTGGAAGGAGCACCAAGATGCAGTTCGTTCTGACGGGCTTCAAGCAGGATCTGGGATGCCGCGTGTTTGCATTCGAAGGCATAGCCGTGGATCGCATCCGGACGGCATTCACGGTGAGAGCCGATCTCGCCTTGATACGCAGATACGGCATCCAGATACAGGAACTGCCGCTTTTGTGCCGAAGCGTTCTGGAGCGGCGCGACGAAGCCAGCGAGTCGCAAACTTTCGTCTTTACCGAGGACGAAATGCGCACGTGTGCGGCCGCCCGCGCCGAGGCTAAAGACGAAGCCGCGCGCAAAAGAAAGCCGCCGCGCCGGCATGTTACCGAGAGCCTGGGAGCAGCTTGGCGAGCTCCCCAACCGTAGGGCGCGCTATTCCCGCAGCATGGAGGTAAGCCAGTGTTCTCTCCCCAATGTCCGCATTGCCGATCCATGCAGTTTAGAGGCGTAGGCGTGCGAAACGCTTTGGAACAAGCCTTACGCTGGATTATCCTGCCCTACCGGTGCGCTCTGTGCGGCCACCACTTCTTCCTGTTTCGATGGCGCGCTCCCGCCGGCGGAACTGCCTGACCATGGCGTGAATGCGGGCGCAAACTTGGGGATACGGGTGATTGCGCCCGCCAGGTGTAACGGAGTTATCTATAAGGACGCGGCCGCCAAGAAATGGTTAGCACCGTTTTTGGGGCAAACTTACTGCGAGCCGCGGTGTGCTAACACTAGATTCTGGCTCTTGCCAGGTCCATGATCCAATCGTATCTGGGATTTCGCCTCATTCTAGTGGCGCTGCTCATCGGACTGAACGGCTTCTTCGCCGCGGCGGAAGTAGCATTACTCACGGTGCGCGGCTCGCGGCTGCGGCAGCTTGCCGAAGAAGGCCAGTCCGGCGCACAAATAGCGCTCAATCTGCTAGCGAATCCGGCGCGCCTGCTTTCTGTGACCCAGGTCGGCGTGACCCTCAGCAGCCTGGGACTCGGATGGGCCGGCGAGGAGACGCTGTTCCGCCTCATCCAATCGTTCTTTCACCCCGATTGGGGACCGGCCGCCACCAGCGTGGTACACGGCGCCAGCCTGCTATTGGCGTTCCTGGCGATAAGCTATCTGCATGTCGTCATCGGCGAGGTAGTGCCCAAGAATCTGGCGATTGCCACGGCCGATCGTCTGGCGGTCACGGTAGCGCCTGCGCTGATGATCTTCTACCGGCTTTCCATTGCCTTCGTGCTGGTGATCGAGCGATCCAGCGGCGCCATTACCAATATGCTGCGCATTGGCGGCCATCATCGCTCCGGCGGCCATTCGGCGGAGGAGTTGAAACTGATCGTCACCTCCAGCCGCGGCCTCGGCTATCTGCCTGAGGCGCAAGAAGACATGATCCACCGCGTGTTGGATCTGAGCGAACTTTCCGTGCGAGAAATCATGGTGCCGCGCAACGATATCGTTTCGGTTTCCGTGGAAGCCACGCTCGATCAAGTCCTCGACGCCATGATCGAGCACCGCCACTCGCGGCTGCCGGTCTACGAGGAGAAGCCGGAGCAAATCGTCGGCCTGCTGCACTACAAGGATCTACTGCCGGTTTGGGAGGAGCGCCGCGAGGCCATCCGCGTGGGCCGCCCCAGCCGCGCGTTCCGCATTCGGCGCTTGCTGCGCAAGCATCTCGTGGTCCCCGAAACCAAGCCGGTCGGGCAAATGCTGGCCGAGTTCCAGCAGGGCCGTTCCCATATGGCCATGGTGGTGGATGAGTTCGGCACCATCGCCGGACTCCTCACCGTCGAAGATGTGCTGGAGCAGATCGTGGGGCCCATTCAGGACGAGTACGACGAACAGAGTCACGCGGCCACCGGCGCGCCTGCGAGCCCGTTGTCGAGCGAAGTGGAACTCGATGGCGCCACACGCATTCGCGACCTGGAGACCGAGTACGGCATCGACATCGCCGCCGAAGCCGGATTCGAGACGCTCGCCGGGTTCCTGCTATACCGCCTGGGCTACATTCCGCACGCCGGCGAAATAGTGGAATACGGGGGCCGGCGTTACACGGTGCTCGAAATGGAGCGCAATCGCATCGCCCGCGTGCGTATCGAACATGTTCCGCCGCCAGTGCCAGCCGGAGCCTAGGCCTGCGAGAAAGTGGCGGATCGTTCGCCCATCTTGTAGGCGATGTAGCTGAGCACTCCGGCCATCTCGTCCAATGCGCGCCGGTTGGGCGCAAGGCGATACCAGGCCTTCATTATGCAGTAGTCGAGTATCAGCAGATGATGCTCGACTGGACGCAGCCCCATTCCCGCGGCGTGATTCAACAGATACCGGAGCAGCCGGTAATCGTTGTCGAGAGCGCGCTGCAAGCGATCCAACGGAAAGTCTTCCGGCGCCTGGCGCAAAGCTTCTCGGGTCTCCCGCACGCTCAACTGGGCGATCACGGTACAGTGCCTGTCTTCCTGTTCCTCGCTTAACAGCAAAAGAACGGTGTAGCGGAACCAGTAGACGAACAGAGCCAGCGAAAATGCAAGGATCAATACTGTTTCAATCATCCATCGGACCTGAACGTAATAGGAAACCGCTGAATAATCATATCACCCACTAAATGCAGGTGCAATGTTTTTTCTTAGATTTCTAGTACGCCTGTTACCGAGACTGGAAACGATTGAAACTAAAGCGGAAGGCCCTTCAGATACTCCCGGAACGGGCCCCCCAGGTCGTGGCGGCGCAAGGCAAATTCAACCGTAGCCTTAAGAAAGCCGAGTTTGTCGCCGGCATCGTAGCGGGTACCTTCGAACCGGTACGCGTAGATAGGACGAGTGCGCAGCAGGTGGCGCAACGCATCCGTCAATTGGATTTCCGATCCGGATCCAGGTTCGATCGCCTGCAGCGATTGAAATATCTCGGGTATCAACACATATCGGCCGATGATGGCGAGGTTAGAAGGCGCTTCCGAAGGTTTAGGTTTTTCCACCAAGTCTCGAATGCGGAAGACGCGGTCGCGGCGGCCGTTATGGGAGATCGGCTCGGCGTCAATCGCGCCATAGGCCGAGATATTCTCCGGGGGAACCTCCATGACCGCCAATACGGGCGAGCAGAAGAACTCGTAGACGTCGAGCAACTGGCGCAAGCAAGGTGTTTCGGCGTCGATCACATCGTCGGCCAGCACCACCGCAAAAGGCTCATTGCCCACCAGTTCCATGGCGCGCAAAACGGCGTGTCCCAAACCGAGGGCTTCCTTCTGCCGGGTGTAGGAGACGTTGATCATATCGGAGACGTTGCGGACGATGGAAAGCAGATCCTTCTTGCCCCGCATTTCCAGCATGTTTTCCAGCTCGAAGCTGACATCGAAATGATCTTCGATAGCGCTCTTGCCGCGGCCGGTGACGATGATGATGTTCTGGATTCCGGAATGCAGCGCCTCTTCGACACCGTATTGAATGAGCGGCTTATCGACCAGGGGCAGCATCTCCTTGGGCTGCGCCTTGGTGGCGGGGAGGAAGCGGGTGCCCAGACCCGCGGCCGGGAATACGGCTTTGCGAACCTTGGAAGCCATGACATCTACAGTTTGCGTTTTTTCGGGTGGGAATAGCAACTGGGAGTTGGATAGGGGTTAGTCTCATCCGCTTTGATTTGCGTTCACTACTGATCCTGAAAGCGCTGGAACAGTTGAGGGTTCTGCTTCAGCAAGCGGCGCAAAGCTGAAGCCGAAACCTTCTCCCACTACCAACCCGCGGGTAGTGGGGCTAGATTCCTGATCTAGATCGCTACAATGGTTCTGAAACGAAAACCCGGCCCCACTACCAACCCGCGCCTGTGGTATATTTATGCATAGTAGTGAATAAATAACCACAATGGCCCCCCTCGCAGGAATCGTCGGATATCGCGGCTATAGCGGCGCCGAACTCGCCCGCATCCTGGAACGCCACCCGCGTGTTTCCCCCGTCCTTCTTGAACACCGCGAAGATGCTACCGCCCATCCACACCCCCAAGGTTCATCCGGCCCCCGGCATGTCCCATGCACCCCCGAGGCCGTATGCGCCGAGGGCATTTCCGTTGTCTTCCTGGCTACCCCGCCCGAAGTCTCCATGGAACTGGCGCCCGCCCTGCTCGCCGCCGGCGTCAAGGTGGTCGACTTGAGCGGAGCCTTTCGCCTGCGCACGCCGGCCGCCTACTCCGCCTGGTACCACAGCCCTCACACGCAGCCCGAACTGCTGGCGGAAGCCGCTTACGGGCTGCCGGAGTTTTGCCGGGAACGCATCCCCGCGGCGCGGCTCGTGGCGAACCCGGGCTGCTATCCCACGGCAGCCAACCTGGCAATTCGGCCGCTTCTCGATGCGGGCATCGTGGACCGCACCGCCGGCATCGTCTGCGATGCCAAATCCGGCGTCAGCGGCGCCGGCCGCAAGCCCACGCTCAAAACCAGCTTCTGCGAGGTCACCGGCAACTTCTCAGCTTATTCCGTGCTCCACCACCGCCACGTCCCCGAGGTGCTCATGATCTCCGGCTTGGAGGAGCGCGAGTTCAGCTTTACCGCGCACCTATTGCCCATCGATCGCGGCATTCTGGAAACCGTCTATTTCCGCGCGCAGCGGCCCACCAGCGCCGAAGATTTGCTGGCGATCTACGCGCGGCGCTACGCCGGCGAAGCCTTCATCCGCCTGTATCCCGCGGGCCACCCGCCCGACCTGCACGCGGTCGTGCGCACAAACTATTGCGATATCGGCGTTACGGTGGATGCCGCCACGGGGCGCGTGGTGGTGGTCAGCGCCATCGACAACCTGGTGAAGGGCGCGGCCGGGCAGGCGGTGCAGAACATGAATTTGCTGCTGGGGTATCCGGAGACGGAGGGGTTGCTGTGAAGTTGCTCGTAAAACTCGGCGGCACACTTCTGGATGCGGACGCGACGCGCGATGGGTTGGCGCGGCAGATCGCGGCCGTCTCGCGCACCGTCCCCGTCGTAGTGGTACACGGCGGCGGCCAGCAGATGACGCGATACCTCGCCGAGCGCGGCGTCGAAAGCCAGTTCGTCAATGGCCTGCGGGTGACCACGCCTACGGTCCTGGACGCCGTGGTCAAAGTCGTCGCCGGCAGCGTCAACCGTCAGTTAGTCGCCACGCTGAACCGCGCCGGCGCGCGCGCCGTTGGCATATCCGGCATCGACGCAGGCCTGGTCGAAGCCGAGCAGATGGACCCGGCGCTGGGCAGCGTCGGCCGTGTCACCCGCGCGGACCCGGCGCTACTCGATGCGCTGCTGGCGGGCGGCTTCCTGCCCGTGGTCGCCTGTGTGGCTGGGGACCGGGAAGGCCGCGTCTACAATGTCAACGCGGACCAAATGGCTGTGGCCTGCGCGGTGGCGTTCGGCGCGGACCAATTGATTTTCCTGACGGATGTGGCAGGCGTTTTGGATGCCGGCAAACGCCTGCTGCCGCACCTCACCATGGCGCAAGGCGAGGAACTGATCGCCGCGGGCATCGCCACCGGCGGCATGTTGGCCAAGCTCAACGCCGCGACCGGTGCGCTGCGCCAGGGCGTGCCGCAAGTGCGCATCTGCGCGGGCGCGGCCCGCGGCGTTCTGGAGCGCATCCTGGCGGGCGAAGATGCAGGCACGCGCCTGGCGCTAGAGGAGGTCTACGCCGGATGATCAGCGGTCTGACGGAAGACTCCATCACAGAGCATGCCGGGCGCGCCGGAGCCCCAGAAGAGTATGTGGTCCGCAAAGCCGCAATGCACGACATCGGGCCGATTCTCAGCCTGATCAACGGCTACGCGGCCAAAGGCGTGATGCTGCCGCGCACCGAGCTGGAGGTTTCCGAAGACATCCGCGACTTTTCGGTGATCGTAGCGGCGGGACGGCTGGTGGGTTGCGGCGCGCTCCACTTTTACACGCCTTCCATCGGCGAGATTCGATCGCTGGCCGTCGCGGAAGACGCCAAAACCCACGGCATTGGCCGGCGGTTGATCGAGGCTCTGGTTCGGGAGGCGTCGGATTATTCACTGGATGCCGTGTTTGCATTCACTTACGTACCCGGCTTCTTCGGCAAGATGAGCTTTCAGGAAGTGGAGCGCGGCGAACTGCCGCTGAAGGCCTGGAAGGATTGCGTGCGCTGCCCGAAGTTTCAATGCTGCGACGAGATTGCGGTCCTGCGCGTACTGCGGCCGGAGTACAGTAGGAATTCTCACCAGTATCGTGAGCTGGAAAGTCCCCAGTTCGTGCAACTGCCTGTGCTGCGCGCATCGGACCGCACATAGCGCGACAGCAATACCCTCAAAAGCGGGTGTTCCCGCCCGCAGAATTATAGTCGCGATTCTCGCGGGAAATCGTGCGCCAAATGTACTATACTTTAAATCAGGATAAAAAAATCCTTTACACCTGAAGTGAGGAAAACATGCGAGCCCAAACGGTTGATGTGAAATCATCGAATGGCCGGGTGCTGTGCTGCACCGTCTTTCGCCCCGGCGGCAAAAAATTGCTGGCGAAAGGCCATATCATCAGCGACGACGATATCCGGGTCCTCGAATCTGAAGGCATGGACTCCATTTGGGTCACCGAGTTGGAGGAAGGCGAGGTCGGCGAAGACGACGCGGTCTGCGCGGTGGCCAGCGAGATGGGCTGCGGCAGCTTCGAAATCCGCCTGGCGGCGGGTGGCCGCGCCAATCTGCAGGCCACCGAGAAGTGCTGCGTGCTGGTGGACGATGAACTGCTGAAGCAGATCAACTGCGCGGCCAGCGTGGT
>Ga0187867_10004123_pt1 | contig 11331 bp, 12 predicted proteins | sample June2016WEW_13_1_FD_132976 | JGI IMG/M metagenome (GOLD analysis project Ga0187867, IMG submission 132976) | Peatland microbial communities from SPRUCE experiment site at the Marcell Experimental Forest, Minnesota, USA - June2016WEW_13_10 | ecosystem: Environmental > Terrestrial > Soil >... | reverse complement strand
CCCCGCCGGCATAAGGCGAGATCTGCATGCAAGAGACAAGGCCCCCCGAACCTGATCCCTGGCCCGTGGGCTGGGAATCCCACCGCAACCACGAGATTGTCTATACCGCCCTGAACACCACCCCCGCCCAACGATTCGCCTGGCTCGAGGAAATGCTGGAGTTGCTTCGCCCGCAGATGCCGGAACTGCTGAAAGCCCGCGAAAACGATCCGGACCGGAAGTACAAATAATCTGCGCCAAGAGGTCGGAATGAGCGAATCATGATTCATTTGCGAACCTGTCCAACTTGCGGCTCCCGCGCCCTCAGGCCAGTACATGGCAGCGCCGTATTCCGCGTCAAACGCCGACCGATCAGGGTGCCCGACCTTGATTACCTCCAATGCGACGTGTGCGGCGAGCAATTATTCGACTCCGAAGCCAACCGCATAATTGACGCGTTTTCCGCAAGCCAACTCCATCACCCTTCGCGCTGTAAGTCGGCGTAACTGCCGCCTACGGGCGGCTTTTTTCGTGCGCGGGTGGTGGAATACTCGCATGACAGAATGCGCAAACTGCGGGCGGAAGATCGGCAACCTGGAATCGCCCCAGATTTGGCAGGGTCACACCGTCTGCACGGAATGCCTTGAACGGCTATCCGTCGCCCAGGTACCGCCGGCCAACTATTCCAAGCTTTCAAGGGACGGCATCGTTAAATACGGACCAGTCAGGATGCAACCCCCCGGCATATTCAAGGTGCTGGCGTGGCTTCTGGTAATAATCATCGTTTTGTGGGCCGTCAACTCGCCCAGCCAATTCATTAACCACCACGCCGACACAAACGAGGAAATCCTGCATAATGGCCAAGGTCCGTAGGGCGCGGAAAACACCCAAATTCGGACGCCACCCGCGATCGTTATTCTCCGCCCGAAGGCTCACGTCCGGCTTCGCTCTCCTCATCTTATCCGTGTAATCCGTGCCCATCCGTGGTTAAAATTTCTTTGATGCGACACGAAGACATCACCCAGGACATTATCGGGGCCGCGATGGCTGTGCTGAATGAACTCAAGCCCGGACTGGATGAAAAGCTCTACGAGAGGGCGTTGGTCATCGAGCTGCAGACCATGGGACACGTCGTCGAGCAACAGCGGCAGTTCCCGGTCCATTATCGCGGTCAACTCATCGGCACGCTTATTCCCGACCTGATCGTGGATGGAAAGATCATCGCTGATGCGAAAGTGGTCACCGCTTTCAACACCACCCACCTTGCCCAAATGCTTGGCTACCTGAGTATTAGCGGACTGGATGTAGCCCTGCTACTGAACTTTAGGGAGGTCAAGCTCCATTGGAAGCGAGTCATTAACGACCGCAAGAATCCGCCGGCGATCTCGTGCGACGATGAAATGAGATCGGATTCTCAACCACGGATGGGCACGGATGGGCACGGATAAGATTGTCATTGGGAAATACGCTGAGAACTATCGGGAAAACCGCTTGCCGCAAACTTTGACCACACCCCGGACTGAGCGAAATATGGTCCATTTACAAACCTGTCCAACTTGCGGCTCCCGCGCCCTCAGGCCAGTGCATGGCAGCGTCGTATTTCGGGTCAAACGCCGACATATGACGGTGCCCGACCTTGATTACCTCCAATGCGACGTGTGCGGCGAGCAACTATTCGACGCCGAAGCCAACCGCAAAATTGATGCGTTTTCCGCAAGCCAACTTCATCGCCCTTCGCGGCGTAAGTCGGCTTAGGCTATCCCTGGATGGTTTGTGCTTACTTGTTTTCCGCCGGCTTCCACTTCATCTGAAACTCAATTTTGCTTTCCTTGAGCTGTCCCGATGCGGGCGAAAAATTCAGCCGCAAACTGAAGCGATCATCGTTCCATTCGCGGTCGTCTTGCAGCAGCATGTTCAGGTTGCCGGTGACGATCAGCGTGCCGGTCGGCATGGGGATTTCGATTTTGTGGATATTATCTTTGTTAATCAATACGGCCTCGCCCGCTTTGGCGGGCTCGGCGGGCAACAAAGTCGGTTGGTCGTCGACCATCGCCTGTTTTCCACCCACCGACTTCACCGGAATCGAAAACGACATATACAGTTCATTGGTTTCCACCGGCTTATCGCTGGCCATGGACGCGGAAAAATGGACACCGTCGCCGGCCGCTTCCATCCGCTCGGCCAAATTGAACGAACCGGACGCGCTGACAAAGACCCCGGTGACAACATGTGAACTCGGCTGGGTTGCCGGCGGATTCGGCTGGGACGCTTTGAACACGTCGTGTTGCTCGCTGACGGTCCAGTCGCTGTCGAAATGTCCAACCTCGGCGGAGATATCGCCGATCTCGATCACTCCGTTTGCGCCGAGCTTGAATCCGGGCGCCACCTCAACCGCGTCGCTCGGCTGCTGCTGCGCCCATGAAGTCGCGATCAAGATAATAAGAACCAGCCCACAGGCGATCTTACATCCGTGTTTCATCCGTCCTCCGCGCCCGCCAACCGTGGGGAAGCTCCAGCGATCGGCGCATTGCCCTATTTGTTTTCCGCCGGCTTCCACTTCATCTGCAAATCTATCTTGCTGTCCTTAATCTGCCCGGAATCCGGCGAAAAGCGCAAACGCAAACCGTAGCGCTGATCGCCCCATTGGCGGTCGTCCTGGAGCCAGATGTCGAAATTCCCGGTCAGGGTCAGCGTCCCGTCCGGCGTGGGAAGATCGATCTGCCGGGCGCCGCTGTTCTGGAAAATCTGTGGCTGATCTTTTGGCGCCGGATCTTGCGGCATTTTCACGGCCTGGCCGTCCACCGTGATCTCTTTTCCGCCGAAAATCGCCACCGGCAGATCGACCGCGACCGCGACCTCTTTGCTGTCGATCCCCTGATCGCTGGACATGTCCGCTGAAAAATGCACGCCCTGATCCGCGGCATCGACTTGCTCCGTCAGCGTAAACTCGCCGCCGGGCGTCTTGAAGGCGCCGGAAAGAATTTTGGAGCTTGGCTGCGTCGTCGGCTTGGCCGTCGGCGTGAAAACATCATGCTCCTCGGTTTCCGTCCAATCCGTGCCAAATTGAACGACTTCGAGATAGATCGCGCCAACGTCGATTCCCCCGCTGGTCCTCAGCTTAAACCCCGGCGCAAGGTCGGTGTCATCGCTCGGCTGAGTCTGGGCCGGCGCGTTGGCGCCGAGCATCAGAAGAACGATCCCGCAGGCAATTACGTATCCGTGTTTCATGGTTCCTCCGCAGTGGTATATCTTGAATCCTGGGCGATGTTACCTCGCGGCGAATCTCATTGCAAAATATATATGAATTGCCTTATTTTTCGCATCGGCCAAATCCCTCTCTTGACCCATGCCGGTCGCCGCTCTATTCTTTGTCCACTTTCCGCTTACGGCCGCGGGTGCGGCAGCGAGGGGCGTACCCTTTCGCGGCGGGACCCTTTATGACCGGTTTGCCGGGGCGTTCGATGGCCGAACGTTTGGCTGGCTTACCAGGTGTCTGGGAGTTTTTCGATGTCGATGACCGTTGAGCAGAAGCAGAAGATCGTCACTGATTACAAGATCCACGAAAAGGATACTGGTTCCCCTGAAGTGCAGATCGCGCTCCTGACCGAGCGCATCAACCAGCTTCGCGGGCATTTCGATGCGCATAAAAAGGACCATTCATCCCGCCGCGGATTGCTCAAGCTCGTCAGCCGCCGAAACCAGTTGCTCAAATATCTGACGCGCGAGAATCGCACGAGATATCAGCAGATCATCGGCCGGCTGGGACTGCGAAAATGATTTGGATCGGGCGCGGCGCGGGGCCGTGCTCGTTTTTGTTTGCTTTGTCATCCTTCTCTGCGCCATTTAAGCCCCGGGCGCGGCGGCCGGCTGGCAAGACGATTCGCCACAGATGCACAGACCCGGGGAGAGGAAGTCGCCAGTTGCGAGTTTCGAGTTGCGAGCAAATGCAAAAATGACGCTGCTTTGCTCGCAACTCGCGACCCGCAACTCGCAACTATTCTCCCTGGATCTGTCCATCTGTGGCTTACCGAAACACCACCGGGGCTGAAAAGGGATATTTTTCATGCAAGCCATTGCAATTGAACGGCAGATCGGCGGCCGTACGCTCGCCATCGAGACCGGCACCTACGCCAAGCTCGCCGATGGGGCCGTCACGGTCCGCTACGGCGATTCGGTCGTTTTCGGCGCGGTCGTCCGCGCCGTTCCGCGCGAGGGGATCGACTTCTTCCCGCTTCAGGTCGATTACCGCGAGCGCCGCGCCGCCGCCGGCAAATTCCCCGGTGGTTTCATGAAACGCGAGGGGCGACCCACCACCAAGGAAATCCTCACCGCCCGCCTCATCGACCGCCCGCTTCGCCCCTTGTTTCCCAAGGGGTTCATGGACGAGGTGCAGATCCATCTCAACGTCCTGGCCTTCGACGGCGAAAACGATCCGGACATTTTCTCCGGCATTGCCGCCAGCTCCGCCCTCGCCATCAGCGACATCCCCTTCCTCACCCCCACCGCCCACGTCCGCGTCGGCCGCGTCGACGGGCAATTCGTGCTCAATCCCACCGTCGAACAGCTTGAATACAGCGAGATGGACCTGGTCGTCGCCGGCACCAAGCATTTCGTCAACATGATCGAACTTGGCGGCCGCGAGGTGAAGGAGGACCTGGTCGCCGACGCCATCGAGTTCGGACACAACGCCGTCATCGAAATCGTCGGCATGATCGAGGAACTGCAATCCAAGGCCGGCAAGCCGAAGATCGGCGAAATCAGGCTTTCCGACCCCGGTTTCGTCGATGCCATCCGCGCCCGCGTCACCGACAGGATTCGCGAAGTGAAGGGCAAGGCCGGCAAGGACGACCGCGCCGATTCCATCAAGCAGATCCTCGACGATCTCCTGGCCGAAATGGCGCCCCCGGTGACCGATCCCAACGCCAGCTATCACGCCATCCTGGCGACCAAGGAAAAGCATAAGGAGATTCGCGCCATCTTCGTCGAAGTCGAAGAGCAGGTCACTCGCGAAGCGATCCTCTCCGGCGTCCGGCCCGACGGCCGCGATTTCCACAGCATCCGCCCCATCTCCTGCCAGGTCGGCGTCCTTCCCCGCGTCCACGGCTCGGCCGTCTTCACCCGCGGCGAAACCCAGGCCATGTGCACCGTCACCCTCGGCACCAGCAGCGACGAGCAGCTTGTCGACGGTCTGATCGACGAGTACAGCCAGAAATTCATGCTCCACTACAACTTCCCCAGCTACAGCGTCGGCGAAGTCCGGCCCATCCGCGGCCCCGGCCGACGCGAGATCGGACACGGCGCTCTCGCCGAACGCAGCCTCGTCGCCGTTCTCCCCGGCATCGAGCTTTTCCCCTACACCGTCCGCATCATCAGCGACATCCTCGAATCCAACGGCTCCAGCTCCATGGCCAGCACTTGCGGCGGATGCCTCGCCCTCATGGACGCCGGCGTCCCCATCTCCAAGGCCGTCGCCGGAATCTCCATCGGTCTCGTCAAGGAAGGCGAACGCTCCGCTCTGCTCACCGACATCATCGGCGAGGAGGACCATTTCGGCGATATGGATTTCAAGGTCTGCGGCACCCGCGACGGCATCACCGCCATCCAACTCGATATCAAAACCGAAGGCATCGATCATAAAATCATTCGTGAAACTCTGCACCGGGCCAAAGAGGCCCGGCTGACCATCCTCGATAAAATGGCCGCCGTGCTCCCCGCCCCGCGACCCGAGATCAGCAAATACGCCCCACGCCTGCTCACCGTCAAGATCGACCCGGAAAAGATCGGCAAGCTGATCGGCCCCGGCGGAAAGAACATCAAGAAGCTCCAGGAAGAGACCGGCGCCCAGATCGACATCGAGGACGACGGAACCGTCTACATCAGCTCCGTCGATCAGGCCGCCGCGGAAAAGGCCCGCGATCTCGTCGAGGCCATCACCGCCGAGGTGAAGGTCGGGAAGATTTACGCCGGCCGCGTCGTCAGCATCAAGGAATTCGGCGCGTTCGTCGAAATCGCCCCCGAAACCGACGGACTTTGCCACGTCTCCGAGCTTTCCGACAAGTACGTCCAGAACGTCGATGACGTCGTCCACATCGGCGACGAGATTCGCGTGAAGGTCATCCTCATCGACGACCAGGGCCGCATCAAACTCAGTCGCAAGGCCGCCATGAAGGAAGAGGGCCAAACCGACCCCGAACCCGTCGGCGCGCCCGCCGGCGGCGGCCCCGAAGGCCGCCACGACGACCGTGGCCGCGACGACCGTGGCCGCGATGATCGCGGCGGCCATCGCGGCCCGCCCCGTCACGGCGGCGGTGGCCGTGGCGGCGACCGCGGCCCCCGCGGCCCACGCCGCGACTGACGTTCGCGCGTTGCCCCCTATCGTTCCCCCGAAAGCCGCGGGATTGCCATCCCGCGGTCTTGGAACGCTCTGTTGCTTCAGATGTATTTCAAACAGAATTACAGCATCGCGGCCCGGTACGCCCTGCACCTTGGCTATGGAGATTCCTCGTCCGTTTCATCATCATCTTCAGGAATGACGGCCAATTTGCGATTGGGGTCCATTCCCAGCCGCAACTGAATCAAATCCCATCGGTCCATAAAGTCCTTGATTTCCCATCCATCTATATTTTTCCTGCTGATCCGGACCGAACGGATGGGATTGTCTTTGTGAGGCCGGCCATCCCGTCCAGGGGTCTTCACCCAAATGGTATGGCATTTCGTGATGTGCACTGCCATTTCCCCAGATGGAATGACATAAAAAATAGGCGCGTTGTCGCCGTCGGTCGGTAAACCCACCAAAACCCAAAAGAAATCGGGCCCATGGTTCCTTTCAGCTTTAAGACCAACACTGCAACTTCGACCACCTTTTCGGAATGTCTTGACTTGGATGCAAACAAACCCCTCGCCATCAGGACGGGTGCATAATATATCCGTGGTCGGGGAGTTACCCATCGTGAGCGCGGCAACGACGCCGCGGCGGCTCAGTTCGGCTGCAACGTAAAACTGAGAAGCGCTTCCGCGAAGAATTTTTTCGCCTTCAATCTCCATGGAACCTGCTTCCCAGGGTAAAAGCCGATTTACGGCAACAGCTTCTCCACCGCCACATCGACGATTGTTTCATCGCCCGTAGGTAGGCGCAACACCTGGCCAGGCCGCAACGCATCCATTGAGGCGTACCGGCCTTGTGCCGCATGGGGGACGCTGTACACCTCGATGACGCGGTCAACCAGATTGATGATGATGTATCGCGAGATTTCCGCCGCCGCATAGATCCGCTGCTTGGCGGTGCGGTCGTCGTGCAACGAACTGTCGGCGACTTCAATTACCGCCAAGATATCCGCCGGTCCCGCAAGGCGATGCCGATATGCATCCGGAGCACCTTGCAAAATCGCGCCGTCCGGCTCGGGTTCGTTGTCGGGAGGAAGCGTGACGGGCTGTTGTGTGCGAATAAAGCATCCATGAGGTTTCAACCGTTCATTCAGTTCGCCGAGTTGATAAACAACCCAGACATGCTCGTGTCCCACCGTCATCGGATTGTCTCCTGACCGGCTGCGGTCCTTGCGGACCAAGAATCCATCCAGCAACTCAATCGGTTGGCCTTCCTCAAGAATGCCGGCGGCAATCATCTGGTGGTATTGATCCACCGTTATGGGCACCGATAGCGGGTTTCGGCGAAGCTGCTGCACATCCGACGCAATCATGCCGCCTATCATACCAAAATCCCCCAGGGCCATCGCATCTAGCGATGGCGTTCAAGGGTTCAAGGGTTCAAGGGTTCAAGGGTTCAAGGGAAAATGCCCTCCCTTGAACCCTTGAACCCTTGAACCCTTGAACCGCCGGACCTGCAAATGCGATGGCCCTGCGAAAATCCCCCCGCCCGCGCTCATCAACGTGAATTGTCCCATTTTGCCGACTAATATAGATATATGGCTTCCCACACCGTTGGCCCTTTCCCCGCCGATCTGCTTGCCGCCAAAAAGCAAATCCGCGAACGCGCACGCTCCTACGGCCTGGATTTCTTCCCCGTCATCTTCGAGATGTGCGATTACGAGCAGATGAACCAGATCGCCGCCTACGGCGGGTTCCCCCAGCGATATCCCCATTGGCGTTTCGGCGCCGAATACGAACGCCTCCGCAAGCAGCACTTCTACGGCCTGGGCCGAGTTTACGAGATGGTCATCAACAACGATCCCTGCTACGCCTACCTCCAGGAATCCAATCAGCTCGTCGATCAGAAGCTGGTCATCTCCCACGTCTATGGCCATGCCGACTTCTTCAAGAACAATCTGTGGTTCAGCCAGACCAACCGCAAGATGATGGATGAGATGGCCAACCACGCCACGCGCATCCGCCGGCACATCGAGAAGCAGGGCTACGATACCGTCGAGAAATTCCTGGACGTTTGCCTGAGCGTGGAAGACCTGATCGACGCCCACGGCATGTTCCTCAACCGCGGCCCCATGGAACAAAAGCCCGAGGAAGTCCCGCGCCAGGAACAGGTCTCGAAGTTCAAGGCCAAGGATTATCTCGATCGCTGGATCAATCCCCCGGAACTGCTCGAAGCCGAAGCCAAGAAAATGCGCGAGGACCGCGCCAAGCTGCGCCACGTCACCCCGGCCCGCCCGACGCGCGACGTCCTGCAATATCTCCTCCAACATGCCCGCCTCGACGACTGGCAAATGGATTGCCTGGCCATCGTCCGCGAGGAGGCCTACTATTTCGCACCCCAGGGCATGACCAAGGTGATGAACGAAGGCTGGGCCAGCTATTGGCACAGCACCCTCATGACCAAGCATTTCGTCGATGCCACCGAGATCATCGACTATGCCGACCATCACAGCGGCACCGTTCACATGCCGCCGGGAAATTTCAATCCCTACAAGGTCGGCCTGGAACTCTTCCGCGACATCGAGGACCGCTGGAACAAGGGCCGCTTCGGCAAGGCCTACGAGGAATCCGACAACGTCGGCGAAAAAAAATCCTGGGACAAGGGTTTGGGCCTGGGCCGCGAAAAAATCTTCGAGGTCCGCCGCATGTACAACGACGTCAATTTCATCGATGAGTTCATGACCCCCGACTTCATCGAGAAGCACAAGTTCTACCAGTACGGCCGCGATCCCCACACCGGCCAGCTTCGCATCGTCACCCGCGATCCCCATCGCATCAAGCAGGCCATGCTCTACCACCTGACCAATCACGGCCGCCCGTTCATTTATGTGGTGGATGGCGACTACTGCGCCCGCGGCGAGCTATATCTGGCCCACAAGCACAACGGCCAGGACCTGGAAATCAAATTTGCCATCGAAACGCTCAAGAACCTCCACAAAATCTGGCAGCATCCCGTCCATCTTCAAGCCCGGATCGACGACGACATGATTCTCTTCACCTACGCCGGCGACCAGCCGAAACAGCAGACCATTCACGATGAACTGCCGAAGCCGGCGCATCAGATGAGTTAGGCTCTGTCTGAAAACCCTATGGCCCCACGATGGGCCGGAAACAAGTCGGATGCGAGGCGTCGCTCCGAAGTCCGGCTCTGAACGAGCCAACGAGGAGCGACAACGAAGCAGACGACTTGTTTCCGGCCCACCGGAGGCGACACAGAATCGCTTCGTCCGCGTTGTCGCAACGACTCGAAGGGCCTATTGACCCAGTTCTCATCGTTGCTCCTAGCGGCCAAAGCGATTCTGTGTCGTCGTGGGGCCATAGGGTTTTCAGACAGAGCCTAACCCGCAGCCAGGAATTCAAATCCACGCGTTTGGAAGCGCGATTCTTTAATCGGCTTCCCCGAGAGCGTAGAGCCTCTCCTATACCAATTCGATCAGGATGCGGCGGCCGACGACGGCCGCGGCACGTTGCAGGCTTGAAAGGGTGATGTCGTTCTTCGCATCGAGCAGCCGATCAACCTGGGTACGGCTGGTTTTCAGCAGCGCGGCCATCTTTTTCTTCGACATATTCTTCTTCTTCATGGCGTTTGCGAGCTGCCAGGCGACTACTTCCTTGATCGCTTGCGCCTGGGCTTCCTCAAAAACGCCCTCGTCTTTCAGAAAATCGTCGATGCTCGAACCGATGTGTCTCTTGCTCATTGCTCCAACTCCTTTTTGCGGCTTTGCGCCAACGTCAGATCATCATCCGGCGTGGCCCGCGATTTTTTGATGAAGCCATGCAGCGCGACCAAACGCTGTTGGTAAAAACAGATCAATACGCGCGCCGTCCGCTTCGTCGGCAGGTTCGTGCGAACCTCCCAGAGTCCGCTCCCCATCGGCCGACATAGCGGCATGCCAATCGGCCAACGCCACTGCGCACGCAACAAGTCCTTCCCGATTGCTTGGCGTTCCACTTGCGGCAGTTGCCTCAGCCATTCCCGCACCGGCTCGCTTCCGGCAGGCGTGCGGAAAAAGACCAGCGGGATCTTTCTAGGCCCCGAATCTCCGGTCATCCCTCACCACCGGACGATACTGTACCATATAATGTGCACCATGGCCAGGGTTGTCAAACTTAACAGCCCGTGGCAAAAGTCCCGCGCGGCGACGCGCCGCAGCTTTGGCTCGGGATCGAGGCGGAGAAACGACGAGTATTGATGGAAATACGCGGAGTTTCGACAACGAAGAGCCCGAGCCAAAGACGCAAGCGACGCCCGCGCGACTTTTGCCACGGGCTGTTAAAGCGTGGAATCTGTCACCCACCCGGAAGCCCAGTATTCAAGGGCGCGGCCATAGTTTTTTGCGGAACCCGCCCTTTTCCCCCTCCCCATGTATTCAGGGGGAGGGTTGGGGTGGGGGTTCTTCCGAGCTTGCAAAAATCTATGGCCACGCCCGTATTCAACAACAGGTGTACTTGACGAGGATTTCAACCGCCTTACGCTACGCATTCCGGTCGCAGATGACTGAGCCTGATCCGTGCCGATGAAGAATCCACCCCACCCCGGCGGCTTTGTGTTGCGGCAATGCATCGAGCCGTTGGGGTTGACCATCACCGACGCCGCGGCCGCCCTGGGCGTCACCCGCACAACGCTGTCAGAGTTGGTCAACGGCAAGCGCGGAATTTCCGCCGAAATGGCCGTGCGCCTCTCCAAGGTCTTCGGCGGCAGTCCCGCAAGCTGGCTTACCCAGCAGGTGCACTACGAACTTGCACACGTCCGCCCCAACCGGATCAAGTTGCGAAGGCTGAAAGTTGCCTATCTACAGTGCCGATAGTGATGCGCCGCGCCAAACGCCAGGCGGGTGATTCCGATGTCATGCCGGTCGTAGACAAGTCATCGCCGTCACTTCTCCCGGAACCGACGTGTAGCTCCGGTTTTGACACCGTCTGGAGAATTTTTCGACCCTTCATCAGCGGTTCACTTTCGTTCGCCTT
>Ga0187867_10004122_pt1 | contig 11332 bp, 6 predicted proteins | sample June2016WEW_13_1_FD_132976 | JGI IMG/M metagenome (GOLD analysis project Ga0187867, IMG submission 132976) | Peatland microbial communities from SPRUCE experiment site at the Marcell Experimental Forest, Minnesota, USA - June2016WEW_13_10 | ecosystem: Environmental > Terrestrial > Soil >... | reverse complement strand
GGGCGGCGACGTTGACTTGGATCATGCGCGCCGTTACGCCGTAGTCGATTTCGGCGTATGCGCCGGTGGCGCCGAAGCCGGCGTTGTTCACCAGGACGTCGATGGCGGCGCTCGCTTCGCGGAGCGTTTCGAAGATGCGCGGCGGCGCGGCCGGATCGGCCAGGTCGGCTGCGAGGACGCGCGCCTGGATGCCGTGCGCACGGGCGAGTTCACCGCTCAGCGATTGGAGCTTCGACTCGGTGCGCGCCACCAGGACGAGGTCGTAATGGTGGGCGGCGAAGAGGCGGGCCAGTTCTTCGCCGATGCCTCCGGACGCTCCGGTAATCAAAACAGTCGGATTCATCTTATACACCTCCCATGCTGTGTGAGCAGAAACGCAGGACCTCGGCTTTGGAGCGCCAAGGGAACTGTCCGGCATTGGCCAGTTTAGCAATGCCATGCACCAGGGACCAGGCGTGGTATGCCAGGCGCTCGGGATCGCCATTGGGCATCTGGTGAGCGGCCTGGCAGTCGCGCACGAAGCCGAGCAGGGTTTGAAAGCAGCGCTGGGCGGCAGCCGCGCATTCGGGGTAATCCAGCTGGTTCCAAGGCGCGTCGAACATGGCGGCGAAGTGCTGCGGCCAGGACAGGGCGAATTCCACGTAGGCCAATCCACTGCGGCGCAGCCGGATCAGGGGGCTGGCCTTGGGACTGGAGCGGGACATGGCGCGCGTGAGACGGTCGAAGCCATCCGTGGCCACGGCCGCCAGCAGATCGTCCCGGTCGCGGAAATGGCGGTAGGGGGCGTTGTGGGAGACCCCGGCGCGGCGGGCCGCCGCGCGCAGGGTAAAGCCGCGCGGACCGGTTTCGGCGATCAACTCGACGGCGGCTTCCAGGAGCGCTTCCTTCAGATTTCCGTGATGATAGGGGCGGGCGGCGGCAGACACCTTCCGATTCTACCAAAACATGTTGACAGCAGCAACATCCCCGCCGTATAATGTTGCCGATGTCAACATTGACCTCTACATTAGCCTTGGACCCCGATATTAGCGCGGGGAACGCAGGGGTTTCCTACAGACAGCATCCGCCCGAAGGCGAGTTCGATGCGATCGCGATCGGCTCCGGCATGGGCGGACTGGCCGCGGCTGCCTTGCTGGCGCAGCGCGCGGGAAAGCGCGTGCTGGTGCTGGAGCGGCACTACACGGCGGGCGGATTCACGCACGTCTTCCATCGCCCCGGATACGAGTGGGACGTGGGCGTCCATTACATCGGCCAGATGGGCCCCGGCGCGCCCATGCGCGCGCTGTTCGACCAGATCACGGAAGGGCGCCTCGAATGGAAGGCGATGCCGGAGGTGTACGACCGCATCCGGATCGCAGACCGTTCTTACGACTTCGTCAGCGGGGCGGAACGCTTCACGGAGCGTATGCGGGAGTACTTTCCGCAGGAGGGCGCGGCCATCGGAAAATATCTAGCCGCAGTACGCGGCGCGGCGCGCGCCAGCCGATTGTTCTTCACGGAGAAGGCTCTACCGGCGGCGCTGGCCGGCGTGGCGGGACCGCTGCTGCGCCGCCGGTTCCTGGGTTACGCGCGGCGGACGACCAGGGAAACGCTGGCGCGCCTGACCGGCAACCGCGAACTGACAGCGGTACTGACCGGGCAGTGGGGCGACTACGGACTGCCTCCCGGGCTGAGCAGCTTCGGCATGCACGCGATCATCGCGGAACATTATCTGGGGGGCGCGTTTTATCCGGTGGGCGGCGCATCGCGCATCGCCGCCAGCATCGCGCCGATAATCGAGCGCGCGGGCGGCCGCATCGTGGTGGGCGCGGAGGTGGAAGAAATCCTGCTGGACCCCACCCGTAAGCGGGCCGTGGGCGTGCGCATGGCGGATGGCCGGGAGTTGCGGGCGCCGCTGATCCTGAGCGACGCGGGCGCCTGGAACACCTACGCCAGACTGTTGCCGCCGGAGGCGCCGGGGCGCGCGCAGGCGCTCGCGGAGATCGAACTAATTCCGAATTCGATGGGACATCTGTGCCTCTATGTGGGGCTGCGGCGCGACGCCGGTGCGCCGGAATTCGGGGACACCAACCTGTGGATCTATCCCGGCCCGGATCACGATGCGAACCTGGCGCGTTACACGGCCGACGCCAAGCAGCCTTTTCCAGGTCTGTTCATTTCGTTCCCTTCGGCCAAGGACCCCAGCTTCGCGCAGCGCCACCCGGGGAAGGCCACCATCGAGGTAGTGACGCTAGCGCCCTACAGCTGGTTCGAGCGCTGGGCGGACACTCGTTGGAAGCGGCGCGGCGCGGATTACGACGAACTGAAGCAGAGACTCGCCGGGCGCCTGCGCGCCGAACTGGAGCGGCACGTGCCGGCGGTGCGCGGGAAGATCGAATACTGCGAGCTTTCGACGCCGCTCTCCACCAGCCACTTCGCCAATTATGGGCAGGGGCAAGTTTATGGACCCGCTTCGACGCCGGAGCGCTTCGGGGCGCGGGCGCTGAGTCCGCGAACGCCGGTCGGCAACCTTTATCTGACGGGCGCGGATGCGGCTGTGCCGGGAGTTGTGGGCGCGCTGGCCGGCGGGGCGCTGGCGGCGTCGGCGGTGCTGCGGCGAAACCTGTTGACGGCGCGATAGCTGGCGGCCTGGGGCAGCATGGTCTTATCCGAAGAATTTTATAGCCATGCGCTGCCACCAGGGCCAATCGTGGCCGGTGCCGTCGCCCCAAACGTCCAACCAGTGGGGAATCTGTTTGCCGTCCATGATGCCGGCCAGGCGCAAGTTTTCGTTCAGGCAGATGTCGGTTTCGCCGGTGGCCAGCACCATTTTCATGCCGTTGCGGTATTCGCTCAGATAGCGCTCGTCGGTGAGGTTGGGCAGGAAATCCGGCGGGCAATTGAAATAGCAGTTGTCGTCGTAGTAGCCATTCAGGAATTGATGGATATCGAAGGCGCCGCCCATGCTGACGCAGGGGCCTACCAACTCCGGATGGCGCAGCGCGAAGTTGACGCAGTGATAGCCGCCGAAACTGCAACCCGTAACGGCCACGCGCGCCTCCGGATTGCGGGTGCGGATGAACGGCAAGGCTTCGTGGATCACGTAATTCTCGTACTGCAAATGCCGCAGCGCGCGCTCCCGCGGAGGAATGGCGCGGTTGTACCAGCTCTCCGAATCGACGCTATCGAGGCAGAAAGCCTGCAGCCGGCCAGCATCGTACTGATAGCCGATGGCGCCGATCATGCCGCGGTCTTCGTAATCGTAGAAGCGGCCCATGGAGGTCGGAAAAACGATGACAGGCATGCCCGCGTGCCCGTACTGCAGCAGCTCCATGTCTCGCTGCAGATTAGGACTGTACCACTTATGATATTCTCGGTTCACTCGGAACAGTATAGCGAATGCGCCGGCTACTGCGCGCCGACGGACAAGATCGCGGGAGCGCTGGCCACGCCGTTGACGGTGATGACGACGGGATAGTCGCCGGGCGCAAGTTCAGGCACCTGAATATTTGCCTGGGCCAAGCCCACGAAATAAGGCGTCAGACCCAGGAACCGGATGGGGGCATCGACGCCGCCGATGGTGGCTGTGGCGGGGAGCAGAGCGGTCGCCAGAGGACTCAACGGGGCTCCCGCGCCATCCAGCGGGGTGTTGGTCAGGCTGCCGATTCCGGTCAGATACACGACGATCACGGAATCCGCCAGGGCCGGATATGCAGCCGTGAGGAGCGTGCCTCCGGCGTCGGTGGCGATGGCCCGGTTGCCGTCGATTTCAAAGATACCGGGCGCCGCCGCATCGATGGCCAGCGGAACCTCGACGCTCATTCCCTGCGGCGATCGCACTAACAGAGTGGCGCCGCCCGCCTGCGCTTCGAACGGCACTTGAAAATTGATCTGGCCGGAATCCGTGTAGAGCAGAGGACTGTAGAAGCCATTGACGACCACGCTGGCGCCGCCGAGATTGGTGGGCAGGGGCAGGCTGGCGGGCTGAGCGGGCTGCGGCGCGAATCCCGTACCGAAAATGGTGGCGAGACTGCCGGGCGAAACCGCGCCCGTGAAACTCGCGGCGTTGGTGACGCCGCCGACCGTGGGGGCGGCCTGGCAACACGCGGTGAGCAGGACAGGCGAATCCGTAACGGTGATAGTTGTGCCCTGCACGGCTGTCACACCGCCGAATATGTCGCGCACGGAGCGCGCCTGAATCGCGGAGGGTATGGTGAACTGCACGGTCTGAGTGGGATTCCAGACGATGAGGGCGGGGTCGCCGGTGGCCAGCGTGAGCCAGATTTGCCAGGTGCCGGACGAGTCGATGACCGCCTGCGTGAGGGATGCGCCTAACAGCCAGTCGAACAAGTAACGATACGCTTGTCCGGCTTGGGTGAGCGCCAGCGGATTGGACGCCTGCTCGGTACCCACGCAAAAAGCTGTGGCACTGCCCCAGGTGTACCAGTCATAGCGTCCTGAGCCGTAGGCCAGGTCGGTAAGATACTTGCGGACAATGTAAGCGGCGGCTTCGAGCGGCGGCGTGGTGGTGTCGCCGGATGCGGCTTCGGTATCCCACATCGGCATGGCGCCGAGGCCGTACTTATTCATGACCAGGCGGACATTGGCGATCAGGGGAGCGGTGGCTTCCGGAGGCGTGGTGTAGAAGTGATGGCCGACGATATCTATATACCGACCCGCGCCGTTGGCCAGTAAGGTATCGAGATAGCCGGCGGAATAAGCCGCGGGCGAGATCACTGTATTCTGCGGGTCCACAGCTTTCAGCGCCTGATAGGCGGTCTGGGTCAGTTGCGCGAGTTGCGCGACAGTGCCCGTAAAGTAAGTGCTGTCATTCGGCTCGTTCCAGATTTCGTAGAACCGGATGCGGCCTTTATAGCGTTGCGCAACGGCGGTGACATAGTCGATCCAATCCTGTATGTTGGTGGGCGGCGCCGGCGCGCCCGCGCCCACGTAGTTCACGTCGCTGGGATTAGAGGATGCCCAGGCGGGAGTTTGGCCCATGGTAAGGATGATATCCGGTATGCCGTTGGCCTGCGCGGCGGCGACCCAGGTATCCAGCGGCGCGAAGTTCCAGACGCCGCGGAGGGGTTCGAGAGCCGTCCAGGCGGTGCCGGAATCCCACAGGCGCAGGGTCCCGAAGCGCGCGGCGGGCCACGGAACGCCGCCGGAGGCCGGCTGACCGCTGGCATCCGTGAAGGAAGCATCATCCACGGAAAATGTTCCGGGCGCGGTAGCCTGCACCATCAGCAGCACGGAGCCGGTATCGTTGATTTGACCCGTGGCGGAAAACTGCTGCCAATCGGCGGAGAGCGGGGCGGGCGTTGAGGCGTAGTAGTTATAGGGCGCGTTTTGGTTCTGCAGGATGAGGTTGACGGTCATTCCCGGCTGGCCGCGCAGCCAGACAGCGAAAGTGTAAGTGGCACCGGGAATCACGGTGATGGGTTGGACTAACTGCACTGCGCCGCTGGTGACACCCAGCACGTCGACCATCTGCGCCGCGGTTCCACCGTGTGGATTATCGGTGTCCTGGGAATAAGTCACAGTAACATCCGCCCACGACGAGTTATCGTTCCAGCCAATCGCGACGTTGCCGGAGATCGGATTGTCTTGGCCGACGGAAACGAAGGGAGGCTCGAAACCGGGGTTCGAGAGGATGCTCTCCAGGAAATGGGCGACGTGGATGCCGAAGAACGAAGTGGGAATCGGACCTAGGTTCGGCGTGGGCGGCGCGGTAGCGGGCACATACGACACGCTGGAGTCATCGATCCAGACCGTGCCGGGCAGGCTGAGGGCGATCATCAAATTCGCGCCTGTGCTGACCACGATGTAGCCCTGGATGGTGATCTGCTGCCAGTTGGCGGTGAGAGTGACGTAGGTATCCAGGTAGGATTCGTAGGGCGTGGAGGCATCCTGGATGCGGAAAACGATTTGTGTTCCGGGATCGCCGCGCACCCAGACGGAGGCGGTATAGAGCGACCCCGCGACGACGGAGATGCCTTGCAGGAATTGCGCCTCGTCCCCGCTGCCGATGGATGCGACGGCCATCTTCTGGCAAGATGCGCCGCTGTGCGGGTTGTTGAATTCCTGGGTGTATTGAACGGTGGAATCGGACCAGGTGGAGTTGTCGGACCAGCCGTTGGCAACGTTGCCGGAGATCAGGCCGTTGTTGGCGGAGATGGCGAAGTAGGGGCTTTCCAAGCCGGGATTGACGAGCGGTACGTTGGTGGGGGTGGTGGCCGGCGCGGCGGCGGGCGCGGCGAAGAGGGTGGCTGCCGATATCCGAAGGAGGGCGCGGGAGATATCGATCATTTACCCTATTGTCTCGCAGGCTGGCCGGTGGAGGCGGCCTACGAGGCCGCCGCAGGCTACGAGCCTGCCCCACAATTACGCTAAGCTCGGGGGATGAGACCCCAGAGCAAATCGGCGTTGTTGCTGGCCGCGATGCTGGCCGCGTCTTCGGCTTGCACCACTAAGAAACCCGATCTGGCGGGAATGGACACATCCGTCGCGCCCGGCGACGATTTCTACGCGTACGCCAACGGCGCATGGATGAAATCGACACCGATCCCCGCCGACAAGGCCGGTTACGGCATCGACGCCATCCTGACCGACGAAACCCGGAAGCGCACGCTGGACCTGATCCAGGCCGACCACAAGACCGGTGATTTCTATAACGCCTTCATGGACGAAGCGGCTATCGAGTCCAAGGGAATCGCACCGCTGAAACCGCAATTGGACGCCTTCGCCGCGATCGCGGATCGGCATGCGCTGGCGCGCGCTATCGGCGGACAACTGCGCGCGGACGTAGACGCCCTGAACAGCACGAACTTCGAAACCGGCAATCTGTTTGGAATCTGGATCACGCAAGGCCTCGAAGATCCGTCGCATACGTACCCTTATCTGCTGCAAGGCGGTCTGGGGATGCCGGACCGCGAATATTATCTTTCGCCATCGCCGCAAATGGCGCAGTTGCGGAAGCAATACCTGGCGCACATCGCGCGCATGTTTGAGCTCGCGGGCTTCACGGACTCGCCCGCACGCGCGCAGCGGGTATTCGCGCTGGAGACGGCCATGGCAGGTGTACACGCGACGCGCGTGGAGTCGGAGGACGTCCATTCCGCGGTCCCCTGGAAGCGGGCGGACCTGCCGTTGAAGGCGCCGGGACTCGACTGGCCGGTGCTGCTGGAAGCCGCCGGATTGAGCGACCCGCCGGTGGTGATCGTGTGGCACCCGAAAGCGGTCGCGGGCCTCTCCGCGCTGGCGGCCAAGCAGCCGCTGGATGCGTGGAAGGACTGGCTGGCGCTGCACGCCGTCGAAAGCGCCGCGGCCTTTCTGCCCAAGGCGTTCGGCGAAGAGCATTTCAACTTTTTCGGCAAGGCGCTCAGCGGGACTCCGCAAATGCGTCCGCGGTGGCAGCGCGGAATCGAGTTGACCAACTTCGCGCTGGGGGACGCGGTGGGCAAGATGTATGTGGCACGCTACTTCCCAGCGGAAACCAAGACGAAGGCGGAAGCCATGGCGCGCGACCTGGTGAAGGCGTTCGCCAAACGGATCGACGCACTGACGTGGATGTCGCCCGAAACCAAGATCAAGGCGAAAGCGAAGTTGGATACGTTGAAGGTGGGCGTGGGCTATCCGGATCGCTGGCGCGATTACTCCGGTCTTGAGATCGCCAAAGGCGACGCGCTGGGCAACGCGCGGCGCGCCGAATCATTCGAATACCGGTACCAGCTTGGCAAGCTGCACCAACCTGTGGACCGGGGCGAGTGGTGGATGACTCCGCAAACGGTGAACGCGGTCAATCTGCCATTGCAGAACGCGCTGAATTTCCCGGCGGCGATTCTGCAGCCTCCGTACTTCGACGGGAAGGCCGATGCGGCGCACAATTACGGGGCGATGGGCGCGACCATCGGGCATGAGATCAGCCACAGCTTCGACGACCAAGGCAGCCAGTTCGATGCCCAAGGACGCATGGCCAACTGGTGGACCAAGGCGGATTTCGAACATTTCCGGGCGGCCGGCCAGGCGCTGGCTGCGCAGTTCGATACCTACCGGCCGTTTCCCGATCTGGCGGTGAATGGACAGCAGACGCTCAGCGAGAATATCGCCGACCTGGCGGGGCTGGCGGTGGCATACGATGCGTACGTGCTATCGCTAAATGGGAAGCCGGACGTGGTGAAGGACGGATTCAGCGGCGATCAGCGTTTCTTCATCAGCTACGGCCAGAGTTGGAGATCGAAGGTGCGCGATGCGGCGCTGCGCCAGGAGATCGTCACCGATGGGCACGCTCCCGAGCAGTACCGCGCTCAGACGGTGCGCAATCTGGATGCGTGGTACGCCGCATTTTCGGTGCAGCCATCGCAGAAGCTGTTTCTGGCGCCGGCGAGCCGGGTGCGGGTGTGGTGACAATTACCTGGTAATGCCGACTTCGGTCAGCAGCCAGGCGTATTCGAAAGCCTGATCCTTCATCCGGTCATAGCGGCCGGACGCGCCTCCATGGCCGGCGGGCTCCATCTTGATCTTCAGCAGCAGCGGCGTGTCATTGGTCTTCACCGCGCGCATGCGAGCCACGTACTTGGCGGGCTCCCAGTACATCACCTGACTGTCGTTGAAACTGGTAGTGACTAAGATGGCCGGATAGGCGCGCTTCTCCAGGTTGTCATAAGGGCTGTACGTCTTCATATAGTCGTACGCCTCTTTCTCGTTCGGATTGCCCCACTCCAGATACTCGCCGACGGTCAGGGGCAGCGACGCGTCCATCATGGTGTTCATCACATCCACGAAGGGCACGGCGGCGTGTACGGCATGGAATAAGTCGGGGCGCATGTTCACCACCGCGCCCATCAGCAAGCCGCCGGCGCTGCCGCCTTGGATGACCAGGCGATCTTTCGAGGTCCACTTCTGGGCGATCAGATACTCGGCGCAGTCGATGAAATCCCAGAAGGTGTTTTTCTTCTTCATCAGCATGCCATCTTCGCGCCATTGCTCACCCATCTCATTGCCGCCGCGGATATGGGCAATGGCGTAAGCCATGCCGCGATCGAGCAGGCTCAAGCGCGCGCTGGCGAAGGTAGCGGGCGTACCGGATCCGTACGACCCGTAGGCGTAGAGGAACAGCGGCGCATGGCCGTCGCGCACGAAGCCCTTGCGGTAGACGATGGAAACCGGCACCTTCACACCGTCGCGCGCGGTGGCCCACAAGCGCTCCGAAACGTACTGAGTGGGATCGTATCCGCCCAGCACTTCCTGGCGCTTCAGCAGCGTGGACTGGCCGTCGCGGACGTCGTAATCGTAAACACTGGGCGGCGTGATGAAGCTCTGGTAGTTATAGCGGTAGGTGGTGGAAGCGAACTCGGGCGTGCCGCCGGGGAACGCGGCGTAGACCGGCTCGGAAAATGGAATGGCGGTCCATTTGGCGCTGTGGAAGTCGTAGACGCGCAAGTGGTCGAGCGCGCCCGACCTCTCGACGGCCACGGCGAAATCCTGGAACAGGTCCAGGCCCTCGATCAACACATCGTCACGCTGCGGGATGAAAACCTTCCAGTTTTTGGGGGCCGGATCGCTTTCCGGCGCGGTCACGATGGCGAAGTTGCGGCCCGTTTTATTGGTGCGGATATAGAAGAGATTGTCGCGGTGATCGACGTAGTAGCGGTGCTTCTTTTCGCGCGGCAGGAAGACCGCGAAATCGCCGCCTGGATGGTCCGCGCGCAGCCAGCGGCACTCAGTGGTATCCTTCGCGATGCTCTCCAACAGGATGAATTTTTTGTCGCGGGTTTTGCCCAGCCCGATATTGTAGAGCTCATCCTTCTCGTCATAGAGCGGCTCGAGAGCGGAGGCGCCCAGCACGTGCCGCCACAACTTGTCGGAACGCTTGGTGACGGCGTCCTCGGTGGTCAGGAAAAGCGTCTTGTTGTCGGCCGCCCATACCACGGAATCCACACGCTCGGCGGTATCCGGCAGGGTTTCGCCGGTGCGCAGATTTTTCACCTGCAACCCATATTGGCGGAAGCCGGTGTAATCGATGGTGTAGGCGAGCATGTTGTGATCGTCGCTGACCACGAAGCGGCCCAGCCCGACGAACTTGTGCGTTTTGGCGAGCTCGTTCAAATCCAGCAGGACTTCTTCGGGCGCGTCCATGGCGCCTTTGCGGCGGCATTCGATCGGATATTGTTTGCCCTCTTCGGTGCGCGAGTAATAAAGGTAATCGCCGCGGCGCACGGGAACGGAGAGATCGGTTTGTTTGACGCGGGCCAGTATCTCTTTGTAGAGCGCGTCCTGGAAGGGCGCCAGGCCGGCGGTCATGGCCTGGGTGTAGGCATTCTCGGCTTCCAGATATGCGACGACCTTGGGATTGGATTTTTCGCGCAGCCAGTAATAGTTATCGATCACGGTGGCGCCGTGGCGCACTTCGCGATGATCTTCAGTGGGGGCGACCGGAGGGGTCAGCTCAGCCGCGCCAGCCATCAGGCCGGAGAGGAGCAGCAGGGGCAGCGCCAGTTGGACGATATGGTGCAGCGGGGTGTGACACATGCACCCGATTATAGCCTAGGCTTCGCCGCAAGCGCGGAATTACGGCTCCCGCCGGCGCACGAGACGAGGCGGTCCGGCTGGCCGGCCCGTGCTTCGACCGCATCGCGGGTCTCGCGGAGAGACGTGGTCAGGGAATCGATCGACAGACGATTCACCACCGGTTTCACCACCCAGCGAAACGCAGCGGGGATATCGCGCGTGAGGGCAATGGCTTCCACCTCAAGATACAATCCGCCATCCCGCTCCGCGTATCTGACGATGCTGTGCAGCCGCCAAATGAAACCATCTCCGTGGCCCGGCGGCAGCAGGTGCTGGCCGTTCTGCCCGTAGTCCACGATCTCCTGCATGCGCGTGGTAGCCGTGATACTGTATCCGCGCGCCGCATCCACCGCGAAATCGCGAGCCTGGTACTGACCTTCCACTGCCGCGTTGACGAAGAGCACCCGGCGCTGCAATACCATGGAATACCTGTGATCCTGGCTGGTGCAGGCGAGCAGTTTCGAATCAACGACGGTGGGTCTATAGAACTCTCTATACCTGTCGTAGTCATTGACCACGGTCAGGAATTCGTCGACTGTGGCGTGGGGGATGAAGACCGCGCCGATCCAATCGTGGATCAGACCACTCGGCACGGTCTGAGTTCCGCGCCCGGAAACCGGCGCAACCAGGATTTCGCCTCGCCGGAGAAGGGAGCGCCGGCCGGCCGCTTCGTCGGACCACAAGAACGGGCGCTGCCCGCCGAGGCGCGCCTGCATGTGTGCGTCGGCGATTCGAACGTAGGCATCCCACGCTTGCAGTGTGGCCGGTTCGAGTTCCATGGCGC
>Ga0187867_10004119_pt1 | contig 11338 bp, 6 predicted proteins | sample June2016WEW_13_1_FD_132976 | JGI IMG/M metagenome (GOLD analysis project Ga0187867, IMG submission 132976) | Peatland microbial communities from SPRUCE experiment site at the Marcell Experimental Forest, Minnesota, USA - June2016WEW_13_10 | ecosystem: Environmental > Terrestrial > Soil >... | reverse complement strand
TGCTGGCGCTGTCGCGGGCAAGATAGCCGGTATGGCGCGCCAACCCGCTGCCAGACCTGCGCGAATGGAAGCGGGAGAGCATCTTGACCGTCGCCCGTTGTGCGCGCGGATTGCTGCCAAAGGGCATGGTCCCGCGCCCCCTGGACCCGCCGTGATGCGCGCCCCCAGCGCGCATCTTGGCGCGCCAGAATCCTCGCCCAAGCCGCTTGGCGATCTCCCCGCTGACACTCCGCTCGCGCCCTCTGCGTCCGCCTGTGCGCCCGATCCGATCAGAATCAACGCTGTCTCTCGACTTCGACCGATTCATACGTTTCGCCATGACACCGCTCCCGAAGTTAAATGCCGACAACCACTTACGCATCCAACGCTGACAAACCCACTTGCCAAAACGCGGGTGATTCGCCACAAGTGGTTGTAATTGCTACAGATACGCAACACCTGAATCACCCCTTTATCTTGCATTCCAAATTCATTATTTAACTCCTGCATCTCAAAACCATCGTCATACTCAAAGGCGATTATACCTAACGGGAGCCTAACGTCAAGTCTAGGCCTTCCGTGTGGGGTTGAGGATGCGAATCAGCAAAGGATGAGCGGACAAAATTGGTCGGTGGCAGGGAGCTATCGACTCGCATTCCGCTGCGAATGAAGCGTGACAGTTGGCGTGCCAATAGTCGGCGTGTGCTTCGAGAAGGGCGTGGCGAACGGCAATAGGCGAGCCAATGGTGTGCCGAAGCCAACGCCCATAATCGAAGCCAATAACCGTATCGATAAGTGTCTTCAAGCGGATGCTGGTATGCGTCGAGTGTCAACTGTGTTGCCTGATGGTGCGCCTGACTTCGAGTTAGGCCGAGCTAAAGAAGCTCTTTGAGTTCCACCATACGAGCCAGCACTTCGGCCCATGACGGATACGGTTTCGCAGCACAACAACTGGCATTGTACCTCGTACTCCGCACCGATATCGTCCCGCACTTTGCAAAGAGTCTTGAATCTCGATTGCGACCGGAGGCTCATGTGTGCAAGATTTGTTCTTATCGAGTCCAGAGAATCGAAGGATCCAGAGTTTCCGCATGGGCATAACGCTATCCATCTCTCCGCATGGACGATTGTTTGTCGAAGCAGCCGCCGACGAGACCGCGTTGGATGAACTCTTGTCCGAACGCATCAAGCAGGCGTTTGATCAGGATCAAGCGCAAGGTTTACTTTACTTGGCGACGCGCCAGTTGCAGTCGAGCTTGCCGCCGGCCTTCGCGTTTGCTCGCGACGTTGGATGCCGTTACCTGACGCGGCTCTGCCACATGCCGGAGATTGGCGGCACACCGGAGTTGTCGCCGGTTCCCATCCCCAGCACCGAGGAATTGGCGACGATCGCCGCAAATGCGCCACCGATGCGGGGCTTAGAATATCTCAATGCCGATGGTCTGACCGCGTGGTGGTCGGATCTGGACGCACTGGTGCGGCAACAGGTGCGTGCGTCCGGTCGCGGCGCGCAGGAATATCTTCGAGAACTCAATCCGGTTTGGCGCACGGTCGGGCGCGTGACGTTTCACCTGGCGGAGAACAAACGCGACTTGGAATTTCCGTTTGCGTTTCTGGCGACCTATGCCGCCAGATTGTCCGCCCAAGGCCGGGTCCAGCATCTTCCGCTGGATCGGGCATTTCAGGAATATACCGGCGCTAAGAACCGCGAAGCCTTGCTGGCGCTGCTGCAACCGATTCAACAGGCCGGCGAACGCAGTGCGTGGGTCAAGGACTTAGCAGATTCCGGCGACGTTTATCAGCCCCTGGCATGGGTGCCGAGGGATGCGTATCGATTTCTGCAAGATATTCCGAATATGGAAGAAGCGGGGCTGATTGTTCGTGTACCGGATTGGTGGAAGGCTGGCCGCCCACCGCGCCCGGTGGTGAGCGTGAAGATCGGCGATCGCGCCAAATCCAAGATAGGGGTGGATGCGTTGCTCGATTTTTCCGTCAATGTTTCCCTCGACGGCGAGCCGCTGGGCGAGGATGAGTTGCAGTCGATCCTCCAATCTTCAGGTGGGTTGGTGTCGCTTCGGGGAAAATGGGTGGAGGTGGATCGCGAAAAACTCGCCGAAGCGCTCAAACACTGGAAGCAGGTGGAGCGAGAGGCGCGCGGCGGCGGAATCTCGTTCTTTGAGGGGATGCGATTGTTGTCGGGTACAAATATCGAAGCAGACGCGGTGTCGGCGCAACCGGAGGCAGCAAGAGAATGGGTGGGCATTTCCGCCGGGAAAGATCTGGACGATATTCTTCGCCAACTGCGGGAGCCCGACGCCGCGCGAGATTCCGCCCCTTCGAACCTCCAAGGTCAGCTTCGGCCCTACCAACAGATCGGCGTCCATTGGCTGCGGTTTTTAACCCGGCTTGGGCTGGGTGCATGCCTGGCCGACGACGTGGGCCTTGGCAAAACCATTCAGGTCATTGCGCTGCTCCTGCACTTAAAATCCGAAACCGAGCGCGCCGGCGTGTCCAGCCTCTTGGTCGTGCCGGCCTCGTTGATCGCCAACTGGAAATCAGAATTGTCGCGCTTTGGACCGTCATTATCGATCATGATCGCACATCCATCGGAAATGGACGGCGATGGAAACGAGGCTGAAGCAGCGGCCAGCCACGATCTGATCATCACGACCTACACGATGCTGGTTCGGCTGGACTGGCTGCGAGAGCGCCAGTGGCGACTGGTCATTCTGGATGAGGCGCAGGCAATCAAGAATTCCGGTACTCGACAAACAAGGGCAGTCAAGGAGCTTCGCGTCTCCGGCCGCATTGCCCTGACCGGAACACCCGTGGAGAACCGCTTGTCCGACCTCTGGTCGTTGTTCGATTTCCTGAATCCCGGCCTGCTTGGTGGCGCCAAGGCATTTGGCCGATTTGCAAAGCAACTCGCCGAAAGCGGGCCCAATCCCTACGGCCCGCTCCGGACCCTGGTAAGGCCCTACATCCTTCGGCGACTCAAGACCGACAAACGCATCATCACCGATTTACCGGAGAAAACGGAAGTCAACGCCTTCTGCGGACTCAGCAAACAACAGGTCGCGCTATATGAGCAATCAGTGCGTGATCTGGCCGAAGCAATTAAACAAGCCGACGGCATCCAGCGGCGCGGGATTGTTCTGGCTTATCTCATGCGGCTCAAGCAAATCTGCAATCACCCCTCACAACTCACCGGCGACGGGGGCTACGAGCCGCAGCACAGCGGAAAGTTCCAGCGGCTTGCCGAGATCTGCCAGGAATTGGCCGAACGCCAGGAAAAGGCGCTGATCTTCACCCAGTTCCGTGAAATCACCGGCCCACTGGCGGAATTTCTGGCTGGCATCTTCGCCCGGCCGGGATTGGTATTGCACGGCCAGACGGCGGTCGGCAAGCGCCGCGAACTGGTCGATGCATTTCAGCGCGATGAGGGCCCGCCGTTTTTTATTTTGTCGCTCAAGGCGGGGGGAACCGGTTTGAACCTGACCGCCGCATCGCATGTCATTCATTTTGACCGATGGTGGAACCCCGCGGTTGAAAACCAGGCGACCGATCGCGCGTTCCGCATTGGTCAGAAACGCAACGTGCTGGTGCATAAATTCGTCTGCCGTGGTACTGTTGAGGACAAAATTGATGAACTGGTCGCGCAGAAAGCCGGCCTGTCGCGCGATCTGCTTGACGGTGGCGGGGAAACCCTGCTGACCGAAATGAGCAACGAACGACTGCTTCGCTTTGTCGCACTCGACATCAACAAGGCCGTTGAGTCGTGAAAAATCGGAGAGGAGTCTGACATGTCCTGGTCGAGTTTCCGACCCTACGTTTCCGTGGCCAAGCGCCGTGCCAATGCCCTGCGTGAAGTCAAGAAACTGGCAAAGAAGGGGCATAAGGCATCGCCGGTGGAGATTGCCGGGCGCACCATTGCATCGACTTTCTGGGGCAAAGCGTGGTGCAACAACCTTGAATCATATAGCGATTTCAGCAACCGTCTCCCGCGCGGCCGCACTTATGCACGCAACGGCTCGGTGGTTGACCTGCAAATCGAGCCCGGGAAAGTCACGTCGCTGGTCAGCGGTTCCAGCCTCTATCGAATCACGATCAAGATCAAACCCCTGGCCGGCGGCTGTTGGCAAAACGTGAAGTCGCAGTGCGGCGGCCAAATCGGCTCGATGGTGGAGCTTCTGCAAGGCAAGCTCTCCAAGAGCGTCATGGAAATCGTGACAAATCGCGATGGCGGCATGTTCCCCGCGCCAAAGGAAATTGAAATGTCCTGCTCCTGCCCCGATTATGCAGGCATGTGCAAGCACGTCGCGGCCACGCTCTACGGCGTCGGCAATCGCCTCGACCATCTACCGGAATTGCTTTTCAAGCTCCGGCAGGTGGATCATCTGGAACTCATCGCCCAGGCCACAAGCCCGATCGCCAAGCCGAAAAAGGGCACAAAAAAGACCATCGCCGCCGATCAGTTGGCGGATGTATTCGGAATCGAATTGGAGAGTCCTTTAGCTGGCGAAGATACCAAGCCGACCGCCAAGCGTGTTCGTCGCCCAAAGGCTGTGACTGTTCGGGTTTCGGCGAGTCTCAAAAAGCAAACCACGGCGCGCCACCGGACGACAGAGAAAGTTGGGGCCTGAGCCCCGAAAACGCTTCGGATGTTCCGTAAATCTTCACCAAGGGATACTTCAAACTTCAGGGTTGTGAGGCGCAGTTGGACAACAACATCACATCTGACCTTGTTGAAGCCTACTCTCAGTGCCGGAAGAAGGCTTTCCTCATTCTCAAAGGTGAACCACAGGGTGAGAGCCACGTCTACGAGATTGCTGTATCTGAGCGAGCCGCCAAGGCTCGTTTGGATTACCTCAGCATTCGCGGCAACGGCATCGCACAATCCATAGCCGATAGACAGCATGAGTTTGGTTTTGGAGAAAATCCCAACTTGTCGGCTGGTGACTTGCTGACAACTTGTAATGTCGTGTTATCCGGTAGTCGCCAAGAACCGTATTTGATCGTCGGAACCGTCGCAGTTACATCCGGACAAAAGCTGCAACTTGCTTTTGCCGGATATGTCATTGGTGAACGAGACGTCGATCGCCCGAAATACGGCACGATTATCACATTCGAAGGAACGCCAAAACGAATCCAGCTACATTCCCAATATCGGGCAATCGGCCCAATCATTGATGTCCTTCGAGAATGGATCAAACAACTGCCCGCTGAGCCGCCGCCTCTGGTTCTCAACAGCCATTGCCCAACATGCCCATTCCGGCAACGGTGCCTGAAAGAAGCAGAACAGCAGGACAACTTGAGCTTGTTGGACCGCATGACGCCGAAGGCGATGCAGAGATATCACAAACGCGGCGTATTCACGCTTAATCAACTGTCGTACACCTATCGTCCAAGGCGGCGGCGGAAGAGACACGCCAGCGCTCCGGCAGTTTTCAAGCTCGAATTACAGGCATTGGCGATCCGCACCGGCAAAATCTATGTGCATGAATTGCCTTCCATTCCCAAGCAACCTGTCGAACTATTCCTTGATATCGAAGGACTTCCGGCCGAAGGTGTCGATTATCTGATCGGGCTCGACATCCGCGAAGGCGATCACGTCGAAAGGCACGCATTTTGGGCGGATTCGCCGGAGGATGAGGCGCGGATATTCAACGATTGCATCAAAGTCGCCTCGCAATATTCGGACGCCCCAATTTTCCACTACGGCAGCTACGAACCGCGGGCGTTTGCCCGAATTGCCAAAAAACATGAAATACAATGCGATGTTTTCGTAAAGCGATTTGTGAATGTCAGCGCCTCTGTTTATGGGAAGGTTTACTTCCCCGCCCGATCGAATCGCCTGAAAGAATTGGGGAATCGTGTCGGGATGACGTGGAAGATCCCAAATGCGACCGGTCTTCACAGCATCGCCTGGCGGTGGCGGTGGGTCGACACTCGGAATGCGAACGACAAACAGCTCCTACTGACCTATAACGCTGATGACTGTCGCGCCCTTCGTTTGTTGACTTCAGAATTGCAGAACATTTCGCTGAATTCGGCATCCAGGACCGACGTCGATTTTGCAAACGCGCCGAAGCAGAACACGACCGCCATCGGCGAGGGCATCCACCGTGCGTTCACAGGCATTTTGACCTCTGCCTATCAAGAATATCGCGCCAATAGGCTTTCCATACGGTCATCATCTAGCCAAACCAATGTCAATGCCATAGAAGCTCGGCCCAAACCGAAACGACGTGCCCATGTTCCGCGGTCTCTCCCAAGATGTGTAGGCAAGCGAATTTTCGTTCCGCGAAAGCGCGTCTGTCCGCGCCATCCGACACACCTGTTGACGGCATCGGACAAGATGGCAGAAGTCCCCCTGATCGACCTGGAGTTCACAAAGCGGGGATGTCGAAAGACGGTCGTGAGATATATTGGGAAGCGAGCGTATTGCCCTTTATGCAGGTTTGCTTACTTGCCTCCGGCAATCCGGCGCTTGCAAGGACGGGTGTTTGGTGACCACTTTCAAGCGTGGGTGGTTTACCAGCACGTCGCATTGCGAGTGCCATACAGTGCGATTGCGCAAGCCACTCAAGACATGTTCTCGGAACATTTTCGGTCGACCACGCTTCTCCACTTTATGGGTCAGCTATCTGAAAAATACACTGCGACAGAGGCGCTGCTGCTCAACAACATTCTCACAAGTCCGTTCGTTCATGCTGATGAAACGAAGATCAATATCAAAGGCATGAACCAATACGTCTGGGTACTGACGAATGGGAGGCACGTCGTTTTTCGACTAACTGAAACGCGCGAACCGACGCTCGTTCAATCATTACTCGGCGAATATCAGGGAGTATTGGTGTCCGATTTTTATGGTGGCTACGATGCCGTCCCGTGCCGGCAGCAGAAATGCTGGGTTCATCTTATTCGTGATTTGAATGATGATCTGTGGGAGAACCCATATAATCAGGAGTATGAGATGTTCGTTGGTGTGGTCCGGGATCTACTGGCGCCAATTTTCGACGATATCCGCAGGTTTGGTTTGCGAAGACGACATCTGCACAAACATCAGAGGGCTGTTGAACGGTTCTATACGACAACCATCGACCACCTGGATCAAGAAGGGGAATTGTTCGGGAAGTACAAAAAGCGGTTTTTTCGGTATCGTCCATCGCTTTTCAGATTTTTGGAGGAAAATGATCTGCCGTGGAACAATAACGCCGCAGAGCGGGCGATACGTCACCTCGCGGTACAGAGAAAAATCTCCGGGTCATTTTCTTCAAGGGGTGCAATCGAGCATTTACGTCTTCTCGGAATTTCGCAGAGTTGTCGGTTCCAAGGCAAATCGTTTTTGAAATTTTTGTTGTCGGACCTACGCGACGTAGACGAATTGAAAACCAAGGCGCGCAGCAGGTAGTTCGGCGGCAAGCTAAAACACCATCTTTATGATCGCGGCGCGCAGTGCAAATTTTCCCGCGTGAACGAAATTCAGTTCGGCCCGCCGTGCCGATGCCAATATCGCGCATAAACTTGCAGATTTATTTATTCCCAGCGTGTTCGGGACGAAGTTCAGAATATCGACGGGTTAACCCGGCACTGCGCTTCTGGTGGAATTCAAAGACACCTTGCACTTCAGGAATTGGTCGCTTGCTGAAGGGAAGCCTCTACTCATGTTGAATTTCCTTCAAAACAGTCGCATCCAGCACTTCGAATGCGACATCTTTGAAACGGCCGCGCAGGGCGCAACGCTGCCAATCAGCCGCGAGTCGCTTCTCGATTTCCGCACGTTTCCCTGCCGTGAGCCGTGTCCATTTCACCTCCGTGACAACTGCCTTGTCGCCGCCCGTACCGCGATGATCGACGCGGACAAAATCAAATTCCAAATCCCCTTCCCAGTATCGTGACGCGCCCTGGTGCCGCTGGCGGCAGAAATCCTCAAACACCGTCGAGGCATGATCGTGCAACAACTTAACTTTCTCGGCATGACCATACCGATGCCAGCGCGTTCGATGCGGCGAATAAACTCGAAACCAAAAACGCAAGGCCGGGTCATGTATGGAGTAACGCGTCTTCTTGGTCGAACGCGAGCTTTCGCCAAAGGGAATTTCTCGGGTGAGCACCGAAGCATCGAGCAGTTGTTGCAGCAGCCGCGACAGGTTGGTCTGCACGGTCCCCAGCCGCGCGGCCATTTCCGACGGCTTCTCGGCGCCCCGGCCAATAACTTCCAGCACTGAAATCGCGTTTACGCCGGAAATCCCCTCATCTCGGAGCACGCGCGACGGCTCCTGGTCAAGATAGGGGGCAAACCCAAAGAACAGTTCGTCGGCCAGATCGATTGCCGACGCCTTTGCCTCCACAAACTCCCAATATTTTGGAACGCCGCCAACCATGGCAAAGCGAGTGAAGGATTCCTGATCGGCCGCATTCAGCCGCCGGGCGGCGCAAAAAGCGCTGTAGCTCATTGGCTCGATATGCAACAGTTTTCGAGCGCGTCCATACAAAGGCGCGGAGCGATTCAAAAAGAGGTCGTTCATCATCCGCGTGCTTGACCCGGCCAGTATCAACAGGAAATTCTTGGGCCGATGGTGGTCCAGCCAGCGCTGCAGAATGCTTGGCAAGGACGGATCGGAAGCCACCAGGTAAGGAAACTCATCAAGGCAGAGCATCGATTGGCTCTTCCGCAGCGCCAGCAGTTCCAGCAGTTCCCCCCACGATTTGGGCACGATGGATGTCGTCAGTCGATCTTGAATATCCCGAAATACCTGCTCCAACTGGATTTCCTTGGCTCCTTCAATCGCCTGGCTGTACAACCCCTGCCGGGGGCCCATCCAATGCGAGAGCAACCGTGTCTTGCCGACACGGCGTCGCCCAAACACGACGAGCAATCCGCCCGCCGCGGCGGCGGACTCCAATTCTTTCAACTCAGCGATGCGATTGGTGAAATCCAATTCCATAATCTAATTGTCGTAAAGAACATGATGCTCGTCAAACATTATGTTCGCAAAGCATAATGTTTTCTCAGAAAACAAACCGACGGCCCAGGTGATGTGTCAACGGAGCTCCTTCGCCTGCCACTCGCGTGCGTACTTCAACTCGGTGAAAATGCCAAAGTTGAACCAAGAAAACGGAAAACGGATTCAGGGATTCCGCAACCGCCACAACACTGCCGATTCTTTCGACGCTGACCATGCATGCGGCTTGTGTGTGATAAATAAAACTCGCCGCCGTTTCTTCCGATCAGTCGACTGACGAGCATACAACGTCTTTCATCTACTTTGGTGATTTCGCACTGACGGAGACGCGCTGGCTTTGCCGTGCTAGCGTCATTCTTCTAAAGTCTGGGCGCATAATTCCCGGCGGATACAGCTCGATCGGCGGAAGTCGCAGCCGCTTACGGTTGCCACTTCGGCAGAAGGATTCCATGTCCCTTTCCCTGGATAGCAGAAATCGCAAGAAGCTTACGCCCCGGTAGTGGCAAGTATGGCAAACACTCAATAGTGTAAGGTAATCCTTGAGACCGTTCTCCCTGAGCAGCCCGGGGATGTCGTCCCGGTAATAAGCAAATCTTCGGATCGCGTTCTCGGCGTTGTTATTGTTCCATGGTACTGCGTCGTGGGCGAGGAATGTGAAGAGCTTACCCTGGTATTTGGTCAACCTCGCCCGCACGGACTCCGCTGCCTCCGAGCGAAACGAACTCGACCCCAACGTGTGGAAGAACTCGTTCACCTGCGGGCGGTGCTTTTGTAGCCGACCGCGCTGCAGGCCATACTGGTCAATGGTCGTGGCGACATCACGCAGGATTACGCCGAATGGCCCGGTAATCGACTGGAGCTCCTGGTCAAATGGGTTGTTTAAGAGTTCCTGATTCATGTCCCGCATGAGGTGAATCAGGCACTTTTGCTGCAGGCATGGCAATGCGTCGTATGCCGCGTAGAAATCGGTGACGAGCACGCCATTAAAGCCCGCAAGCAGCTTCGTCAAGAACTCCCCCTCGCGCGTGGGCCGGTAAATATACACCACGTCTTCAGCCGTGGTGAAAACCCATACATATACGACACCGGTTCGCAACCGTACCTGAGTCTCGTCAACATGCATGACTGGGCCACCGAGCATCTTCGTGAGCAACCGCTTGCAACAGGACCGGTAGCGATGAGCCATGATCGACTTGAACTCATTCAATTCCGCCTGGCACACAGCCAGTCCAAAGTGTTCATGCAGCATCTCTGACAGCATTGGACAGCTGACGCGATGAGCAATGTGCTCATAAGTGGCCCAACTCATTAGGCCGTGAAAGTGTTTGGCCAGCCTCTTGTATCGGTCGGGGATGAATAGTTTACCACATCGGGAACACACATGAACCCGCGTCCTGCATTCGATTACTCGTCGTTTTATTCCGCTGGGTGTGAATACCAGGTCAAAAGCCCGCTTGCGCTTCGGTCGTTGTCCGGTCACGATGCTGCCTCTTTCCCATCGGATGACATCGTCACTTCCACACGAGGGGCAATTTCTGCTGATGATCTCCACCCGTTGGTTAACCCGCAGCTTCGTATTGCGCCATCGCCTCGGTCGCTTGCCTTTCTTCTTGGGTCGTTTGCAATGGCGGATGTAGACGCGCTGTCGTTGGTAATCAAAGTGGGCGCAGTCGTTGACGAACTGATAATCCTTGTGGAAAAAGTTGATCTTTCCCCTCCTATTCACGGCCCCCAGTCGGTCCAGTTCCTCGACCCGCATGACGATCGGTCCACCTTCGGGCGCGGGCAAACCTCGCACTGTGGGAATTTGCCCAGACGGCGATGCAGCGGCGGCACCAATCGCCCGGATAAACTCGGTCACGCGCCGGAGGGCGGCAATCTTCGAGATTGTAACGGATCAATTTCTCCTTCCATTCCTCCTTGCGCGTCGTCTGCCATCGCATTCGCCAAGCGATACTCTGGATGCCCGACGCATCGGCATCTGTCCACGAGAAGCCCAGGCAGCCAGCTACCTCTTTAAGACCGTTGGAGTAAGTCGGGAAATAGATATGGACGTAGATGATCGAGAGCGTATTGACCAGCATCGCCAGCGACTGGTCAACCGGCTTTTTCCGCCGCGCAAGCCGCCGCATACGTTTGATGAAAGCGCGCTCGTAGCTGCCGTAGCAGTAAATGCGAGGGTTGTCGTATCGTGACACCACCGCTAAGAACTGTTCGAATATCTCGAACTCCTGCTCTTTATCATTCGCCCAAAAACAGTGGTGATGTTCTTGGTGACCGTCGCAGACGACCATGCCGATCAAATAAACGAGTCCCTGTTCCGAGTCGCCCTCCATGTTGTCAGCGGGCGCGCAAAACCGGCCAGTGATGGGCGCGCCAAAACCGGCCAT
>Ga0187867_10004118_pt1 | contig 11339 bp, 8 predicted proteins | sample June2016WEW_13_1_FD_132976 | JGI IMG/M metagenome (GOLD analysis project Ga0187867, IMG submission 132976) | Peatland microbial communities from SPRUCE experiment site at the Marcell Experimental Forest, Minnesota, USA - June2016WEW_13_10 | ecosystem: Environmental > Terrestrial > Soil >... | reverse complement strand
GCGCAAACTAATCAAAGGAAGGGAAAAGCCGCATGTCAGTGGTTGGTTAAAAGCAAAAGGAAAAGCATCTATCCAACTTTCGACAAATCCACCCAGATTGATTCTAATCCGAATAATGCGTCAACCTGACCACCAACGGATCCCGAATGGCATTTGAGGTTCGTCCAGCACCCTAAAAAAACTCCCAGGATACATCCAAGGTCCTAGAACCTTCCCATATACGAATAAAAAATGCAAGTGGTGTGTCGAGGGAACCGATTTTTGCAATTTTAGGACACGCAATTGCTTCCGCAGTTTATGGCATCGTTAGATCAGATGAAAAAATCCCTGGCCGCAAAGCCCTTACGGGGCTTTTGATTCTGATGTTTCGGCATGGCTTGCGGCGTTGCGCGCAGCGGCAAAGATCAACGGTCCTAAACGCGCTCTCGGCATTCAGAATTGAATCAGGATAACACCTGCGACGAGCAGCGGAGCCGGCAAGCCGCAGGATGCTAACCGGATGCTGGATAATCCCCAACAGACCGAACTGGTCAAAAGCCAGGGAAGACAGCATCTGCCCGGTAACGATCAGCGCCACGACGGTTGCTGCGCCAAGCCTTGGCAGCAGAACAATGGCAATTACAATATAGATGGCCCCGAAAAAGCCCCCGGTCCACAACCACCAGGAGCTTCTGGCTACTGAGGCCGATGATAGCCACGGCTCCCGCATGACCAGCAGGATGACCAGCATGGTGATCCCTCCGCCCAAATAGCTGATGAATGCCGCCCATGAAGCCGATCCAAGACAGCCCCGCAGGCTGAACCCGATCAGTTTCATCAATTCCACCATGTCTTTTCACCTTGTTAAGGTGCGTGCCGCGGGCAGTTTATTCCGCACGAGAGCTACTCTGTCATTTGTCATCCGGAATAATGCACCAACTTCTCCTTTCGGCATCCAAGCTGTAGGTCGGGATCGGATTCTTGCCGGGAAACCCTCAACTGCGCTCCTGAAGCACCCAGAACCAAACGATTTTCCAATAGAATATGCAAGTGAAACGTCAATTAGACTCCCTTTGGCAGTCTCAGGAACCACCTTCTCTCCGCAGTTGGTGCACTCGCTCTGTCGCCCCACCGGGTAGAGCGGGCGTCAGGCGAATAAGATACGACAGTAACGGGCGAGTGGAAAAGTGGAGGCCGCTTGGAAGTGTCCCACGCTCCGCGAGGTATGGTGGACCACCTTGGCCCCAACCTTTCAAGCCGCGTGATGATCGACTCTATGGACGGTTTGACGTTCTTGCCCCGGAATGCGGTATCCCGGATCGTATGGAGCAGATTGTAGGCAAGACATCTTATGAAAGGCCATGCCTGATTGGCTGCATAGCGATGATAACTCGTCTTATCCCAACCATGGAGGGGCAAATTCCGGCCTGATGGCCCCTGTCTGTTTGTTACCAACCGCTCGCATGCAGCTTTCCCTCCCTCTTGTAAATTTACATCACAATATCAGATAGTTGTTACAGATACATGATCATGAGGTTTGAATGCCTAGCACACACCTTGATGAATTATTCCGGTTGCATTCGAAGATACTTATGATACTTCTATAAACGACAGATTGACGTTCGGCAGCAAGTGTCTGCATGTCATCGAGAATGCCGGTTATTAACGTCTTAACGACAGGAAGACTTGTATCGTTGCTTTGGCAGCAGGTCTACAAAGGTTTTTCCTGGGCGATGGGAGTGCTTTCACAGTGGGAACTCAATTGGACAAGGAGTTGGAACGAATTCAGGATGAACTGATCGATCTCGGGGTGATGGTCGAGCGGTCCATAATCGAGTCTGTCGAGATCCTCAAGACACAGCAAATCGAAGCGGCCCACCGTCTGATTGCGGCCGATTCCGAGATCAACCGGAGACGCTACGCGATAGAATGGGATACGCTTGTTCTTATAGCCAGGCAGCAACCTATGGCCAAGGACTTGCGGACTCTGGCAGCTTTTCTGGAAATTGCCGGCGAGTTGGAGAGGATAGGCGACTATGCTAAGGGGATCGCAAAGATTACAGTACAGCTCGGTTCACAACCTTTGATAAAGCCGCTTGTGGACATTCCCCGCATGGCGGAATTATCCGCGGATATGCTACACAGAGCGCTCTTGTCCTTCGTTGATAGAGATCCGGAGACAGCGCGTTCGATTTTTGCCGAAGACCACCTTATCGACGATCTTTATGAACAGATATACCGCGAACTCATGACTTACGTTCTCTCGGACCCCAGGAACATCAATGACACCAGCCACCTCATGTGGGTAGCCCATAACCTGGAGCGCACCGCCGACCGCGCCGGCAATATTTGCGAGCGTGTAATCTTTACCGTGACCGGCGAACTGATCGAATTTGACGATGTGGAGCAAAACCCGCCCTCAGGATAAGGCGGTTTTCATTTTTAATCTGTGAGGAGGAAGAAAAAGGACGAAAGCTGAATTAGTCGCAAGGATCGCAGCGAAGTTGATATTGCCAAATCAAAGGCTGAAAGAGCGTTGGACGGGCTTGTTTCGGTTGTCTCGGCTGCTTTGTCAGGCGGTGACAAGATTACGCTGATAGGTTTCGGGACTTTCAGCGTAATGGCGAGGTCTCAGCGTGAAGGACGCAATCTCGGGACCGGCGAAAAAGATCAAAATTCCAGCATCAAAGGTCGTCAAGTTTAAAGCGGGCAAGACTCTCAGTGAGAAAGTTAAATAGCTGGATTCTTCATCCTTATAAACCACAACTCGGGCTAATATAAGATATTTGTGACCAAGGCTATTAGGATTAAATCATGGTACCGAGAATACCTAATACTAAAATGCTTTATCCATTCGGTATATTAGGATTCTTGCAATATACAAGTGTATATTCCATCGGCTCGTCAAAATAATCACTCTTTATCACTACACGCATTTCCAATGTATTGCCATCTTGGCTAAGCTCACACAAATTAGTTCTAGAGCCTTTATCCGCTAAAAATGTCTGTTCCAATTTGTTGCCCTCCAAACGAGTCCGTAAACCCATAACATCACCTTCTCGATTGTGATACCTTAATATAGTCCCATCGGTAGGAGCAGGTGGAAATGCATAATCATCAGCAACAATACTGATTTTCTTGCCTGACAATGCTATAGATACTCTTTTATGCACTCTGGCAACTTTAGTGATCTTATCTCGGGCAAACGGTCTTACAAAAACATTCATCTTTGCTAGAACTGATTCTTCTATGTGTGCAACATTATCACTTTTTTGAGGAACCAGAAAAAACGTGCCCTGAATGTCAGCCGCTTTTGCGGCTGGTGCCCAAGTTAGCGAAAGTATGACGAAAATAGAAAATACAAACCTTCTCATCTGTTACCTTTCGTGCTGTACGGATTGGAAACTCTTGCTTTTTAGCTGCACATTATAACCTGGATTTTTCTTAAGAATAGGACAAATTATTCACGGACTCGATGGGAACCAGAACCCCTAAAATCTCAATATCCATAATCCTTGCCAATTCTGTCGATAATTACCAGTATACCCACTCCAATATGCTGCCACCTGTGCTACCATGACGAGGTAAAAGGTAAGCTACTCCATTTGTCACCCAGGAAGCTGCCATCCTTACCCTGATGGGTGTAAGATATTTTTACAGTCCAAATTATCAGGATAAACTACTGTATTTATAGTATGTTCATCCAGAACGACAAGTATGCCAAGCGTAATCCTGTCGGTTTTCTTTACAAAATCGAATGGTCTCCAATTGTATCTATTTTAAATATCCGTATGATATCAACGGTATGTATTCGCGGCACGTTTATTGCCTAAAATGGGTATGGGGAAGAGTATTTCGGTATCTTTTTCGTATGACTTGAACATAAGTTCGCCGCAAAGGGTTCTGCTATAGCTGTTTAACCATAAAACAATCCACAGAGAGGGGTAGAACAATGAGGAAATTATTAATTATCTGGATGGTTGTCGCGTTTGCAGGTTTGATGACGGCTGGTCTGGCTTGCGCTGATCCGGCGGTCACCTTTAGCAACCTCACCAGTACAACTACTATAAACTCGCAGGAAACCGCTGGGTGGAACTTTACGGTGAGCGGCGGCAGTATTTCCGTTACGGATTTAGGCGTGTTCGACAGCGGCCAAACGGGTTTGGATTATAGTCATCAGGTCGGAATTTGGAATAGCTCCGGCCAGCTGCTTGTGAGCGGCACCGTCCCGGCAGGAACCGCCGGCACGCTGGTCAACCAATTCTATTATGTCTCAGTTACCACCACGGTCTTGGGACCGGGAACCTACGATATAGGAGCGAATTATACTCAGTATCCTGGTTCTACCGACAACTATTTAGCGAATGCTTCCGGCTTTAATACAGCCACTGGAATCAAGTTTAATATGGCTGAGTACTCAGCCGACAACTCGGGGGGACTTCTGACCGACCCCAACTCTATCTCCGCGAGCTTTTTCACTAATGGCGTGTTCGGGCCGAACTTCGAATTTAGTGCTGCCACCACCACCGCTGTCCCCGAACCCTGCACCATGCTCCTTTTAGGCTCTGGTTTGGTTGGGATTGCTGCGTTCAGGAAGAAATTCATAGCCTAGTTGAAAGCTCTCCATGGCAGGAATTGAAAGGCAGGGGCAGCAATGGCTCTGCCTTTTTGCTTTGCTTGGATTCACTAACTGGGTACGCCACCCACTTCTTGCACCACCTGTGGAGCAGTTCCTTTGCTTGTAGAAACGAGGCGGTAATCTCTCAGGCTGATGGTCGTACTTAAGCTGATCTTAAGTTATCATCAAATCGCGCAAGAGCGCCGAGTTGACGGCACGGGAAAGGCATGTCCTCGATTTGTACCCCTCCAGAATGCCCCACAATCGATTATCTCATCCATGTCCACGGAGTATGTCCTGAATCCGAGATGGATTCGAGTAGGGGGATGGAGAGCCAGGGAGCTTAGGGTAGGACGGTTCGGTTATCTCGCTGCCCTGCAGGGTCCTCTCTGGTGCTACTGGTTGCCTTGGCGACGACGGACCCAAAAACGGGGATAGATCATAACGGGTGAAAAAAGGGAGTGGCACGCCTCGCCGTGGGGATAAACGCGGGGATAAAAAAAGGGGGCCGGATTTCCCATACCCCCAAAACCAATACGCCTGACAGGATTCGAACCTGTGACCTACGGATTAGAAGTCCGTTGCTCTATCCAACTGAGCTACAGGCGCGTTGTCCTCTTATTAGTGATTTGTTGACCCGGTTGTCAATAAGCTTTCGCAGTTCAGGGTTTCAGATTCGGCAACAGGTGAGGGATTTGAAAAGTCAAAGATGGTAGAGAAGAGGGCGCGGGGAGTGGGGAGCGGATAATCGATAAAAACGCTCCGCCCGGCATCCCGCCTCCAAAATTTAATCTGGTGAGTGGCGAGGTGGATGGACACGGAGATGTGGGTCCTTACCCCTTGGCTTGCGGCCTGGCGCCCAACTCAACTGCGCAACCTCCACCTGCGTTCTTTCTTTTTCCCTGCTTCCCGCTCTGCGGATGCGACTCTTTTTTATTTTTGCGTTTTCAGGTAAAAATCGCTACGTATCGTAAACATTGCCCGGCCATTTCGAGTCTAACAGGGGGATGTGGCGGGCCATCTGGATTTAACGGCCTCAGGGAGGTAAAATCATGGATCGATCGATGCAATGGCTCAGCTTGACAGGAGGCATACTGATCCTTGGCTACGGGATATACAGGTTGCTTCAACCTCAACCGGATTGGATTCCCATGATATTGGGACTGCTGATAGTGGCCTTTTCCGTTTCCAAGATGGTGAAGAGCAGGGCGGAAAAAGGGCAATCGGACCATGGGAAGCAATCGTGAAGTCCATCCGGACTTTTGCAAAGGCCGAACCGGGGCGTCACTCATCGTCGCTCGATAGTGGTCAACCGTCCGCAAAGACAGGCAAAAAGATAACCCCCTTGACGCAGCGGGCCAAATCATCTAACGTCTCACGCTTCCTGCCCGGCGAGAGCCAAACATGTGGACAAATGATATTCTTTTCCTTCACATAAGACCGGAAAAGAAGAGCTGATAAGAGAGATCATGGGCTTCGAATTTTTCATAAGCATACGATACCTGCTGGCCAAGCGAAGGCAGACGTTTGTGTCCTTGATTACTTTCATTTCGATTGCGGGAGTGGGGGTAGGGGTAACAGCCCTCATCGTTGTTTTGGCGGTAATGAACGGGTTTCACGAAGACCTTCGCAGTCGCATTCTTGGCATCACTTCCCATGTTAATATCACCAGCTTTGCCGGTGCGATCGGGAATTACAGGGAAGTGATGGACCAAATCGAAAAAGAAAAGGGTGTTGTGGGGTCAACACCGTTCATATACGCGCCTGTCATGATGACATCGGGTGGCAGGAGCTCGGGGGCTGTTTTTCGCGGAATCGACCCCCTTTCCGCATCCAGGGTTATAAAACTCCAGGAAAACCTCATCCGGGGAAATCTCGCCGATCTGGTCGAGTCTTCACACGAGACCTCGGTTCGCTCTTATCCCGGCATAATCCTCGGCAAAGAGCTGGCGAACAATCTCGGAATCAGGGTTGGCGAATATTTAACGATCATCTCGCCGGCCGGCCGGCTGACTCCGATGGGGCAGACGCCCAAAAGCGGGCTTTTCGAGGTGGTCGGGATTATAGAGTCCGGGATGTACGAATACGATAATACGCTTGCCTATGTGGATCTGCCCGTCGCACAGCAGTTCCTGGGAATCGGAGACTCTGTTACAGGCGTCGAGGTCAGGGTCGATGACATCTACAAGGCGGGCGAAATTGCTGACGCGTTGAAAAAGCGCCTTGGCTCTCCCTTTTATGTCACTGACTGGATCAAGATGAACGGCAACTTTTTTTCAGCCCTCAAGCTGGAAAAGGTGGTAATGTTTGTAATCCTTACGCTGATAATTCTTGTGGCAGCCTTCAATATCGTCAGTTCCCTGACTATGCTCGTCATGGAAAAGGGGCGCGACATAGCGATTCTAAAAGCCATGGGGGCCACCACGGCCAGTATAAGGAAAATTTTCGTCCTTGAGGGGTTCCTCATTGGCATTTGCGGAACGGGTCTTGGCATTCTGGGCGGATACGTCTTGTGCGATCTGCTCGGTAGGTACAAATTCATCGATCTGCCCATTGAGGTTTATCACATTTCGAAGCTCCCGGTTAAAATGGAAACTTTTGATCTGCTGACTATCGCCCTTGCGGCAATCTGCATAAGCCTGCTGGCGACTCTTTACCCGTCGCGCAAGGCCGCTGGGCTCGATCCGGCCGAAGCCTTAAGATATGAATGATGTCAAGGATAGCATAGAAGTCCAGACTCTGGGACTTACGAAGATATTTGGAAGCGGAATCAATTCAATCGAGCTTTTCAATGACCTCGAGCTTGTGATCCGACGGGGGGAGAGGATCGCCATCGTGGGAAGTTCGGGCGCCGGGAAATCCACCCTGCTCAATATACTGGGTACCCTGGAAAAACCAACCGGAGGAAAGGTCTACTACGGTGGAGAGGATGTATTTCTCTGGGGCGAGCGGGAGTTGGCCAATTTCCGCAACCGCAACATCGGCTTTGTGTTCCAGTTTCATTGCCTGCTGCCAGAGTTCAACGCGCTTGAGAATGTGATGATGCCAGGCTTGATCGCTGGTCTTTCGAGGGCGGAGGCAAGGTCCGGAGCTGAAGAGCTGCTCGACAGGCTCGGTTTGTCCGCGAGGGTCAAGCACCGGGTGGGCGAGTTGTCCGGGGGGGAGCAGCAAAGAGTTGCAGTGGCCCGGGCGCTTTCGCTTCGCCCGAAATTGTTCTTGGCCGATGAACCGAGCGGTAATCTCGACAGCCGCACGGGGCGCACTCTTCACGAACTTTTGGTCTCCCTCAATGAAACGCTGGGTTTGACCATGGTAATCGTTACGCACAATCAGGAGCTGGCCTCGATGATGCACCGGGTCTTACGCCTTAAGGACTTTCACCTCAAAGAGGAACGGGGGCGAGTTGAGGTATGCTCGACGGCTTCAATATGATTGTGGATATCGGATATTGAATATTGAGTAAAAACTGGTCTTAAAAAAACTGACATACAACACGCAAAATCCCGTCCTGACTGGCCTGGACCTGGAATCGGCGCCCTTTTGTGACGCGTGAAGGGGGGGCGGGGATATGGAAAAAATTATGTTGGGCTTGTATTGAGAAGGTGGTATTAGAGGGAGCACGTGACGGGCGGTTGTCTGTAAACGGATTCAGGGTGCGCGGCTTCGGGTTTGATTGTGACGGGTATGCGCGTGAGCGGGGGGGCTGTAGATCATGGTGGGAGGGAAAAAAGCAGGAGGGGGAGTTTTATGGTTCTTCGTTTTTTTTGTTCTGGCCCTTCAGCCGGCATGGTCTGATGACCAACAGCCCAAAGTGGCGGTCTTGCCTTTGGTGATGCATGGCCAGCAAGATGTCGTCAAAACGCAGAAATCCATCGATGAGGTTTTCGCGCGTCTCTGTGCTCGTGAGGGCATGAAACCGATCGATCCCCAGGAGGTTCAAAAAGCAGCGGGCGGTCCCGTCAGTACCGAAGAACAGGCACGGTCCATCGGGAGCAGGCTCGGAGCTGCTTATGCCGTATTTGGAAGTTTCAACCAGATCGGCAATACCATCAGCATCGACGCCACACTAGTGGATGTGTCCGGTGCTAAAAAGCCCGTTGTCCTTTTAGCCGAAGAAAAAGGGGCCGAAAACCTGGCTTTGGCGGTCGGGAAAATTGTTCAGCAGATGAGCGTCCATGTACTTTCGAAGACATTGATCGCGGATGTGAAAGTCAAAGGAAATGACCGCATCGAGGCCGAAGCGATAAAACGCGAGGTCAAGAGCAAAAAAGGTGAATTACTCAAGCCTGAACAGGTGAGTGAAGATATTCGCGCTGTTTACAAGATGGGCTTTTTCGAAAAAGTGGACGCTGAAGTCGCCGACTCTCCTGCCGGAAAGATCCTGACATTTGTCGTACAGGAAAACCCGATTGTCCAGGAAGTCAAAGTAAGTGGCCAAAAGAAGATAAAGGAAAAGGACATCCTGGCCGCAATTGTCACCAAACCGTATTCAATTCTGCAGCGGAACGTGGTCAGCGACGATGTCCAGAAGATACTCAAACTTTATCAGCAAAAGGGCTATTACAACGCTGAAGTTACCTCTAAAATCGATTTTCCTAAAGACCCCCACAAAGCGATCGTCACTTTCGATATCCAGGAAAAAAATAAAGTTTACATAAAATCCATAGCCTTTATAGGCGACCAGAATATTTCTCCGCGTAAACTGCGAGGAGTGATGCAAACAAAAGTCAAGAGTATCCTTTCACTTGTAACTGAAAGGGGGATTCTTCAAAAAGATATTCTTGAAACTGATATTGATCGAATAACTGCATATTACCATGACGAAGGGTATATGGATGCGAAGGTTAGCTCACCTAATGTCGATCTCAAAGAGGATGGATTTCACATAACTATAACGGTAGATGAAGGCGATAGATATAAGGTTACAGATGTCAAGCTGTCTGGAGACCTTATAGATGATTATGATAAAAAGATCATGAAGAAACTCGATCTTAAAGTTAAAAGCTATTTCAGCCGTGAAAAAGTCCGACATGACATGGAAATGATAAAGATGGCCTATTTGAACGAGGGCTTCGCACGGGTTGAGGTAGACCCTCGAATCAAACGCGATCCTGAAACACATACAACCGAGATCGATTTCAATGTCGATAAGAAGGACAAAGTTAGGATTGGTCAGATTTTCGTTACGGGTAACACAAAAACGAGGGACAACGTCATTCGACGCGAGATGCTTTTATTTGAAGGCGATTTTTTCAACGGGAAGAAATTACAGGATAGCCTTACCAGACTCAAGAAGCTGGACTATTTTGAGACAGTGGATATTATTCCAGTCGATACGCCCCAAAAGGACGTGATGGATCTGAATGTAAGAGTAAAAGAAAAGCAAACCGGTTCGATAAGCATTGGCGGCGGTTACTCTTCTGAAGACGGTCTTTTTACGACAGGCCAGATACAGCAGAAAAACCTTTTTGGGAAAGGCGAATATCTCTCCATCAAAGCCTACCTGGGGCAACTGGCCTCACGTTATATGGTGAGTTACACCAAGCCGTGGCTTTTCGGAACTCCGCTGACAGCCGGAATTGACATATACGACTGGGTCAGGGCGTATGAGGATTTTACAAAGGAGTCGATCGGATTCAAGTTGCGTGCCGGATACCCTATTGGCCAGTACAGCAATCTAACCGCGTTCTACGGGTTGGAACGCGCTAGAATCGATAACCTGGATGCGGTGGCTTCGGTCGATCCCCTTTTCGAGAATAGCCTTACCGGCTTCCAGATTAAGAGCGGGTTTGGCATCGCTTTCGAACGAAATACAACCGACCATCCTTTCGTACCCACCAGGGGGACCTATGTCGGAATCGCTCTCGAGTACGACACGAAAGCACTTGGCGGCAGTTATGACCTTTTGAAGCAGGAATACCATGCGGGCGTTTATTACCCGCTTTTTTGGAAATTCATCGGGCATCTGCGCGGTGAGGTAGGGTTGGAGACGTCAGGAATTGAGTCTTTTAATTCGAGTGGTACGCCAAATACCCTCGTCCCGCCCACAGTTCCAATCTTTGAGCGCTTTTTCCTGGGTGGAATAAATTCACTTCGCGGATGGAAGTTCGGCGAGGTTGGACCACTTGATTCTTTCGGCTTGGTGTATGGTGGCAGCAAGTACGATGTCGTAAACGCCGAACTTCTTTTTCCTATAATGGAAAAGTATGGCATACGGGGAGTGTTGTTCTTCGATGCCGGAAATGCATACGACGAGAATCAGGCTATATTTTCGTCATTCAGGGAAGACATTGGCCCGGGCATCCGATGGAATTCGCCGTTCGGACCAATTCGAATCGAGGTTGGGTACAAGCTTGACCAACGTGAGGGCGAAAAACCTTTTGAATTTCAGTTTTCTGCCGGAGCATTCTTTTAAGGAGTCAAAAAAAAATGAAAAGATTTTTTGGATGTGTCGTGGTAGCCGCTGCCATTATCTTGGCCCTTTCTGTGAATACGGTTACAGCCGCCGGTTCGATGAAGATCGGTTATTTTGATCTCCAGGCCGCGATAACGCAATCAGAGACGGGTAAGAGGTTTCTCCAGGATATGAAATCAGAGGAGGATAAGCTCAGCGGCGCCCTGGAGCAGAAGGGGCGCGCTTTTATGACCGCCAAGGAGGAATACGATAAGAAAAAAGACGTGATGGACGAGAAAACCAAGAGCCGCAAGGAGAAAGAATTATCCGAGATGTACACGGAGGTGC
>Ga0187867_10004114_pt1 | contig 11342 bp, 8 predicted proteins | sample June2016WEW_13_1_FD_132976 | JGI IMG/M metagenome (GOLD analysis project Ga0187867, IMG submission 132976) | Peatland microbial communities from SPRUCE experiment site at the Marcell Experimental Forest, Minnesota, USA - June2016WEW_13_10 | ecosystem: Environmental > Terrestrial > Soil >... | reverse complement strand
CCGACGTTCACGTTGGAGAGTTTTCCTCGCCGAAAATGCTCGACGACATCGTCGAGACGAGCAACCGGCTGCGCTCGGACCTGGTTCTTCTGCCCGGCGATCTGATCAATATTTCCCACGCCGATTTGCCGGGGGCTTTGGACATGGTCGTACGTCTGGACTCCCGCGACGGTGTTTACATGATTCAGGGGAATCACGATGTCATCCAAGGTCCGGACCGGTTTGACCATGCCGTTCGCCGCCGCGGCGTGAAACTGCTGGTTGATGAAGCGGCGATCATCACGGTCCGCGGCGTGCCGTTCCAATTGCTCGGCACTCGCTGGATGAACGCCTGGCTCCGCGATGGATCGGTTGCCTACACGGCCGGGCTGCGCCAATCCGGCCTGTTTCCCCTCATGATGGCCCATCATCCCGACAGTTGGGACGTCGCCGCCGCGCACGGGATACCGCTGGTGATCTCCGGCCACACGCACGGCGGCCAAATCATGTTGACGAAAACCATCGGTGGCGGGCCGCTGCGATTTAAACACTGGACCGGCCGTTACGACAAGCCCGGCCCGCAAGGGCTTCGCCCTCCGCGCTCCACACTGATCGTCTCCAACGGCGTAGGCAACTGGTTTCCGCTCCGCATCGGCGCTCCGGCCGAAATCCTTCAAATCACCATGCATCCGAGCGCTTGACGCGCCAGTGCACCAAGCCCGCCGAAACAAGAATCAAACCCATCAGGCAAATCCAGGGGCCAGCCGGCGTTTCGATCCTCCGCCAGCGGAAGTCGATCCGGCCGGAATCGCTCGGCCAGATGATTTTCCCGCCGCTGTCTTGCGCCACCTGGCGCATCGCCGCGTGATCGTTGCCGACGGCGTCGAACTCCGGCGGATACCGGCCGGCAACGGCGAAGCGATCGATCGTTTCGCCGGCGATTCGGAGCGTCGCGATCCGCGTTTCCCTCGATGAATCCACGCTCGTCTGGTATCTCCCCGGCGCCGTCTGCTCGAGCGCCGCCTGGTGTTTTCCGTCGTTGCCGGCCAGTTCCAACGTGATCGCTAGATTGTTCAGGAATCCTCCCGCGTCCGCCGCGTCGACGGTCACGTGCAGCCGGCCGCCGGTTTCTATTTGCACGGAAAAGCGCTGATCGCGAGGTTTCTCGGCAATCAACGACGCCAGGGACTCGATTTCGCGGTCGTCTGGTTGAAATGCCGTGGCCGTGACGCAGCCGCTTCCGACTCGCCAGTATCCGGCCATCGGGACCTGGGCCTCCCCGCCAAACGCCGCGGCCCAGCGCTCGGCATCCGGTTTCAGCCAGCTCCGATTCCAAACCGCAACCGTCGTTCTTCCAAGCGATTTCGCGCCATTTTCAAACACCACGGTCGCAGGCTCGCGCTCGATAGCCGGCGGCAAGGCGGCCTGCGACAATGTCCGCATCGACCGTGCCCATTCCCGCGGATCGAATTCCTCGGCCACAGTCCCGCCCGAATCGGCCGAAATCCGGCGGATCGTCTCCAGCCCGCTGCCGCGCGCGATCGCCAGCACGTACAACCGGACGTGTTTCTTCGACAAGAGACCCGCCAATTTGTCCGGATGATCGAATTGCGCGTCGCAATCGGAAAGCAGCAGAAGCGCGATCGGCAGATTCGCATCCGCCGCGGAGGCTTTGCCTTCCGCCCGGTCCGCGATCTGCTCCAGCGCCGATTCCAAATTCGTCGGCCCATGTGGAAACAGACCCGGCGGGGGAAGCGGGGCCTTGGCGGCGTCGGCCACCGTCCCCGGCCCAAGCCACCATCTCACCGCATCGGAAAACTGTCCGATTTGAACCGGATCGGACGGAGGAAGCGCGGGCAACAACTTCACCATCGCTCCCGTTGCCGCCTGCCAGCGCGAGACGCCGCTGCCGAGTTCCTGCGACATCGACCCGCTCGCATCGGCCAGCAGCAGCCACCGCATCGTCGGCGTCGGCGGCGAGCTGGCCAGCGGGCTGATTTGCTCCAGCGTCGTGCCCGGATATCCACCCGCCGCCAACGCATGATCGCCCCCCACGATCAGCAGCGACCCGCCCAGATCGCGGACATATTGCATCAGGCAATCCAATTGTGCCGGCGCGAACCGCTCGGCCGGTTGATCGTCGATGACGATGACTGCCGGGCCAAGATATTGCAGCGTTAATATGGGCGTTTGCTCGGGCCGAAAGGATCGCCAGCCGTCTCCGGGCGGGTTCCGGCCGATCCACCACTTTTCGCTGGCCGGGACCGCAGAGATGGCCAGCGTGAGCGAATCATTCTCCGGCCAGAGGTCCGATGGATTCAATTTCACCGTCGCCGTGGATACGCCGTCGGGAATGGGGCGCGTCACGACAAAAGTTCCCGTCCCGACGGGCATCGTCGAATCGGGAAATGAGGCTTCTCGCGATGGGCCGGTGTTGGCGATCGTCGTTGCCAGGGAATTGCCACGAACCTCCAGGTTCCGCACCGATCCATCGGCGACGTTTTCCAATCCCTCATCCAGCGCCACGTAAACCGGCGGCGATTGATCCGGCAGGTCGAACCGCGCGTCGCTGAACAAAACGATGGCATCGGCGTTTGGCGGCGAGAAGACGGTTCGATCCGCGGGCATCTCGTCGAACGGCCCGGCCGGATCGAGCGGACGATTTTCCGCCGCGAACGCGATCAGTCGAAATGGAGCGTCGCCGATAAGCTGCCCAAGCCTGCGGCGGAGGAAATCAGGATTTCGAAAATGTGCCCCGCGCGTGCTGGGCGAAAGGTCCACCATGACCGCGATTGTTCCCGGCCGGGGCCGATGCCAAACCGGCCCGGCCGCGGCCAGGGCCAGAAGAACGATTCCTCCCGACATCAGCCATGCCGAAACCGCCGGAACGTCGATTCGCCGCCATCGCGCGACGGCGATCGCGGCCACGCCCAGCGCCAATGCCCCCAACCCCCAATCCAGCGAAGAGAAGGATACCACTGAGGCAACCGGCATGAATCGCGATTATAATCTCCGGCACCCATGAAACCGGCACGATCCACAACCATTCTCAGCGTTCGCAAAGACGGTCAGGTCGCCCTCGGCGGCGACGGGCAGGTGACCCTTGGCGTAACCATCGCCAAGCACGATGCGGTGAAGATTCGCCGAATTGGCAACGGCAAAGTGTTGACCGGCTTCGCCGGTTCGGCCGCCGATTCCTTCGCGCTCCTGGAACGATTCGAGAAAAAATTAGCCGAACATCCCGACAACACCCGCCGGGCGGTGATCGAACTGGCCAAGGATTGGCGCACCGACCGCGTGCTTCGCCGATTGGAAGCGATGCTGGCCGTGGCCGATGCATCCGTGAGCCTGATCGTCAGCGGGGCCGGAGACGTGATCGAGCCGAGCGACGGCATCATCGGCATCGGCAGCGGCGGCCCCTACGCCCTGGCCGCCGCCAAGGCCCTGGTGGCGCATTCCAGTCTGCCGGCCAAGCAGATCGTCGAGGAAGCCCTGAAAATCGCCGGACAGATTTGCATTTATACGAATACGAATATCAAGGTGGAGGCGCTGTAGGAGGATTCGATGGAAGGCAACTTGAGCAGCGCGTTTATCGCCGTTAGCCGGGAGGTGCTTGCCGAGGGCATGCACAAAATCGAGCATTGCGTCGGGCAACTCAATGACGAGCAGATCTGGTGGCGGCCTCGCCCGGAGATGAACAGCATCGCAAACCTGATGCTGCACCTATCGGGAAATCTCCGGCAATGGATCGTCGCCGGCGTCGGCGGAGCCAAGGACGCCCGCAATCGCCCCCTGGAATTTTCCGACCGGTCAAATCGGCCGAAAGCCGAGGTGATCGCGATGTTGAAAGGGACCGCGACCGACGCCGACGCGGTTTTGGCGAAGCTGACGGCCGAGCAACTGCTCTCCCCCCGGCGGATTCAGGGATTCGAGACAAACGTCATTGGCGCGATCATGGACACCATCCCGCACTTTCGCGGCCATGTTCAGGAAATCATTCATATCACTCGCCAGCAGCTTGGGGAGAAATATCGGTTTGATTTTGTGCCGAAGGGAAAGGAGCAGGAGTCAGCCGGCGCGGCGGCTGTCTGAAGGCGCAAAGGTTTCTTCTTTGCGCCCTTGCGTGAGCTATTTCTTCAGCAGCCCTACGTCCGCTCGCCCAACTCATAGAACCCCGCGGTATCCCGCTTGAGATAGCCTTTCTCCGCCAATTCCTCCCAGATTTCGCGGCCAAAGCCCGCTGGGGGTTGAATGGAGACGGTCTGAATCTTGCCCGTGCCGCTGAGCGGGCCGTGGCCGATCTTGGAATCATCGTCCAATCGCGTCAGTTTCAGCCGTTTCTTGAACGCCTTGAGCGCCTTGCGAAGTTCTTCTTCAGTTGCCGGCATGATCTTCTCCAGTGTTGGGCTATTATACACAATCATGCAACACCTGACCCCTCGCCAGATCGTTTCGGAACTGGACAAATACATCATCGGCCAAGCCGATGCCAAGCGGGCGGTGGCGGTGGCCATCCGCGGGCGCTGGCGGAGGCAGCAGCTTGCCGAAGGCCTTCGCCAGGACGTTTCGCCGAAAAACATCATCATGATCGGGCCGACCGGCGTGGGAAAGACGGAGATCGCCCGCCGGCTCGCCGGCCTGACCGGCGCGCCCTTCATCAAGGTGGAAGCCACCAAGTTCACGGAGGTCGGGTATCACGGGCGGGACGTCGATTCGATGATCCGCGATCTATTGGATTCGGCGATCGCGCTGGTTCGCGAGGAGATGACCCAATCCGTGAAGGACCCGGCCACCGCACAGGTTGAAGAACGGATTTTGGATTTGCTGTTGCCCGGCGAGCGTTCCTCGGCCTTCGAGGATGACGAGGCCAAGGCCAAGCGGGCGCGGGTGCGGGAAAAGCTCCGCGAGCAACTGCGGGCCGGCGATCTGGAGGACCGGCAGATCGAGATTCAGGTGGAGCAGAGTTCGGGCATCGGCGTCCTGGGTCCGGCGGGGATGGAGATGGACGTCGAGTTCCAGTCGATGCTCGAAAAGATGATGCCCGTTCGCCGCGAGTCGCGCCGCCTGTCCGTACGCGAGGCGCGCAAGGTGTTGCTGATCCAGGAATCGGAAAAGCTCGTGGATCGCGAGAAGATTCAGCAGCGGGCGATCGAGCGGGTCGAGCAGAGCGGCATCGTCTTTCTCGACGAAATCGACAAGATTTGCGGTTCCGAATCCAAGCATGGCCCGGACGTTTCCCGCCAGGGCGTCCAGCGCGATCTGCTGCCCATCGTCGAAGGCTCCACCGTCATCACCAAGTACGGCCCGGTGAAGACCGACCACATTTTATTCATCGCCGCCGGCGCGTTTCACGGCAGCAAGCCGAGCGATCTCATGCCCGAATTGCAGGGCCGGTTTCCCATCCGCGTGGAATTGTCGGACCTCACCAAGGACGATTTCGTCCGCATCCTGCACGAGCCGAGGAATTCCCTGACCCGCCAACAGGTTGAGCTGCTGGCGACCGAGGGTGTGTCAATCGAGTTCACCGAGGATGCGATCGACCTGATGGCCCAGTTGGCGTACGACCTGAACCGCCGCAGCCAGAACATCGGCGCCCGCAGGCTTTACACCGTCATCGAGCGCGTGGTGGAGATCATCAGCTTTGATGCTCCGGACCTGGCCGAGAAAAAGATTTCCATCACCGCCGATTACGTGCGCCAGCGCCTGGCCGGCGTCGTGAAAGACGAGGATTTGAGCCAGTTCATTCTGTGACGGAAATGGTTACGGTTTGACATGCACGTTGTCGGGGCTCTGATTGGACCGGGCCGTCGCCCGTATCAAGCCAATCAAAAGTCCGACGCCGATGACAGCGACCCAAGTCCAGATTGGTTCGCCGAATATGCGCATTTGTTGCGGGCTGGCCGGGGCATTCTCGCTTTGGGAGGGCGGCGACAAGCTTGGATCGTATGCGAAGCCCGGATCGAACCGGAACGACTGGCACGTCTTCCGGAACAGCGGCAGCCGCGCTTCGAATTGATCGTCTGTATCACTGCACGCGACTAGAATCATCTCTCTTTTCGCAAAGCAGATGGCGTTGTAGCTCTTGACCAATCCCCATGTTGCCACGTTCGTATGGCCGACGGCGTAAACCACATGTCGTGCGCCGTCCCACTGGGCGGATTCGACCGATGCGCCCAGAATGACCTTCGAGAACAACTCGGAATGGTCGTCCTTCATTTGCCGGTACACGTCGATGGCCGTGAGCATCTTGACTTCCTTGGCAATCCGATCCTCACTGGGCTGCGCATTTCCAGAATAGGGCATCGTACCTACGTAGAGCAGCGGGTAACGGAACCAATCGTCGTTTTTCTGCTGGTAGACCGCCAGGCAGTGGGGCGGATTCGAATTGCTTTGCGTTGCGAGCCAGGCGAACCCCAGCCGGACGGCACTGTCTGGAATTTGCACCCAACCATCCGGCACCGTGACGGTGATGCCGGCCGACGCGCCGTGAAAATCCGTACCCGCAGCTTGGCCCGTATAAGCGGCGATGACGAACATGGCCGCCGCCAGGAAGCACCAATGCTTATTCCTCATTTGGACGCTCGGTTCCTCGGGGGTGATCTCCGCCGGTTATATCGGACGCCCAAGCGAGGGGATTAAGAAAGAGCGGCTGCGCTTCGCCGTCGAGCCGGACGGCCATTCGCCAAAACATCCCATAAAAATCACCGTTCCGATTTGGCCGATATATGGGGCATGACCGACCGATCGGTGGGCCAGTCGTATCTCTCTGCGCCGGTTTCGCGCTCGGCAATGCGCGCCGTTGCCGAGCCGCTGGTCGTTCCGCTGTTTGTTCTCACCCTGCTGTGCAGCTCGGCCCTGCTATTTCTCGTCGAGCCGATGTTCGCCAAATTGGTGCTTCCGCTGCTGGGCGGGACGCCGGCGGTGTGGAACACCTGCATGGTCTGTTTCCAGGCGATTCTGCTGGCGGGCTATGCGTACGGACATTGGTCGATCCGTTGGTTGGGAATTCGGCGGCAGGCGTTGCTGCAATTGCTGGTGCTGTTCATCGCGGCGGTGGCGCTGCCGGTGGCGCTTCCACGTGGATGGGAGCCGCCCGCCGGGCGGAATCCGATGCTCTGGTTGCTCGCCGTGCTGACGGTGGGCGTGGGGGCGCCCTTTTTCGCCCTCGCCACGCAGGCGCCGGTGTTGCAGCGATGGTTTGCATCCACCGGTCATCGCGCCGGCCGCGATCCCTACTTCCTCTATGCCGCCAGCAATCTGGGAAGCCTGGCCGCCCTGATCGCCTATCCCACGATTTTCGAGCCGCTCATGCGCTTGGCCGATCAGAGCAATCTCTGGTCGCTCGGTTACGCCGGTTTGATCGGGCTGTCGGCGTGCTGTGCGCTGCTGGCGGGATCGGCCCAAAAAGCCGAACGCCTGCTTGTCGAATCCATCCCCGCATTGCGGCGAGCGCGGTGGATTCTGCTGGCGATGATTCCATCCGGCCTGCTGTTGGGCACGACCACCTTCATCACGACGGACATCGCGGCCGTGCCGATGCTCTGGATCGTGCCGCTGATTCTGTATCTTCTCAGCTTCATCCTGGTATTCGCATCGCGGCCGATCATTCCGCATCGAATCATGGTGCGGTTGCAGCCGGTGCTGGTGCTTTGGGTCGCCCTGTTGATGTTGGGGCAGGTGGGCCAGCCGGTGTGGATGGTGCTGGCGGTGCATCTGGCGTGCCTGTTTGTTTCGTCCATGGCTTGTCATGGTGAATTGGCTGCCGACCGGCCGTCGGTCGGCCGGCTGACCGATTTCTATTTGATGATGTCGCTCGGCGGCGTGCTGGGCGGATTGTTCAACGCCCTGGCGGCGCCGCTGCTGTTCCAAAGCGCGGCCGAATATCCGATCGCACTAATCGCCGCGTGCGCACTCTGTCCGCGGTTCACACCGGCCAAACCGATGACGGGGCTGCGGGAGCGAGCATTGGACGTGATCTGGCCGGCCGCCGCCGGCGCATTGGCATGGGGCATGCCGCGCGCGGCGGCAGCGGTCGCCGGCCGGGACGCCATCTCGTTGCCGATACTGGCGATGGGGATCGCGGTCATGTTCGTTGGAGCGGCGATCCCGCGGCGGGGAAGATTCGTCGCCGCCCTGGCCGTTCTCTTTCTGGTCGCCGGCGCCGATGCCGGGCGAGGCCGGGTCCAACTCGTCCGAAGAAGCTTTTTCGGAATTCACCGTGTCGTCCGCAACCCCGACGGCCCGTTCAATGACATCTATCACGGCACGACCGTCCACGGCCGGCAATTCGTGGATTCCATCACCGGGATGCCCGCCCAGCCGACCGTCGCCCTGACCTACTATGCCCGATCCGGCCCGATCGGGCAGGTTTTGACGGACCTGCCCGCCTCGCCGGGGTCCAAGCGCATTTGGGTGGTCGGCCTCGGCGTGGGAAGCCTGGCCGCCTACGCCGATCGGTCCACCCAGCTCACCTATTTCGAAATCGATCCGGCCGTTCGCTGGATCGCCCAGGATTCCGGCTACTTTACTTTTCTGAAATCAGCCCAGGATCGCGGCGCGAACGTTCGGATCGTCATGGGCGACGCGCGGCTGACGCTCCGCCAAGCCGCCAGCCGCTCGTGCGACATTCTGGTCGTCGACGCATTCTCCGGCGACGCGATTCCAGTCCACCTGCTGACCCGTCAGGCCATGAGCATCTATCTCGACAAGCTGGATCGGAAAGGGATATTGGCGTTTCACATTTCGAATATGTATTTGGATCTGTTGCCGATCTGCTCGGCGTTGGCCGCCGACGCAGGTTGCGTGGGGCTGTATCGGAACGACCTGGAAGTGACTCCCGCCGAGGTGGCCGAAGGCAAATCGGCATCACAATGGGTTGTCATCGCCCGCGATAAGGCCTCGCTGGCGAAGCTGGCCAACGATCCGCGCTGGCGAGCGCTTCCGTCCACCCCGGCCGCTCGGGTTTGGACCGACGATTTCTCCAACATTCTGAGCGTATTCCGGTGGCGCTAAACTCCTGAAAACCGACCCCAAGTGCCGATAACCTGTTTAGCCCGGCGGCGGATCGTCGCTAAACATGACCCAGTTGGAGGAACAACGTCGGCCCTCCGCCGCCCGACACGCGCGGGACGTTCAGCGGTCGCTGGAAGCGGCGATGCGGCATCATCAGGCCGGCCAGCTTGCCGAGGCCGAGAAAATCTACCGCCAAATCCTGGCCGATCTGCCGGATCAACCGGACGTTCTTCATTTGCTGGGAATATTGGCCGGACAGGCCGGACAAGCCGATGCGGGCGTCGAACTGGTTTCCCGGGCCATCGGCATCAAACCCAACTCGGCGTTTTATCACGACAGCCTGGCCAAGCTCCTCAAGGGCCGTGGACAGATCGACGAGGCAATCGCGGCTTATCGCCAGGCGCTCCGCCTCAATCCGGATTTTGCCGAGGCGCATAACAATCTCGGGGTTGCCCTTCGCGCTTCCGGGCAATTGGAAGCCGCCAACGCCGCGTTTGGCGAGGCGATCAGGATCAAGCCCGCCTTTGCCGAGGCGTACAACAATCTCAGCAACGGTCATATCGAAGCCCGGCGGTTTGATGAGGCCGTCGCCGCCTGCCGCCAGGCCGTCGCTCTGAAGCCCGCTTATGGGGATGCTTTCAATAACTTGGGCATTGCGCTGTCGGGCAAGGGATTAAGCGACGAGGCGATCGCGGCGTTTCGGCAAGCCCTGCAAATCAATCCGAATCACGTCCAAGCCCTCAACAATCTCGGCGTCGCCCTGCGCGAGGCGGGGTTGCTCGACGATTCCGTCGCGGCCTATCGGCTGGCGCTGGAACTCCGGCCGGCGTATGCCGAGGCCCATAACAACCTCGGAAACACTCTGCGGAGCCTGGGACAATTCGATCAAGCGGTCGCGGCCTATCAGAGGGCCGTCGAAATCAAACCCGCCTATGCGGCGGCGCATAACAATCTGGGCGTCGCGCTGTGGGAAACGGGCCGGCCCGCCGAAGCGATCGCCGAGTGCCTCCGGGCCATTGAATTGAATCCCGAACTTGCCGAAGCCCACAACAGCCTGGCCAACGTCCTGAGAGACCGGGGCGATTTCGATGGGGCCATCGAGCACTACCATCGCGCTTTGCAACTGAACCCGTTATATGCCGAAGCGCACGCCAACCTGGCCGTGGCGCTGAAAGATCAGGGCCGATTGGAGGAAGCGCTTGGACATTGCGGGCTCGCCATTGAGATTCGGCCGGATCACGCGGCCCACAGCAATCTGATTTATATGCGTCTATTCCATCCGGACTCCGATCCGGCGAGTATTGTGCGCGAGCAAGCGGACTGGGCCCGCAGGCATGCCGAGCCGCTCAAGAAGCTGATTCAGCCGCACACCAACAACCGCGACCCAGGCCGCCGCCTGCGCATCGGCTACCTTTCGCCGGATTTCCGCGACCATGTCGTCGGCCAAAATCTGCTGCCGCTGTTGCGCCAGCACGACCATCAGCAGATGGAGATCTTCTGTTACGCCAACCTGGTCCGCGCCGATGCGGTGACCGAGCAATTCCGTCGCTACGCGGATGTTTGGCGCAGCATCATAGGGCTGTCGGATTCGCAAGCCGCCGATCTGATCCGGCAGGACCGGATCGACATCCTGGTGGATTTGGCGCTGCACACGGGGAACAACCGACTTGTGCTGTTTGCTCACAAACCCGCCCCGGTGCAGGTGACGTTTGCCGGCTATCCCGGCTCGACGGGCCTGGACACCATCGATTATCGCCTCACCGATCCTTATCTGGACCCCGCTGGATTGGCCGATCATTTCTATTCGGAAACCTCAATCCGCCTGCCCGACAGCTTCTGGTGCTACGATCCGCTGGTTGCGGAACTGGCGGTCAACCCGCTGCCCGCGCAAACAAACGGCCACATCACATTCGGATGCCTGAATAACTTCTGCAAAGTCAACGAGCCGGTGCTGCGGCTCTGGGCGCAGGTGCTCAAGACTGTCGATCAATCGCGTTTGATGGTCCTCTGTCCCGAAGGGAGCCATCGTCAATCGCTACTGGATATGCTGCAACGGGAAGGAATCAATCCCGATCGAATCGAGTTGATGGCCGGCCGTCCGCGTCTTCAATACCTGGAGCTTTACCATCACATCGACGTGGGGCTGGATACATTCCCGTATAACGGTCACACCACCAGCCTGGACTCATTTTGGATGGGCGTTCCGGTCGTCACACTGGTGGGCCAGACGGTTGTTGGACGAGCCGGGCTGTCGCAATTGACCAATCTGGGACTGCCTGAACTCATCGCCCAGACACCGGATCAATATGTACAGATCGCCGCCGCTCTGGCCGAGGATGTGCCGCGGTTGG